>Ga0209515_10000537_pt1 | contig 67545 bp, 69 predicted proteins | sample Subgroupgradi54m_FD_187454 | JGI IMG/M metagenome (GOLD analysis project Ga0209515, IMG submission 187454) | Subsurface groundwater microbial communities from S. Glens Falls, New York, USA - GMW60B uncontaminated upgradient, 5.4 m (SPAdes)... ...
AGCGGGCCACCTCCTCCAGGGTCATGACCGTCGGCCGCCGCTCCGGCCGCTGCGCGCTCCGCTGCTCCTCCATCGGTCCACTCCGACGGCCGCGCGGCCCGCAGCCCTAGCGGCCGTCCCTCCAGAAAGCCGTCCGTTAGTGAGCGACGTCATCTGCCCAGTTACAGTGGCGTACTCTAGGCAATCATGCTCAGCGTTGTCAAGGGTTTTTATCGAGATCTTTCATCAGAGGCAAAGCTGGGTCCCTCCAATCAACTCGAGCCATTAACCTCTCCTCCCTCCAGGCCGCATGTAGAGAGGCTTTTCGGTCCATCCACTGAGGGCCTCTGCTTCCCTCAGCCTCGAAGGGGACCGCTGTCATTCTGATTGATCAGCTTCATTGCCGGACCTCAGGCTGTCCCTCATGCGGTCGCTGATGCGCTCCCGCGCTGGCGACCCAGCAGGTGTCTGAGCGCGCCATCCAGCTCGGGGTGTCGGAAACGGTAGCCCGACCCCTCGAGCCGCGTGGGGACCACCCGGGCGCTTGCAAGGAGCAGCGCATCAGCCAGCTCGCCGAATGCGAGCCTCGCCGCGAACGCGGGCATCGGCGCCAGAACCGGTCGCCATAACACCCGGGCCAGGATGCGCGTGAACTCGGCATTGGTCACCGGGGCCGGGGCCACCGCGTTGACCGGACCGACGAGGGATTCGGTGCTCAGGACATGGTGGACTGCCCCGACCACATCGTCGAGCGTGATCCAGCTCATGAACTGCGCCCCGTTCCCGATCTTGCCGCCCATGCCAAGCCTGAACGGGAGGAGCATCTTCTTGAGAGCCCCGCCCGCCGGGCTGAGGATGACCCCGAACCGCAACTGAACCACCCGCACCAAAGCTCGTGAGGCCGGCTCGGTGGCCGCCTCCCACTCGCGGCAGACCTCAGCGAGAAAGTCGGTCCCTGGCGGGCTGTCCTCGCGCAGGATCTCGTCGCGACGGTCCCCGTAGAATCCAACAGCCGAGGCGCTCACCAGCGCCTTGGGAGGACGCGCGATCCGCGCGAGCGACTCGCACAACCGTCTCGTGCCCTCGACCCGGCTGCGGCGGATCTCGGCCTTGCGTCGTGGCGTCCACCTGCCAGAGGCGATGTTCTCGCCGGCAAGATGGACCACTGCGTCCACTCCCTCTAACCGTGAGAGGTCCCGAACACCCTCCGCCGGGTCCCACTGGACCTCCCCACTGCCGCGTGGGGACCGGCGCACAAGCCGAGTCACTTGATGTCCCTTTGTGGTGAGGAACGCAACTAAAGCCGAACCAACCAAGCCGCTGGAGCCAGTGACGGCGACATGCATAGGTGCCTCCTGCCGAGTACTCAGGGGCGCCTCGATATCGCCCTGAGTGACGGCACGCCGATATGTGACCATTCGGCGGAGCTTCCTGCGGATGATGGGCGTGCCGAGCCAACGCCTAAGCGCGCCGAACGGGACCGCATACTCCACCATGCTGTGAACGACACAGTAGGTCCCTGAAGGAACCGCTTCCGGGCGGCCTGGCAGGCCTGGGTGAAGGAAGGGCTGTGCGGGTCCTAGCGGGCCTCCAACTCCTCTCAGGATACCGGAGGAGGCTGAGGGTGTCCAACGCTTTCCGGGGCCGGATCAGTGGGCGGTTTCGACAATGGTGACCTTCTTCATGATATCGCCCCGGTTGATCTTCATGACGACGTCCATCCCGTCCACCACCTGACCAAACACCGTGTACTTGCTGTCCAGGGCGGGCTGGGGGGCCAGACAGATGTAGAACTGGCTTCCCGCGCTGTTGGGCGCAGCCGTCCGGGCCATGGCCACCGTCCCGGTCAGATGCTTGCGCGAATTGAACTCGTCCTTGATGGTGTAGCCAGGTCCGCCAGTCCCGTCACCCTTCGGATCGCCGCCCTGGACGACGAAGCCGGGGACGACCCGGTGAAACCTCAGGCCGTCGTAGAAGCCCTTCTTTGCCAACTTCACGAAGTTCGCCACGGTCTCTGGGGCGTCCTTTTCGTAGAACTCGATGACGACCTTGCCTGCGTCCATCTCGATCACGGCCTTTGGACTCTTTGTCTCACCGGCCTCGGTCATGCTCTGAATGCTCATCAGCGCCAGCCCCACGCACAGGGTCCCAATCGCCTTTCGCATCGTCTCCCTCCCCGATGATTCAACCGCTAGCGGTCATCAATACCATCGTGGCCTTCGCCTGTCAAACCATTTCACCGCCAATCGCGCTTCCTATTGCGGAACTGGCGGTCGTCAAGTAGAATCGAGCGTCGGTAAGGTTGATGCTCGCGGAAAACCAGGAAAGCCCATGAACGGACAGATCACCGACATTGAGGGGATCCGCGTCGGACATTATAGCGACCTTGAGGCCATCACCGGTTGCACCGTCCTGCTATGCGAGGAAGGCGCTGTAGGGGGCGTGGACATTCGGGGATCGGCCTCCGGAACCCGGGAGCTGGACGCCCTTTCCCCGCTGCATCTCGTAGAGCGGGTCCACGGCCTCGTTCTGGCCGGCGGGTCGGCCTTTGGTCTCGACGTCGCAGGCGGCGTCATGGCGTACCTGGAGGAACGAGGTGTGGGCTTCGATGTCGGCGTGGCGCGGGTGCCGATCGTCCCGGCCGCGATCCTGTTCGATCTCCGGATAGGCGACTGCCGTGTCCGGCCTGACGGGAGCATGGGCTATCGGGCCTGCGAGGCCGCCGCGTCGGGGCCGATCGAGGAGGGGAGCGTCGGCGCCGGGACCGGCGCGACAGTGGGCAAGCTCATGGGGATCGAGCGCGCAATGAAAGGGGGCATAGGCACGAGCAGCCTGTCGCTACCGGGCGGGGTCACGGTCGGCGCTCTCGTGGTGGTGAACGCCTTCGGCGATGTGATCGACCCGGAAACGGGTCAGATCCTGGCAGGCCTCAGGGATAGCCCGGACGGCACACGACTCCTTGACAGCGCGGCGCAGCTCCTTGCAGGGGTCCGTCCCAAGGGCTACGGTCGGGAATCGACCACCCTCGTGGCGGTGGCCACTAATGCGCGACTCAGCAAGGTGGAGGCCAGCAAACTGGCCCAGCAAGCTCAGCTCGGCCTAGCCCGGACCATCCGCCCGGTCCATACCACCCTCGACGGCGACACGACGTTCGTGTTGGCCACCGGCCGAGTGGCCGGCGATCTCAACGCCCTCGGGGTTGCCGCCGCAGAGGCAGTCGCCCAATCGGTGGTGCGTGCAGTCAAACTCGCTACCGGGCTCGGCGGGGTCCCGTCTCTCACGGACTTGAGCCAAATGAAGCGTTAGAGTGCAGGCCGGCGATCCCTGATGAACTCGACGAGAGAGAGGATGCGCGGGATGGGAAAAGGCTTGGGGACCACGAAGGTGACGCCCGCGCGCTTTGCCTCCTCGATGACGTCGGGTGAACTCTGCCCAGTTATCAGAATCGTCGGGAGGCGGCAAGCAAAGTTTTGGATCCGTCTGAGTAGGGCTAGCCCATTAAGACGAGGCATATAATTGTCCGTGATGAGCAGATCGTAGGGCCCGGCCTCCAGGCTGGCTAGCGCCTCCAGACCGTCTTCCACGCAGGTAACGGTGCAATCGATAGAGCTCAGGGCTTCGAAGAGCATTTCGCGGATCTCCCGACTATCATCCGCGACCAGGACGTGAAAAGCGTCCCCTGCCTCCCGGCTTGGGTTACCCATCCCTGCGTTCTCCCTGCTGCTTTGAGCCCCCCGAAGTCGGACCTCGTGCCCGTCCGGAGCGGAGGACCGTAAATCGAACCTCAAGGCCAGAATGCCCTCGCTGACGCCCGCCTCGCTGTGACGAGCGGATCAGGCGCAGGTGGGCAAGCCCATAGCGCCTCAAGACTTCAGCTAGCCGTTCGATCCTCTCACTCGTTAGCGAGGCTCCCAAACTTCTCTGAAGGACCCCCAAGGAGATCTGCCCTTCGCGGCCGATCCTGACGCAAGAGACCAACAGGAGCAGATACAGCTTCAGCTCCGCTCTGGACATAGATGGGAACCATCGGGATCGGCAGACGCGCCTTAACAGCTTGGCCCGTTCATCCATGCTGTTTAGTTCTTCTCCTTGCGGGAGGTTAGGATATATATACATGATTGTCAAGTTAAAATATAGACTATTTACCTTCAGCAAATTAGACTGAGGGATCGGGAAGGGCTGGAAATCCTATTGACTTCAGAGGAAAAGCGAAGTACTGTTCGCCCGAGGAGGAATGCGTGAGCGCAGAACTGAGGGATCAGATCGGCCAGCGCCTGAGGCGGATTCGAAGGATGCGGAATCTAACCCAGAAGGAGCTGGCCAATAAGATTGTGGGGAAAATGGACTACACATATATTGGGAAGATTGAGCGAGGAGAGCAGCTCCCTTCGCTCAAGGTATTGGGGAAGCTCAGCGACGCACTGGCCATCCCTCTCGCGTATTTTTTTCAGGACGAGACACTTTCTCATCTCCTACCGGAGGAACTCCGCCGACTCAGTCGAGATGAGGAGAGGGCGGCCCTGCTGCGGGAGGTAGCCAAGATATCGCGCGGGGATATCCCGCTGTTATTGGAGATCATCCGCGTCCTCGACACTCATCGCAGGATGAAGGGGACTCAACGGAATGCCGTCCTCTATCCGCTTAAACACAAAGAGGTACAACAGGCGGCGGAGCGGGCGGGCCTCTACCAGACAAGGCGGGGGCCACGTGGAGGAATCCTTCAGGAGGCGATCAAAGAGCTGGAGCGGCTCGTGAAGAAAGCAAAACGATCGCGCCCGACGACCTCTCAGGTGGCCGTGCAGGCGTTACACCGCGCCTGCCGAGAGCTGAGGCGAGGTGTAATCAGCTCCACGTGAGGAGCGCTAGGACTTCCCTTCACCGGATGGCTTTTCCTTATTCCCCTCCTTCTTTGGCGTGACGTCGATGGCGTCCTTCCCCGTCAGCGAGTCCTTGAAGCCCCGGATCGCCTTGCCCAAACCGCTCCCGATCTCCGGGAGCCGGCTTGCTCCGAAGATGAGCACCACGATAAGCAGAATCACCAGCAATTCTTGGATCCCCAGCCCGAACATGCGCCCTCCTCCTTACGGTGCCCTCTTATGCGTACGGGACCCGCTCGTCTCCCTGCCGACGGGTCAGCTTCACACTGTCAAAATGCTCCAGGAAGGGGATGGCGAACTTCCGACTCACGCCCAGGAGGTCCTTGAATTCCGGGACTGTGATGGTGGCCCGGAGCTTGAAGTGATCAAGGAGCATCCCCTTCGCTCGCTCATAATGCTCGCGATGAAGAAACAGGTTATCTCTTATCTTGATCACTGTCCCTTCATCGGCAAGGCGGTGAAAGATGGTGGCACCAGCCCTGCTGCTATCCGCTCCCGCTTGGGCAAGCGCCAGCTCCAGGCCTGGCGGCTGAAAGCCTGCCCTCCGGTAGATCGTTTCCAATCGTCCTTTCAACGCCTGCTCCTCAGCCGTTAGGGTGGGTCGATGCAGGAAATGTCGCACCTTCTCCCGGTCGATGGCGATTTGCTGCTTCTCCACCAGGCCCTGGAGCAGCAGGGCGAAAAGGGCCGGCCCGACCTGGGGGAGCTTGGTCCGAAGCTCTTCCTTGGGCAGCCCCTCCTTGAGGGGTTCTCTCCTGTGGAACTCCTCGAGGCGTGAAAGGACCTCCGACGCCAGGCGATCGTAGGTGGTCCGGTGGATGTCCCCGAGCTCGCCTTTCGCCCCTAATGAAATAGCCACACCGGCCTCAATGAGGCGCGTAAGCTCCCGCTTCAGCGTGGTCTCGTCCAGGCTGGCAGATGCCCGAAGCGCATCCAGGGAGATCGGCGCTGGACCGGCTTGCAAGAGCAAGCGCTCGACCTGTTGTGCTGATGTGCCGGTCTGCAGGACCTTGAGATGTTCGAGCAACGATACCTTGGCCCGCCGCCGGACAGGCGGGATCGGATCCAGGATGCTCCCGCCTCCGATAGTCAGGGCAGGCGAGTAGCTTCGGATCACGTACCGGTCGCCAGCCAGGGCGGTCGCCGAGGCCTCAAGCCGCAGGTGGGCGAATGCCTCTTCACCGGGATTCAGCTCCTCGCGATCGAGCAGCACAACGCGCGCCAGCACCTCGCTCGTCCCCAGGTGAAACCGGACCCTTGCCCGGTTCCGCAGGGCACGAGGGGCGTCTTTCAAGAGCTCCAGCGAGACATCGAAGGCCATGCTGGGCTTGAGCGCGCCAGCATATGCCAGGAGATCGCCTCGACCGAGCTGATCCACCTCCAGGCCGGGCAGGTTGACCGCGACCCGCTGGCCTGCCCAGGCCTGCTCCACTGTCTGGCCGTGGACCTGCAGGCGGCGGACCCGTGACCGCAGCTCGCGGGGCAAGACGACCACGTCGTCCCCCACTTTCACCGTCCCGGACCAGAGGGTGCCGGTGACGACCGTGCCGAAACCCTTCATGGTAAAGACCCGATCGATCGGGAGGCGGAAGATCCCGTCGTGACGCTTCGGTTCGACCGTCTGGGCCACCTCGCGGAGGGCCACCCGTAACTCCCGCAGCCCCTGCCCGGTGGCAGAGGAAACCGGGATCACGGGCGCGCCCTCGAGGAAGGTCCCAGTCAGGAACCCTTCCAGATCGGCCCGCACCATCTCCAGCCAACCGGCTTCGACGAGATCGACCTTCGTCAGCGCCACCACGCCACGTTTGACCTGAAGCAGCTCGCAGATATGGAGGTGCTCCCGCGTCTGCGGCATCACTCCTTCGTCGGCGCCGATGACGAGCACCACCAGATCGATTCCCCCGATGCCCGCCAGCATGGTCTTGACGAACCGTTCATGCCCAGGGACATCGACGATCCCTAGATTGAGGTCATCAGACAGGGCCAGGTTGGCGAAGCCCAGTTCGATGGAGATCCCCCGCTCCTTCTCCTCCTTTAGCCGGTCCGTGTCGATGCCGGTCAGGGCCTTGACGAGCGAGGTTTTTCCATGATCGATGTGGCCGGCGGTTCCGACAATGATGTGCTTTACCACCATAGGGGGATCGTAGCATAAGCAGCTCAGCGGCGGCAAGGTTGAAGTCCCACACGGATTCGTCCCGACGGAGTGTGGAGACGAGTAGTCGCAATCTTCACTGGTGTGAGCGAATCGCACAGAAGGAAGGCTTAGGCTTTCCCTTGACAATCTGGAATCTGACCTGTAGCGTTTGTTAAGAAACTGTAAGGGTTTGAAGGGCACCGAAATATGGGACGATATTGCAAACCAGGAGGAGTTCTGTTGGTGGCTGTTGTTGCCATAACAATAACCGCAGTCGTATGCGGCTGCCCTCTTGGTTTGCTGTGCAATGTTCAGATGTCTGCCATGATGGGTAAGGACATGGGCACCATGGGGTTAGGGGGGATGTGTCCCTTGTTTTGTGGTGTCCTTCCATCCGGTCCTAGTGTTGAATCGACAGGATTCGTCCTCGGCCCCCTCGTCGTTCTCTTCGCTTTCAATCCAGCTTTGAAGATCCGGCCCATCTTCCACCCCCCTCCCTTCGCCTGATCCCTCCCAATCCAATCTGAATAGATCCGGTCGCCATGCCCCCTTCCGCGCGCTAGATGCGCCGAGGCTATGCACTGCTCCCTCAGGACCTCAGCCTCGCGAGACAAGGGGCCTCTAACCACGTCTTGGGGGTTTGTAAGGATTCGCTGAAAGGGGCCCCGTGCGCGGATGGTGGCTGGCGAGCAGCTCCATATCAATCGGGTTTCCTCGCACTATTTCGCAAAAAGAGGTGAGAACAGATGCGAAACATTCTCGTACTCGGAATTGCACTTACCGCCGCGACCTTTGCCATGATCGGGCTGGATCCGATCGAGGCCGTCGCGGTTCCCCATGCGGTCGTGATGATCCACACCTCGGCTCTCATGGAGCGAGTCACCACCGTGGCACCTGGCGAGCAGGTAACGTGGACCAACGCCTCTGGCACCCCAGTCGTTCATGTGGTCTTTGATGAGGTCGTCGGGGCCCCGGAGGCCACAGGGTTATTCACCGGCTCGTTCACGCTGTCGTTCGCTCGCCACGGCGTCTATCCCTACACTGTCCACGTCGGCACCAAGGCACGGCCGCTTCGGGGCAAGATCGTGGTGAAGTAATTGATGACACATCGCAGAATAGAAGTGAGACGTGTGAAAACAGTGCTGGTCGTGACTCTCGCGCTCGCTTTGGGACTCAGCATGGTCGGTGTCACGTTGGCCCGGATAAGTCCGCAGACCCCAGGAGGCCACGTTAGCGCCATGATGGGTTCAGGGATGGGAATGACGGGGGGAGGCCAGATGGATCAGATGATGCCGATGATGCAGATGATATAAGCCTGCACCCAGATGATGCAGCAGATGTCGGCTATGATGGGGCAACACCACACCCCTCAGCAATAGCCGCCAACCAGAGAAAAAGTAAATGGCGAACGACGTCCTGGGCACGACGGTAAACTGCCCCTTTGTTTTCAGCTCCTGGCGTGATCGCACACGACCCGTTGCCCCACGCGCCAAGAGGCAACTTTCCCTTGACGCCGCCGGAGCGGGGACGCTATAAGAGTCGTATGAGGTTCCAGCGAAAACTGCTCCTCGGCTTCTCGCTGATGGTCCTGCCCGTGCTGCTCATCAGCGCGGAGGCCATCTGGAATAACCGAGAGGAACGACAAGCCCTGAGAGCGCTCGGCGAAAGCATGGCGAGGACCCGAACGTTCGCCGACCTCGAAACTCTCTTGTTTCGCCAGAGCCGGCAAGTCCTGGGGTTTCTGAGCGGGATAGATCGTGAGGCAAAGGCGGAGTTTTTCCGGTTAGAGACGGAGATCGGGGAGCGGCTGCGCCTGTGGAAGCAGACGCTGAAGCCCGATGAAATGCATCTCGCCGAGGACATCGAGCATATCCACTCAGAGATTTTCTCCGTTGGAAGGCAGATCTTCCTCCTGTACCAGGCGGGGAACTGGAAGGCGGCCCTTGAAGTGGCGAACCAGGAGCTGAAGGGCCGGCTTGTGCCCGCACTCAGCGCCAAGAATAAGGAAATCAATAGCGTTGTCCTTGAGAATAGCCTGCAACGGGCCTACGCGAGGCTCGATGAGATCCTGCGGATGGAACAACGCGTCCTGTTCTTAATCATCGCGCTCTCTCTCGTCATCGGGGTAATCGCCTCCCTCCTCATCTCCAGGGGCCTGGCACGGCCGATCCATGAGCTCAAAGCGGCGATGGAAGTGGTCGGCCAGGGCCACCTGGACCACCCGATACCGGTCCGCTCGAAAGACGAGGTCGGTGACCTGGCACAGGCGTTCGCCGGGATGACCGACAACCTTAAGCGCTCACATGAGGCGATGGCCCAGCTCAACCGCGATCTGGAAACAAAGATCAAGATGCTGGAGGAGACCCAGGCGCAGCTCATCCAGTCCGAGAAGCTGGCGTCCATCGGTGAGATGTCTGCCGCCGTCGCACACGGCCTGCGGAATCCGCTTGCGAGCCTGAGAGCCGCGGCCCAGGTCGCCCTTCGCCATGCGAAAGAGGCACCGGTGGCACAGGAGCACCTGAAGGCCGTCATCAGTGAGGTGGACCGACTGGATCGCCGCATCACCCATTTGCTCAGCTTCTCCCGCCCCGCGCCTTTTCATCCCCTCTCGGAGCATGTCGCGCGACTGGTGGACGGACTCTTACCCACCTTCGCCGGGCCGCTCAAGGACCGTGGGATCCGGCTTGAGACCGATCTGCCGATTGACCTTCCGGACGTGCAAGTCGATCCCATCCAGTTGGAGCAAGCGCTGGGTGAGATCCTCTCAAATGCTCTCGATGCCATGCCCAGGGGCGGTCATTTAACGATCCGGGGCTATCGCGAACCAGAGGACGGGAAAGGCGAAGTCGTGGTGATCGAGATTGCGGATACCGGCGCCGGAATCCCAGAGCAGGTGCTCCCCATGGTCTGTGATCCATTTTTCACGACACGCCAGGAGGGGACCGGCCTTGGCCTGGCCATAGCCAAACGATATGTGGCCCAGAATGGCGGACGTCTCGACATCGCCAGTACGCCAGGGGCTGGCACCACCGTGAGAATCTACCTGCCGGTGTCGGCACCTGGGGGGGAAAGGACAGCGTGAATCCCTTTACGATTTTGATTGTTGATGATGAGCGCACCCTGGCCCGCTCGATCAAACTCTTCCTGGCCGAGCAAGGGTACGAGACAGAAGTAGCCGAGAACGCCGACAAGGCGCTGGATCTGTTGGATCGCCTCCGTCCCGACCTGGTCTTCCTGGATGTGTGTCTTCCCGGCATGAGTGGGATCGATCTGCTGAAGCGAATTAAGGAGTTCGATCGCAATATCGCTGTCATCATGATGACCGCCTACGGATCTATCGAAGGGGCAGTGGAGGCGGTCAAACTTGGGGCCTTCGACTACATCAAGAAACCGGTCGATCTGGATGAGCTGAAGCTCATGGCTGACCGGGCGCGTGAGACCTCCCGGTTGCGGCAGGAACTCTCCTACTACAGGCAGCGGGAGGTCCGGGGACTTCCCATCAAGGGGATCATCGGCAAGTGCGAGGCCATTCGCGAGATCATCGATCGGGTCCAGCAGATCGCCGCGCTGGAGGAGACCCCGCCCATCCTGATCACGGGTGAAACGGGGACCGGAAAGGGGTTAGTGGCGCGCACGCTGCACAGCCAAAGCCGGCGGGTCTCGCGTCCGTTCATCGAGGTGAATTGTACCGCTCTGCCCGGCACGTTGATGGAGGCAGAATTGTTCGGGTATGAGCGCGGCGCGTTCACGGATGCCAAGGAATCGAAAATGGGCCTCTTTGAGGCCGCCGATGGGGGATTCCTCTTCCTGGACGAGGTGGGAGACATCGAGCTCTCCCTCCAGGGAAAGCTGCTCCGAGCCATTGAAGAGGGGATGATCCGCCGGGTCGGAGGACTGCGAGACAGGCGAGTCGATGTCAACATCGTTACCGCTACCCACCGAGACCTCGAGAGCGAGGTCACGGCCGGGCGGTTCAGAAAGGATCTCTACTATCGGCTCGCTGTCATTACCATCGATCTCCCCCCGCTTCGCGAGCGTGGCGAAGACATCCTGATACTGGCCAGCCACTTCCTGGATAAGTTCAACGCCAAATACAGTAAGGCTGTCCAGGGCCTCGACGACAGGGCAGCCCGCATCCTATTAGCGTATCCCTGGCCCGGCAATGTTCGGGAGCTCAGCCACGTCATTGAACGAGCCGTCCTGTGGAGCCAGGGGGAACGTCTGGCGGAGGAACAGCTTGCGCTCGCCACCTCAGCCCAGTCAGCCCAGGCCCGCCCATCAAGCTCCCCGCCCCCCGCCGGTCTCATCCAAGCGGCTCTCCCGCCAGAAGGGATCGACCTGGTCGAGTGGGAGAGGGCGTTGATCGAGCAGGCCCTGAAGGAAAGCCGCGGCAATCAGACCAAAGCCGCCAAGCGTCTGGGCCTCAGCCGAGACACTCTCCGCTATCGGCAAAAGAAATTTGGCCTCCGCAAATAAATCGCGCCATCTGCCCCACTGTGCGATATCCCCCACGAGTTGGGTCTTGCTTGACGCGAAGCGTAAAAACGAGAGAGTCCGTTTGCCCTTTATTTCCAACCAGTTTCAGATCAATCAATAGACCCGCTCTCGGATTAGACTGGCACGACTTGTGCTTATAGTTACTGAAGTTCGAAGTATGGGTACGAAGATCTTTCAGATATAACGCCGCGACAAAGGAGGTGATTGGAGCATGGCCTGGGTAAAGCCGGAATTCAAAGAGGTGCGGATGGACGCGGAGATCAACTCATACATCCTCGTCCTGGAGTAGACTGCCGTTGTAGGTTTTGCTGAGATGGGCCTCCCCGCGTTTGATGGCATGCGGGGAGGCCCGTTTCCTTGTCTGGCACTTTTTCATCTCAATTTTTCAATCGGCTGAATAGGGGTCATCGCATGCGAGTCCGAGTGCTGGGATCGGGAGCAGGTGGGGGGTTCCCTCAATGGAACTGCAACTGCGACAATTGCCGTAGCCTCCGCTCTGGGTCCCACCACGCCAGACCGAGGACCCAATCCTCGATTGCCGTGAGCGCCGACAGCGTTCGCTGGTACCTTGTCAATGCCAGCCCTGATATCCGACAGCAGATCGAATCGTTCGATAGCCTCCACCCGACCGGATCTCCCCGTGGAACGCCGATTCAAGCAATCCTTCTCACCAATGCTGACATCGATCATATCACTGGGCTGCTTTCCCTCAGAGAGTTTCAGCCGCTCTGCCTCTATTCGACCAAGCAGGTGATGGATTGGGTCCTCGAGTCGAACGCGGTCTTCCGGGCTATTCGCCTCTTCCCGTCCCAGTGCACCTGGAAGACTGTCCTCACCTCCGGCCGACATGAGATCATCGGGGTGGACGGAAAAGACAGCGGCCTCAGGTACGAGGCCTTCGCCGTTCCAAGCAAACCGCCAGCCTACCTGATGGATCTTGTCTCGGATTGGAGCGAAGAGACCATCGGCTACAAGATCACCGACCCGAGGACCGGGGGGTCCCTAGCCTACGTCCCGGGTATCAAGCAGATCGATCCTGACATGCTGGCCATGCTCAGGGGCTGCAACTGCGTCTTCTTCGATGGAACGTTTTGGTCCGACGATGAATTGATCAATCTGGGCATCGCGCAGAAGAGCGCCCTGGCGATCGGGCATATCCCGATCAGCGGGCCGGACGGAAGTCTGGCGAAATTGGCTCCTCTTCGCGACGCGAGGAGGATCTATATCCACATCAACAACACGAACCCGATTCTGATCGAGGATTCCCGGGAGCGTCGGGCTGTCGAAGAGGCCGGATGGGAAGCGGCGTTTGATGGCATGGATCTCGAGTTGTGAGAGCTGAGAAAGGAAGCAGGGATGCCTGAGGTTGGAAGCCGAGAGCTGTTGAGCGCGGATGAGTTCACGAAACGGCTCCGCGAGGTGGGCGAGGAGGGATATCACGACAAGCACCCATTCCACCTCCTGATGCACGAGGGAAAGCTGACGAAGCCCCAGTTGCAAGCGTGGATCGCAAACCGCTTCTACTATCAGGCCCTCATCCCGAAGAAGGACGCGACGATCCTGAGCAAGGCGGACGATCCGGCCTTCCGGAGAGCCTGGATCCATCGGATCGTGGATCACGACGGCACCCGGGAAGGCGAGGGCGGAATCCACAAGTGGCTCGTGCTGGCCGAGGCCGCCGGACTGCGAAGGGAGGACGTCGAGAGTTTCCGCTTCGTGCTGCCCGCTGTCCGGTTCGCCGTGGATGGATATCTCTTCTTTGTCCAGATCCACTCGTTGCTGGAGGCGGTCGCCTCCTCCCTCACCGAGTTGTTCGCGCCGAGCCTCCATGCCACTCGCCTGCCGGCCTTCGAGCAACACTATCCCTGGGTGGATAAGAAGGGGCTCGGATACTTCAGGTCGCGCCTGGTCCAGGCACCTCGGGACGTGGAGTACGGCTTGCAATATGTCCTGCAACACTGCACGACCCGCGAGCTGCAGGAGAAGGCGATTGCCGCCCTCACAACCAAGTGCCACATCCTCTGGAGCCTACTGGACGCCCTGTACTTCGCTTACATCTCCCCTGGATGGCCCCCGCCGCTGTGGCAAAAATGAGCGAGCCTCGGATGGGAGACCCTGTAGCTGACGCCTCCGCGATGTGGCGCCCGCGCCTGTCGCCAAAGGCCCGGCTCCGCTGGGATGAAGTGGAGAAGCGGTACATGCTGGTCTTCCCGGAGGCGGCGCTGATGTTGAACGAAACGGCACCGGAGATCCTGAAGCTGTGCGACGGCGAGCACACCCTTGAGGGGATCGTCAATTCCCTGGCGCAGCGTTTTACAGGGATTGACCGAAAGATAATCGAGGAAGATGTGACGAGCTTTCTTAGCCGCATTAAATTGCGCGGACTCCTGGAGGGATAGATGGAAGCGCCAAGGCCTTATACGCTGGTCGCCGAGCTGACATACAAATGCCCGCTGAAGTGCCTGTACTGTTCCAATCCCGTGAACTTCCACGAGATGCGGGATGAGCTCAGTACCGAACAGTGGATCAGGACCTTTTCGGAGGCCGCTGATCTCGGCGTGGTGCAGCTCCACCTGTCAGGGGGCGAGCCGGTGGTTCGCAAGGACCTGCCAGAGTTGATTCGGCATGCTCGCGCGCGCGATCTGTATACGAACCTGATCACAGGCGGGACTCTGCTCGACGAAGAGAAGTTGCGCCAGCTCAGGGACTGCGGACTCGATCATATCCAGTTGAGCCTTCAGGATACCGATCGGAAGACGGCGCAGCTGGTCGCCGGGATCCGCTCCTATGACAAGAAGCTCGATATCGCCCGGCTTATCAAGAAGGCCGGCTTCCCGCTGACAATCAATGTGGTCATTCACCGCCTCAACATCGATCGTGTGCCGGCGCTGATCGCGCAGGGGGCCGCGCTAGGAGCCCAGCGACTGGAGCTCGCCAACACGCAGTACCACGCCTGGGCGGAGAAGAATCGGAGCGCGCTGATGCCAACCCGAGCGCAGCTCGACCAGGCAGAGGCGGTGGTCCGCGAGGCGCGACCGCGGTACCAGGGAACAATGGAGATCGCCTATGTCCAGGCGGACTACTATTCTCAGTATCCGAAACCCTGCATGGGTGGCTGGGCAAGAAATTATATGGTCATCATCCCCACCGGTGAGGTGCTGCCTTGCCATGCGGCCCATGTCATCCCGGGGCTTCACTTCGACAGCGTCCGCGACCAGTCCCTGACCACTATCTGGGCGGAATCGAAGGGCCTCAACGCCTTCCGCGGCGATAGCTGGATGCAGGAGCCCTGCAAGAGCTGCCCCATGAAGACGATCGATTTTGGGGGCTGTCGATGTCAGGCATTCCTGCTGGCCGGTGATGCTGCTGCCACCGATCCTGTTTGTTCCCTCTCCCCTCGCCATGATATCATCCGGGAAGCAATCGCCCAGGCGGAACGAGGCGACGGCTCGCTTCTCTACCGAGATGTCAAAAACAGCGAACGCCTCTCGATCGGTCTGCGCGAGCTTGCCGCCCGTTAGTATCCTGCCCTCATAAAGGTTCCACCCCATCGAACAGCCACTCGACTGAGGAGACGACTGGTTTGCCCAACAAACCGGACCGACAAAAGGGGAAGAAGAAAATGGATACCGACATCGCCGTCATGGGGGGTCTGACCATCCTTATGGTCATATTGGCCTTCGCGAGGGGCCGCGACCTGCCGCTTCGAGGCTTTCAAGCAGCCTTTAAGCTCATGGAGGACGTGTGGCTCCCGCTTCTTCTAGGCTTCTGCCTGGCTGGGTTGTTCGAGGTCATGGTCTCCAAGGATATGCTCGTCAAGTGGATGGGGGAGGAATCCGGCTTTCAGGGGATCCTCTTCGGCTGGCTAACCGGTCTCCTGATTCCCGGCGGACCATATGTCGTGTTTCCCGTTGCCGCCTCCCTCTTCAAAGAAGGGATGGGGGTCGGACCCCTGCTCACCTTCATCACCGCCAAGTCGCTCCTTTCTCCGATCCGGATGTTTACCTGGGAGGTGCCATTCCTCGGCTGGGCCTTTGTCACGGCCCGGACCGTCCCAAGCCTGCTCCTTCCGCCTATTGTTGGCATCATCGGCCATCGCCTTTTTCTCCTCTTCCCTCGATAATGACGCCGGGTTCTTTACGGATTACCCCCTTGGTGAAGGAGATCTCCGCCTACCGCGGAGATTCCCTCATTCTCCCCTTGACAGAAGAAGACACATCCCTTCTCCTTCGTCCCGCGAAAAAGCATGTCCCGAGCCGAGTCGAAGGGCCTGCCCTGAGCGCAGTCGAAGTGGTGGATGCTGTCCTTCAAGGAGCTATCACCCACGCTATCCGTCAGAAGGCCTTCCGCGCCAAACTCTGCGAACGATACCTCCTGCGCCCCGTGGGACGCCTTGGTGTCGAGCAACTCCTGCTTCTTGGCCTCGGGAAAGCATCCGAACTCACCCAGGACCGTGTTCGGCAGGCCACAGCCGAGGGGCTTCGTCAGCTCCGAACCCTTAAGTCCCGGAGGGTCGCGATCGCTGTTGATCATGCTGACTGGGGAGACCTGGCAGTCGAGACGGTTACACAAGCCATCGCGGAGGGGGCGCTGCTCGGCCTCTACCGATTCGATGCCTACAAGAGGAAAGAGAACGATGACGGCAGCAGGGAGATCGAATCGCTCACGCTGCTGTGCAAATACCGTGAAGCAGGGCAGTCGCTCAAGAGCGTCATCGAACGGGGCGAGGTTCTGGCGCGGGCGACCAATCTGGCCCGTGATCTCATCAATGAGCCGGCCAACGTCCTCACGCCGATTGAGCTAGCCGCAAGAGCGAGGGGCGTGGCCCGGCGTTACGGCCTGGCGGCCGAGGTAATGGATCGGGGCACGATGCGGCGCCTGGGAATGGGCGCCCTGCTCGGGGTCGCCCAGGGAAGCGCGAACCCGCCTCAGCTCATCATCTTGAGGCATCGAGGAGGCGATGCTCGTGCAAAACCAGCGCTCGGGCTGGTGGGCAAAGGAGTCACGTTCGACGCCGGCGGGATCTCCATCAAGGCGAGCGAGGGGATGGAAACGATGAAGGGCGACATGGCCGGCGCGGCGGCGGTCATTGGCGCCATGATGGGCCTTGCGGCCTTGCACCTTCCGGTCCATGTCGTGGGCGTGATCCCGGCCGTCGAGAACCTGCCGAGCGGGTCCGCGCAACGGCCAGGCGATATCGTCCGAGCGATGGACGGCACGACGATCGAGGTGATTAACACCGACGCCGAAGGGCGGCTGATCCTCTCGGACGCGCTCTGCTACACCCGCGGTCTTGGCGTGAGATACCTGGTGGATGTGGCCACTCTCACGGGCGGGGTCGTGGTGGCTCTGGGTTCGGTCCGCACAGGATTTTTCTCCAACAATCGGACCCTGGCTCAGCAGGTGGAGGCGGCGGGTGAGGCGGCGGGTGAGAAACTGTGGGAGCTGCCGCTGGATGACGAGTACGAAGAGCTCATCAAGAGCGACTACGCCGACCTCAAGAACACCGGAGGAGGGAAAAAAGCGCCGGCCATCGGGGCGGCGCGGTTCCTCAAGCACTTCGTCGGCGAGGTGCCATGGGTCCACCTGGACATCAACGGCACGTCACTTCAGGAGAAAGCCCAGGGCTATCAGCCAAAGGGCGCGACCGGCGTCATGGTCCGCACCCTCATCCACCTAGCGATGGATCTCGCCTCTAAGCGCGAGCGGATCTCGTAGGGGCGCCGCTTGCTGCGCCCCTTATGGGCAGGGCAAGCCCTGCCCCTACACCGACTAAAACCGGTCCACTGGTCTGACGACACTCCGTCATTTATCCCTGAACGTCGGCTTCCGCTTCTCCATGAACGCCCGCATCCCTTCCTGCGCATCGTCCGTCAGCGCCGTCGCAGCCATGACCTCCATCGCGTAGGCGTAGGCCTTCGGCTGGTCGAGATCGACCTGCGCGTAGAACGCCTGCTTGCCCATCCCCTTGGAGAGGCCGCTGCCCCGTGTGGCCCGCTCTAATAGCAGGCGGGTCTCCTCGTCCAGCCGATCGGTGGGGACGACCTTGTTGACCAGCCCCCAGGCCGCAGCCGTCTTGGCGTCAATGGGGTCCCCCGTCAGGAGCATCTCCAGCGCCCACTTCCGGCCGATGGCCCGGCTGACGGCAACCATCGGGGTCGTGCAGAACCACCCCCCTTTCCCGCCCGGCGTGGCGAAGGAGGCGTTCTCCGACGCAACCGCTAGGTCGCAGGAGGCGACGAGCTGACAACCGGCCGCGGTGGCCAGCCCGTGTACCTTCGCGACCACCGGCTGGGGAATCGACTGGATCACCGTCATGAGCTCGGTGCAGGTCGCCAGAAGGGTCCGCATCGCACCTAGGCCCCGTCCGAGAATGTCGGCGAAGTCATGACCGGCGCAAAAGACGGGACCAGCCCCGGCGAGGATGATCCCCCGGGCCTTGCCGGCACCCACAGTCCGGAAGGCCTCGATCAGCTCCTCCATGTGATCCTGCGAGAGCGCATTCCGCCGCTCCGGGCGGTTCATCACCACCGTAGCGAACTCGTCGCCTTCGAGTAGTTCGACATTCCTTCCCGCCATGGCCAGTCCTCCTCTCTACGAACACCCTCTTGGCCAGATCCCCTCAACCTCACCTTCTCCCCTCAGGGGAGAAGGAACGGATGAGGGGAGGGTGCGAGATCCCCTTCTCACCGCAGCCTCAGTGACTTCAGAAAATATCTGAGATAAATACCGAGCCCACAAGCAGCCACCGCAGAGATGATACCACGCAGGAGTGCCCACACGCCACCTGGATCAGGGTAGCTCCGGATTTCCCAGAACGCATAGAAGAGAAAGAGGATGATTGCGGCCGTGATGAGAATCTTGTGGGCCGTTATGATGGACACAGTCCACCTCTGAGTAAACTAAGCCCACCCCTGAGGGGGATATGACTATAGTTATTTGGCAGCCGGCTCTTGGTCAAGGCTCGGACCTTTTGTGGAGTCTCATGGGCGGGGTATCTTATCCGGAGGGCCTATTCGAAGAAGGAGAGCTGGGCGCCAGGCGGTCGCCGGAACGCTGCCGTAGAAAGCTTCGGCCCCCTCCCGTCGATGCCCGCCTTCCGGCAGGCGAGGGAGAACATCGCCGCGATCTGCTTGGCGAATATCCCCTCACCTTTCATCCGTGAGACAAAGCGAGGGTCGTTCAATCTGCCGCCCCTGATCGCGCGGATCCGATTCAGGACCTTGGCTTTTCTATCCGGCACGTGCTGTGCCAGCCATTGCTCGAACAATGATCCCACGCCATGAGGCAGGCGAAGCGGGATGTAGCCCGCAAACCTGGCTCCGGCCTGGGCCGCCGCAGCGATGATCGAGGGCAGTTGATGATCGGTCAGCCCCGGGATGACCGGCGCAACCATCACGCCTGTCGGTACGCCAGCCTGCGTCAGGGCCTCGATTGCGGCGAGGCGACGCGCGGGATGGGAGGTGCGAGGCTCCATGATGCGGGCCAGACTGTCGTCGAGCGTCGTGATAGAGAGGAACACGGCGGCCGCCTCGTATCGTGCCAGCTCCTGAAGCACATCCAGGTCCCTGGTGACGAGGTGATTCTTCGTGACAATGGCAACGGGGTTGCGAAACTCGACGAACACCTCGAGACACCGTCTCGTGAGCCCCAAACGGCGCTCGACCGGCTGATATGGATCGGTCACACCGCTGATGGCGACCACCTGCGGTTTCCAACTCGGGGAAGAAAGCTCACGTCGCAGGAGGTCCGGCGCGTCCTCCTTCACCAAGATCTTTGTCTCAAAATCGAGGCCCGCAGAGAAGCCGAGATATTCGTGGGTGGGGCGCGCATAGCAGTAGATGCAGCCGTGCTCACAGCCCCGGTAGGGGTTGACGCTGGCATCGAACCCGACATCGGGGCTGTCGTTGTATGCGATGATCGACCGGGATGGGTCTTTCAGAAACTCCGTTGCCGGCGCGGGGTCCTCCGGATCGTTCCAATCCGGGTCGCGCTCATACGAAAGCTTCTCGAACCGGTTTGGTGGACTCCCGGTCGCGCCGCGGCCGCGGATCGGGCCATGATCTCGCTCGGCTGCATCGCCTTTAGAGGCCATAGGCCATCCTGCTTCTGGGCATGATATTCATGGCTTCAAGCTCTGGATGCCGAAACGCAGGTTCGATGTTAAGCCCCGCTCGAGCCCCCCTCATCCCTACCTTCTCCCCGCAGGAGAGAAGGAGAGGTTGAGGGGGGAGAGTAATCAACTACTCCATCAGCTTGATGACCTGGCCGCGCAAGACCAGGCTGCCGTGCTGATTTGCAGCCTCGATCTCAATCGGCACGATCGGTTGACCTTTGCCCTTCTGGGACCGTCTGATCTGATCGTGCGGCGGCACAGTGGCCGTCATGGTCAGCACGTCGCCGGCCTGGATCGGCCCGCCGATTTCAGTCAACTTGGCGCTGAGCAGCAGGTGCCCCGGAGAACTTTCTGCCGAGGTCATTGCCATCGTTCCCAGCGCAAGGAGAGAACTCAGGTGACTGGGGTCAACCTCGCCAAAGAGCGCTCGCATCGCCCGCGCCAACTCTTCGGTGATGGTCTTGGAAAAGGTCTGCTGGCGTGGACTATGGGGGTCGGTAAAGTCATACACTTTGATCGGGGTCGAAGCCCTGACATCCTGCGCCCACTGCTTGAGCCAGGGCAGATCGTCAGTTGTGGGCGGGGCGGCTTGAGTTGGAACTTGAGGCTTGATCACCGCGACCCCCTCGCAGACAACCTTTCCGTCCTGGTTGAGGGCGGTCACGCGAACCCGCCCCTTCCCATGGTCAAGGAGCTGCTCAACACCGACCACCGGCGTGATGGTGTCGTAGAAATAGACCGGCGCCTTGAAGTCCGCCTCTAGCGACTCCAGCACATATCCGGGAATGAGTCGGCCGAGGCTGGCCACCAGATTGGAAACCGTCCAGAGGCCGTGCGCCACCATCCCCTTGAAGCGCGATCCCTCAGCGTATGGCCTATCCAGGTGGTACCGGTTCCGGTCGCCCGAGGCCCTGGCAAACGCCTGCACCATCCAATCGCGGACCGCAACGGCGTACCCCATCAGCCGCTGGCTAGGAAAGAGCCCAGTTCCGGTCTGCTCGGTTCCGCCCGGCCTGAGAGCCAGCAGCAGTCGCTCGCGGGCCGCGATGTAGCGTGTAGCCTCTTCGTCGGTGAGGCGCTTGGCCTTCAACGCCCGCTCCAATTGGCGGTAATAGATGCGCGCCGTTGCGGCATCGACCAGCTCCGGCTGGTTGGTCACAGGGTCGTTGTAGGCCACCGCCCCAAGGTTGCGCTCCTGATCCGCGGTGGCGTAAAGTTCAAGGATCTCGAGCGCGCGTTCCACGCAGTTGATCCAGCGCGCCTTGTAGACGCCCCAGTCAGGGTCTGTTGGGCCGGCTGGCCGGTCACCGGCGCGGGGCGGATTCATAATCTCGGCAACCCGCGCTGCCTGTTCCATCGTCACCAGCTTGCCGTGAAACCCTAGGTTAGCGGCAAAGAGGGTCTCGGCCTCGGTCTGGGCAGGCTCGCTGATGCTGTCGATGGCGTCAATGTCGGCCTGAGCGGTGGCCGCGATGAGCGCGGAGTGGTAGTAGTAATACCCTTTTGTGCTCGGGTCGGTTGGACTCTCTTTTGGCTGTCCCACCGGAAGATCCAGAAAGAGCCACATCAGCCGCCGGCTGGCCGTCGCGATGGCGAGACCGTCGCGTTCGATCGCCTCTGGCTTACTGAGGCGTGCGCCCAATGCGATGGTGCCGACCGGCAGGCCTAGCTCGACCTCGATCTCTGTCAGCAGGCCGTCCGCGTGGCGAACGAGATTGGGCTGCTCCACCGAGGGAAGGATGACCGCCTGCACCACATCTCGGAACGGGCGCAGCAGCTCCAGGAGATGTCGATCAGCCCGGGGCTGATGCAGGTCGGCCTGCAGGGCGATGACCTTACCGGATCGGTGCGCCTGGCCGAGCACCCGAGCCACTTCGCGCTGCGTGTCGAGCTGCTCGGCACCGAACAGGTGCTCGCCATTCATGATGATCATATCGGCAGCAGAGGCTAACGCCCGCCGAACGGCACCCGGGTCGTGACCATCCACCATGACGACCGAACGGGCCAGGATAATGGGCCGGGGGATGAAGACCTTCGGTGGCAAGACCGGTTTCTGCTCGACCGCCAGTCGCTTCAGTAGCTCGAGATCGAACGGCAACAGCTCCGAGTAGGTCAGCCGCTTGCGGACAACCAGGGGGAATTCATCGTCATGCCGTGCAATCCCCTCGATGTGGGCCGGATGCACGCTCCACTTCCGATTGATTCCGATGGCGATGGCGCGGACAGTATCCACCTGCGTGTCATCCGCGTTCAGCTTCACGGTGATCCCCGTCCCGGCCACCTTGCCGGTCGCCCGCGCGGCCTCCACCAACCTGAGCAGCGGATACCGCATGTAGGTGTACTGCTCTTGCTGGACGATGCTTCGCCCTCCGGTCGCGGCGGTGTAATCGACAATGCCAAGGTTCCCCTCCTCGACCTCCGGCGCCGCCGACAGGATCTGCTCCACCGAGAGGATGGCGCCAGGGAGTTCGGTCAACACAAAGATCTTGTGCCGCCCCAGCACCCAGCCCCGGTCCTGCTGGATGGCCCGGAGGATCTGCGCAGTGACGCGCACGTCGTCCGGGCCCTCAACCTTCGGCATGTAGATGCCATCGATGAGATCGCCGATCTCCCGAATGACATGGTAATAGTCGCCCGCCGTCCATTTTGTCCGCAGGTTGTTCGGTCTCACCAGGATCATCTGATCGTCGGGGAACCGCTCCTTGAGCTGGAATCGGCCACCGACCGGGACGAACTGTTGTTCGAGCTGTTCCGCCTTGCCCTGCGGGAGCGCATTCGTCTTCAGGAACTCCAGCTCGTCCCTCGTGAGCGGCTGGCCACGGAAGGCCCTGATCAGGAGCACGATCACCTTACGGGCGATCTCCTTGCGGGTCGTCGCGACCGCATCTTCCAGGTCGAGGAGCAGGATGTGGGCACCCGATTGCGCCGCCTTGAGCATGAAGGTCCAGTTGTCGCCCGGGAAGACATGCTCGATGGTTCGGGGCTTGTACTCCCATACTAACCGCCGGATCGCCTCCTCGCGGGTCGCCGCCGGATCGACCTGTTGCATGGCGTGCCACCGCTCCGTCACCTCGGCTTCTGCCTGGTCCGCATTCCCTCCAAATGCCGCCACCACGTCTTTCCAGTCCTGGATCTGCCCTTCCATCACACGCGCGGGGGTATTGCCTTTATAGGCAGCCATTTACATTAGCCTCCCGAAGTCTCTACGCTCAATTATGGATCGCCACGACTGATGAGCCTGTCGGATCCTTCCTCGCTCACACGCCGGTGACGGTACCCCGGAATGGGATGAGGAGCATGACAAAGATGAGAACCTGCACGATCCAACCGATCACGCAGACCACCACCGCCCTCAGGGTTCCGGTATAGTCTAGGGCCTGTCTGACTGCGACCACCATCGCCATAAGCGTCCATACCGAAGCCACCACGAAGACCAACCCGGTTAGGCCGGGGATAACGCCCAGGACCCGGATCATCCCCGGGGCGCTGGCAAAGCCGATCGTGCGCAACAATTCACCATAGTCCGCCTTGGTCTGGGGCTCGGGCAGGAATCGCGTGCCGATCCAGTAGGTAAGGAAGGCCCAGACGTACCACCCGGCGAGCGCCGAGATCGATCCGAAAAGGAGTCCGCCAATCCCTCCATGAGCGCTTGCCCCGACACCCGCGGCCACACTCGCCAGGACGACGACCGCCGTCGCCTGTTTCAGAGCACCCCTATCGGCCTCGACCTCTTCATAGAGGCTCACATCAAGCTTGGCCGCACGGATCATCCGCTCGCCGAGGCCTCCCATCTGGCGATCCGTCATCGTCCCATCGGAACACAGGGCAAAACGTGGCGAGCGCGGGACTCCTTCTCTGCGCCGGTCTTCGGATCTCTGCCGAAAGTGAGGAACACGCTCGTCACCAGAGGGGACACGCCAGAGGAATCGGCGGTCCATGAAACGATTGCTTGCAGCCCGTGAGCGGCCGGAGGCGTTTTCAGGACATCAGGCAGGCGGAGCGACGTGTATTGATGGGGACCCAATGATGCTCGAAGGCCGGTTGGAAACTTCCCCGATGTGAGACCGGCCGCAAGCGTGCCGTCCGAGTGATAAATGTCGATCTTCTCGACGGTCATCGTCCCTTTGCTGGCCAGATTCCGGAGGCTGATGTTGGTATAGGTGATCTCCGTCCCATCAAGCCGAGTGGCATAGTATAGTGAGCAACCAAGTTTCCCTCCTGCGGCTTCTGCCAGCCCGAGGGCGCACACGAAGAAGGTTACGGCAAACAGGCCCACCACGATCTTCTTCATGGTTTCACACCTCCTGAACAACCGAATTTGCGATCAGCTTGAGGCCCCCGCCGCAAGCCGGCCCACCGTGGCGATCTCCTTTGATCAGGAAAACACTCGATAAACGTACCGGAGCTTGCAGGAAAAAGCAATAGCCATGCCACTCACCAAGGGATTATAGGGAGCCGCAGGAAGGAAAGGTGACCAGTGCCCGACGGAATGGCAGAAACTCCACGGAATTTAAGTTCCATAGCGACGGGGCGTTGAGCTCGGTTGCTCTCTGACAGTGAGGAATGAGCGCCGAATGAAGGAAAAACGATCAGCGCTCACTCGAGAGCGTGGGGAGGCTACTGGACTGTGCCTCAGACACCACGCTCTCACCTGGACCGGAGGGTCCTTGGCAAGCCTCAGCATACCACCTGGGATGATGCTGTCTCGCCCACTCGGCATCCACCATTCCGAAGAGCATCCCCCGAAGCGATTCCTTGGTGCGGGGGTGCACGGTCGCCAAGACGATATGCCCCAGAAGGGGGGCCAGCACGAGCATGGTGCTGAGGTAGTGGAGCCGTCGAGACCAGCCGATGAGCGCTCTGCCTAGCGGTTCTCCCTCAGAAACGGAGCCGGGCCACTGCCACACCATCCAGAGGATGACGCCTGTGATGAGAAAGAGCACGGAGGTGATGGCGACGAAAACAGCATTCAGTTTCTGCCCAGCGTTGAACCTCCCAACTCCCGTCATCTCGCAGGGTAGGCCAGCCAACATCCTGGGTAGCTGGCGCAGCCACCACAATTCCTCCCCGACGATCGCAAAAAGGTTGGAGCCCGCAGCAGCAAGCGCTCTTCGATCCCCAAGGACCACGACGAGGGCAGGGGCCAGGATCCAGGCAACGCCAGATACCAGGTGCAAACGCAGGCCGACTTGGGGGGAGTAACCATTGATCCATGACCGGAGGACCGGAAAGCTAAGCGGGAGGCCGCTCAGGAGTAGTCCGAGGAACGGAATAGCAAAAGCCCAGTGGAAGGCCCGCTCGGTGGCGCCGAAGCGGATGACTTCTCGCGACCCACGAAGGGGCTCGTCCAGCAGGGCGGAATCCCCACTCCTGGCCCCATCCACTTCCGGATGTTTTGAACGATCATTCGACATCGACGATATCGAGGGCTTGGAACCGGATTTGGGGCGCAGGAGGCAGATACTAGTCTGCGGGCGGCTTTTGGAATGACTCCGGCTCTATCCTTCTTTGGTAGCTGTCGAGATAGTGGTCAATGGTGGCGAGGGCTTCCGCCTTGTCACCCCGCTCCGCGAGCATCACGATCCGTTGGCGAGCATGGCCGTCGATCATCGCCTTTCCGGTCAGAGGGTCATAGAACTTCGCGACCTCTCGCAGCAGCCGATTCACCTCGATCGGGTCGTCAAGGTGATCCTTGGCAAGGTTGAGGAGCTTGACCACGACCAGCTCATCAATGACCTTCTTTCTCGGCATGCTTCTGTCCTCAAGTCTAGTAGGGCCCCAAAGATCGCCCTTCAGATTAGACCGGCACTAGTGGTATCCGCGTTCCATCGCCGCAAGATCCAGATGCGGCGTAGCCAAGACCTCGACCTCCGGAATCAGGCCAATGAACTCTTTATTGTCCACCACCTTCAGATAGCGGCGACACACCTCGCACACCTCCAGCTTGCTCTGCAGATGGTTCTCGATGATGAGAGTCTGCAGACGGTTGTGGTCCTTGTTGTCGCAAAAAGGGCAGCCAAGGCGACGAGCAGCCCAGGCCCAACCACAGAAGCCGCAGTGCAGGTACTTGGATGCGGCAAGCTCCTCCCCGCGCAACTCGGCAAACTTGGGCTCCGACCCGCAAACAGGACAGATCGCCCTGAGCCACCGCTCATTTTCCACTAACGACCCCAGGGTTTTGGCCCAGGCTTGGATGCCAGGGCGGATGCTGGCGTCCGCCAGGGTATTCAGTAACTCAGGGTCGAGCGCCAGTTGATCGGCCACGGCAAATGGATATCCCTCCTCGGCCACCGTGCCACGAAGGAGGTCCTGGAGGTCGAGCACTCCTGATCCCAGCGCCGACTCGATCTCTTCGGCAGCGGCCCGCACTGCACCTCCCCGCTCCTTGGCCAGCCGGCAGAGGGTCCAAAAGAGGCCTTTGGCGGGGGCAAGGTCGAGGGGGAATTCCTCACGCGGGAGCAGTGGCTCCCCCCGCCCAATTCGACCTCGCAGGAGAGCTTCGTCGTACGAGTTCGGTCCCAGATTCTCGGTTACGGCGTACTGCTCCCTGACGAGCTTTTCGTAAAAGTCAAGCAGCTCCGATAGGGCCGGCTGCCGCGCCCGGGCCTTCTCGAACACGGCAGCAATCTCCTCCCAGGAACTATCCTTCAGCATCGACCAATCTCCCGCCCTACCAAAAAAACGGGGCCGCTAGCACAAGGGCTACGACCCCTCTTACAACCTGTGTCATACCGTCAATTACATCTCGGGGCTTTCCAGCATTCTCCAGGCAGGCCTCAGCAGGACGATCTTCGAGGCCAGCAACCTTCCGTCCTCAGCCGTCATGCACTCCCCTCGGATATAGTCGCCCGGCTGCAGGCCTCCAAGGGCAAGCGGCTCTTCTTCTCCAATAATGTGAGTTCCTCCACCGCAGCACAGAGTGCAGAACGACTCGTCATCCTCTTTAAGCCGGACGTGTCCCTCCTTCAAGTCAACCTTCGTTACCATGCCCATAACCTGACGGTTAGTCTGCATCCCTTGTTCCTCCCATTCTTTCTCAAACGGGACCAGGTGGCGCCCCCTGCCCCGCCAGCGGTCAGCCCTTTCTCCCTGCGGGAACGGTCACCTTCCTCATGCCTGGCCAACCGCAAAGACCAAATACTTCGTCAGAAACCCCCCAATCAAAATTAACAGGGACGCCAGGACGACTTGCCCCCGGCCATGGCGATACCCTTGGAAGAACCCGTCGCGAACCTCCAGGATGAGTGGGACCAACAGCCCGATGACCACGGCGCCAACCCAGAAGACCAGACTGTAGGAACCGCTGGTGAGCATCGCGGAGCGGCTGGCGCTCCAGGCCGGTCCTCTCGCCACCGCCATGAACACCGCGATAAGCGTCAGCGCCTGGATCACGACACTGATCGTGTACGCCCGCCGCACCTTCGCTAGGCTCCCGCTGACCTCCGCTCCGCGCAGGCTCAATATCAGCGCAATGGTCGCCATGCCGGTCGAGGCGCCGACAGCAATGAAGAGCGCGCCAAGCGGACGCGCGTTCGTCCAGAACGGCTGGGCCGTGGCTGCCAACAGTTGGCCCGGATACCCGGCGACGAAAAAGCCCAGCAGTACGCCGATCGCCCCGAAGGCACCCCGGGCCGGGCCCAGGTCCCTGGCGCGCCCGCTGTCTTCCAGATAGAGCGAGAGCGCCACGATGAACGCGCACACGCCCAAGCCCAGAAGCGCCCAGGCTCCAAGGTTCATGGGAGAGTAAGGCTTAATGTGAAACGGACCGATGGTGATGGCGCTCATGCCGATGGTGGTGGCGGCCTTCGGGACCATCAGCATGTGGAGGAAGCGAGAGGGCATGCCGAGGTCAACGATGAGAAACAACGGCCCGGGAAGCAGGGTCAGGAGGGCCAGGTAGGCCCCGACCCTCGTCACCACCCGATCCCTCTTGCTCCCGAAGATATCAGCGACACCGGCGGCCATAAAGGCGCCACCGGCGAGTCCCACCAGAAAGAAGTAGATGTCGATGAGAAGGGGCCAGTGAGGGCTTTGCAGGTTCGGCATCGCTATCCCTCCCCTCCCCCATCGCCGCCCCCGCGCTCCCGGAAGGCGACGATCGCGCCCAGCCCTGCCAAGATGGCGGTCCCCGCGCTCAGGCCGGCGTCCTTGAAGATCGGCTTCTGAGGCAGCCTCGGATTAACGGGCAGACCGTAGACCTCCGGCTTATCCAGAAGGAGGAAGAAGGCATTCAGGCCGCCCAGCGGGCCGTTCTCATCCTCGCCGTACAGATTGGCCTCCTTGACCCCCTGAGCGTGCAGGTCAGCCAGCCGTTTCTTCGCCTTTTTCGCCAGCTCGTCCCGATACCCGAATTCGATCGACTTGGTGGGACAGGTCTTGGCGCAAGCGGTCTGCATCCCCTCCGAGGTCCGATCCACACAGAAGGTGCACTTGTTGACGCGTCCCGTCCCGTGGTTGAAGGCGACGACCCCGAAAGGACAAGCCGACACGCAGTAGCGGCAGCCGTTGCAGATATCCTGGCTGATGTCCACCGTCCCGAACGGCGTGCGATAGATGGCGCCGGTCGGGCAGGCCTCCAGGCAGCCGGCATTGTTGCAGTGCTTGCAGACATCGCTCATCAGGAGCCACTTGGGCTCCTTCCGCTCATCCTCCTTCTCGATGAACTTGACGTGCCGCCAGGTCTTGTCGGTGAAGTGCGACCGGGTTTGGTAGCCTCCGGTCCACTGCGGCGTCTCCGCCTCCAACTGGTTCCACTGCTTACACGCCACCTCGCAGGCTCGGCAGCCGATACAGACCGACGTATCGGTGAACATCGCAAGGGTTCTGGCCATTTTACACCTCCCCCTTCTTCACGTCGCAGAGGAGCGCCTTGCTCTCCTGGATATACACGTTAGGATCGCCGATGCTGGCGACCAGGTCGTTGGTCACGTCGCCGATGGCGCTTGGCATCACGCCCAACCAGCCCCAATGCCAGGGGATCCCAATCTGGTGGACCTTTTTTCCGTTGATGATGAACGGGCGGAACCGCACGGTCACCATGGCTCGGAGGTGGATCTTGCCCCGCGGGGTGACGACCGTGATCATCTCGCCGTTCTGGATCCCCTTCTCGGCCGCCAGCTCGTGGCTGATCTCGGCGAAGTGGCCCGAGAACATGGCCGACAGCCACGGCACGTGCCGGGACATCCCGGCCGCGTGGTGCTCGGTGAGGCGATAGGTCGTGAGCACGACCGGATACTCGTCCGGTTTGCCCAGTTTATTCAGGTCCCCGATATCCCAGACTTTGGCCACCGGGTTGTTGTTCACCTTTGAAAGGAGGTTCGGGGTGGGCGACTCGAACGGCTCGTAATGCTCGGGGAACGGACCGTCTAACAGTGGCCCGAACAACGCTCCCTTGCCGTCAGCCCGCATGATGAACGGGTCCTGTCCACCAAGCCCCCTGAACGGTCCCTCCTTCAGCTTCGGGGCGTCGGGCGGCAGATCGGCCTTAAAGTCGGGCACGTCGTTGCCAACCCACTTCTTCTGGGCCTCGTCCCACCAGATGAGCTTCTTCTTCTCGCTCCATGGCTTGCCCGAGGGATCGGCCGAGGCTCGGTTATAGAGGATCCGGCGGTTGGCCGGCCAGGCAAAGCCCCAGTTGTGATTCATGTAGTCGCCAGCGGACGTGGCCTTCTCACGGCGGGCTGCCAGGTTCTTTCCCTCTTCGGGGTACACGCCGGAGTAGATCCAGTTGCCGCACGCGGTTGAGCCGTCATCCTTGATGGCGCCGAACCCCGGGATGGGCTGGCCTTTCTTGAGGACAACCTTGCCCTCCTTGTCCAGGATATCTCTGGTGGCGTACCCGTTGACCTCCTTGAGGACCAGCTCCATCTTCGGCTCCACCTTCCGGTCCTTGGGGTCATGCTGGTAGTTCCACACGAGGTCCAGGATCGGCCGGTCCTTCTTGGCCTTGGAGCCGGCATACAGCTTCTTGAGCCGCAAGCCCAGGTCGTAGATGAGGGCGGCGTCCGACCGGGCATCCCCAGGTGGCTCCACCGCCCTGCTATGCCACTGGAGCAACCGCATGGTGTTGGTGAGGGACCCATCCTTCTCAGCGGCTGGCGCGCCGGGAAGCAGGAAGACCTCCGCCTTGATACTCTTAGGGTCCACGCTCTGGTCCTTGCCGTGGACCCCCTTTTCCTTCCAGAACTCTGCTGTCTCGGTGACGAAGAGGTCCTGGACCACCAGCCACTCGAGGTTGGCGACACCCTTGCGACCCATCTTGGAATTGGGGCTGTCCACGGCTGGGTTTTGGCCGATACAGATGAACCCCTTGATCTTCCCTTTGTTCATCTCGACCAGCATATGCTGGTGAGAGTAATCGTCAGCGCTTGCTCGCTTGGGGATGTAATCGTACGCCCAGTCATTCTCCTTCGTGGCAGCGTCACCGTACCACGCCTTCAATTGGCTGATGATATGAGCGGTCTTCGTGGTCCAGTAACCCGTCTTGGGCGTCTCCTTGTCGATGTAGTCTTTGAAGGTTGGATGCGCATCCCTGAGCGGCATCCCCGGATAGCCAGGCAGCATGTGGTAGAGGGTGCCCATGTCCGTGGCCCCCTGGACGTTGCTGTGGCCACGAAGGGCGACGACACCCCCTCCAGGGCGACCCACGTTCCCCAGGATAAGCTGCAGTATGCAGAGGGAGCGGATTTGCTGCACCCCATTGGAGGACTGGTTGAGCTGGAGCGCGTAGGAGATGGTCCCCGTCTTATCCGGCCCGCTGGCCGAACAGAAGAGGTCGGCCACCTGAAGGAACTTTGCCTTGGGCAGGCCGCAGACCCTCTCCACCATCTCCGGGGTATAGCGGCTGTAGTGGCGCTTCAGGAGCTGGAAGACGCAGTGGGGGTCATTCAAGGTGGGATCGCGCTTCACGTTGCCGTCGGCGTCAAGCTGGTACTTCCAACTGCCTTTGTCGTAGTTCCGCTTGGCCGCTTCGTATCCGGTGAACAGGCCACCCAGGTCAGTCGGGGTCTTGAAGTCGGGGTCGATCAGGAAGGAGGCATTCGTGAACGCCACGACGTAATCATGGAAGTACTTCTTGCGCTGGATGGCGTAGTTGATCAACCCGCCGAAGTAGACGATGTTCGTGCCGGAGCGGATCGGCGCCCAGATGTCGGCCGTAGCCGACGTGCGCGTGAACCGCGGATCCACGTGGATGATCTTCGTCCCCCGCTCTTTCGCCTTCATGACCCACTTGTAGCTCACCGGGTGGCACTCCGCCCAGTTTGAAGTCGGCATGATCACGTCAGCGTTCATGACGTCGATCAGGTTCGTCGTCATCGCGCCGCGGCCGAAGGTGGTGCCCAGGGCCGGGACGGTGGCGGCGTGGCAGATCCTGGCGGAGTTCTCCAGGTAAACGACCCCCAGCGACCTGGCCAGCTTGGCGATGAGATAGTTCTCCTCGTTGTCCAGCACCGAGGAGCCCATGACCGCCAGGCCATCGCAGCGATTGACCGTGATGTCCTTCTCCCGTTCCACAAAGGTCTCGTCGCGGGTCTTTTTGACCAGTCGGGCGATGCGATCCATCATCCAGTCGAGCGGCTTCTCCTCCCACTTGTCGCTGCCTGGCGCACGGTACATCGGCTTCGTGATCCGGGTCTCATTGATCGAGAGCTGGTAGGTCGAAGAGCCCTTCGGGCAGAGGGCACCCTCCGTATGCGGGCAGTCGGGGTCGCCCTCGATGTCGATGATCTTGTTGTTGGCCACATAGATGAGCTGGGCGCAGCCAACGGCGCAGTAGGGGCAGACTCCAGGGACGGCCTTCGCATTTTTGATGCGAAGCGACGTGGCGGCCGCCCGGACCGGCTTGAGGTCAAACCCGAGGCCAGCGAGCCCCGCTAATGTCGCACCGGCCGTCGTCGCCCCCGACACTTTCAGAAAATCACGCCTGGAAACTGCCATCTCCGAACTCCTTTCTATTCTATCCGCACATTGTGCACGATGAGCACGATGAGTTGGAGTCCTCCGTTGTTGATCTCCTTCTTTCGGTCATTCAAAACCTCGGTTAATGCCTCTTTGGTAGGATCCACTACGCGGGAACATCACTCGAAAAAACAAAAGGTTGGGATAAAAACTGGGATAAAAACCTAGGGGGAACGATCCACAATCCTGAATTACGCTCTCTCAGAATGATTATCGGCAAACCTCAAGTAGCATTGTCAAGAAAAAATTCGCTTTATTGGTAAGTGGATACTCACCGCTGTCCGCTAATACGAGCTTGCGAACAGGATTGGCTTGCTAATTCCCGGATGTGGTGCGCGGCCCCAGCCGATCCCGACGGTCACCCCGCGCAGTTCTCTCGGTCCCCTCGTCAGGCCGGAGGCCCGAGATGTCCATCACCTGATTCTCTACCACTTCCTCTGTGGACAGGCCAAGCGGTCTCAACCTCTCCAGATCCAACACGACGCGAGCTTCTTCCCTTGCTATCGAATTGTCTAATACTTCCGGAACCTCATGCTTCGAGATCCGTCCGAGGAGCAGGCCGAGCAGAAAGGCGATGATGTTGATACCGAGGAAGGTCAAAGCCGGCAGAGAGATAGAAGATGTCCATAAGAAGTCAACGAGGTCAGAGACCAGGTTGAGGGCCTGCCCGAGAATTACCTCTACAGTCTGTCGTAGTTCTTCCATTGTCTGATGCAAGACTTACGATCACGCCAATCGTTTTCTTATGCTATTAGGGATCGTCAGGGGGATCAAGCGACCCTCTCGTGAGCAGCAGGTTTTACGCAGGACTTGAAACCAAGCAGACAGGGGTTTAAGACGGGAAGGGGGAAAATAGATGAGGTAACCCTGGTTTGTCTCCGCCATCGGAGATGGCGGTCGGATGCTGTTCGAGGCAATCATAATGGCAGGTAGCACAGCCCTCCCGTAACAAATACGAAAGCGCTTTTTGACAGCATCCCCCTCTGCAGCGCAAGGAGCCTGTGCGCCGCCAAAGGGTGATCCCTGGTCGATCGCCTACTTGCCCTTGATCACGAGCGCCGACTGCACCTCCCGGACACCCGGGACTTCTCTGGCCAACGCGATTGCCCGATCGACCTGAGCTTGAGAGTTGACAAACCCCGACAGGACCACCCGTCCCCGGAAGGTTTCCACCGAAACGGCAAAGCCACTTACCGTGGGATCCGCAAGGAGCTTCGTTTTGACCTTCGTAGTGATGGCTGTGTCGTCAAGAAATTCCCCAGTGCTCTCTCGGGTGGCCGTGGGGGCACATGCGTGAGATAAAACGCTAGCGACCGTAAGGACGGCAAGAAGGAGAGCCATCTGCTGTTTCATGGGACGCATTCATACCTCCTTTCTCAAGCCTAGTTCCGCCTGTTCCTATCCTTTAACGGTGTGGAGGATGCCCGGTCTGAAGCCCCTGCGACGCGGAGCCACTATACCAGAAAAGCCTGGAGAGAGGAAGGAGTTTGTGCTATCATTCGCTTCGTTCGGGGAGGGTTCATGCGCGGCCACGAGACGTTTCGTCCGTTCTTAGGTTTGACCATCGGGGACCCGGCGGGGATCGGCCCGGAAATCGTGGCCAAGGCCGTCACGCAGGAGGAGGTGCGGGCCGCCTGTCGCCCGCTGGTCATCGGCGAGGCCGGGATCATGCGGCGGGCCATCCGCCTCTGCCGCCTTGACCTCTCGGTGCGATCCATCGCCTCACCAGCCGAGACGACGGGAGACCCGGGGACGCTGGAGCTGCTGGACCTGAAGAACATCGACCCCGCGAGCTGCCCTTCCGGTGTCCTCTCTGCCCAGTGCGGAAGGGCAGCGGTGGAGTACCTCTACAAGGCGATCGACCTGGCGATGGCGCGCGAACTGGACGGGGTCGTGACCGCCCCACTCAACAAGGAGGCGATGGTCCAGGCCGGGTTCAAGTACGATGGTCACACCGAGCTATTCGCCGAGCGGACCGGCACGAAGGATTACGCGATGCTGTTGGTGGTGGGGCGGATGCGGGTCATCCATGTCTCGGCTCACACGTCGCTTCGGAATGCCTGCGACAAAGTGAAGAAAGCCCGGATCCTGTCGACCATTCGCCTTGGGCATCAAGCACTCTGCGACCTCGGATCGCGAAAGAAGCGGATCGCCGTTGCCGGCCTCAACCCCCACGCCGGCGAGAGCGGCCTGTTCGGCCGAGAGGAGATCGAGGAGATTGCACCGGCGATCGAGGCCGCCAAGGCCGAGGGAATCAAGGCCAGCGGTCCCTACCCCCCAGACACCCTTTTTCATCGGCTGAAGCTTGGCGAATTCGACGCCGTCGTCGCCATGTACCACGACCAGGGACACATCCCACTGAAGCTGATAGGGTTCGACCGGGGGGTCAATGTCACTGTCGGCCTCCCGATCATTCGGACCTCGGTCGATCACGGCACCGCCTTCGACATCGCGGGGACCGGCACGGCCAACCCTCGCAGCATGGTCGAGGCCGTCCTCCTGGCCGCCAAGTTCGCCCAGGGGCGGCACAAGGCGGCTGGCTCCCCGGCGGCTCGTCCCCGGAAGTAGCCCGCAGCTCTCACACCCCGAAGAAATTGAGCCGGCACTCATCGAGCCGGCGGCGGCATCGCAGGCTTGCCAGGCCCTATCATTCCCATCCCCATGCTGCCCATCCACGAGTCGTGAGCTAACCGCTTGAACTTCTCCTGCTGGTCCGGAGTCAGCACCGCCTTGCCGGCCTCGATAGTCTTGATTCGAGCCAGCCGGAGTTCGGCGCGCAGAAGCGCGACTTTCTTCGTCTGAGTCTCTACCTCGACCAGGTCCACCTTCTCCTGCTCAAGTAGCCTTTTCAACTCCAGTTCTGCCACATCGATTTCCGACGTCCGGGTGATCCCCTCTTTCTGGAAGTTGGCCCGCAGCTCCCTGAGCGAACGCTCCTGATCGCTAGTCAACCCGAGCTGCTCCTTCCAGAGGAGCATCAGGCTGACGAGCGGTCCCTCGTGGCCGCCACGTTCGTAAAACCAAGGCCCGGACATTCCTATGTCCCGCATCATTTCAGGCAGCATTCGGTACCGCATCATCCCCCGTCCGCCCCAGCCTTCTTCGGCGGAAGCGACCTGGTGCCAGGCCGGCGGGATGCCGGATCCCAGAACACCTACCAGGACCAGCAGGGCAGTGACGATTGGCCGCATAGCCATTACCTCCTTATGTTATTGGCCCTCGTCGCCCGACGATCCATCCTTCTCATGCGGTGCCGAGAGCCGGATTTCTCCTCTTCCCATGATCTGACACCCGGCACCAGGATGATGTTTACCGCAAAACGTGCGCTCTCACCCAAGCCGTCTTTACCGGCCCCTGTCGAAAAGGCGCTTGAGCCCGCCGCCGAGCTGCTGTGCCGTATCCCCCAGCGCCTCCGCGCCTTTCTTCCCGAGCCCAACGACGCCGCCGCCGACGCCCTTCACGCTGACGCCAAGCTGCTCGGCCAGTCCCGAGGCGATGGCCTTGACGAAGGACTGCTGGAGCTTGAAGTGGGGATCGCTCAGATCGCCCTCAACACGGAACGCGATCTCAATCGTTCCCTCTCGGTTTTTCAGCAGGTTCAGAATACCCTGTCGTGGCAGGCCCATAAAGCTGTTCAGCAGGCCCGGTGTGGAGTGGAGCTGGAGGTCTGCGAGGGCGGCTTTCCCGGGCGCATCGATCTTTCGCTGGCGCACCTGGAAGTCGAGATCCATGTCAAGGCGTCCACGATCCACCCTGGCCTCCTGGGCCTTGATGAGATAGGGGGTAAACAGCGTGAGATCGATCGAGCGGAGCGTTGCCTTGACGGAGGCGTCCTGAGTGATCGGTTCAACCCAGCCCGAGAGCCGCACCCGGCCGTCTCCCTCTTTCCCATGGATGACGGCCTCAAACTCCAAGAGGCTCTTCCCTGGCGTAAGGGGAACCGCAAGTTCTTGAACAGTCGCCCGGACCTTTTCCAGGCGAAGTCGAACCGGAGGTCCGGGAACGGTCCGGTCGATGAGGTCGATCCGGCCGTTATGGACTCCAACCTGAGAAATCGCCACTTGAGTTGTTTGGGCTCCTCCCGCCGTCCCGGCCTGGGGCGGCGGCAACCCCAGAGGAAGTTGCACCCTGCCATTTGGCTGGACGGTGATCACCACCGCTGGCCCTTCAAGCTCGACGCTGGAGAGGCGGATCTGGCCGGTTGGCAGGCTGCGCAGGCTCGGGGTGACGACGATCCGCTCGACGGTCAGAGGATCGCGCTCGCCTTTCCGTTGTATTCTGAGATTCTTGACCGTCACATCGCGTAAGCCGATCTCAATTCCATCCACCGCGGCGTCAGGTCCGAGGGCGGCGAGAAGGCGTGTGTGGATTGTCCTGGTAAGGGCTCTGTACCCTACGAGCGCCGCCGCAGTAAACAGCACGAGTGCCGCGGCGACGAGGATGAGGATCTTTGTGATGCGTTTCAGCGTCATGGCCATCCCTCATCGCGGCAATCTACTGTGGTCCCCACATCTCCTCCTCATCTGGGAACTCAAGGAAGAGGGTCCGCTCAATTCCACACGAGTCGCAGCGCACACGCTGGAGGGCAACGCACCGGTCCGCGTCGCGTGGAGGCAGGAAAAGCTCCCCTTCGGTGCCGCAAATCGGGCAGACGACCTTGTGGACGATCTTCGCGTCAGGGGATGGATCGGGTTCCATGTTACGCGACTACCATCGAGGATCGCCTTGGGAGAGGAGCATTGGAGTCGAGCACTGCAGTCTGCTGGGGAGGCGCGTTACAAACTCCCCGCCTACTCTGGGAGGAGAATCACTTTGCCGTAGTTCTTGCGATCCGAAACCATCGCGTGGGCGGCGGCCGCCTCTCGGAGGGGAAAGGCCGGCCCCACCACAGGCCGGATCTTCTGCTCCTCGATCCACCGGTTGAGCTGCCCCAATGCGTCACCGACCAGGTCAGGCCGAGTCAGCAGCTTCCCCAGATGGAACCCGATAACCGACAGGTTGCCGTACAGCAACTGAGCGATGTCAGCCTTGGGCACCCGGCCGCTGGCGATCCCAACCGCGACCAATCGTCCCAGCGGCGCCAGGCATTGCAGGCTTTTGTCAAAGACCTCCCCGCCGACCATTTCGAGGATGAGATCGACGCCTCGTCCAGAGGTCTGCCGACGCACCTCCTCGACAAAATCGCCGCGTTGGTAATTGACAGTCACATCAGCCCCAAGGGCCTTCACCCGCTCCAGCTTCTCATCGGAACTGGCGGTCGCAAAGATCCTGAGGCCGAGTTGCCTGGCGATCTGCACCGCCGCGGTTCCCACCCCGCCGCCCGCGGAGTGGATCAGCACCGACTCACCGGGGGCGGCCCTGCCCGCTGTCCGGAGGGCCAGGTAGGCGGTCAGAAAGACAATCGGAAAAGCGCCGGCCTCCTGGTCAGAGAGTGACGGGGGCGCCGGGAAGAGTCGCTGAGCGGAGATCGCCACCAACTGCGCATACCCGCCTCCGGTGGCTGATGGGTCGGGAAAGGCCAGGACCCGGGCGCCCGCCTGCAAGCCGGAAACGCCCTGCCCGAGGCGGGTCACTGTGCCACAGACCTCGAAGCCCGGGATGTACGGGGGCTTCGGCCCTCCTTTATAGAGCCCCACCCGCATCATCACGTCCGCGTAGTTGAAGCCCGCCACGCGGACCTTGAGCAGCACCTCGCCGGGTTTCGGCTCGGGGTCGGGGACCTCTTCGTACCGGAGGACCTCCGGGCCGCCGTACTGGCGAACGACGATCGCCTTCACAATTCTACCCTAGCCCAATAAATCCGATACTTGCAAGAGTGCGGTGTCATCGGTGCCGGTAAGGGTGCCGGTTGCCTCGGGATTCAAACGCTCAACCGCCGCCATGAGATGGTCTCCGTCGAACTTCACATAACGCTTTGTCATGCGGTAGTCACGGTGCCTCGCAAGTTCCATAAGGGTGGGCGTCGTGACGTGCGGAGCTAGCCGAGAAATAAAGGTATCACGGAGGCAGTGGAAAGTCACGTCCCCCAGACCCGCCCTTCGTGCATAGCGAATAAACAGGTTGGTGAGTTGCTTGGGCAACGTCGGGAAAACCAGCGGCCCGCTCCGCTCCAGCGAGGCCAGGACTCCCTTAGCCGTCTTGTTCAACGGCAGGCTCTCAGGCTTTTTCGACTTGGGGCGCGTGACGGTCATGGTGCCCCGCACCAGGTCCACATCACGCCAGAGCTGCGCCCGGAGTTCACCCAAGCGAAGGCCCGTATGGAGGGCCAGTGTTACCACCGGCTTGTAACGAGCCGGAAGCACCGCGAACAGCGCGGCTTCCTCATCGGGTCTTACGGGGCGTGGGCGTCCGAGTGGCTCCTCCAGCTTGTGTGTTTCCCGCAGTGGGTTGTGTGTGGGTGGTATCAGTTCCCATGACCGCGCCTTCTTGAACAGGTGGGAGAGAACCGCCCGCTCTCGATTCACAGTGCCAGGTGCGGCCCCCTCGTCGGACCTGCGTGTCTGGTACGCCTCCACATCAGCAGGGCTGATTTCCTCTAGGGGCCTGGAACCGAAAGCCACCAAGAGATGCTTCATGCCCTTCTTGCGGAAGGCAAATGACCGTGGATATTCTCGCTCTGCCCATGTTAGATAGCGCGTGGCAACATCCGCAAATAAGGTCGGTCGATGCCTACGTGCCTCGGCTTTCGCCCGCGTGAGGCAGTAGTTTTTGGTTCGTACTGCGACTCTGCGGGCTTGATACTCCTCCTTAGCCAATCCTTTAGGGCCGATCTTCTGCCGATGGTCGTGCCCGAAGTGACAGGCCCACCGGACCCACCACATCCCGGAGCCGAGTGGCCGCTCGAAGATCCCGCGTGTCTTGCCGCTGCTCCTCGCCATACTACCTCCTTGCCCGCTTCCTTTTGGCGGGCCGCCGTCGTTGCGCCGGTGGCGTGAATAGATCGGGGATAGTGATTCGCAACGCCCGAGCCAATTTCTCTAGCGTTGCAAGCGTCTGGTTCGCGTAGTGCCCACGTTCGATATTGGCGATGGTCACTCGATGCACCCCCGATGCCATGGCCAATGCTGCTTGTGTCAATCCTCGATGGGCTCGCCACTCGGCCAAGTGAATCACACTTAGAAGGTAGTCCATAAACTACACGCTGTCAAGAGGAATCTTTGCAGAAAAAATAGATTGATGCCGCGCGTCCCTCGGTCGGGGCCGCTACGAGCCATGGGAAAGCTCCATAGTGAACTGTTCGGCGGGCAGATGCAGCGGTCCGCGCCTTTTGCAGAACGGGCACACCCCGATCCTCCTGTGGTACGCTGTCGCCGTCTCGCGCAGGGCCTGCCAGGCCACCTGCGCTTCCGTTTCGGCTTCCAGCCTGACGATGTGGCGGTAGACCATCCCGAATTTTTCAAGGGGTTCCCACTCCGCCAAGGTCCAGTACGCCATGTAGGCGTCGGCGAGGCTAGCGGCGAGCAAGGTGTCTCTCCACGCTGGCTTCGGCGGAGCATCGCGTCCCTTCAGCGGCTCGGACACATTATCCGATGGCCTCACCGCTCCACGGCCCTTCGCCAGCTCCACCAAGGCAGGGACCTCAGACCTGGCGAGTAGGTTTTCAAGGATGGCCTCTGAATGTAGCTTTGTCGTCGCCACTGTAGGTTCCCCCCCTTAACCTACAGACCTACAGCCGAGCCAGCAACCTCTGTATTTTCAGTAGGTTGCGGAATGTAGGTTTTCGCTGCATGTAGGTCTGTAGGTTGTTCCGGGGGTATCTCGTATCTCGCCCGTATCGCCGCAGCCTGGTCCTTTGTGACCCGGTAGATGACGCCGTCCTCGTCCCGGTCGCCCGGCTTCGGCGGCTTCTGAAAGCCGTTGCGTTTGAGGAGGTGGCCGACCCAGGCTGACGTGACATGATCTCGATGAAGCTTGGCCTTCATGTTCTCCACAAGGTCTCCTGGATGCAGCGTGATTTCATCCCGCCCTTCCAGCTTCGTCTCCAGTACGCGCACCAATGCCTCTGCTTCTTCGGAGGGGCCAGCCCGGTCCTCGGTCTGCGCCTTCGCCACCTGCCGGAGGTTCGCTGTGAGATGTAGCGCTCCCACTGGCTCGCTATCTGCCAGCTCGTTATCTGCGAGTCGCGCCAGAACCATCAAGGGTCTCCACAGCTCTCGCTCACGCCCAATGAGCCAATAGGGATCGGCCAAGGTCGCCGCCGCGTTCGCCACGTCGCGGAACCGTTCAAGCACCAGCCGGGAGAGGTGGCATCGGATGGCTCGGAACTCCTCAGAGTCGGGGTGGACTTCAGCGTTCACCTTCGCCCGGTCAGTCCCGCGCTGCATGACAAGACTAATCGCCCGACTCTCCGTGACGAGGTTAAGCGCCTTGATGCTGCCGAGCACGACCGGCGCATACACGTCGAAGGTTCCCACGCGCAGCGTTTGCTTGTCACAGCGGGGCGCCCAGCCTCCGCGCTTGTATCCTTCGTTAATGACGGCTTGCAATACCTGGCGCTGCTCGCCGTCCACGTGCTCCGCTTCACTCACGCAGAAGGTCGGGCGGATATCCTCGATGAGCCTGAAGAGCGTCGGGCCGGTCGGGACGACGCAATAGAGCCCATTCCATGCGAGGGCCGCGATGATCTGCTCCGCCTTGGACTTACCACTCTCCTTTTCTCCGGTAAGGAACAGACGGGGGAACGCTGCGAAGAGGGGGAAGAAGTACGTGGCGACAGTCCACACGGCGAGGACTGTCGCGGTTGGTGGCGGCACGTCGAGCAGTTTGGTGAAGAGCGCCAGGGCCCCCCCGATTGCCAAGGCGAACGAGGCGGGCCTGCCTTCCCCAGCCAACCACGCGAGGCGGTCTTCCTTGGGCCAGCGCCCTGCAAGGGGTTTGAAGGGATTGGGCGGCGTCGTCAGGATCGGCATCAACGCCTCTGTCGGATACGCCCTGCGCTCCGACGTGACCACTGAGCATGCGAGGCCATCTGGCCCTTGCTCCACGATACCGACAACTGCGAAGTCGTCTTCCAGATGTAGCGCGGGGTGAATCCGTCGATCGGCCAGCTCGGGTGGGACCTTGAGGGTCACGATCGCCGCCTTGATCTTCGCCCAGCTCTCCCGTTCCCGGAGGGCGCGGAAAGCAGGATGGCTCAGCTTGACCGCTTTCTCGACGAGCCTTCGGAAGGCGGCCAATCCCTTCGCAACAAGGAAATCATCGGCGCCCGTCTTCTCCACGCCGGACAAGCTCGACAGCTTCACGATGAAGACTGTCGCGCCCTCGGCCTCTAAGAGCCGGGCGAGTCGAAACACTGCTAGCAGCAAGTCTTCGCGCTGCCACACCTCGGAGTCAGGGATAAGCCGCACGATACGGCCAGTCCAGGGGATGGCCTTCAGGTCGGGAATTAGCATCCCTTCCTTGGCGAAATTCCAGATGCCGCCGATGCCGACGCAAGCCCAGCCAGCTTTGCTGACGGCGAGGGATTTCTTTTCGCCTTCGGTAATCGCCAGCAGACGGTTGGGATCAGGCAAGATTGAAGCGACGGAAGGCGGCACGTAGAGCGGACATCCGGTCCCGGCTCGTTGCAGGTAGCGGATGGGCTTGCCATCCGCATCTAAGGGAGGCGGGAAAGGTTTGATCCGCACAAACCCATCGCACCCGTGGTAGGGAAAGACGAGGGCTGAAGTCCCATCGGGCACGTCCCGTCCGATGAGTCGCGGGATGTCGCCGGGTCGAGCAGTATAGATCCCAGAATCGCGCGCGTCCTCCTCGGTCAACCCAGACTTGGCGAGGTCGGCGAGGTGCGCGGCGTGAAAAGCAAGGCTCATAGTTGTCGCCGCTCTTGCTTTGCGAGCCATTTCTCCAAGTGCGACGGACGGAACATCACGCGGGCCCCGACCTTCTGGTAGGGAATCTTGCGGGACCAGCACCAACGCCTGAGCGTGCTGGGCTTCACACGCAGCAGTCCGACAGCCTCATCAAAGACAAGCAAACGTTCGATATCCGTCACACCCTTTCACAACCATTCACAACCATGATAATTTGGTCACGCTAGGGCGTCACGCAATAGTAGAAAATCCCCCAACCCAATGGTTTTAAGTGGTTAGAGAACCGTGCAGAAAGCGGGGGGAAAGCCTGGAGGATTTAGTAGCGGAGACCGAGGTAGCGTTGCTTTAGCAGATCTGGACGGTCACCCCAGAGCCCCCTTGATCGATAATAGACTAAGCGCGAAGCCCATCCGTAAACATGCTCTGGGGTGATCCCTGGAATGTCTTTGCGTCGAGGGGCGAACGGGACCAAATACTCCACGAGCGGGAAGAAAATGTAATCCCAAATTTCCTGCATCGAGGCGGTCTTGAGTGGAACCTTTCGGAAATCGTCTAGCCGCGTGTTGGCTAGCCCCGATGGGGGGATCTTGTCTAACCCGACCGAGGACCAAATCACCTGTTCTCCCTTGCGCGGCTTATCAGGCGTCCCCCGATCACGCGGTAGAGAAGTAAGACTCCTCGCCACCATCTCTCGGATCTCGTCATCGGTGCAACCGCTCACGAGTGGGTCCCCTGCATCCCTCAGCTTCAGGAATATCGCGGCCCAGGGATCATCGTAGCTCAGGCGAGTTTTAGGGTTGTGGTATTTCGCCAGGAGGTCCTTTCGCTTAGAGCGCTCCCTCCGTATTCTGGCGCGAAGAGAGAGCGTGGCGAACACAAGGTTGGGAACAAAACTGAGCACGAGCAACAAACGGGCAGATGCCCCGTACTCGTGAAGCTCTTTTAAGAAGGTTTTAATGTGTGGTTTTTTCAGGGCTTCCTTGGCTTCGTCTCGTATCCAAAACATCACGAGAGCTGGAATGTTCTTCGCCGGCTTCCGCCACCTGCCGCCCATCTCAGGTTCAAGATAGATTTGCCTTTCCTGTTGGGGGACCCGCTCCCATAGCCTTCGTTCAACCAACGAGAATTCGCGCAGGGCATTCACGCAGATGAGAGGGACGCCATTGCGCTCTCCTGGCTCCGTATGCAGCATAAGCCACTTATCGACGACAAGCCGAATATCATTCCAGAGGACAGGCGCACTCCACGCAGGTCCGGGAAGGCTTTCAAGGAGGTGCTTAAGAAGCTGCCTCGCGCGGTCCTCTTGCGCCTGTCTTTCTGGCTCCCGTTGGGCTACCCACTCCTTGATGAGTCTGTCGATTACCTGCTCGGTGTTGCCGCGAATGCTCTTCGCCCTTTTGTACGCCTCGATGGCGGCGCGGGTTTTGGGACGAAGTTCGCCGATCTCGGAATCTCTGTCAGTAAAAGCACTGAGATCAAGATAACCGAGGGAACACAAGTAATCTTGAGCTAACGCAATGGTTGTCTTGTCGTCTGGACCTCTAACCCCAGATGGGCGTTGCAGGCGAAACCCGCCAAGGTTACACAGTCCTCCTAATTCACGGTCGGATGTCCTGGGCATGCGCCACTCCCGCAGGAGGCCCCCGAAAAAGAGCCCCGGTCAGGCCGTCGGGAGCGGCGGTTCGGGCTGCAGATCCTAGGCCGGGGCGAGCTTACTCAGTGCAGTATCAAGAGCTCTGGGAGTCGTACATCTGCGAAGGGTGCTGCTTGTTCCGTGCTGATGGTACCGAAGTCTTGCTGGTGCGTCATCACATTCGCTGTGGACCCCATCGGCGATGCCCTAAGTGTCCGCGACTTTCCTTACAGCTATGCTAGACTGAATACCTGACCTGGGGATCTAACACCTAGAGAGTAACCGAAGCTATATGCTTACTGTGAATCTGTTCTGCGGACTTGAACAGTCCACCGCATCGATCTAGAACAGCGCACTGCTGACATTCGTCGAGATAAATGTTTTTGAAGTCCGAGATAGATTTACGCGCGTAAGGCCAGAGGTGCTTCTTCAGGACGCAGAGCTGGTGGTTGTAAATCGATACATGCATACCAGCCCATGAGAGATATGTAACTGCTGCCTCAAGTTGATCCTGATACTCAATGGGATCGATCCAGAGCAGGGGAAGGTTTCTTTTCGTGTAACCCATTAGTTCAAGCCCCATTAGTGCCACATGCTGCGCAAAAGGGCAATTCCTATAAATGAATTCTGCCAACTCTGGTAACCGCTGGTAGGTCTGCTTGTGAATGACCACGCGGATCTCAATACGCTGCTGGTAGCGAGCGAGGTTGTGTAAGCCGACCATCGTCTGGTCGAACGCCCCTTTTGCCTGGACCACATAATCGTGTAGACCAGCAAGATTAGAATACAGCGGAATGCCGAGAATCAAGTTTGGGTGGCTCACCCGAGCCAAGCGTTCAGCAAACCACCGGTAGTAGAACAACCGCCCATTAGTTAGCATGTGAAGTTTTGTATCACGCAGTTGATCTCGACATGCCTCAAGTATCCGAAATAGCCCGTCTCCGAGAAGCGTAGGCTCGCCACCTGTAATTCCCAACTCGTGAGTGCGCCGTGGTATCAGGCTCACGAGCCGTAGATGTTCTCGAACGGTTTCGCTATCATCGATATCCTTAGGAGGTTGAGAGCACATGACACAGTTGCTGTTGCACTGGTCTGTGGCGAAGATCACGTTATTCGACGAACTGACTCTATATAGGCTCTGGACATGGCCGTTCCGAAAGTCAAGCCTCAGTACATCGCCATCATAAATGTGTTCGAGATGCTCGGCACAATAGATCAATGGGCACTCGGAATGCTGCTTTCCCTCCAGGAACACCTCTTCCGCACGCAGGTCGGTAAGAATAGCTGCGTACCCCCCAAGCTGTTCTCCGCTAGGGGCGCATCCGCGAAGGACGCGGACGCGATCCTTCCGGAGGCCGTCCGACTCAACAGGGCCCAGCGCTGCGATGGCAATGACCGGTGGCGCATCGGCTGCGCTCTTTCCATAAGTGCGACGCCGAATTACCTCACCTGACACGTCGAGTCCTCTCTGACACTCCGATCATTGATCCACGCCCAAAAGATCCGCATTACTTCCCGGTCGCCTGACAGGATATAGCGGAATAACTCATTGATAATCGCCATATTTTTCTCGCAGAAAGCGCTAGTCGGACGATGTCCGATCACGTCCCCTTGGGTCGTATGATGAAATATTGGGTCCGCTCCGCAGTAGAGCTGGTATGGACAGTCAGAGCACCCCGGTAAGCTTTCGTTTATCGACGCACTGCACAACGTGCGCACTGTGTCCCCCCCGAGGAGCTCCTCGTACGAGTTCTGGTGAACGTTGCCAAGTCGGAATGTACGATCCCCCATCTCTGCAAGCATCCGAGACTCGTCAGAAGCGTAGACGTCCCCGTCGTAGTTGTAGACAATCACTCCGATACCCGCGGCAGCAGGCGATTGCAAGTCAGTGAAGGAAGTTGGAAATGGGGTGAGGATCTTGGTCAAGAGTATCTTGGCGTACACTTCTATGAAGTCAATGCCCTGTCGGTTCAGCTCGATGATGTACGCTAGGCCTTCTCGGTAAAAGTCGAGGAATTCTTTCGTCATATACCCGGTCTTGCCGTGTGTTTTGACGGCGAAGCCGTAAGGGCTGATCGACCGCAGGAAGATGGACCGGAAACCTCTCGCAATGTACTCGTCGATAATCTCACGTGGGTGTTGGAGGCTCAATCGCGTCGTCGTCATCAGGGCGGCAACGTTCTGAATACCTACGATGCTTCGAGCAAACTCGATGTTGCGTGTAACGACTTCATAACTATCGTTTCCTTGCTTCGGCCTGTTGGCGTTATGAATCCTGGCTGGCCCGTCCAGTGAGGTGGACAGACTAATGCGCCTGTCGCGGCAATACTCAAGGATTTCTCGCGTGGCCTTCGACAGGTTCGTTGCAATAACTTTATCGATCCGCTTTCCAATACTTCGATTCTGGTCCTCCACATACTCGACCATAAATTTAATCAAGGGAAAATTGAGCAACGGCTCGCCACCTTGAAACTCCATCGTGATGGCACGCGCGGGCGTGCGCAGCATCAGGTCGATGGCTTTTCTCGCAGCTGGCTCCGTCATGTCAAATGCAGCTCGATCTTCGCTCCGACGGGACACCTGGCAGTACAAGCAAGAGTGGTCGCACCGGAGCGTCACAACGAACAGGTGCAGCTTTGTGAAGCCCGCCAAGAATCCTTTCTTCGTTCGATACTTGGTTGCGAGAACATCCAGGAGAGGCGAAGAGGCGTCATCCATCAGAAAGTGCTTCGCCTTGAGATCACCGTAGGCGGGGCTGTTTGGCGCGAGACGATGCTGGACGAATGCCTGAAAAACAGGCGGGTCGAGAACGATATACTCTCCGCATTCATTGACAAGAATGTATCTGAGAGGATCGAAGCGCATGAAGCGGAACGGCAGGAGCCTGTACTCATTGGGGGTCCCTTGGAAGGCCGAGGGCCGAGAGAAGGTCACCCTGGCCACCTTGCTCGCTCGGTCGGCCGAAGTGGGAGAGGGGATCATGGCCTCATCAGGTGATGCCGTATTGCGAGGTCGAGCAGATAGTTCAGAAACTCCTTCCGCACCTGAGGGGCCTGTGGAGCGTGCGCCGGGTTCACCGTCACTTCAATGGTCCGTGCACCATTCTCCTCCCGCATCCGCTCTACGTGAAGGAAGTCCCGATAGGCCTCAGTGGCTGCCAGCAGACATTCCTCTGGATAGATCGTTCTATCCAACTGTATTGGGCCGTGTTCTAAGACGCTGGCTGCCACGTTCGAATCCCCTCCGGGTCGTCATCGCTACTTGGCTGGCGGGCCTCCCCCGCCTCGCTCACAAGCTGCCCGCGGTCGTCGATCAGGTCGGTCTCCGCAAATGCTTGAGCGATAATCATTTCCCGGATGGCTCGGGTCTCCCGATTGACATCGATGCGGAGACGCTGATCTATCAGGTCGTTCACAAAATCCCAGGCCAGTTGGTCAGTGACGTCGACTCCGCCTTCCTTTGCGACGAGAGTCACCTCAATCAGCCGGTCTTGTGACGGGGCCAAGTATACGTAGCAACGGTCGGTCAGCCAGTAGCATGAACGGAATATCGCATCAAGACCGTATATGTCGATGGACAAGGATATTCGGAGTGCCCCATCCTCGAATCTACGGGTTACACCCTCTGGAAGGGCAATTTCTGGAGAAGAAGGCGCTGGGACTAGGTTCCTATCCTCCATTTGCATCTACGTCCCCAGAAATACGATGGCTTATTGAGACGAGTAGTGGGAGTAGTGGGAGGTGTGGGAATAGTGGGAGTCGTGGGAGCTGTGGGAATAGTGGGAGTAGTGTTGCGCGTGCAGCGTACTGGTTACTAAAGGTTGCTTCAGGACGAGTTTTTCGGCGGCTTGAAGCTTCTTCTCCGCGAAAACGCTAGGCGGTTCAGTTGAAGGGAGAGCGGAATGAGCGGGCGAGGTGAAACCGCCGATCGTGAACATGAGAATCCCGAGCGCGACACGATTAGTCCGACTAGCGAGCTTGTCGCTGCTGGGTAGGAGGTCGGTGAGCCGCTTCTTCACTTTGGGCAGCTTCATAGGTCATCCTCCCTGTTCGGAACACTCCTGTCGGTAAGAGTCGTTATCATAACCTTTCATGCCTGTCAAGTCTATTCACTCGTGGGTAGTGGGCTATTTTGAAGATAGTTATTTCCTTCTGGTGATGTCAGTGCGAGCTTTGTACACGTCAAAGGACGCCCAGCAGGCTGTTGCGAGGTCAGTCCCCAATGGCGGGAAACCAGCTTGAATGACTTTTCTTGCTTTGGAGTTCAAAAATTCGACGGCTGGAATCAGGTCGCTATCTGAAGTCGCAAGCACTGCGATGTCGAAAGCATCCTCCCATGCCAAACGGATCATATCGGTAGCTATGAACGTGTCGACCCCTTTTTCTACGCTGCCAATTATCTTTTTGCCGCAGCCTTCATGGGGACAATACTCGATGACTTTGTAACACGAAGGACATTTGGGGGGAGACTTAGGATGTCTTTCAAGGCATTCTACCCTAACGCCAGGTTGTCTATCGAGCCAATTAGTTGCCCATCCGTGAAACCCTCGACCTTCGGCGGTCAGAGGATTGTAAGAGGCGTAGATGATCACACCATCGAAGGAATGTATTTTCAGATCCAGATCTATGGCCTCACAGGCTTTTCTTGCAAGCCAAGATCCAAGCCTCTTCCAGTCAATCTTGAAGCGATAATCGGCTATACCTTGATCCGAGGCTTCTAAGTTGTTCATGGTCAACTGGAAATTCCAGTAATCCACAAAGACTCTAATGCGAGTAAGCAATCGAGGTTCGATGTTGGTTGCGGAGACAGCGTGGCTCATTGCTCCCCTCCTTTCTATGGGTTCCACTGTATTTTTCCTCTCGAACAAAAATACAGGGGGTACGCTGAATACAGCGCACCCCCTGGGGTCAAAATTATCGACGGATGTTAATCCTTCCCCATAAAGAGGTAGGCTCCATCGATGGGCTACAATGAGTTGCAAACGGAAGTGTAGTCCCGCAGGAACCACCTGTCAAGAGAAAAATTTGATGACTTATAAATGGTCTATTTTAATCGGTTTATTTACGTTAAAAGTTCGCTCAGCCCCCACACATGGTCTGTAATTCCAGCCGCCATCGCCGGTGTTACCCGCAAGCTGCCATGAATCCGCACGAAATTTAGGACACTACCTGTTATCCGCTAAAGCTTTGGCTTCTGTTCAGGACTATTTTGCTTTGGAGGCGGCGCAGGAACGACGCTTTGATTGATGGCAAGAACGCGGTCATCCGGCCCATAGGTGATGGTAAGCCGATGCTTGCTCCCCGTAAAGGCTTCGATGGGTGTACCGACGACTTCCCAGAGCCCAAGAGTCAGGACATCTAATACTGCGTGAGCCGTGGCGCGTCCTGGGGCCGGCTCGTTGCCGATCTCGTATTCGTAGAGGTCCACTCGCCTGCCTTCGTCGGTTGTGGTAGTCGAGATGGGGCCACCAAGCTGTAGCTCTACCTCGCCCCGAGTTGAGCCAACCCGGAAGGCGCCCAGATTCGGCTCCTTCTTTCCGCTCATCGCCATGCCAACTGAGCACCCGGCCAGCGTGAGACAGAGGCCCACGTAGGCCAGGAATCCCCTCGTCAAGCAGCGGGGCTCGCGCTCCAGACCTACTCGCCGTCTCGCCAGCGTATTCATCGTTGGCCCCTTCATCGCTGGCGGTACGGGTCGAAGTAGGGTCCATAGGGATTGTTCGGACTCAGCGGACTGTAGGGACTCCCGTAGGGGCCATAAGGATTATTCGGGCTATCCGGGCTGTACGGACTCCCATATCTTCCGTAGGGGTTGTTAGGACTGTCAGGGCTATACGGACTGCCGAATCTCCCATACGGATTGTTCAAACTGTCTGGCGCATAGGGGCTCCCGTACCGACCATACGGGTTGTTTGGGCTATCAGGGCGATAAGGGTTGATGTTGGTCTCATAGGGCTGGTGCCACGGGGCGTGTGTGGCCCATGCCAGCGGGGGGCAGATAAGCACAACTAGCACGATCAGTGCGGTCATGACACCTAGCAGCTCATTTCGGGTTTTCATGGCCCAGCCCCTTCTCGTAACCTTCACGGTTACCCATGAGACGGTTAGAAACACACAAAGGCACGGTCCCCGGATCTTCCGGGTATCTCCGTCCCCTCCTGCGGCGTCACCGACACCGACTGCCTCCTGCTGGTGTTACCGATATTCGCTGGTGTTCATGGTGCCCCCCTTGTATCACGGGTTCCTCTCGGCGTCAATCGGAGTCCCCTTCGTCACATCCCTCTGTCATCGTGAGCCGCGTCTGAGGCCATTCTACAGCCCGTCGCTTACCAGATGTAGTAGGCTGTCGGCCCCGGAACCATTGAATCTTCCGCGCCACGAGCGCGTCCACTGTGGACCGTGGGAGGTACGTCGTCCCAGGGCCAGGGCCTTCCTTCACGAGCAAGTAGGGGAGGCCAGATTTACACAGAATCACTTTCAGACTTGCCCGTTTATAGCCGATCCTCTTCGCCACCATCGTTAGAGGATACGCCTGCTTCGCCTCCTCACACTCTGGACTAATCACCCTAAGCCGCTCCATCTCATACCCAAACCCCTTGCGCGGGCCACCTCTGCGGAAGCCTTTCGCGCGTTTATCGTCCTGCCATCGACGTGGCTTGCGGCGTGTTACACAACCTGCAACAATCGAAGCATCACCTCCCGCAACGTCAGGCCGATCAGTCACGCACTCTCCCTCGCCGCTCGACGGATCACGACAGCTCAATACGCCTCCTTAATCGGACAGTCCTCGCTGTGCTCTGTCCTGCCCACTCCATGCAGGTTACAGCAGTAGCGCTGTCCGGGCCGATTAGGTGGAGTGGGGAACAGGCGACCGCATCCCTGCGGCCACTGTGGGAGCGCATCATGGCCGCAGCGTTCCATTGAGATGCCTGACTGTGTAACGCGAGGTGGCGTGGCTGATGTTACACGGGCGGGCTGCCCGGGAGAAGGGTGAGGAGCGAGTGTTACCCGCGAAGCCGCCCGCGCCCGCTGTCGCCGCCGTCTTTGCGCTTCGGTGAGACAGCGCCGCCCCCAGCGTTGCCCCAGGAGGCGAGGCTCTCGGTGGCAGCGGGAGCAGGCGCGTGAGGGCCGTGATGTCGGTATTGACGCCAAAGCGTTCATGTTGAGCACGTGGCGTGTAACACCCTTCCAGTCTAAAGGGGGAGCCTGTGAGATGGTTGTTGTAATTTTTTTCTAGTGGTGATTTTTTTTTGCGAACGCGGACAGAGGGGCATGTCTCGCGGAGCGTGTGTGCGTATGCGCGCAGGCCGCCACCGGACGCATTATGGCTGACAAATGCCCCTGTCACGCGCTGGGTGCCTCTAGGAGCCATGATCTCTGTCATGCCCGAAGAAAGGGGGGGGTGGAGGAGCGCACCCTCATCATTCCGCTCGCCTGCTGGGGCCTCGATGCCCTGGTGCCGGTAGCGGTGCCGGTTCGACATCAAAAAGCAGCGTACTCCATCGTTCTACAGCAAAGATCGGGCCAACAAGAGAAGCCCGCGCCAGTGCGCCAATTGCGTGTTTTAGGTGGATTAGAGGGAGGGATGTTGGAGGCGAACGACGATCGCCTTCACGCCTTGGGCGCTCCTCGCCGCTTGCGCCAGACCGACTGCATCGCAGGGATCGGTTCTCCGCCCTCATTGTAGGCAGCGCAAAGCTGGGTCAGGTACCCTTGCTGCGCGAGCTCTAAGGCGATGGCCTGTGCGTCTTTAACTCGGATAGCCGAGGGCTTCGAACCAGGCTTGAAGGCGTTGGTGATGAACTCGTACCCTTCGTAGATCAACCGCCCGATCGCCGGGTCCTTCGAAACCATCAGGTCGATGTACGCCATTCGGCCAAAATCCACGCCGGCGATCTCCTATCCGCTTGTGCGCGAGAATACCACCTCGGTCAGGACGATGTCTGTAAGCGGCTTGTCCCGCGCATCGCGAGGGGCCTTGCCGATCGCCTCCACCACTTCCTGCCCCTTGACCACCTCGCCGAAGACCGAGTGCTTGCCGTCCAACCAGGGGGTGGCCTGATGGGTGATGAAGAACTGGCTGCTGTTGGTGTTGGGGCCGGAATTGGCCATGGAAAGGATGCCGGGCTTACCGTGGCGCAGGTCGGGGTGAAACTCGTCGGAAAATTGGTATCCCGGCCCCCCCGTCCCTCGGCCGAGCGGGTCGCCGCCCTGGATCATGAAGTTCGGGATCACCCGGTGAAAGATCGTACCGTTATAGAGCGGCCGCTTCACCTGCTGTCCGCTCCTCGGATCGGACCACTCCTTGGTGCCGGTAGCGAGCCCAACGAAGTTGGCCACGGTCTTCGGCGCCTTGTCCTCGAAGAGGCGGATCAGGATCTCGCCCATGCTGGTCTTTAGCGTCGCGTACAATGCTCCGGCCATGTTCGCCCCTTGGACCTTCTCTATCATCTTAGCGTCGCCACAAGGCAGCGAAGTCGAAAATGACCTGCTCCTGAACGATCGTGTCAATGGATGGCGGTCGCTTGGTCCTGATGATCCGAATCGCCTCTTCGCCGCTCATCCCCTGGTGGACGAGAGCGCAGGCCAGCATAGTGCCGGTTCGGCCCTGGCCAGCGTAGCAGTGGACGGCGACTGCTCCATCGCCCTCACCCGCGTCCAAGAAGGCCAGGAACTGCACGATCTGCTGGAGCGTTGGGGCGCCATAATCCGGAACCGGGAGATGAAGATAGCGGAGGCCGAGGCTCCAGACAATCCCTTCATCCAGGGGCTTCTCGGTCACGGAGACGATCGCGCCAATTCCCTGGGCTTTCAGAAAGGCGAGGTCCTCCTCCAGCGATCTCCCACGTCCCGGCCGGGCCATCCCGGCCAATTTGCCTTCGATCACGAAGCTGAAATTATCGGGCATCAGTTCCTCTCACTGGTTCAACAGGACGTTCCCGATTGTGGGTTTGGCTGCACCCCTTGGTACCGATCCTAGCGGACCAAGCCACCAAAGGTCTCGGAGGCCTCACGGTACAGCGCGTCTGGACAATCTTGATACCTGGGGGAAAAGTGGAAGAGCACCAACTCTTTCGCATTTGCCTCACGGGCAAGGAGCCCGGCCTGCCGTGCCGTCAAGTGGTGCCGCTCGGTCGCGCGATCCCGATCCTGCTCTAGGTACACTGCTTCGCAGAACAGGATATCCGCGTCCTGAGCCAGCGCGGTGATCTTCTGCCTGTTTTCGTTGGAGTACAGGGCGTCTGTAACGTAGGCGATCCTTTGACCCCTAGTGATGGTCACGATCTTGTCTCGTAAGTCGCCGAGTGCCAACTCCCGGACTCGCCCACCGGTGGCGTCGCTCAACGATGCGCGGATCATAGTATCGTAGGAGGCGCCCGCGCGGATCAGCCTTTTGAATTCAGTCAGCCAGGGCCCGGGGGAAAGCCCTAAGTGCTTGAGCCGTTCTGGGTCGATATTGATTCGTTGCGCTTCGGCGAGTGAGAAGGCCAGGCAAGGGATCTTGTGATCGAGGTGGACAGCATTGACCCGGAACAACGGATCATCCACCAGCACGCCGCAGAATGGCGAAGGCGGGGGCAGATCGAGCCGTTCGAATCGGGCGCCGCAGGGGAAGCGGGCTACGGTGATTTTCTCCGGGCTCACCTCGTGGACGTCGAATGCGAGGGTGTATCCCTCCACAAGGTTCCAGGTGTAGCCGCAAAGCTTCCCTTCGACGTTGGCAATTATCCCTGGGGGGCCGAAGAGCCGGAGCGCCCGATCGCGACCGAGGGCGATCCGCAACAGGTGATCGAATCCGATGAAGTGATCGACATGGGTGTGAGAGACGAAGACATCGGTGACTTTTAGCAGGTCTGCAGGTGGCTGCGCCGTCAGGTCACCAAGGTCCAGCAGGAGTGCACGGCGCTCCCATCGAAGTCGCACAAACAGACCGGGATCTCCGAAGACCCCGTTAAGTAACCTCGGTTGAAAGAGATTGGTCATTCCAGAGACGCCAGGCAGGCCGACATTAGCGGGGGAAGCTACTCTAGTGATTGTAGATGATCAGGAAGCCGGACCACCGCACGGGCATCAGCATCAAAGGCCTGATGCTCGACCTACTGGAACAATCAACGCTCGACTGTGGGATCACCTTGCCATCTGGGCTGAAGCCTGGGCTAGCGCGTCCTACTTCCCCTTCACTTTTTTGGCAAACGTTTCGATCGGGATGGCAGGAAGGGTCATGATCTGAACGGTCCCGCGGGAACCGAGCTCCACCGAGATCTTCGCAATGGTTTCGTTGTCCGCCGCCTCCACCACGTTGACGAAGTCATACGGTCCCAGAACCGCGTACTGCGCGATCACCTTTGCGCCCAGCGATTCGACCTCTTTGTTCACCTCCCGGATCCGACCGGGGTTCGCCTTCACCGTTTTGCGTCCCTCGTCGGTAAGAGTGGTCAGCAAGATATACGTTGCCATCGCCGTGCCCTCCTTTTGATATGCAAGTTTCTCTCACGCTATCACCCTTGTCCTAAGGGGTCAAGGAGATTGGCGTCTAGTGCCGATCCGTTGACCTCGACAAGCGGCGTCGATGGCCCCCGGCGCTCCCTGCGATCTATCCGCTTCCACACAGCCTCTCCCGGCAGAGTTCACGCGAGTGACAATCCGTTCAGGGTCCCAACGGCTATTCGGTGGAATTCGCACGGCGGGTATCTCCGACCTCACCGCGAAGCAGCCGCGCGGCCTCTTCGGGCGCCAGCGGATTGACGAAGAAGCCCGTCCCCCACTCGAATCCCCCACCCACCTCAATGCGAACCCGGATCTCCAGGTGCCAATGGTACCGGGGTTCCGTGAACCGGAGGAGGGGTGAGGTGTGCAGGACCAGACTATAAGGAAGGCCTGGCGATAGGCTCTGGAGCGCGCCAGTCAGGCTCCGGAGCAGGCCGGCCAGCTCTAAGAGCTGGTCATCCTCTATCGTGCCGAAGTCATGCGCATGCGCCTTTGGAAGAATCCAGGTCTCGAAGGGGTAGCGGGCCGCGAACGCCGCAAGGGCGATGAACGTCCCGGTCTCCCGTATGACCCGCTCTCCGGCCCGCTTTTCCTGGCGGAGGATATCGCAGTAGCCGCAGCGTTCCTTCCGCCCGTGATAGTCAAGAAGCCCTCGAACTTCATCTTCGATCCGCTTGGGGATCACGGGAAGAGCAAGGATATGGGAGTGCGGGTGCCGGAGGAGGGCTATGCCTGGGCCATAGTTCCGGGCAATCAGGATCTGCCGAAACCGATCGTCTCTCCGCAAGTCCAGACTCCGCTCCCGGTAGGCCCGAAGGACCCCTGCCACTTCCTCCACAGCCATTGTTCCCCAATCGGCGTAATGGGACGGGGTCTCGATGACGATCTCGTGTGCCCCGATGGCAGAGGCCTGGTCGAACACTCCCTCGCCGGTCCGCTCGATATCCCCCTCGACCCGGAGGGCTGGGAACTTGTTGGGGACTACCCTGACGGACCAGCCTTCCCGATTGGCCGAACTGGTCGGGTCGCGGAGCGCGAACACCTCCGAAGGCGTTTCACCCTCGTTCCCGGGGCAGAACGGACAGGCGCGCCCTCCTCCCTCACGCCGCTGACGCAGAACTTCGGCCAACACCTCCCAGCGGTTGCCTGTGATGACAACCCATCGTTGAAGGATAGGTTCCCTTCTGAGCTCTGCCATGATGACGTTTCTCGCTACCGGGGCTCCAGCACCCCAGTGCCTCACCGGAAGTCAATTTGGAAAAGCGAAAGGGTCCCTCCACCCAGACACCGTATAGGGAGTCAGAAGCTCTCGTCAACGGAAATCTTGTATAGGTGGCTATCATGAGGATAGCGGGTAGCGGAGTTCAGCGCCCGCTGATTCCTTGGGCCAAATGAACTCCTTCCTATCTTTCCGCCACTGAATTAGGAGCGCCTGATGCCCGATCTGGCGACCGGTCCTCGCGTCTAGCCGGAATCGTCCGAAAACGGTCGTCACGTCAAGGGCATAGGCTGCCGCCAGGAGCTGATCGTCCTCAAGGCTCCCGGCCCGGCCAAGGCACTCGGCGAAGACGACGCCGGCAGCGAAGGCCTGGGCCGCTGGATACTCCGGGACCTGGTGGAATCGCGCCCGGTACTCGGAGAGAAACCAGGCTAAGTCGGGTCCCGCGATGATGTCGTACTTCAGCTCTGGCTCCCATTGGCTCGGTCCGATCACCCCTTCTGCCAATCTCCCGACCTCTTGGTGGAACGCCCCGAGCCCTGCCGCGACGACAGCAAGGGCCTTCACGCACGGCAGGCGTCCACGCTGCCGGACGATTGCCACATCATCCTGAAAGCTACCAGCCACGACGAGGAGTTCGGGATCCCCTACAAGCGCCTCCCGGAGCACCGTGGCGGGATCTAAGATCGGCGAGTCAAAAGGACTCAGCCCGATCCGGCTAAAATTGGCGGCCCTTGCGCCCTCCGCCACGCCCCGGGCGACATTGGCGCCAAAACTGCCGCCCTTTGCATGAAGAATGGTGATCCGGCTGATCTCGGGGTCCGCCTGCCGCACTAGGGGCGGGAGGGCGCGGAGATAGTCGCTCGCAGGGCTGGCCAAACTGATCAGATGGCGCCAGCCTTGGCAATAGATCGCATCCGAGGCGCCCCCGTGGTTCCAGAGGTTCTTCCGGTAGGTCTCGGCGATAGGGGCCACGGCCATGGTCAGCACGCTCGAATAGGGTCCCAGGAGGAGATCCACGCAATCCTCAGTTAAGAGGAGCCGGGCGTTTTCCTTGGTCTGGTCCGAGCGGCTCCCATCGTCACGCACGATCAGTCGGACCGGGAGGAGCGGTCTGACGTGATCGACCCATAAGCGAATGCCATTCAGGGCTTCTTGCCCCTGCAGCCGGAATCTCCCGCTGAGTGAAAGGGAGGCCCCAGCGAGGATCTCGTTCTGAGCCGACATGCACGGACCTTCTCAGCGCTTCCCTGGCTTGAGAGGCTCAACCCGGCCTGGAATCTTGGCCGCCCGCCCCAGGGCCACAACGAAGATGGCGGCCTTGCCCTGCGCGTGGGGCGAGAAGAAGGCGGTGACGTCGTCATCAAAAAAGGTCGTGCCAGTGGCGCCCAGCCCCAGGGCGTAGGCGCAGAGGTACATCTTCCCGCCCACGATTCCCGCCTCGAGCTGCGCCGCGCTGTAGCCTCGATTCCCATAGCGCTCGAGGGTTCGCGCCAGGTCCGCGAGGAAGAAGACCACGACGCTCGCATCGGCGCCAAGCTCCTGTTCGAGGCAAAGGAAGCCGGCCTCGCGCCGAAACCCGCCTTCTTTGAGCAGCTCAAGTACGCGCTCAAACGGCGAGAAATAGTAGGCCCCGCTCGGGAGTCCCTCCACGGCGTTGACGACCAGGTAGGTGTCAAGGAGGCTCGTCCCTGGCCCGCTGAGAAAATCTGCAGGGACCCCCCGGTTCGATCGGTCAAAGATGCTGGAGAGCTGCGGAAAGGAGATTGCCGCATGGGCGAAGCGGCGCGTTGAACCCCGGCGCAGAATGACGTCGCCGAGTGTCCGGCCCGAAAGAGTGCTCTCCGGAATGGGATCCAGGGGATAGCGCGTCCCGCGAAGCGGTACCGAGGGCGGCCGAGCGAAGGCGGCCCGCCAGGCCCGCACCTCCTCCTCGCTCGCGAGCACCGAGGCGGCACGCATCCGCCGGATCTGTGGATAGTCCACCTCCTCATTGGAGAGCGGAACGGTCTCGGGCGCAATCGGCGGAATCTCGGGCGACGCCGCGACCGAGGAGTTCGTCCCCACAGGGACGAGGCAGAGGCTTGCCTCCCGCTCGCCGTCTACGCCGAGAAGATGGTCCGCGCGCGCATCGATGAAGCCCAACACGACCCTCGAGGAGAGGCGTGCAGAGACGGTCGTGGCCAGGAGGTTGGCCAGGATCGTCCCGCTGTTCCAATAGAAGTGGCGGTAAGCCCTGGCCCGGTACTTCCAAGCATTCCGCCAAAAGATGGCCGTGAGAACTAGCGTGACTGGGGCGCGCGAGATCGCCTCTTCCCCTGCTGCCGCGCGGACCAGCTCGCCCCGGAAATCGCCCTCACGCAACCGGTGGAGCGCGAAGTTGGCCGGGGAGAAGTGGTAGACGCCGGCGGCAAGCCCTGGCAGGTCGCCGCAGACAGCGTAGATCTCTACCTCGTAGAGTGCGCCGGTGCAGGCGGCCGCCCGGAAGTGGTACTCCTCACCCCCGGGGTAGACCTTCTTCTTGGTCAGGCCGGCACAAAAGAACAGGACTTGCGCAAGCCCCTCAAGGTCGAGCGGCCTGTCCCCGGCGGGCTCGAAAGTGCCAACAGCGTCGAGCGTCTCCGTCGCCGGCGGATCAAGGTCACGAGGGAGCGGGAAGGGCGACAGGGTTGGATAGACCTTATAGAGGAGCGGTTTGTTCTCCCAGTCGAGGAAGTGGCCTCCTGACCGGACACTCCAGTAGGAATGTTTGGTTTCGGCGTGATAGTCGCGGGCCTTTTCGATGTTCTGATTGCTGATCCGGCTCATCGCTGCCAATACGTCCTATGACTCCAGCTACCCTCTCATCCATTCCTTCTCCCCTCTGGGGAGAAGGAATGGATGAGAGGTCCGTAGATCTCGAGGTGGATGCCATCCGGGCCGCTGAAGTAGTAGGATTTGGCCTTGCCATCCTCGTCCGCGCGTTTTCCAGTGATCGCCACACCTCGCCGAGATAGCTCGGCGCGCACGGCCTCGACGTCATCTACCGCGAAGGCCAGATGCCCCAGCCTCTGTTTCCCGGATCCCTCAACCTGAAACCCGGGTTCCTCCTCAAGGGCCAAGAATGATGCCGCCTCATCGCCCAGGAACGAATGCTTGCGCCCGCCCTCCGGGCGGCCATCGTGTTTGATCTTCAGCCCCAGCCTTTCCGTGTAGAACGCGATCGCCTGATCCATGTTGGAGACGACCAGATCCACGTGATCCACGCCTTTCAACATTGCACCACCCGTCGCGCCAGGGGCCTCACGTCTCTGTGGGCTCAACCCGGACTAGGACGTTCATGACAAAGTGGAGCTTCACTCGATCCCCAGGCTTTGCATGGGTGTAGATCGATTCCGTCCCAATCCTGCCGCTGCCGATTTGCCCTTCGGGCTGGCCCGAGATCTGAAAGTAAACATCATAGTAGGGCGACCCATGAATGGCCAAAGGCCTTACATCTTTCAGCACACCGTCTTTGACCCCGTGGAGCATCTACTGAGTCCCCTGTCATTGCGAGCGATTGAAGGGAGCGAAGCAATCCGACACGCAGTGTCGTCGCGAGGCGGAGCCGAAGCGACCTCTTGAGATTCCTCGCTTCGCTCGGAATGACCTTTCAGGTCAGATTGCCGCGGTCACTCCGTTCCCTCGCAATGACACTCCATTGAATCCGCGTGCATTAACTCCGCAGATGGAAGCAGACCAGCTTCAGCTCCGTCATCTCTTCGACGGCGTAGCGCGGGCCTTCTTTGCCGAACCCGCTCTCCTTCAGCCCGCCGTACGGCATCAAATCAGCGCGCCATTGAGGACCCCAGTTGATCATCAGGTTACCCGCTTCGACCTCGCGCGCGAACCGCATCGCCCACTCCAGATTCTCGGTAAAGATCCCGGCCGCCAGCCCATAGATCGAGTTGTTGGCCAGCGCGATCGCCTCGTCGATCGTTTCGAACCGCGTAACGGCGACGGCCGGACCAAACAGCTCATCGCACGAGATCCGCATCTCGGGCTTCACGTCGGCGACGACCGTAGGGGCGTAGATGGCCCCATGGCGCTCCCCGCCCGTCACGATCCGGGCGCCGCCAGCCACCGCCTGTTGCACCCATTCCTCAACCCGGATGGCGTCCTTCTCTCGGATCATCGGACCCACCTTCGTCCTTTTATCAAGGGGGTTGCCAGTAGTCAGCGCGGCGACCTTCGGTTTCAAGGCGTCCAGAAAATCCCCGTAGACCTTGCCGCTCGTCAGCACCCGCTGGGTGGAAATGCAGACCTGCCCGGCGTTCGAGTAGCCGGTCGCGGCCACGGCCACGGCGACCTTCTCTAGATCGGCATCGGGCATGATGACGACCGGCGAGTTGCTGCCGAGTTCCATCGTAACCTTCTTGATCCCCGCCATCTGGCAGATCCGCTCGCCGACGTCGCGACTTCCCGTAAATGTGATCTTGCGAACTCGCCGATCGCTGCACAGAGCATCGCCGATCTCCTCTCCAATGCCGGTCAGGCACGCAATCCCCTCGGCCGGCAGGCCCGCCTCCAGCAGCGTCTCCGTCAGCTTCACGGCAGAGAGAGGGGTATCCTCGGCCGGCTTGAGGACGACCGCGTTGCCGGCGGCCAAGGCCGGCCCAACCTTGTGACAGACCAGGTTCAGCGGGAAGTTGAAGGGGGTGATGGCGACCACAACGCCACACGGCACCCGCAAGGTAAAGCCGAACTTGCCGGCGGCTCCCGGTGCGCCATCGAACGGAACGGTCTCACCATGCAGGCGCCTGGTCTCTTCAGCGGACAGGTGCAGGGTCTGCACCGACCGGCTCACCTCTGCGCGCGACTCCGCCAGGTTCTTTCCCTCTTCGAGCGTAATGGTCCTGGCGAACTCCTCAGTTCGCGCCTCGATCAGGTCCGCCGTCTTATTCAGGATCCGATAGCGCTCGTACCCGGGAAGCTTCGCCATCGTTTTTGCGCCACGGATTGCGCTCTCCAGTGCCCGGTCCACATCGCCTAGATCGGCGCGTGGCACGGTATCCAGAACACTCCCGTCATACGGGTTCAGGACATCAATTTTCTTCTCTGTGTCGATCCACTGGCCGGCCACGTACATCCGCATCGCGGCTTCCCTCCTCCTGCCGTTCCGCCCACGCTTATTACGGGCTGCAACAGAAGCTTCAACGAATGGTCCAGACCATCAATCTAGAGACACTTCCAAAGATAAAATAGAGGCCGAATTAAAGCGAACGCACGAAATACCCTTGCATTGTCATTGCGAGCGACTCAAAGGCGCGAAGCAACCCGACACGCAGTGTCGTTGCGAGGCGTAGCCGAGGCAACCTCTGAGATTCCTCGCTTCGCTCGGAATGACCTTTCAGGTCAGATTGCTTGTCCCCTTCGCTTTGCTTGAACTTCGGCTCACTCGCTCCTCGCAATGACACGGGCGAGAAGGCTCGTTCCCTCGTCATGACACTTCATTTGACCTATTTGGATTGGAGGGTGGAGATTGGGCGCATTAGCTCGTCTTGGGTTGGACTCAATCGACTGGTAGGCATGCCAGCCTGGAGAATATCGTATAGCGACTGACCCAAAAGGCCAGGTCTTTCCTCCGACGCTGCTCAAAGGAGATGCCCTGAACCAAAGCATGACGCCAGCCCCCAATATGGGGCCAAGGCATCGGCTGCAATCTCGGGATCTTCTCCGTGGTGGCGGTCGCGATGCCGCAGCAGCGGCTGGCGGAATTCTCGGCCGATCAGGTGATGTGTGGGAACACTGAAGTGGTCGCGCTCAAAGCTCCACTTCCAAATCCGAACCGTTCACACGGACGTGATAGCTTGACACGCCCGCCCGGGCAGGAGGCCCAAGCACCTCGCCACTGCTCACCTTGAATTTCGCCCCATGCCACGGACAGGTTACCATGTCTCCTTCCACATGGCCCTGGGAGAGCGGACCACCTCGGTGAGTACATGTATCGTCGATGGCATGATAGCTGCCTCCAATATTAAAGAGGGCAATGGTCTTGCCACCGACTTCTACTTTTTTAGTCTGGCCCGGTGCCAACTCGCCGGTCGTCGCCACCTTCACAAAACCCGCCATCTTCTGACCTCCTTCTGTTTATCCCCCGCAACTGGTCCGCTAAAGCCGACCTTGACGCCTCAGGGATCTTGACAGCCGGAAGAACCTGCCATGTCAGGCAAGCCCGCTGTGAAAGAGGGCTTATTCCTTCTTGGGGTACTTCTTGTAATAGAGGTTGGCGACGCTCCCCTCCTCCTCCCTCTGGGCCTCCCACACGCTCTTCTGGACCGAGACAGGAAGGCCATGGCCTCCATCCTTGAAGGGATCGGCGTTCTTCGCGATGTAATCCTTCCACTGTTCAGGAACCTGTTCCGCCTCGAAGATCGCGGTCACCGGGCACTCCGGCTCGCAGGCGCCGCAATCGATGCACTCCTCCGGGTGAATAAGGAGTATGTCCTCCCCCTCGTAGAAACACTCCACGGGGCAGACGTCCACACACGCATGGTCCTTGATGCCGATGCATGGCTCTGCCACTATGTACGTCATCACTCTCCTCCTTGCTGACGACTTCGTTCTGGGTTGGCTTAATGTCGGTTCTACTCGAAGACTCGGCTCACATGAAACCAAGCTGAAGCTTGGCCGCTTCGGACATCATCGACTGGTCCCAGGGAGGATCCCAGACGACATCCACTTTAGCGTCAGTCACACCGCTCACGCCCCGCACCTTGGCCTCGACCTCAGCGGGCAGCTCCGCGGCGGCGGGACAATTCGGCGATGTCAGCGTCATCCGGACCAATGCGGAGCCTGAGGGCTCCACTTTGACCTCGTAGATCAGCCCCAGCTCATAGATATTGACAGGGATCTCCGGATCATAACAGGTTTGCAACGCCTCAACGATCTCCCCCTCGACATCACTGGTATTGACGGGCATGGTGTCCATGGAACCTCCTGAAACCGGTCAACGAAGGTCGGCCACTTCTCGACCTTCACCCACACGCACTATTCTGACGATACGGTCTGCCCCTTGCCTTCAAGCGCGGCATGCAGGGTGTGCCATGGCAAGGTGGCGCATTTGACCCGAACAGGGAATTCGCGCACGCCTGAAAAGGCCGCGAGCTTTCCGACCTCAAGCGAATCGAACTTGACGCTGAGATCTGCGGTAACCATTTTATGAAAGGCCTCGAAAAGACCCTCCGCTTCTGCCGCTGTCTTGCCTTTCAGGGTGGCGGTCATTATCGAGGCAGAAGCTTTGGAGATCGCACAGCCTGACCCCTGAAAGCTGATACTTTTGATCACGCCATCCTCCAGACGCAGGTAAACGGTGATCTGGTCCCCGCACAGCGGGTTGTACCCTTCCGCCGTCCGGTTCGCGCCTTCCAGCTTCTGGAAGTTGCGCGGCCTCCTATTATGGTCAAGGATAACTTCCTGGTACAGTTCGCGCAGGTCAGACATTAGCCGAATAGTTCGGTGACCTTGTGGATCGCTCGCACCAGCGCGTCGATCTCACCTCTTGTGTTGTAAAAGGCCAGTGAGGCCCTCGCGGTGGCCGGCACCCCGAATCGCTGCAGCACCGGCTGAGCGCAGTGATGGCCCGTCCGGATCGCAATCCCCTCCTGATCCAGGATCGTCCCGATGTCGTGGGCATGCACGCCCTCAAGCACGAAGGTCACGATGCATGCCTTCTCTTTTGCCGTCCCGATAAGGCGCACGTCCGGGACGGCAGACACGGCGTCTGTCGCATACGCGAGTAACCCGCTCTCGTAAGCGGCTATCCTGTCCAGCCCGACTCCAGCGAGGTAGTCGATCGCCGCGCCGAGCCCGATGACGCCCGCGATATGCGGCGTCCCGGCCTCGAACTTGAACGGGATCACATTGTAGAGCGTCTTCTCGAAGGTGACCGAAAGGATCATGTCGCCGCCGCCCTGGTACGGAGGCATGGCCTCGAGGTGGTGAGCCTTGCCGTACACGACGCCGACGCCGGTGGGGCCAAACAGCTTGTGGCTGGAGAACACATAGAAGTCGCAGTCGAGTTCCTGAAGATTGATTGCTAGATGAGGTGCTGCCTGCGCCCCGTCGATCAGCACCGGCACACCCCGGCTGTGCGCCATCTCGACGATCCGCTTGACCGGGTTGATCGTGCCGAGCGCGTTCGATACGTGCACCACCGAGACCAACCGCGTTCTCCCGCTCAGGAGCTTCTCATATTCGTCAACCAGCAACTCGCCATCGTCGTTCATCGGGACGATCCGCAACAGCGCGCCCGTCTCCTGACAAAGAATCTGCCATGGGACGATATTCGAGTGGTGCTCCATCGCGGAGATGATGATTTCATCCCCCGCCTTGATGCGCATCCTGCCAAAGCTCTGCGCAACGAGATTGATCCCCTCTGTGGCACCGCGAACAAAGATGATCTCCCGGGCATCCGAGGCGTTGACGAAGCGTGCCACTCTGCCGCGCGCGTCCTCGAAGGCCTTCGTGGCCTGCTCGCTCAAGAAGTGGATCCCACGGTGGACATTCGAGTTTTCCGCCACGTAATACTGCGTGACGGTATCGATCACGACTTTCGGCTTCTGGCTGGTGGCCGCGCTGTCGAGGTAGACGAGTGGCTTGCCATGCACCTGTTGCTTCAGGGCGGGGAAGTCTTCCCTGATTCTCTCTACGTCAAACACCACGCGAGGTCCAATAAGAGCGTCGGCCGCGGCGAGTTGATTGACTGCTTTCATGGCGTGCCCTCTCCGACTAATGACCGGAGCACGGCAGGCTGCGAGCCCTCTGGAAGTCTGGTCAGCAACAGATGTTCGAGCTGCGCCCGGATCGGTTCGACCTTGATCCGGCCGATCATCTCGCTTGCGAAGGCATAGGTCAGAAGACCGCGGGCCGCCTCCAGATCGATGCCGCGCGAGCGCAAGTAAAAGATCGCCTCCTGATCAAGCTGGCCGATCGTCGATCCGTGGGTGCACTTCACGTCGTCGGCGTAGATCTCCAACTGCGGCTTCGTGTTGATCACGGCGCCTTCGGAGAGCAGCAGGTTCTTGTTGGTCTGCTTGGCGTCGGTTTTCTGGGCGTCCTTGTGCACGTAGATCTTGCCGTTGAAGACCCCCTTCGACCTTCCGCCGAGCACGCCCTTGTAGAGTTCACGGCTGCTACAGTGTGGCTTCACATGGTCGATCCTCGTGTGGTTATCCACGTGCTGCCGACCCGCAACCATGTACAGGCCGTCAAGCGTGCACTCGATGCCTTGTCCATCGAGAACGGCGTTCACATCGTTCCGGACCAGGGCGCCGCCAAGGTCGACGGAATGGGACGAGAAATTGCTGCTGCGGCCCAGGTGGGCCTGTACGGTCGCGATATGGAAGGCCTCCTCGCTCTCCCGCTGCAACTTGTAATGAGCGACCACAGCGTTCTCGCCCGCGACGATTTCCGTGACGACGTTGGTAAAGTAGAGGGCGTTGTTTAAACCAATGTAGCTCTCGACGATCATCGTCTGGCTGTCATCCCCTGCCAGAATCAGGTTCCGGGGGTGCGAGACGATGGCCTCCCCGCGCCTGTCCTGAGCTGAGCCGAAGCCTGCGCTGAGCTCTGTCGAAGCGGGCCTGACGTGAGCCGAGCTGAACGGCGCGGTCGAGACGAACAGCAGGTGGATCGGCCTCTCGACCACCTTGCCCTTTGGAATGGACACGAACGCCCCGTCCTGAAGGAATGCCGTGTTGAGGGCCACGAACGGGTGATTCTGGTAGCTGGCGTGCCGAGCCAGATGCGGCTCAACCGCTATCGGGTCGGCGCTGAGGGCCGTCGAGAGGCTCCCCGCCTTCACGCCATCCGGAAGCGACCTAAGCGAGGAAAGCGCGGGCGAGTAACGGCCATTCACAAAGACGAGCTGCGCGCACGCCGCCTGCCCAAGAGTGTGGAGCGAGAGCGACTCCTTCATGAGCCCGTCAGGCTCATAGTCAGCGGGCCTGAAGGGGACTTTCACGATCGGGGCCACGCTGGTATACTTCCACTCCTCATGCTGAGTGGTGGGGAACCCCAACTCGGCGAAGCGGGAGATGGCCGCCTTACGGATCTGGTGGACCCAGGACGGCTCCTTCGCCGCACCATTCTTTTCAAACTGTTCAAAGTCCGCGAGATACCTGTCCTGAGCCATGTCGAAACCTGCGCTGAGCCCTGTCGAAGGGCCTCTCCAGCTCTATCGAACCCTGAACCATCGTGCGGGATGTCTCTTCTAGGCGACCGTTTGCTGGGCGAGGTCAGCTTCAGGCTTGAGCCAGTCGTACCCCTTCTCTTCGAGTTCCAGGGCCAGCGCCTTTCCGCCCGATTTGACAATCCGACCGTCAAAGATCACGTGTACGTAATCAGGAATGATATAGTTCAGCAGCCGCTGGTAGTGGGTGATCACAAGCATTGCGCGAGCCGGGCTCCGGAAGGCGTTGACGCCGTTCGCCACGATCTTCAAGGCATCGATGTCAAGGCCGGAGTCGGTCTCGTCCAGGATGGCGAGCTTGGGATCGAGCACCCCCATCTGGAAGATCTCGTTGCGCTTCTTCTCACCCCCGGAGAATCCCTCGTTGAGCGGACGGTTGATCAGCGCCTGCTCCATCTCCACGAGCTTCATCTTCTCCTTGACCATGGCCAGGAAATCTATCGCGTCGAGCTCTTCGAGGCCACGGTGTTTCCGGATGGCATTGACCCCTGCCTTCAGGAAATAGGTCGTGCTCACGCCTGGGATCTCGACCGGGTATTGAAAGGCCAGGAAGATCCCCTCGCGCGCGCGATCCTCCGGGGGCATCTTCAGGAGGTCCTTCCCCTCATAGGTCACCTCGCCGGCCGTGACCTCGTAGCTCTCCCGTCCAGCGAGAACATGGGCCAGGGTACTCTTGCCCGAGCCGTTCGGACCCATGACGGCGTGGACCTCACCGGCGTTCACCGTGAGATCGATGCCCCGCAGGATCTCCTTGCCGCCGACACTCGCGTGCAGGTTTCTTATTTCGAGCATTCGCTATCCTTTATCAACAATTACTAACGTAGGGGCAGCGCTTGCCCTGCCAGAGAGGGCGCAGCAAGCAGCGCCCCTACCTTAGCCGACGCTGCCTTCCAGGCTCAAGCCCAGCAGCTTCTGGGCCTCCACGGCAAACTCCATCGGCAGTTCGCGCAGGACCGTCTTGCAGAAGCCGTTGACGATCATATTGACGGCATCCTCGGCCGAGATCCCGCGCTGCTTGCAGTAGAAGAGCTGATCCTCGCCGATCTTCGACGTTGACGCTTCGTGCTCCACCTGAGAGGTGCTGTTATTCACCTCGAGGTAGGGGAAGGTATGGGCGCCGCACTTATCGCCCAGCAGCAACGAGTCGCACTGCGAGTAGTTCCGGGCGCCGGTCGCACCCTTGAGGATCTTCACCAGCCCGCGATAGGTGTTCTGTCCATGGCCAGCGGAGATCCCCTTTGAGATAATCGTGCTCCTGGTGTTCTTCCCCAGGTGGATCATCTTGGTCCCGGTATCGGCCTGCTGGTAGTTGTTGGTGAGCGCCACCGAGTAGAACTCGCCGATCGAGTTCTCACCCTGCAGGATGCAGCTCGGGTACTTCCAGGTGATCGCCGCCCCGGTCTCCACCTGGGTCCACGAGATCTTGGAGTTCTTGCCGACGCACTTACCGCGCTTGGTGACAAAGTTGTAGATGCCGCCCTTGCCCTCCTTGTCGCCCGGATACCAGTTCTGGATCGTCGAGTATTTGATCTGGGCGTTGTCAAGCGCGATCAGCTCCACGACCGCCGCGTGCAACTGGTTCGTGTCCCGCATCGGCGCGGTGCACCCTTCCAGGTAGCTCACATAGCTGCCTTCGTCGGCGATGATCAGTGTCCGCTCGAACTGGCCGGTATCTGCCTGGTTGATCCGGAAGTAGGTCGAGAGCTCCATCGGGCATCGCACGCCCTTCGGGATATAGCAGAACGACCCGTCGGTGAACACGGCGGAGTTCAGCGTCGCGAAGAAGTTATCGGTGTAGGGAACCACCGACCCGAGATACTTCTGAACCAGCTCCGGATGGTTCTCCACCGCCTCGGAGAAGGCGCAAAAGATGATCCCCAGCTCAGAGAGCTTTTCCTTAAACGTGGTCGCCACCGACACGCTGTCGAAGACCGCATCGACCGCGATACCACTCAGCCGCTTTTGTTCCGACAGTGAGATGCCCAGCTTTTCGAACGTCTCCAGCAGCTTCGGGTCCACCTCGTCGAGGCTCTTCGGCCCATCCGTCTTCTGCTTTGGCGCCGAATAGTAGATGATGTCCTGGTAGTCGATGGGAGGATACTTGACATTCGCCCACTTCGGCTCTCCCTCCGACTTTTCCATCTTCACCCAATGCCGGTAGGCCTTCAGCCGCCACTCCAGCATAAACCCTGGCTCGTTTTTCTTCGCGGAGATCAGGCGAACAATGTCCTCATTCAGCCCACGAGGCGCGCTATCCGCTTCGATATCCGTGACAAACCCGTATTTGTATTCCTGGTTTGCCAGGGTTTCGATCGTCTTCTGGGAAGTACTCATGGCCTCTCCTTATTGCCGGTCCCTTTGGACCTCAAGCGCCTGGGACACCTGTTGGTCGTTCCCGGCGTTCCCGCTGTCTGCCTCCAACGCCAATTAGGACACTACTATGATACCTCTTCCGGCCCGATTTTTCCACACCTTCCGTTCACAAAGCCTTCCTACCCCCCCTTACTTCGCCCCCGCCCCGGCCGGCCGCTCCGGCGTCATGGGGGTGGGATAGAAGCGATCGGCGGTCATCGTCGGCTGGTCGTAGACGAGGCCGCTCCGCCGGGCGGCGGACAGCTCGCCGATC
>Ga0209515_10000538_pt1 | contig 67519 bp, 74 predicted proteins | sample Subgroupgradi54m_FD_187454 | JGI IMG/M metagenome (GOLD analysis project Ga0209515, IMG submission 187454) | Subsurface groundwater microbial communities from S. Glens Falls, New York, USA - GMW60B uncontaminated upgradient, 5.4 m (SPAdes)... ...
ATGGGGTCTTAACCTCATTTATCCTTAATAATATAAACACAACTAAAGGAGATAGTTGGCGTTGCTCAGTTATTCCAAGAGATGTAACTCCAAAAGATGGTGTTGGAAGCTTTTTAGAGGTTAATTCTACTGCTATTGTAATTACTAATTTAGCTCCAACTACTCCTAGTTTAGTAAGCCCTGGTAATAACAGTTTTTTAGCTGTAAGAAATATAACCTTAACCTGGAATAATTCAACAGACTTTGATAATGACAAAATAAGTTATTATGTAATAGTTTCAAATATGTCCGATTTCTCAGTAACTAACTTTACTAATGTATCTGTAGCTGAGATTTCACCCAATACAAAAACAGGATTTGGCAACTTTTCAGATGGAGCATATTATTGGAGGGTATTGGCTAATGATTCCAGCTTAAATTCAAGCTTTTCTTTAGCTAACAGCTTTGTAATAGATAATACTGTCCCTTTGATTTTTAATGATGGAACATTGCCAAATAATACATTCAAGAACCAATATAATGTATTTGTTAATGTTACTATAGTAGAAACTAATGTTGCTAATATTACCTACTCGTTATTTAATAATTCTGCCTTAAATGATACTTATTTAGTTAGTATTATAAGGTTTAACGGAACTATAACAACAAACTTCAACTTTACTAATCTTCCAAGCAATCTGGGGTATTATTATAATGTTACTGTAGTTGATAATGCTTCTAATTCAAATACAACCGAAATAAGATTACTTACATTAGACAATACAACACCTGCTGCGTTTAATCTAATAAATCCAAGCGATAGTAATAGAGCTACAGATAGTAAACCCTTCTTTGACTGGCAAGATACAAGTGATACTAACTTCGCAAACTACACACTACAGATAGATACAGTTGCAACTTTCTCAAATGCTACTAAAAAATTTAATATAACTGATTCTAGTACAAATTCAAGCTATCAATTAAGCTCTTCAGAAGCCCTAGCAGATGGAACATACTATTGGCAAGTTATTGCTAGAGATAAAGCAGATAACAACTATACATCTGCAACATTTACATTATTCATAGGGCTAAAACAAAATATTATTGGTGGTGCTCCTGGTTCTGGCGGTGGTGGTGGTGGAAGGGGTAATAAAATAGGCCAATTAGGAACAAGACTAACAAGCCTAGAACTTATAGTTCCAGCGCCAATATCATTATTCGCAAATGATAGGATAATAACCCCTATAATAATTAGAAATAATGGAAGCGAACCATTATTTGATATTGAATTAAGTACAGAAAAGAGCTCAGATGATATAGAAATAAACATAGAAAAGAAATTAATACCACAACTGCAACCAGGTCAAAAAGAAGAAACAGAATTAGAGATAATTCCAGTAAATAAAAAAGTTGGTAATTATGATATACTAGTAAAAGCTAAGGTAAGGTCTCCAAGCTATGAAGATAAGATTAAATTATTTATTAATGTACAAGAATTTGCACCTGTTAATGCTACCCAAATACTAGAAAGAATTAGATTTGCTAAAGGATTTGTAGAAAAAGAAGAAAAGTGCTCTGAATTACAAGGTTTATTGAATCTTGCAGAAGAAGCGTTTAACAATAAGGATTATAACAAATCCATTGAGTTAACAGAAAGAGCACTAGCAAGTTGCCGTGATCTGGTATCTTATAAAACAATATTTGGTGTTATTGAAAAACCATTAAGATTTAATGCAGATTTGTTCTTACTAGCAATAGAAGGCTTATTTGGGGTTATAACCTTAATCATAGTTTATGATACTTATAGGAAATGGAGATTAAGAAGGAAAAAATAGGCATTAGGTAGAAGCTATGTTTTTAGATTCGGGCTGTTCAATGATCATCTCAAGTCCACATAAACCTCAATTATTTTAGAATTGACCCCATAATATTTTTGTGTCTTTAAGATATCATCCCTATATTCCATTGGCACCATGATGGTGCTCTTACCTAATTTTTTTCCACCATATTTTTCAAGCAAGCCAGTGTATTTTTTATCTTTGGATTTAAATCCATAAATTTTATTTAAAAAAGCCCCACGATTTCTTTTAATATTGTCCCAAAAGAAAATCGTATATTTTTTGCCCTCAATTTTATACGGAACATATCTCCCATAAAAAACTATGCCTGTACTCTCTATGCTTACCCTAAGATCCCCCCATTCTTCCAGTCTGCCTATAATTAAATTTATCTTATTGTCAATGCCTTTTACCTTAAAGAGCAAAGCCTCTCTACTTTTATAATATTCATTTAAGGTTCTTTCTATTTTCTTCTCTAAACTTCTATTTTTTTTCTTTAATACTATGAAGAGATCAATATCGCTCTCTTTAGTAGCTTCATCTTTAGCAGCAGAACCAAACAATATAACCCACCCTATATCATTTAGTTCCTCTTTCAGATTCATAAGCAGGTATGAAACAAAGTAACTTGCATAGGCTTTTATCATTTTTCAATTTTTTTCTTTAAGGTAAAAAATAAATTTATTTTTTCTTTTAGAACATTTTCAGAAACTAGTTTACCATAAGCTAACTTGTTTCTTTCTTTTTCTATATCGAAAGCAATATCTAATATTTCTTCAATATTCTTAATATTATTAACTGGACAGGTTATTTGATTAGAGATTAAATCTTTCACATTATCCCTTTTCTTTTTGAACCAAAGATGATTTATTTTGGCTCCCGGTTTCAGAATATCGAACTTAGAAAGATAATTTTCAATTAATGCAATAATACCTAAAGAAAGCAAGAATGCAAGCCTTCTTTGATGCGCTACAAGCCCACGAGGATCTTTTATAGAGGCTTCTATCTCATCTAAAACTTCTTTTATTATCTCTTTATTATTTTGTTCCATTCTGTTTTATGAGACATCTGTCTTAATATTAATGAGACATCTGTCTTAATAAATATTTCTATTATTTTTGAGACATCTGTCTTAATTTATTTGCGGGTTTAAGATACTTAATTCAAACCAATTATTAGCAATAGAAGACCTATTTGGGGTTATAACCTCAATCATAGTTTATGGTACTTATAGGAAATGGAGATTAAGAAGGAAAAAATAAATTTTTAAACCAATTTCCTTAGACTTTCTAATGCAAAATTTAATTAAAGAAACCAACAAAGATAGGAAAGATTTATAAACATATGTTAATATAAATTTACATATGTTAAAAATTTTAAACGATTTAGAACCATTTTTCAAAGATAACTATGAGAGAATAAATATAAGGCAGTATTCTAGGATAAAAAAGATAAGCCCGCCATCAGCATCAAGTTTATTAAATAACCTAAAGAGAGATAAATTACTTATTTGTGAAAAGGATAGGAACTATATCTACTACTATGCTAATAAAGAAAGTGAAATATTTATTGAACTATCGAGAGTTTATTGGTTAGTTTACTTAAGAAATAGCGGTCTTATAGACTATTTAGAAAGAGAGTTGATTACGCCCTTAATAATATTATTTGGTTCTTTTTCTAAGGCGGAGATAAAATACAATTCTGATATAGACTTAGCAATATTTACCATATCGGAAAAGACGTTAAATTTAGAGAGTTTTGAAAAAAAACTGAAAAGGAAAATTCAATTATTTGTTTTTAGAAATAGAGAAGGATTAAAAAATAAAGAACTTCTAAATAGTATTTTGAATGGTTTTATTATTTTAGGCAGTTGGTAGAAATGGATTGGTTAAATTGCATTAAAACTAAATTTACAAAAAAAGTAAATATGGATAGAAATCTAATTAATGCACTAACTAATTCTTCTTCTAAAAGATTAAAAACCCAATTTTTACTTGAATTAAATGAAGATACCGCAACTTCTAAAATAAGTTTAACTTATGATTCACTTCGAGAACTATTGGAAGCTGTAGCAATTTCAAAAGGTTATAAAATTTATAACCACGAATGTTATTATTCGTTCTTAAAAGAAATATTAAATGAATCAATATTTGCAGATAAATTTAATAACTTTAGAAAAATACGAAACGATATTAATTATTATGGAAAAGATGTAAATATTAAAGAAGCTAAAATAATTATAAAAGAAATGATTGATTTGATAGAAAAAATAAGGAATAGATTTTTAAACCAACCCTTTTAAACTTTCTAATGCAAGACTTAATTGAAGAGGCAAATAAGACCTATCTAGAAAATTTTAATAAAGACATTGAATTTATCCCCTATTTCTGGCAATTGTGTTGTCCTGAATTAATTTTCTCTCTAAGATTTAAGTAAAGGGTAAAGCGAAAGTTTTATATATCAATTGATATACAATATAGTTATGCAAACACAACTACTAAAAAACCCATTTGTAAGGTCCCCCACTTTAGATACTGTATTAATGGTAGAGAGAACCATAGAAAAATACAGTGGAGAATTTAATAGGACAGAATTATGGAAAAACCTGCCAAAAAAAGTTATGTGGCAGACGTATTTAATCATTTTAGATTACCTTCAGAGTATTAATAAAATTGCTTTTGATAGGGAAGGAAAAATAGCTTATATCTGGAATCCTAGACTGGCAAAAAAACTTAGGTTAAGGAAGGAAATTGTAGTATGATAAAAGCTTCTAAAGTGGTGTTCATATCAAAAGAATTGGAGAATGATTTTCATGCATTGAAAGATGATGACCCAATAAAGAAATCAATGATAAGGGCAATTCACGATTTAAGAGAAAATGCCTTTGCAGGAATTCAGGTACCAAAGAGGCTTATTCCAAAGGAGTATATACAAAAATATGGAATCAACAACTTATGGAAATATGATCTATCTAAAGGATGGAGATTATTATATACAGTAACAACAGACAATGAAGTTGAGTTGATTTCTGCAATTCTTGAATGGTTTAATCATAAAGAATATGAAAGAAAGTTTAAGTATTGATTTTTCCATAAGACTGTATAATTAGTAACTTTACTTAACATAAGGAATAGATTTTTAAACCAACCTCTTTAAACTTTCTAATGCAAGACTTAATTGAAGAGGCAAATAAGACCTATCTAGAAAATTTTAATAAAGACATAGATTTCAAAAGGGCTATATTTTTATCTTGGTATTGCAGTGTTGGCGATTGTACTTTTTGCTTTATGTCTACTCAAAAGAATATAATTAAAAACCCAAAACTTGCAAAAAGGAGTAAAGAATCAGTATTAGCTGAGGCCTTATTGTGCAAGCTACTTGGTTGGGATATAGAATTCTTATCTGCTGGTTATAGCTACGAACATAATGATTTAATAAGCGTAACAAAAAGTGTTTATGAAGTTTATAAAAAAAAACAATGGCTTAATGTTGGTGTTCTAAGTAAAAATAGATTACAAGATTTGAAACCGTATTTAACTGGTATTTGTGGTGCTATAGAATGTATAAATCCTGAAATTCATAAAATAGTATGTCCAAGTAAACCTATAGAACCCTATGTTAAAATGTTTAAAGAAGCTAATAAACTAGGTCTTAAAAATGCTATGACAATTATTCTTGGTTTAGGTGAAACTAAAGAGGATATTAAACTACTTCATAATTTTATAAAGGAAAACAACATAGAAAGAATAACATTCTATGCATTAAAACCTATAAAAGGAACTTTACATAAAACTAGTCCAGACTTCAAATATTTCCAAAAATGGATAGTGGCAACAAGATTAGAATTTCCAAAAATAGAAATAATTGCAAGTACTTTTTATGATTTAAAAAATGAAATCTTATTAATGAAATCTGGGATAAATGGAATAACAAAATTTCAAGCAATAAAATTATTCAATAGTAAAAAAGCACAAACAATTGAAAATGCTGCAAAATCAGCAAATAGAAGATTTATTGGAACATTAACAAAAATTCCAGAGATAAATATGGATAAAGAATTATCAAAATTAAATTTAGATAAAAATTTAAATGAAAGAATAAAATTAAAGTTAACACAATATTTGATAATGCTTAAAAAAGAGAAAGATTATGAAAAAGAAGTTTCTTATAATAATATTACTATTGTTAATTAATTTTGCATATGCTGAAAGGGTTGAAAACTATGATAATTTTAAAAAATTAGAAGTAGATGTCAACATTAATTCTTCTGTAATACTTGATAAATTAGTATCAAATCCTAGGCTAGATAGTTTAAATACAAAACTAATATTTTATCCAAGAAATAGTTATACAAACGAGATTAAATACAAAAAACCTTACTCTAATCCACAAGCAGAGGTTAAAGAGGATGGTGACTTAAGCTATACTTGGAAAACCTTAGACTACAATAAGTTAACATTTGGTGTTGAGTCAAGGGTTAGAAATTCTAATGATTTTATTAAGGTAAGAAATAAAATCAATTTTCCAATAGAAGGTTTAAGTGATGAAATTAAAGAATATCTAAAACCTACAGAAAATATTGATTTAAACGATAAAATAAAGGAAAAGGCCCAGGAAATTGTTAGTGGTGAAACAGATGCCTATATAGCTACTTTTAAGATTGCAGAATGGGTAAGAGACTATGTTCCTTATGATTTAAATACATTAACCGCAGATGTTGTTCAAAAATCAAGCTGGGTTTATGAAAATAGAGAGGGTGTTTGTGATGAAATAACTTCTTTGTTTATCTCCATGGTGAGGTCTGTTGGTATGCCCGCAAGATTTGTTTCTGGTTTAGTTTATACAAATACAATATATGATTTTGGTGCACACGGATGGGCTGAAGTCTTTTTTCCAGGATATGGCTGGGTTCCTTTTGATGTTACATTTGCACAATACGGCTATGTTGACTCTTCACATATTAAATTACAAAATTCCTTTGATTCTAAGAGTAATGCAGTTGTTGCGACAGCATTGTCTTATGGTTTAAATTTAACCTTAACAAAGTATGTTTATGGTACAAAAGTAATAAGTACAGAAGGAGAGGTTCAACCTTTAGCTAAAATAAGCCTATCTCCGATAGCAGACAATGTTAATTTTGGAAGTTATGTTCCTATTGAAATTGAAGTAGAGAATTTACAAGATTATTATCTACCTTTAGTCTTAACAGTAATAAAAGCACCAGAGGTATATAAAAATAAAAGCCAGATTGCAATATTGCTTAAACCTTTTGAAGCAAAAAGTGTTTTCTTTATAGTTAAGGTAGCTTCAGATGTTGATGATAATTATATTTATACAAGCAACTTAGAGGTGAAAACAAACCTAAATGACCTAGCAATAGGTAAAATAAAATATATGAAAAATGGTGAGACTTATACTCTAAAGAAGGCATTAGATTTTGTTAATAATATTAAAGAAAGGGAGAAGAAGGTTTATTTTAGTGATATTAATTTAAATTGTTCTAGTGATAAGAAAAATTATTATAATAATGAAAAAGTTAAGGTTAAATGTTTAATAGAAAATAAAGGGAATACAAATCTTGATAACATTAGTATTTGTTTAATGGAAAATTGTAGATTATATAATCTTGGAGTTTCTGAAAAAGCTCAGGAAGAGTTTATTATTAGTTTAAATAAAATTCTTGGTAAAAAAGAATTTAAGGTTAGTGCTGAAAACGATAAACTTGTCAAATACTATGATTTAGGCATTAATGTATTTGAAATACCAAATATAAACCTTATAACAAATATTAAATTAATTGATTATAAAGAGGTTAAAGAGGTAGAATTTAATCTTTCAACAAATACAAAAATAAGCAATGTTATTCTTAGCTTTAATGATAAAAAAGTTAATTTAGACAGTTTTAACAATTCAAGGTTAATTAATTTGAGTTTAGCTGGAAAAGACATTAAAAATAATTTAGTAAAAATAAAATTAAACTATGAAGATGAATTAAATAAAACCTATGATAAAGATTTTTCGTTTAAAATAGAAGTAATAAATATTCCCTGGTATATTAAGACATATAACTTCTTCTTTGGCTAAACTAGTATTTGTTCCATGTTTCCCTGTCTTTTTTATTTTTCCATATCTTCTTCAATGATTTTTCTGCAAGAATCAACCATCCCTGCTTTTCTTTCTTATTATTTTTCAATTTCTTATTCTAGTAACTCTTAGCGATATAAACTATATGTTTTGCTCTCTTTTTACATACAATACAGGTCTTTGAGTCAACCTTTTCTTCTTTTGGAAATTTCGTACCGCAGACATAAGCACCATTAGTTTCTTCTTTCATTATCTCTGCGCATTTTTGTCCATCAATATCAACAGAACAAAAAGGGGCTCTAACAAAACCACGATGAACCGCAATAATTTCCTTTAATTCATTTAAATCTTTTGCATTTTTAGTATTATTTATAAAATATTTATCAGCTCTTAATTTTATTTCACTGTCTAAAAGACTAGCTTGTTTAGCTATTTGTTTATTTAGATCGTTAATCTTTATTTTCATCCTCTTCTTATCGGTTCTTTTAACCAAAGTAATCTCTTTATTCTTTACCTCCTTTGGACCAATTTCAATCCTTATTGGAACCCCAAACATTTCCCATTGGTTAAATTTAAAGCCCGGGGAATTATTAGAATCATCAATTTTTACTTCAAATCCAGATAAAATTTCTTTTACTTCTTTGCATCTTTTAAGTATTTTTTCTGATTCACTCTTTTTTTCATTGAATATTATTGGTACAATAATTACTTGTATTGGAGCAAAACTGAAGGGTAAAACCAGTCCATTATTATCTCCATGTATCGCTATCAATGCCGCCATAATCCTCCATATCCCGGGACCAAAACACGTTTGCCAAACATACACATCATTTCCACTTTTATCTTTAACTTTAATATCAAAAGCTTTTGAAAAATTTTGACCTAAATCATGTGTTGAAGCTAACTGATTTCTTTTTCCATCAGGCATTAAGGTATCAGGTGTATAAGTTGCATCTGCACCCTTAAATTTATCCCAAAAGGGTCGCTTAAAGAATATAAATGGAATTTTTAATTGATCGTAAATAACCTTTTTCGCAATTTCTAAATCTTTCCTAACTTGTTCTATTACCTCACCGTGTGTTAAAAAGACATCGTGTGTTTCAAAGAACATGAATTCCCTTCCCCTTATAAAAGGTCTTGTCGTCTTTTCATTTCTATATACCATTATTCTGGATTGATACCCTTTGAAAGGAAGATCTTTATAGCTTCTCAACCACAAAGAATACATTGGATAAATTTGAGTTTCTCCAGTTGGCCTTAAAGCTACCCTTTCTTCCATTTTCTTGTCCCCGGCTTCAGTTACCCAAAATACATCAGGTGTAAATCCAGCATGCTCCTTTTCTTTTTGTAAATTTTCTTCTTTTATCACTAGAGGGAATAGGAAAGGTTCATGTTCATCTGCTTCAACCTCTTTTTCTAAACTTTCATATATCTTTCTAAGAATTTTAAAAGCCCAAGGTCGATGTACAACAAAACCCTGAACCCCATAACGAACATCAGCTAGTTTTGCACCCTGCTCTGAACATACTTGAGTATACCATTCAGAAAAATTTTCTTCTTTTTTTACAGTGATACCTAGCTTTTTTTCATCATCAACCATAGTTAAAAATTAATAAGAAACAAGCTTATAAAAGTTATTATGCTAACCACCTTGCATTTCAGCATTGTATCGACCAGCAAATATCTCTCTATCCTTCATATAATGATGATAATTTAATAAGTCCTTAGGTGAAATTGTTTCTTCTAATAGTTCTAAAAGTTTATCTTGCTCTTTCAATAATGCTCTTACAGGCTCTTCAATAGGAATCTTTCTAGAAATAATATCTCTATACATAGACCTTACTTCTCTTAAAATTAATTCTCTACTATGATCGCTTACCCCCCCAATAGTTCCAGAGCATTGTATATTTCTTCTGGTTTCATTTTTGACTAAACGCCATACATTGTTTTTAGTTCATCAGGTGGTTGCCAAGGGGGGTCAAAAACAACCTCAATGTCTACTTTTTTAACAGCCTTAATAGCCTTTACCTTTTGCTTTACATCTTCAAGCAACATTGGGCCATAGGGACAAAATGGAGAGGTAAATGTCATTTTAATAGAAACATCATCCTTCTTTATATCTATATTATAAATTAATTTAAGGGTCCATATATCTATGTTTAGTTCTGGATCCACTACCTTCTTTAAGGCTTCAATAACTTCTTCCTTCTTAATTATCATAAAATTTACTTTTAAAACTAATATTATAAAGTTTATGTATTAATGGGGTTGCCCGGATTTTCACAAGAATTTTGAACCGGGATCTTAAGGTCCCGAACCTTAAAGCCTAACCAAGTTAGCCTACAACCCCTAAAATACAATACCTACTGCATAATGTATTTTTAAATTCTTAGTATTGCCAAATTTATCATAAATAACCAAACCTTCATTTTCTAAATCATCAAATATTTTAGTATTTGGCATGTTATCTAATTCAAAAAAACAAAAAGCCTTAGATCTATCAGAAGAAGAAACCTGATTTGTATTTATTATATTGAGGTCTTTTTCCTTAGCTAATCTTCCCAAAGCTTCAAGAGCACCTTTTGAATCATCATATTCAAAGAATACCAAATTTCCTTTAAGCTCTATATTTACCAAATACTCGTTAATCCTTTTAACAACCGTTCTACCTTCTTCATCTATAGTTCCTCTTATACTAATTCTTTTACTATCAACTAAATCAACAGTAACTGATTCACCATATTTTTTACTCAAGTCTAGCTGCCTTAATATTATATTAATATTTTTTTCAGCTGCAATATGCTTTGCATTGAAGTAATTTACAAACACATCTGTATTAAACCTTAATGAACCCTTTATTGCAGCCATTGAAAGTGTATCAGGATATTCATTAAGCTGACCATAACATGAAAGTTCAATACTTGTTGGTTGTTTTTTTAGAAATGCTGTTCCCAAATATGAGATGTTATCTACAAGCTCTAGATACCTATAAAATTCTTTTTTAATCTTAAAACCATTAACTAAATACTCTGCACGATGATTATTTAAGTAATCGGCAACCTGCTCTGCAACTACTTTAGCACATCTTTTTTGAGCCTCTTTTGTTGATGCTCCTATATGTGGCGTCAATATTACCCTTTCACCAAACTTAGCTAATGGTTTAGGTCCTGATTTTTCTATATCATGAACATCTAAAGCTATTTTCAATTTTGGTTTCTTTTCCAATATAAATTCCAAAGAACCTTGCTCAAATACATTAGCGCGAGATGTATTAATTAACATTGCCTCATCTTTAAGTAGCTGAAGATTTACCTCAGCCAGAAGACCTTTAATTTTTTCACCAGCAGCATGTACAGTTATAAAATCTGAATTCTGAAGAAGATAACCTAGAGATACCTTCTTTATATCAGCAAACCCAACCTTAGTTTCATCTACAAAAGGATCACAATATAGAATATTCATCCCAAAGGATGCTGCTCTTTTAGCTACTTCTTTACCGATATTCCCTAAGCCAACTATTCCTATTGTTTTATTAAATAATTCCTTTCCAATTAGTTCTGATTTTTTCCACTCACCTAATTTAGTTGTTGAATCCGCATAGCCTAGTTTTCTTGAGTCATATAACATATAAGCAAATACCAGCTCTGCAACTGAAATTCCATTTGCATAAGGCGCATTTACAACAGCAATTCCTTTCCTAGTAGCTTCATTAACATCTATATTATCCACACCAGCGCCTGCCCTTCCAATTACCTCTAGCTGATTAAACTTATTAATAACCTCAGAGTTTACTTTAGTTGCACTCCTAACTATTAATCCACTATAATCAAATTCAACTACCTCATCTAAAGACTTCTTAGCATCAAACAGAATATTATTTGCTCTCAGAATCTCTTCATAAACTTTATCAACAGAATCAAGTACTAAAACCTTTTTTGGCATAAATTTTCTTTACAAAGTAGATTTAAAAGATTTATTAATGAGGGCCTACCGGGATTCGAACCCGGATCAGTCGGTCCTTAGCTCTTGTGTGAAGCCGACCACACTTTATGATGCTTCTGATAAGCAAATCCATTATGCTATAGGCCCATAAGAACCTAATAACTAAATTAGAGTATAATAATCTTTTTATAGCTACTAGATACTGTATAAAATCTATTAATGGGGTGATAACATGACTGTTGCAAAGGTTATAGAATTAGTTGGCTGTTCTCCTAAAAGTTGGGAAGATGCTGCAAATGAGGCTGTTAAAAAAGCATCAAAAAGTATAAGGCATATTTCTGGGGTTGATGTTATAGGTCAAACTGCGGTTGTAAAAAACAATAAGATAGTAGAATATAGGGCCAATATTAAAATAGCATTTGGGGTTGAATGAATTGAAGGCAGCTAGGTATAAGAACTATATAAACGGTAAATGGGTTGAATCTAAATCTAGAGAATTACTTGATGATTTAAACCCTGCTACTGGTGAGGTTATTGGTTATTTTCAGAAGAGTACAGCCGAAGATGTAGAAGAAGCTGTGGATGCTGCTGAAAATGCATTTGAGTCATGGTCTGATTTACCAGCACCTAAAAGGGGAGAAATTCTCCTAAAGATTGCACATACACTAAGAGAACAAAAGGAAGAGCTAGCTAAGATAATGACTATTGAGATGGGTAAAGTACTAGCAGAAGCTCGAGGTGATGTTCAAGAAGCTATTGATATTACCGAGTATATGGCTGGGGAAGGAAGAAGATTATTTGGCTTCACAACGCCTTCTGAGTTAAAAGAAAAATTTGCAATGACGATTAGAAGACCTATTGGTATTGTAGGTTTAATAACGCCATGGAATTTTCCTATTGCAATTCCAGCATGGAAGATTATGCCAGCACTAATATGCGGCAATACAATTGTCTTTAAACCTGCTAGCGATACACCAATATGTGCAATTAAATTAGTTGAGATTATAGAAAAAGCTGGCGTTCCTAAGGGAGTAATAAATCTAATAACAGGTTCTGGTAATGTTGTTGGTGATGAAATAGTATTAAATAAAAAAATAAGAGGGATCTCCTTTACAGGATCGAAAGATACTGGTGAAAATATAATTAGAAAAGCCGGGATAAAAAAGATTGGATTAGAGCTTGGTGGAAAAAATGCGATAATAATAATGGATGATGCAAGCTTAAGCCTGGCATTAGAAGGTGTTTTATGGGGTGCATTTGGTACAACAGGACAAAGATGTACTGCCGCTTCTAGGGTAATAATCCATGAAAATGTAAAAAAGAAATTTGAAGATATGTTATTAGCTAGGGTTAAAAAATTAAAACTTGGCAATGGACTTAAACCAGATACTGACGTAGGACCTTTAATTAATGAGGCCGCTGTAAAAAAATCAGAGTACTACACTGAGGTTGGAAAAAAAGAAGGAGCTAAAATGATTTGTGGTGGTAAAAGAAGTGCAATGAAAGGATTTTTCTATGAACCAACAATATTCACGGATGTAAAACCCAATATGAGGATTGCAAAGGAAGAAATATTTGGCCCCGTTTTATCCTTAATAACAATTAAAGATGTTTATGAAGCAATAAAAGTATGTAATGACACAGAATTTGGTTTAAGTTCATCAATTTACACAGAAAATATGAAAAATGCATTCTTAGCTATAGAAAAGATTGAAGCTGGAATAGTGTATATTAACTCTAGTACAATAGGTGCAGAAACACATCTTCCTTTTGGTGGTGTTAAAGGCACAGGTAATGGAACTAGGGAGGCTGGAATAGAAGGCATACATGAATTTAGCGAAACAAAAACTATTTTCATAGATTATAGTGGTAAGCTTCAGAAGGCACAAATAGACACAGAGAAAATAAAGTAGAAAAATTAATAAGTAAAAATTAATTCTATTTTTCGTGAAAAGAGTTGTAATTGCATTAGGTGGAAATGCACTATTAGACAAAAAAGATAAGCCATCTATTTCTAAACAATTTGAAAATATTCAGAATGCAATAAAGAGTATTGTAAATTTAATTAAATCTGGTTATAAAGTTATATTAACCTTTGGTAATGGCCCACAAATTGGTAATATAATAATTAGATCGGAAAAATCAAAGAAATTTGCATATGAGATACCACTAGATGTTGGTGTTGCACAATCTCAAGGCGAAATTAGTTATATAATAGAGCAAAGTCTACAAAATGAATTAAAGAAACAGAACATAAAGAAAACGGTAGTTTCTATCTTAACACAGGTAATTGTAGATGAAAAAGATAAGGCCTTTAATAATCCAACAAAACCAATAGGTCCTTTTTATAACAAAAAAGAAGCTGAGGAACTTAAGAAATCTGGTTTAGTAATAAAAGAAGTTATTGGTGGTTTTAGAAGAGTAGTTCCTTCACCTAAACCAATAAGGATAGTTGAAGCAAAGGGTATACTAGAATTACTTGAAAAAGGATTTATAGTAATAGCAACCGGTGGTGGAGGAATACCCGTAATAGAAAAAAATAATTCTCTAAAAGGAATTTCAGCAGTAATAGATAAAGACCTCGCTTCTTCAAAACTTGCATCAAATATAAAAGCTGACTTATTTGTAATACTAACAAATATTGATGGTGTTTATATTAATTTCAATAAAGAAAACAAAAAGAAACTTGAAAAGATAAAATTAAAAGATATAGAAAAATATTATAAAGAAGGTCAATTTCCAGAAGGAAGCATGGGCCCAAAGATAGAAGCTGCAATTAATTTCTTAAAGAATGGAGGTGAAGAAGTAATAATTACATCAATAGAAAATCTTGATAAATCTATTGATGACGGAAAAGGAACTCATATAACTAAATAATAGAAATTTATTTAAATTAAGTAACTAGACTTTATTTCTGATGAAAAAAAATATATTAATTATGGGGGCTGGAGGTAGAGACTTCCACAATTTTCTTGTATATTTTAAAGATAACCCATTATATGATGTTAAATGCTTTACAGCAACACAAATTCCAGGTATAGAGAAAAGAAAATTTCCCAAGGAACTAGCTGGAAAGCTGTATAAAGAAGACATCCCCATATACCAAGAAGAAGAGCTCCCAGAATTAATTAAAAAATTTGATATTGATGATGTTTATCTTTGTTATTCTGATTTGAGCCATCAAGAAGTTATGAACAAGGCTTCTATAGTTCTTGCAAATGGAGCAGATTTCAAATTAATGGGCCCTAAATCAACAATGCTTGAATCCAAATTACCAATAATTGCAGTTTGTGCTGTAAGAACCGGTAGTGGAAAGAGCCAAACTTCAAGAAAAATAGTTGGTTATTTTAAAGAAAAAAAAGCTAAGGTTGTTGTAATAAGACACCCAATGCCTTATGGAGATCTTAGAAAACAAATCGTTCAAAGATTTGAAACATATGAAGATTTAGCTAAAAATAATGTTACAATAGAAGAGCGCGAGGAATATGAACCACACCTCAAAATTGGTGCTATAGTTTATGCAGGCGTTGATTACGAAAAGATCCTAAGAGAAGCTGAAAAAGAAGCTGATGTTATTGTCTGGGATGGCGGGAATAATGATTTACCTTTTTATAAGCCTAATTTACATATAACAGTAGTAGACCCATTAAGACCAGGACATGAAATAAGCTACTATCCTGGTGAGGTTAATTTTAGGATGGCCGATGTATTGGTTATAAATAAAATGGACTCTGCAACAAAAGATGGTATTGAAATTGTAAAGAAAAATATTAAATTGTATAATCCAAAAGCAACGGTTATTAAAGCAAACTCTACTATTATTGTTGATAAACCAGAGCTAATAAGAAATAAAAAAGTTCTTGTAATAGAAGATGGTCCTACTGTAACACATGGTAGTATGAGCTTTGGAGCAGGTTATGTTGCAGCCCAAAAATATAATTCAATAATAGTTAATCCAAGAGAGCATGCAGTAGGTTCTATAAAAGAGACCTTTGAGAAATATCAGCAAACAACTAAGGTATTACCTGCAATGGGATATAGTGAAGAACAGATTAAAGAATTAGAACAAACCATTAATAAGTCTAAATGCGATTCTGTTATAATAGCTACACCAATAGATTTAGGAAGGTTAATTAAAATAAATAAACCAAGTGTGCGAGTAGTGTATGAGCTTGAAGAGATTGGTGATATTAAGATTGAAGATGTGCTGGAAGGTATGAAAATTGAAAGAGAAAACTCGGCATATAATAATAAAAACAAGCGAAATATTAAATAATAACAGCAAAAAATTTAAGATTTATAAAAGCAAGCAATTGATGTTATTTGCTACATCAATATTCGACGAAAAACAAAAGAAATATAGAACAATCTCCAAAAACTTTGCTAAAAAATTTATAAAAGAATTCAAATATCTCTTTGTAAGAAAAATCGATAGAAACTCTGGAACTTACTTATTTGCAAAAACGAATGAAAATGAGTATAGGTTGGGTTTATGGATAAATAACTATATACCCAATAAGTTAATTTTTAAAAAGAATAAGTTTAAGTATTACTACACCAATATAAGAATACCAAAACGGTTTATTGGCATTAAATATAAGAATAAAAATATTCGAAGCATACTATTATTGCCTCAATTTATAAATATTGATAAAAATTTTTCTAGGCGATTGGGTATTTTTGCAAGTGATGGTTTTAAAAAAAATATTCTTGGAATTCGCAATACAGAACTACTCTTAGTTAAGGAATTAATTAAACTATTTAGATCATTTGACACATCAAAAAAAAGATTACAAATTACCAAAAAAGAGCAGGGTAAATATAAAGAACAATATTGTTTTTGTTTTAGCAATAAAGTATTAAGCATAATAGTAAATAAGCTGCATATTAAATTTTTAGACTTGTTATTAAAGTATCCAAAGAGGAATAAAGAACTAATTGCTGGTTATATTCAAGGATTTCATGCTGGAGATGGATGTTGCTCTAAAAGATCTATACAAATCGTTTCATATAAAGGAGACCCAGCTATAGAATTTATTAAAAAAATAAGCAAGAAATTGAACCTAAATATAGGTTATATAAATAATAAAAATAAAAATTATGAAATTTTAGAATTTCTTGGTTTACCAACCTATCTTAAGTTCTATAAAAATTATATATGGAGTCCAAAAAAATTAAAAAAGGCAACCCTATATCTTAGAGGTAAAGACCCATTTATTCTATTCAATAAAAGATTTCTTAAAAATTTATCATATAGAAATTTACGAGAACTAGAAAGCATATTCAAAACAGATGTTAGAACTATATACAGATATAGAAATGGTGATACATTTATCCCATTTAAAAAAATACTCGCTTTCTGCAAGAAAGAGAGAATAACCCCACATAGTCTGATAGATAAAATAGAACAAATTAAAACTTCAAAAGAAGTATATAACAACCAATATGCGAAAGAAATTTATGAAGATTTTTTAAGGATTAATGGTAAATAAAATGGAGCACTTAATTACACTCGAAAACATTAGCAAAGAAAAAATCTTAGAAATTTTGTCATTAGCTCAAGAGATTAAAAAATTTCCTTCTAATTATAAAAATAAACTTGATAGAAAAACCCTCTTAATGATATTTGCAAAGCCATCATTAAGAACAAGGCTAAGTTTTGAAGTTGGAATGACTCAAATAGGGGGTCATGCTATTTATTATGATATAAAAGACTCTCCAATGGGCAAGAAAGAGAGCATAGCAGATACAGCAAAAACAGCAAGCAAATATGTTGATATAATAATGGCCCGCTTATTTGAACATAAAGATATGGAAGAATTAGCAAGTTATAGCAATGTTCCAGTAATTTCTGGTCTTGATAATGAAGAACACCCCTGTCAAATTTTAAGTGATATATTTACTTTAAAAGAGAAATTTACGAAATTTGAAGGTATAACAATAACCTACTTAGGAGATGCAAATAATAATGTTACACACTCACTGCTTTATGCATGTTCAAAAGTTGGTATTAATCTTATTATCTCTTGCCCCAATAAGAAAGAATACTTGCCAAACAATACCATTTTTGAGAAAGCAAAAAGATTTACAGTTAGATCAATAATAAAAATAGAAACTAATCCATATGAAGCTGTAAAAAATGCTGACCTTGTTTATACCGATTCATGGATGTCATATCACATTCCTGATGAAGAAAAAGAAAAAAGGATATTAATACTAAAACCATATCAAGTAAATAAAGAATTGATGAAAAAAGCCAATAAAAATGCCTATTTCATGCATTGCTTGCCGGCACTAAGGGGTTACGAAGTTACTGCTGACGTGATTGATGGTAAACAGAGCATAGTTTTTGAACAGGCAGAAAATAGACTCCATGTTCAAAAAGCTATAATATTAAAATTGCTGGGAAAAATTAAATAAATGAAAAAGAAATTTATTATTCTATTATCTTTTTTACTGGTCTTATTAATCAATAGCTGCAATAAAGAAATAACACAAGAAAAAGATTTCGTTGCTAATGTAAATGAAAGTCAATATTATAAACAAGATTTAACAAATATAAAAAAAGAACCTCGGTGCATTAACTTAGAAAGTCTCCAAGAAGACAACCAATGTAAAGATAAAGAATGTACAGTGGCATTAATTATTGATTCGAATGTTTATGAGAGTTTACTTAAAGAAATTAATCAGTACAAAGAAGATCTTAAGAGGGAATTTAACTATAATGTCCTTATAAAAGAGTTTCCCTCTTCTTCAGATCGGAAAGAAATAAAAGACTATATAAAAAATTTATATTTAAATAAAAACTTGAAGGGGGTTTTATTAATTGGAGATATACCAACAGCTACATTTATACATCCAAAAATCCCAACAGACTCTATATTCTTAATTGAAGGAGCAATAAAAGGTGATTTTTATTATTTAGACATATATGACAAATGCAAGTATATGCCAGAAAAAGATGCTTATGATTATTCACAATATTCCTGTAATCCACCAGACCGTATACCACTGTTTTGGATCTCTAGACTTACACCCCCAAAAAAATTAAAATTTGAATGGGTACAACTATTAAAGAACTATTTTAACAGGAACCACAACTATAGGACTGGTGGATATAAATATGATCAAAAGATATTATTTTATCTACCAATTCTAAATGACGCCCCTGAAGAATATGGGAAAGAACTGCTAGATTTTATATTTAAAAAGTTAAATGAATATGGTATTTATAAACCTAGCCAAGTAAAAGTCATAGATTATCGTCTAAACTCAAGTGAAGAGTATCTAAATGAACTTAATCAACCATATGAATTTGCTTTCATTAACGCACATGGCTCTCCAACATTTCATCAATATGGAATAACTCCTGAAAAAATAATTAACCCGGGACCGATGATACTTGAGATTAGGTCTTGTTCAGTTGGAAGGTTTACAAATGATGACTATCTTGTTGGCCATTATCTTTTCAATGGGAATTCTTTTTTCACTACTGCTGCCTCAACCCCAGTATTTTCTTCTTCAACACCAAACTTCAATTATTTCCTAAGACTAACAATGGGTGAAACAATCTTTAATTCAAACGATGTACTTTCAATAGCAGCAAACTGGATGGGTGATCCTACGCTTAGAATGAGGTATATAAAAAGAGAATATAAAGAAGATAGCCCAAAAATTTGTATTAACTCTAACGAAGTTGACTTTGGTAGAATTAAAATCGATAGTGGTATTAAATCTATATCTGAACTAGAAAAAAATAGTATTAAAATCATTAATACAGGTAAGAGTGTGTTAAAAATATTTGTCGAACAAAAACTAAAGGAAGGTTATTATATCCCTACCGGTAATTATATTGAAGAATTACAACCGGGACAAGAAAAAACATTTGATTTTTACATTACGCAACTTATAGTTATAGATGATGGAAAAGAGATCATACCAGAAGAAGCCAAAAAAACAGGTCGATTTTCCGGTAAATACTATATAATGTCAAATGACCCTAAGTTCCCATTAATTAAAATACCATTCAAAGGCGAGATTACCGAAATCAGGTTAAGTCAACCTAGGGAGGGTACTATAAGAGCTTCATAATATCTATTCAAATATCGCATTGGATGAAAATATAAGTGGTTAATTAAAAATGTTAAAACTTCTTAATCTTAATTAGATAATATTTATATACAAGGCTGCGCATTTTAAAATAAGGGGTGATAAAATGCTTCTACAGAGGTTAGTAGATGCTTATGGTCCTAGTGGCTATGAAGTAGACATTAGAGAATTAATTAAAAGAGAAATACGAAACCATGTTAGTGAGGTTTCTATTGATAAGGTAGGAAATTTAGTAGCATATAAAAAAGGAATTCTTCCAAACATAATGCTAGCAGCTCATATGGATGAAATAGGTTTGATGGTTAAAAAGATAGACCCTTCAGGGAAACTCTACTTTTCAAGAATAGGCGGTATTGAACCTATTATGCTAGTTGGTCAAAGAGTATATCTAATTACAAAAAGGGGAGAAGTTCATGGGGTAATAACAACAAAAGAGATAAATAATGCTGAAAAGGTTGAAAAATTACCAGATGCAACTGAATTATTTGTTGATACTGGTCTAAACCCTGAAGAATTAACTGCATTAGGTATTGGTATAGGAACTTATATTGCACTTGATGAAAAATTTAAAATTCTTGGGAATAGGGATATATTTGCTGGTAAGGCATTGGATGATAGGATAGGCTGTTATATTTTAATAGAGCTTGCAAAAAGACTAAAGAGGGCTAAAAATGAGATATGGTTTGTATTTACTGTTGAAGAGGAGGTTGGTTTATATGGTGCTAAGGCTTCTGCTTATACTATTGAACCTGATTGGGCTATAGCTATTGACGTTACAGAAGTAAATGACATGGACTTAAATCCAACTAAAATATTAGGAAAGGGACCAACAATAACAATAAAAGACGCGGGCATGATAGGTAATCGATGTATTAATAATTGGTTAATAGAGCTTGCAAAAAAAAATAATATACCTGTACAGTATGATGTAAGTGACGGCGGTACAACAGACGCATTAACCATTTCTGTTTCTAAGGGTGGAATTCCTACTGCTGTTTTAGGTGTTGCAATAAAAAATATCCATTCAACAATAAGTATGGCAAGCTTAAGTGATATAGAAAATGCAATAAGATTACTTGAATTATTGTTTAAAAACCCTGTAAAAACCTGTATACCTATGTAAAAACTATTCTGGCATCAGCTACTTTACCATAATGTTCATTGATTATGAATGGATTTATATCTAATTCTTTAATATTTTTATATCTTAAAGGAATCTTAGAAACCTTTACAAGGCATTGTTTTAAAAAATTTATATTAACTGCCTTTTCTCCTCTTACACCATAAAGAACCTTCTTAAGTTTTAAATCATTAATCATTGATTGTGCATCTTTTTCATCTATAGGACATGCCCTAAAGGTAATGTCTTTTAGCACCTCAACTAAAGTACCACCAGTTCCTAGCATTATTACATGCCCAAATGTTGGATCATAATTTATACCAATAATAATCTCTTTGCCTTTAACATATTCCTGAAGAATTATACCTTTAAGTTTAAGCTTTCTCTTCTTAGCTATATTTAACAGATCAACATAGTTTTCTTCAAATTCTCTTCTAGTATTAACTATTCTTACGCCTTTAATATCAGATTTATGTAATGCTTGTTTAGATATTATCTTCAAAACCAAAGGATAACTTAATTTTTTTGCATAACCTCCTGCTTGCTTAAGGTTACATGTTAATATGCCTTTAGCTACTGGTATAAATCTTTTAAGAAATTTTTCTGCTGTATCTTCTGTGAGTATCCTAACCATTTTTAAGTGGTATGTGTCTAGCCTAAATAAATATAACTAATAAAAATAAAAATCGCTAAACACATACTAAAACCATGAATTGATTTATTCTTTTCTTTTTCTTTTTGCCATATTAAATCACCTCTGTTTTATATTTTGTAGTTTTATTTATTAAAGTTGTTTATTACCTATAAAGTTACAATTTTTATAGTAGAAAATCTTTAAATAGAATACAGGATAATTTAAATTATATGGTAGGTTTAGACAATTTCTTTAATGCAAAAAAGATTGCTATTGTAGGTGTTTCAAAAGAGCCTAATAAAGTGGGCCATGTTATATTTAGAAACTTAATTGATAGTAATTTCAAAGGAAAAATCTTTGTTGTGAATAAGAATGCTGATACAATATTAAACTATAAATCTTATCCAAGCTTAACACACATTAAAGAAAAGATTGACCTTGTTATTATAGCTGTACCAGCTGAATTCGTTATTGGTATAATACATGATTGTTATAAAACAAAAGTTCATCATGTTGTAATTATTACCTCTGGTTTTAGTGAGATTGGAAACTATAAGTTAGAGAACAAACTCAGGGATTTGATGAATAAATATAGAATTAAGTGTGTGGGTGTTAATGGTTTGGGTGTCTTTGACGCTTATACAAAATTAGATACCTTATTTTTACCGAGATATAGATTACAAAGACCAAAAGAAGGTGGAATTTCTTTTGTATGCCAATCTGGCGCAGTTGGTTCTACAATATTAGACCTAGGAACTGAACAAGGCTATGGATTTTCAAAATTTATAAGCTATGGTAATGCAACTAATGTTGATGAATCTGATTTAATAGATTATTTAGGTAATGATGAAAAGACTAAAGTAATATGTTTATATGTTGAAGGTATAAAAAATGGAAGAAAATTTATAGAAATAGCTAAGAAAGTCTCCAAAAAAAAGCCAATAATTGCACTAAAGGGTGGAATTACTGAAGAAGGGAGTAAAGCTACATTATCCCATACAGGTTCTCTTGCAGGTGCTGCTAATGTTTATATGGGTATATTTAAACAATGTAATATAATAAAAGCAGACTCTTTACAAGACATGTTCAATTATGCAAGGATTCTAGAAAAATCAATAAGACCCATGGGGAGTAAAGTACAGGTAATTACCAATGGTGGTGGTTTTGGAATATTAAGTACAGATGCTATCATAAATAATGAATTAAAAATGGCAGAATTAAATAAAGATACTAAAAATAGATTAACTAAAATATTTCCTAAAATAGTAATTATTTCTAACCCTATGGATTTAGTAGGTGATGCAGACACAAACCGCTATAAGCTGGCAATTGAAGCATGTATTGAGGATAATAATATTGATGTATTACTTATAATTCTACTTTATCAAACCCCTTTAATAACCACGGATGTTATAGATGTAATAACTGAGATAAATGATCTGAAGAAAAAACCAATAATAGTTGTTTCTACTGGTGGTGAATTCACAGAAGTTCTAAAAAAGAATCTTGAAATGAACGGTGTTCCTACCTTTACTTTTCCAGAGGATGCTGTAAAATCAATAAAACAGCTAGTTAATTACTATGAAAGTAAATCATAGACTTTATTAAATAATGAAAGGAAAAAATAATCTGGGAAATCCTCTTTTAATCTTGGAAATTCTTGTAAATATCTTTCAGAAATATCCTTGCACTTCCTTGCTAAATCAGCTACATTTAATTCATAGCACTTATGTAAATGCACTATTAATTTCTCAAATCTTTTATTGTTAAACTTCTGTAATGGTAGGATAGCAGATAAAATAATAAATTCGAATTCAAAAGCTATGGTCATTATCTGTGGATTCTCTTTAACCGCTAATTTGAACTTATCATAAAAAACTGGCTTTGGACAGCTTTTTATTGACTTAAAAAGCCAATAATAATGATAAAATACATAGTCTGCTAATCCTTTGTTTATCAGTTCTGTATTACAATACAAGTCTTTTAATAATAAAATACCATAGCTCCCGATTTGATCAAATAACTTTTCAGAATTTCTATATTTTACAGGAAGATTTTTAATTTTAATAAACCTTCCAAGATAAAATTCTTTATACTTTCTTTTTAAAATTTCATCTAAACCATTTATTCTTAATTTTATATGTGAAATCTCATGTAATAGATCACCTATTAATGCTTCTTTATTTTTGTAAACATAATTTCCTTTTTTAATATTAAAAACAATAACATGCTTATTTTTATAAGAATAATTAAATAAGATATTCTTAATACACTTTTCTTTTAAGTCTTTTCTAACTTCTTTTGGAAATACTTCTAATAACTTATTGTAATACCTCGTATCACTTAAAAAGAAAAATAATATATTTTTTGGAATTCTATAAAGCTTATCTGTTTTTTCAAGAGTCTCATTAATATACCTCTTATTCCTCTCTGCAAATTTTCCTAAAAATATGCCTTCAATCATCTTTTTTTAAGAAATCCTTCTACCCTATCCAATGCCTTAACAATTTTATTATAATCAGCAGCATAGCTACACCTTATATAACCTTCACCCATGCTTCCAAATTCTGTACCTGGAACTACAGCAACCTTAGCTTTTTTAAGTAAATCACTTGCAAATTTCATACTATTACTCCTAAAACCAGTTATATTTGAAAATGAATAAAAAGCTCCATGCGGCTCAGTGGTATATAAACCAATTTCATTTAGTCTTTTAACAATAAATTTCCTTCTTCTATCATATTCTAATCTCATTTTCTCGATATAAGAATTTGGTAAAGACAGGGCTTTTAATCCTAAGAGTTGTGATACGACTGGGGCTGTTAATGTTACATAATGCATTGATTTTTCCATAGCCTCAATTAATTTCCTCGGACCTGCAGCATAACCTAATCTAAAACCACACATAGCATAACTCTTAGAAAAAGTTTGAAGCGTTAAAACATAGTCCTGCATACCATTAAATGATCCTATAGAGATATGCTTTGAATCATAAATTAATTTTTCATAAGCCTCATCACTAAATATGTAAAGATCATTATCAACTGCAATATCTGCTATTTCTTCAAGAATTTTTTTAGATAAAACAGTTCCTGTAGGGTTTGCTGGTGTATTTATTATAATGGCTTTAGTCTTTTTTTTATCAATATTCTCCTTAATTCGATCTGGATTAAATTCCCAGTTTTCTTCTTCCTTCAAGGGAACACTTACAGGAGAAGCGCCTACTAATTCAATAGCTGGGATATAACCTAAGTAGCCTGGATTTGGAACTAAAACTTGCTCCGTTATATCTGCAACACACATTAAACCAACAAATAACGCCTCTTGACTACCACAACTAATTATGATATTATCCGGATCAACATTTACTTTATTATCTTTTTTTAATTTTTTAGCAATGGCTTCTCTTAAGTCTAATCTCCCCAAAGGATTAGAATAGTGATTAAGCCTTAACCTATCCGCATTTTTAATAATATACCTCATATGCTCTAAAAGTGGTTTAGGTAAAGAAAAATTAGGCTCACCTGCACCTAAAGAAATTACAGATTTATCTTCATTTGCCACCTTTAATAATTTACCAATAACCGCGTCAGGTAACTCTTGTTCTCTTTCAGAAATATGCTTCATAATAAACTAGCAAGGATAAACAGATATAAAGATTTGTATTATTACTAGATAGAATAAAATAAAGATAATATTTATAAATGTCCTAATTATGGTACAGTTGTACTAAAAATGGGACAGAAAGAAAAAATTGAAGCATTATTCTTTGAAAATCCTTCTAAATATTTTTATCTTAGAGAGATAAGCAAATTAACAAAAGTTCCAAAAACAACAGTACAGAGAACCCTGATAGAACTAAAAAAAAATAATATTGTTATTAAAAGCAAAGATAAACCCTATCCAAAGTATGTAGCTAATACAGAAAATTTCTATTATAGGTATAATAAAAGAAATAATATAATAAAAAACCTCTATAAGTCGGGTTTAATCGAGTATTTGATTAAGGAACTGAGCCCTAGAACAATTATTTTATTTGGAAGTTGTGCTAAAGGTGAGTACGATATTAAAAGCGATATTGATCTATTTATAGAATCTGAAGAGAATGTAATAAGAGCCACTAAATACGAGAAAATACTAAAACATAAGATTAACATATTTTTTGCTGAAAAAATTAATACATTAAATAAAGAATTATTTAACAATATAATAAATGGAGAAAAATTATATGGATTTATAAAATTAATATGATTAAAGAAATAATGAATTGGGAAATCTGTGAGAAAGAGCACATTAAGAAGATACAAACTGATAAAGAAAAGATTGGTTCTATTATTAAATTAACCAATGCAAGACTTAAAGTTATTAAACAAATAAATAAAGATGATGAAACTGCATCAATAATCACGGCAGATTATTATGAAGTAATAAAAGAACTACTAACGGCATTATTACTGAAATACGGTTTCAAATCAGATAACCATGAATGTTTGATATCTTTCTTAAAGAAATACTATAAAGAATATGAATATGAAACAAATTTAATTTTTGAATTAAAAAATATTAGAAATAGGATTAACTATGATGGTATATTTGTTAGAAAATCTTACCTTATTAAAAATGAACTAGAGTTTAATAACATTATTGAAATACTTAAGAATCTGATTAATAAGAAATAAACACTATAACAACAAATCATCAAAAATCTAAATGTTTATCCTAATATAAATATTTTCTTAGTTTATTTTTGGGGTTTCGTTATACTTACATTCTTTATTAAAGCATGTGGTGTTAGTGTTGGTATGCTAACCTCCCAACCATGTACTTGTCTTGAATCCTTACCTAAAGCCTTTATATTATTTAATATATTTAACATATTATCATTAACCCTTATTTCTCTAATGGGGTATTGAATTTTTCCATTTTTAATATAAAATATACCGTCCCTTGGAATAGTTGAAAAATCCCCCGCAGCATAATTCTTAAATCTTGTATACCAAAGGTTAGTTATGTAAACACCGTTCTTTACCTCTTTAATTAATTCATCAAACTTATAATCTCCTGATTCAAGAACTAAGTTCCACGGTTCAGGAGAAACTAGGCCAGAATTAGCAGTTGTTGCTGTATTATACCTTTTAGCAGTAGATGTGTTATGTAAGAACGTATTTAAAATTCCCTTTTTGATTATATCATTTCTTTGTGTTGGAACCCCTTCAGCATCAAATGTTGAGGAATTAAAACCATTAGCCAGGGTTCCATCATCAATTATATTAACAAAACTTGGTGCAACCTTTTTATTTAATTTATTCATGAAAAAAGATAAACCAGATTCAACACTAAATATTGAAGCTGCAGCACCATAGTGATTTAAAATATTTGAAAAGGGTAAAGGATCAAAGACTACATCCATATTTCCAGAAATATTAGTTACTTTTGGCTTTAAAGACATTTTAGCTATATGTGCAGATTCTTGAGCAGCCCATTTATAATCTAACTTACTTAGAACCCTAGAACAGCATACTTTATGTCCTGAAGCATTTTTATCAGCAAAGGACCTTATAGAAAAATATAAGCTTGTTGATTTGTCATTAACATTAACCTTATTGGAAGAGAGCAATGTTCCTTCAACAGAGTTAACTTCAAGTATACCTGCAGTTCTTCTTGCACCATTACTATGGGCTATATTAATTGCTTCACTAACAATATCAACAATTTTTTCCTCTTCTAAATTATTAACTTGGTTATCATTATAATCTTGTAGTTTACCATAATAAAACGGCCCTTCAGCTATGCCACGATAATCAGGATTCGGCTTTATGGATTTAATAAAACTAACAAGTTCTTTAATTGTTTTATCTGCAGCCCCTTTGGATAGTTCTTTTAAACTCGTTACAGCAATTTTTTTATCCTTTGAAACAAAAACATTAACCCCTTCAGTAACCTCTATACCAGTTTTGACGATTTTACTATTGGCAAATTTAACCTGGTATGATTTGATATAATTCTTTCCAACTATGACATCATCCATACCAACTGATTTTAATTTATTTTTAAGGTATTCTTGTAGTTCCATTTTAACTTGCCAAATACTTCTTCATCTTTTCTACCTTTTCGGGCGATGAAAAACCTAACCTCCTATTAAAAGCTCTTATATTTTCCTTACTGAAGATTTCTATGACCCAATCAGCAGAAATTGTTTCTTCGTATTTAGTTAATCCTCTACATCTCATCGAATTGTTAATACCAAAATCTTTGAGTAAACTACTCTCCCCAGATAACAAAGCTGGAGGGCTCTCAACGACAATCTTTTTAATATCTGAAGGTAAGTTATTAAAATTAACTTTTTTTGAAAACTTCATATTTTGAACAAATGACGATGGTAGATTTCTAACAGCTACACTTCTTCCCAATACAATTTTCCTGCTCTTTATAGCTGCTGGATGACCTTCATCATCAAATGACTGTATTAAGTACAATCTTGAGAGTTCTTTATTATTCATAATAAACTCTGGAATTTTTGGGTTAATAATTGTTTTATTACCATAGGGCACTCCGGTTTTATTTAAAGCCCTACCCAAAATTGGATGAAACCTAACTTTACCATTTCGAACTTCATAAGGAATATTTGGGACTAACTTCCTAGCAGATTTTATGATCTTATTGCCTAAAAAACCCACATTTGCATAAAATGGATGCTCTCTTTGATTATTGCCATCCGACATAAATGCAGCAACAAGAACTGCATTTTCAACTCTATTTAATATTATAGGGAACTTTGTTCTAAAAAGATACTTACTACCTCCAACTGCCCCTATTTTATCATTAAAAGTATCCAATCCTATATTTAATGTATCTAGTAATTTCTTTAGAGTTATTAACCTAATACATTGCTTCTTTTTTAATTGATATATCGATTTATTGTTAATTTTAGCGGAAGAAATAAAGCTTTTAATACTATTAAATTGGAAATGTATCATATTAACTATATCCCCGGCTGCTTTTTTATTTATTTTTATAAGAGAATCATCCGGGTTTTCATACCAGTTATATAAAAGTAAATTTTTACTCATTTTGAAGATCATCGCATTATAATATTCCTTATTCTTAAATGGGGGCCACCATGAAATACGGGAATACCCTGCATCGGAGCTTCTCCTTTACCGCAAGTGGCCGCATGTAGTTCTACTTTTTTTCCCACAGCGTCAATAGAACTATAAAGTTTAGGGGTCATTATCTCTAAAATGGGATTTTTAATAGGTTCTGTAATTCTACCATTTTTTATTAAATAAGCTTCTGCACCAACATATTTTTGATTTAATCTTATATCATCTATATTCCATTCATTAAAACTCTTCATATAAACACCTAATTTTATACCTTCAAATAATTCTTCATCTTTATAATCTCCAGGTAAAAAGAAAGTATTGGACATTCTAACAATTGCCTCTGCATTATAGTTATTTGCCCTTGCTGCACCATTACTAGATAAATTCATAGCAGCTGCTGTTTCCCTATTATGCAAAAATTGATGAATTCTTCCTTCTTTTATCAAATAGTTTCTTCTTGCTGGTATCCCCTCATCATCATACAAATAGAAACCATAGCTATTCTCTAATGTGGGATCATCAACAACATTAACAATCTCTGTTCCTATTTTATCCCCAATCATCTCCTTAGTTACAAAAGACTCGCCTGCCTGGGCTGCTTCCCTTCCAAAAATTCTATCAGCTTCACAAGGATGCCCTACACTTTCATGCGCCATAATTCCCGCAATCTCTGAAGAAACAACCAGGTCCATTTTACCACTTGGAGCTTTTTTACCATGCTTCATAATTTTTTTCAGATTATCAACTTGTTGTCTTAATTCTTTACCCAAATTCCATTTCTTAAAATACTCAAAACCACCAACGCTTCCTTTTTGCCAATGATGTTGCGTAACTTCATTACCTTCTTTTATAGTAACATAATAAAAGAAATTAACCCTTGGTATCTCAGATTCTATTTTAATGCCTTCAGAATTTATAAAATACTTTCTTACTAGTTCATCTGATAAAGAAAAATACCTATATTGAATATCTTTAAGTTTTTTATCTAAATCAATTAGTTCTTTTAATTTCTTTGCAGGATCTAAATCTTCAACCTTTAATTTTTGTTTTACACTATATTTTTTAGAATGTACTTCAGCAGGAGAAAGCTTAACATTATTTGTAAGTTTTGAACTGGCTTTAGTTATCCTAATACCTTTATTAATTAAGTCTTTAATTTTTTCTTTATTAAATTCATTTAGTGTTACAAACCCTAAAGTATTATTAACAATTATCCTCATCCCCAATCCTGCTGTTGTATCAAACCCAGAAATCTCAGGGTTACCATTTTTTAATAAATACCCGCCGCCCGTATTTTGCTCTAGTCTTGCTTCAGCATAACTACATCCACTTTGTGTAGCATATTTAACAGAAAAATCTGCAAACTCCTTATATTCTTGCATAGCCTAAGAAACAAATAGCGATTTAAATAACTTATGTAAAATAGTCTAATTAGATTAAATCAACTCAATCATTATTTTCTTTAATAATTTTGTATCGGCTGTTCCTTTAGTTTTTGCCATTGCTTTACCAATAAGGAAGTTTAAGGCTTTCTCTTCACCTTTTTTATAATCCTCTAATGCTTTAGGATTCTCTTTAATTACATCTTGACATATTTCTCTTAATGTTTCTTCATTTGAAAGCACACTTAAACCCTCTTTTTGTACATATTCTTTAACATTGAATGGTCTTTCAATTAATTTCTCTAGAATTCTTTTGCCATTTTCTTCTGTTATTTTCTTATTTTCAACAAGATTAAGAAGCTCAATTAAATGCCTTTCATCAATTTCCAGGTCTTTTAATTCTTTATTATTATAATTAAGTACCCTTAATAACTCCCTTCTTAGCCATCTTGCTGCTAATACCGGATCTATTTCTCTAACTACTTTTTCAAACAATATAGCTAATAAATATTCAGAGGCTATAACCTCGGCATCTTTTTTATCTAATTTAAAACCAGAAATATACCTTTTTACCTTTTCATGCGCTAATTCAGGAATTTCTTTTTTAATTTCATTAATCAAATCATTATCTAATTCAATTATTACCAAATCTGGATCTGTAATATAACCATAGTCTTCTTCTGATTCTTTGGTTCTTAATGATAAAGTAATGCCTTTTTCAGCATCCCAGGCACGAGTCTCTGCTATTACCTTCTTCTCTGTTTCCTGTCTTTTAATTTCATAGTTTAAAGCCCTTTCAACCTCTTTAAAACCAGAAATATTCTTTATTTCTACCCTGGTATAATCAGTTAATGAAGTAGAAACATTTGCATCAACCTTGACTGTGCTTTTATCTGGATCATAAACACCTAGGTAGTTAACCACCTCAATTAACTTCTTAAGAAATTCCCTTGCTTCTTCTGCACTCTCAATAACTGGACTGGTTACTATTTCACATAAAGGCATACCTGCTCTGTTATAATCAACCAATACATAAGAAGATTTACCTATACCATTTGGATGAACTAATGCAGCAGGATCTTCTTCAATATTTATTCTTTTAATTTCAATTCTTTTTCCTCCTACTTGAATAAACCCATCATAACCTAATGGAACCTCGTATTGTGTTATCTGATAATTCTTACTCATGTCTGGATAAAAATAAACTTTTCTTGAGAATATTACCTCTTTATTTAATTTACAATTTATTGCTAATCCCAGCTTAATTGCATGATTTAATACAGCCTTATTAAGAACTGGTTTACTTCCTGGATAACCTAAACAAGTAACACAACAAACACTATTTGGTTTATCAGTATCATTTGGGAGCCTACAACCACAGAATAATTTTGTATTTACCTTGTTTAAATATAAATGACACTCCAGACCGATCTTAATCATCTGCTTTTAGAATTACCAAACCTTTAAAAATTTTTAGATTTTCTCTTTTGAAATGGCAATTGGTGGACAGGCTGTAATTAATGGTGTTATGATGTATAATAAGCCTTATATGGCCATTGCTGTTAGAAATAAAAACGGAAAAATTTCTGTTAAAAAAGAAAAGATAAAACTTATAGGTAAAAGATTTGAAAATATTTTTATTCTAAGGGGTATTTTTAATCTAATTAATATGCTTATAATTGGAACTAAATCATTAAATTATTCAGCATATAAATCAATGGATGTTGAAGATAGAAAACAGGTTAAAGAGAATTCTTTTGGGATGATATTTACTCTAATAATTTCCTTTGTTCTAGCTTTATTTATATTCAAGTTTATTCCATTAGCAGTAGCACAATTATTATTTAATATTAAAATTATTAAATCCAGCGCAGCTTTTAATATAATGGAGGGTTTAGTTAAAGTAGCTATCTTCGGATTTTATGTTTATTTTATTTCTTTTATTAAGGATGTAGTTATACTATTTCAATATCATGGGGCAGAGCATAAGGCAGTTAATTGTTATGAAGATGGAAAAGAACTAACAGTTAAAAATGTTAAAAAATATACTACCCTAAATGAAAGATGTGGAACAAGTTTTATTTTAATGGTTTTACTTTTAAGTATAATAGTATATAGTTTTATTCCAACTAGTATTAATTTCTTTTTAAAATATATTTATAGGTTACTTTTACTTCCATTAGTTATAGGTATTGCCTACGAATTTATTAGATTAAGTGCTAGGTATAAGAAAAACAAGTTTTTTAAAATAATAATCTATCCTGGGTTGATGTTTCAAAAGATAACAACAAATGAACCAACAAATAAACAGATAGAAGTAGCTATTCGAGCATTAGATTCTGTTCTATAGAAAAACTTATAAAACACCATTCTATGAAAGGATAGTTATGGTTTGGTTAAAAATATGGGGTGTGGTATTATTCTTATTTGTAATCTTGTTAGTTATTTTTATATATAACCGTCTATTTTCAAAAACTAGTGAAAATTACTTTAGAAAGGCCAGGAATGCCCATAAAAAAGGAGAGGAGTATTTTGGTCTTGGTGAGTCTGAGCTGGCTGAAGAGTATTATGAACAAGCAAACCAGCATAGAAAAGACGCAGAGGGGTTAAAAAATGTGGTATGAATCCTTAAACCTTAAATCAAATCCTTTTGAGGATAATGGATGGGAGACTGAACTTATAGGTTATAGTAATGAAATAGAGGAGATATTCTATAGGATTGCTTCGGGTAGTATGGTGTATATTGAAGGTGGAAATGGTTTAGGAAAGACAGCACTTCTAAAAAAAGTAATAGCTCAATTTAAAGGAATAGGTAAGGTTGTTTATCTTAATGGAAATAATGTTAAGGAGATAGATATTGAAGGGGTTTTAATAAATAGCAATGGTTTCTTTGGTAAGCTGCTTAAAAAGCTGCCAGATGGTATGATATTGCTTCTAGACGATGTTAATTATTTATCTAAAAAGAACTGTGAAAGATTAAAGTACTTTTATGATCAGAATTATGTAAAATCCATAATATTTACAGGAGATGGTTTTGAAAAAGCAAATTTTACTGAAAGCCTGAAAGAAAGGATTTCCAAGGTAATAAAACTAAATGGGATAAATGAAGATGAGATATTAGAATTAGTTGAATCCAGGTTGGGAGAAAAAGAAGTATTTGACAATCCTGAATTAGTCAAGGAAATTTGGGGTAAATCTGGAAAAAATTTTAAAAAATTCTTTAAAAACTGCGAATTGCTTTGTCAGAGGGCAGTAGAATATAATGGAGGTAAGGTAACTAAAAAAGAAGTAGCTGAATTACTAGGAAAAGATATTAATGATAATAAAGAACTAAAGGAAGTTAAAGGGAATGTAGTTGAGCATTATAAAAAAGAAATAGAAAAGATTAAAGAAAAGATAGAAGAAAGAGAGGTTAAAAAAAGATCCGGGGGCTTACACATGAGAAATACAAAAAAAGAGGTTGAGGCTAAAAATATAGAGGATAAACCTCAAATAACATATGAGGACATTGCAGAAAAATATTATTAGGTGATTAAAATGGAGCTGTGGTATAAAGAATTAGGTTTCTATAATAATCCGTTTAGTATAAAACCATTAGCCTTTCATGATGAAATCATAGGAAATAATGTAAGGGAGATGATTTCAAAAATAGAAAAAGGAAATGTTCTTTTTATTGAGGGTGAATATGGTAATGGAAAGACATCGGTTCTAAAGAAGATAATAAGGGAATTTGGTGGTAGTAGAAGATTAATCTATTATAGTTGCAATAGGGCGGAAAAAGGCATTGATTTTGATAACCTGTTGATAGGTAGATACGGTATCATTGGAAGAATCTTTAAGATAAAACCAAAGGATATGATATTGTTATTAGATGAAGCACAAGAATTAACACCAATAGATGCGGAGAAACTAAAAGACTATTATAAGAAACATTTTTGGTCTATAGTTTTGGTTGGTCATAAATATAATGACCTGCAAATTGATGGTTTTAAAGAGGTAATTGGAGAGAATGTGATAAGCTTGAGGAAACTAAGTGCAGATGAAGCAGTAAGACTTATTAGAAGAAGGATAGGAAACATAAATTTCTTGCCCGATAATATTATAAAAGTAATATTTGAAAAATCTAAAACAAACCCAAGAAGATTGCTTAAGAATTGTGAAGAGGTTTGTAAACACGCACATAGTAAAGGTGCAAGACAGGTAGCATCAGAACATATAAATGAGGCTCTTAAGGTTTAACCCAAATAAAATTATAATGAAACTCCCTATCAATAAGCGAAGCGATACGTCTAGGACATTCGTCAAGGGGCACACTCATATTAAAGGTAGTAATAACTTGGGGCGTCAATATTTGAGAATAGAGTATGGACACAATTGAAAGATTATTTTTCTTTCTTGTGCCCGTAACTTCTTATTTGATCAATAATCAACTGTAACATCCTGGAAACATATTCTTTATAATCGCCTTTATCAGCAATATCCAACGATTGATAGTAATCTTCTCTTTTCTCAAATGGGATAAAAAACATAGGAAATCCTTTTTTCATAAGGATAAAATTCATAACTGTTCTAGCCGTTCTTCCATTTCCATCTTCAAATGGATGTATCCATGTTAATTTTGCATGAACCAATGAAGCTAACTCAAAAGGGTGCAACTTATTTTTATTTGCGCTATACCATTTAAAGAAGTTAAGCATGTGTTTCCTAACTTTGGTGTGGGATGGAGGAACATGGGTTGAACCCTGTATCTGTACATCAAAGAATCGTATTCTTCCACCATAGACTACACCTGTATTTTTAGTAAGAATTCCATTTATTTTTTCAAGTAATTTGATATTTAATTCACCTTTATATAATTTAACGTAATCTAAACACTCTTTCCCATTTATTGCTTCATTATAATCCTCAGCTCGCACCCCAGAAGGGATTACTTTATCTTTTAAGATCAGAGCAGTTTGCCTTAATGTCAATCTATTACCTTCAATTGCATTGGAATGGTAGGTAAATCTTATAACAAAATCTTCACTCAGCTTTTCTTTGACACTTTTTGGGATTTGTTTAAGCCATACACTATAACTTTCTTTTAAATCTTGCAAAGTTTCTGCATCAGGCCCTGAAAGGTAGGTATAATTTGAGAGTTTTAAGAATGGTTTTGATTTATTCTCTATTTCTTTAGCGTGTTTTTTTAATTCTTCTTGTGAAGGTTTTTTGTCTCCTAAGAAAATCCTGATTTTTTTCCATTTGTTTAAACTGAGCCTTACGTTTTTTGTAAGATAGTAATATTCTTTATTGTTCCTCTTTATTGATTCTATGTAGGTCATATCATAATGTATGTGCACATTGTATATAAATATTTCGGTTGGTTGTGCACATACAAAGACAACCGTCAAATAGCACACCTATGTTAAGGGCTTAACCAAAAATAAAATGCTATAATTTATTGAAAATAACAGTCTGCCATTTTCCACCTGGAACAAGCAAGTGGAATAAAATAGAGCATAAAATGTTTTTTTATAAGTATGAATTGGATGGGGAAACCTCTAACAAATTATTAACTAATAATAAACTTGATAGAAGGTACAACAACTAAAAAGGGATTGAAAATAAAAGCAAAAATAGATAAGAAGATTTTAAAAGAAGAATTCAATAAAATTAATATTGAAGAACACCAAACTAATTCAAAAATGGAATTATACGATTTGTTGAAATATGGCAATTTATTTTATAGCAGGCACTTAGTTAATAGACTCAACTCGTTTACCTATGTTAAATAACTTATTTTCTTCAAAATGATTTGCTGTAAACATTATACCAACAGGTAATTTCTTGCTAAAACCAGCATTAACACTTAAATGCGGTAAACCGGCTAAGTTAGGACCTACAGTTAAAATATCAATCATATAGTTCTGCATTATAGTTAATTTATTTATTTCAGAAAACCTTGGTGGTAAAATTGGAACAGTTGGGCTTACTAAAACATCAAATTTTTTGAATGCTTTCCTGTATTCTTCAATAATCAATGTTCTAACCTTTAATGCTTTGATATAATATGCATCCCTAAATCCAGCCATTCTTGCAAAGGTTCCTATTAATATCCTTCTCTTAGCTTCTTTGCCAAAATTATTGCTTCTTATTCGAGTAAAGTATTCATTAAAATTTCCTTTTAATTCTTCCTCTGCACCATAGCGCATACCACAAAATTTTGCCAGATTTGTACTTGCCTCTGTTGGTGCTATTAAATAATACGTTTGAATTCCATATTTCATAGATATTGGCAGAGAAACATATTCATAATCAAATCCAAGCTTATTTATTGTTTTTTCTATAACCTCTTTAACCTCCTTATCAACATTTAAAGACTCCCTGATTATTCCAACTTTTCTTATTTTATTATCTTTTTTAATATCTTCTTTTGATGATGTACTATCTTTAGAATCATAGCCTTTTATAACATCAAACACTAATTCACAATCTTCTACTGTCTTGGCTATTGGCCCTATTTTATCCAGGCTATTTCCATAATCAATAATACCATATCTTGAAACAGAACCATACGTTGGGGATAAACCAGCAACACCACAAAAGGCAGCTGGATTTACTATACTACCTCCAGTACTTTCACCCAAAGAAACATGGGGATACTTAGTTATCGAAGAAAAACCAGCACATCCTCCCGAACTTCCACCAGTTGCTCTTTCCTTATCAAATGGATTTTTAGGAATTTTAAAACCAATCCCTGCATTAGTACTAAACCCGCCAAAACCAAATTCATCCTGGGAGGTTTTACCTATTACTATTGCCCCTTCATCTATTGCCTTTTGAACTGCTGTTGCATTAAATAAAGGAACATAACCTTTCAAGATTTTACTTCCTGCAGCAGATTCAACATCTTTAACACATATAGAATCTTTAATTGAAATTGGTAAACCTGCTAATCTTCCTTTAAAACCATTCTTTAATTTTTTATCTAATTCTCTTGCCTGGTTTAATGCTAAATCTTTTGAGATAACATTAAAATAATTGTATTCTTTATTTATTTTTTCAGCTTCCTTTAAAACACTAGAGGTATTTTCTTCTACTGAAATAACGCCTTTTCTTATTTTTTCTGTAAATTCTTTTATATTCATATTACTTTAGGACCTTTAAAATAACCATCCTTCTTATTTTTAGCATTAGATAAAGCCTCTTCCTGGCTTAAGCAGCCCTTAACTACATCTTCCCTTAAAACATTCTTAATATCTATAGGATGAAAACTAGGCTTAACATTATTTGTATTTACTTCGTTTAATTTAGAAAAAGAATCGAGTATTTCTTTAAACTGTGATATAAACTCTTTTATTTCCTCTTCTTTCAGATTAATTCTTGCATTGGTAGCTACTTTTAATATTAGCTCCTTATCCACTTTCATTAGATTCAACACTTAAAACTTACTTTTAAGTTTTTCTACTAGTTAAAAATAAAAATATGAATGAAAAAGAAAGAAATAATTACGAATAAGAAGATTAACCTAAATTATGGGGCGAGTTAATTCGGAACAACACCAGTGTAAAACAACCCCATTATGTATTAACTCTTAAATTACGATAAATCAAAAAGCATATAAATAAGTATAATCCTATTGAAGTTATGGAAAACCTTGAAAAACTTGATGGGGTAAAAATAAAATGGCAAGCCAAGCTTTAGAACAAATGTTAGAGTTTGCACCAAGTTTTGGGCAAACAAAAATGTATAAAACAATAGATGTCTATACAGTAAGAACAACTGCATTGTATACACCGCCACCAAAACCATTTCAACCAGCAGGAAATTTTGGAATTGGTCCGGGTATTGCAAGAGAAATGCCAGGAACCGGCGGATTAATTGAGAGATTTAGGTATGGTGATCATAAACCTTTCGGATCACATTTGAATTACGAAATTGTGATTTCTGGATTGAATAGGAAACCAATCATCGACAATCATCACATACCAGGAATTCCAAAACTAAAATATTAAATTTTTTAGGAGGAAAAAATGGAATACATGATAACTGGAATTGAAAATATCGATAACGTTCACAGATACATTATCAAAAAAAATATAGACATCCACAATGTTTTTTGTAATCTATTATCGGAGTTAGATTTTGAAGAAGATTCTATCAATAAAGTGGACATTATTTTTGATGATTTGGATAATGAGTTTATTTATCTAACCAAAGATAAATTTGAGATTTATTTTTTCATAACTAAAAGTTATGTTAATCTTGTCATTAAAACAAGTATTACCCAAGAAGAATTAAATGTCATAATCGGAAAATATTTTTCTTTTCCTAAGTGAACTTTAAAATGGAATTTCCATTAGATTCAATTCTTCTCGATGCCTCTTCTTTCATTTCATCTGAATTCAATCTTGCATTAAAAACATCCACATTAAAGCCTTATTCTGTTGATAACTGGCAACAATTTTGTCAGGTTAATGGTTTTGATCTTAATAGCGAAGGTTTGTATGTTCCTGCTTCTTATTCTGCTTATGTCAGGACTGATAGTCCTGTTTTACCATCAAATATTTTTCATGAATTGTATGGTCATGGTTTGTTTGTTGAGCATTCCATAATAGGTAAACAATTGGTTGATATTATTCAAAATCAAGGTGATGAAAAAGGTTTTATGATTAATGAAATTAATCCGCAAGAACAACCTTTTGGAATTACAAAACATAATATTCAAAATTATGAAGGGTTTGCTGTTTGGCTTGAAGCTTTGCTTTGTAAAGAAACTGATAACTCAAAAGTTTGGGAATTAAAAAAAGATCAATTACCGGGTGGATTTATTGATTTATTTGAATATTTTCAAGATTTTGAGCAAAGAATTTCTCGTTTTGGTTTACTATCTCAAATGGGTTTTCCAAAATATTATGATGATAATAAAGTTTTAGATGTTGTCAAAAGACGATATGGTTCTACTTTTAATGGCGTTGACCTTGTTGTTCTTTATGGTTCTCAAAAACCGGAAAGTGATATTGATTTGTTTGTAGTCTCAAATAATCCTTCAAAAAACTATTTTAATGGATGGCTTGACATTTATGAATTAAATAGAAATGAATTTAATCAGTTAACTACTCATTTAGATATTAGTATTACCGATCCTTTGTTCAGTGGAAGATTGATTTATGGCGATAAAAATCATTTTGAACAATTGAAACAACAAATATCCTCCCAACAAATTACTCAAGACGCTACAAACCACAATTTAACAGAAGCTGAGAAACAAAAACAGTATTTAGAACAATTTTCAAAATCTGATAAACGACGAAGAGATTGCTTTTCGTATATCGATAGTTTTTCTCAAAACGCAGAACAACTAAGTTTAGGAAATAGATCTTTAACTTTAGCAAAAGAATCGAGTATTTCTTTAAACTGTGATATAAACTCTTTTATTTCCTCTTCTTTCAGATTAATTCTTGCATTGGTAGCTACTTTTAATATTAGCTCCTTATCCACTTTCATTAGATTCAACACTTAAAACTTACTTTTAAGTTTTTCTACTAGTTAAAAACAAAAATATTAATAAAGGTCATAACTAATAATACAAAGATGATAAAAAGGATCTCCATACTCGTCTTAGTTTTAATTTATTTATTACCATTGATATATAGTGGAGAAGATGTTTTTACCTTTTCTACATTTTTAAATAAACCAGATTCTTTAAGCAAACAAGCTGAATATCTTTCTGGAAATATATTACAATGGAATTATAGATTAAATAACCAAGGCCCTAGTTTTAATGCAAATGCATGTTTCTTTATAAGACCCAGAACTAACAATATATTATATGACATAACAGAGCTAATATTAAGAATAGTGAATAAACAAAAAGGATGTACTGATGAAAATAATAATCCAACTCAGAGCGCTCCTTCTTATTGCCCTATTAGGTTGGACAATAGATTAATTAGTAAAAGTGATCAAGAAGAAACTGGAAATATACTAAGACATGTATTTACGCCAACTTCTTTGCCTAGTGGAGAATATGAATTAATAGCACAATTAAGAGATTCTACTATAGGATGCTCTAATCCAAGCAGTATCCCTGGTAGTATTATTAGTGAAAACGTCATTAGTGCTATTCCTATTGCAACTAGTTCTAATTATTTTGTATATAGTTCAAGAACTACAGGAAGAATTACCCCTCAAGATTGTCTGCAAATAGATAGCATTAATAATGATCTTAGCGATAGGAATAGGATTAATCTTGTTGTTGTTGGAATAAATTATGTATCTCTTGAAGATCTTGATGAAGTGGCTAAATCAATAACCGGCCTTAATGATGAAGAAAAAGGATTATTTTCTGTTGAACCATTTAAATCTAATAGAAACAAGTTTAATCTATTGTTAGTTGGTGATATTAGAAATACCCAGATTGATACATTTCCTGTTGGTTCTCCAGAAGAGTTTAATTTTAAAGAAGGTTTAGCAAATGTTGTGCGTAGTGCTGGTTTAAAATGCCCATACCAAAATAAAAGAATTGTGGGTTTAATAAATAATGAACCGACCACAAATCTATTAGATTTTGCATACCCTAACGAACTTGGAATATTTACTATTCCTTATCGTTCAAACATTGTTCTGAATGATTTAGAGAACTATAACATATTGCATGAGATCGGAGGGCATACAATAACAGGATTATATGATGAATACCAATGGCAGATTTGGTTACCAGGACCTGAAGATATGGTTGATGTACCTTGGAAAGACCAATGTTTCTATGTAGATAGAAGGGAGCTTTCATGCAGATTTGAATACGGTGGATATAGTTGTGATACCCCACCACAAACAGTGATTGATAGATGCAATAGAGAAGCTCCCTGGCATGATCTTGTGGGAAATGAATGTGGTCAAGAAGGGATAGTAGATTGTGATAGAAATAACCCAAATAATGGTTTTGAAATAAAATGTACTTTTGGTGGTTGTTCGCCAAACTCATTTGTAGCTTCAAGAGCCAATATAATGGGTATACCCTCAGGTCAAAGGCAGTATTCAAAATACCACCAAAGACTGATTTGTAAAAAAATTAAAGAGATTACGGGGTCGGTTGGTGGTATATGTAATAATCTATGCATTAATGGTTGCAGAAATGGACAAAAGTGCATAAATGGTGTCTGCCAAATAGTTTAATGAAAAGAGAAATTTATATAAATTAAATATTTCTTAAAATAAGTATGGTTTCAAAAATAGGTGAGTCCTCTTCTAAAAAAGTTTGGATTATAATAGCATTAATATTTATTATAGTAATTTCAGTTATTGGTTATAATTATATTAAATATAAAAAAGAAAAAGAATTATCACAGTCTTTTGAAGTAATATACTATGGACTAAAAAATAAAAAATTAGATGATAGTGGAAAAAAAGATCTCGCAGAAAAATTAGATGAAAAGTTTAAGAAAGAATGTGAAGAAAGTAATTGTAAGGTAAGAGAAATTTATTTCTATGTTTCAGCATTGCAAAGATTAGGTATAGGGGACAAAGTTTTACTTCAAAAAGAATTTTTAAAAAATGTAATGATGGAGCACTATAAAAATTCCTTTGATATATCTAATGAAATATCTGAAGATACCTTTTTTACTTTAATCTTAATGCATAGATTGGAACAGTTTAGAAAAACCCAGGCAGATTTCTGGCGTTTAGAACTCTCCAAATATAAGTATGAAAATTTATTTGATAGGTTTAAACAAACCTTATTGCTTAGAACACTTACAAACGGTATTGCAGATTATGAAGGGGTAGAAAATAAAACACAAGAATTAGGAATTTTAAAGAAAAACATATGTACTGATATACCGAGTTATAAAAGTATTTTAAAAACTGAACAGCTTAATAGTTTAGATGATGATGCTTTAGCACCAATTTATGATTATGCTTATGTTAAATCATTTTGCAAATCCAGCTTTAGTGATGAAGATAAAGACTTATTCGAGAAGATAGCAAATAAAAATTTTCCAACAACATATGGTACCATTCAGAAAGACATAATAATAAATATAGGTATAAAGGGGCTATTTTAGATGAAAAGTAAAAGTTTTTTATATTTAACTATAATACTACTATTTGTAGCTATTGTTTTTGCTGAGATAACTTCTGTTAATACCCAGCCAAACGGTGATGTTACGATTGCCACAGTAGACACTAAAACTGGAACTCTAACAGATACAGTAACAATAACAAACATTCCATCTGAGGGTGGATATGTGAGAACAGAGACCAGCTATAAATATCCCGATAACCCTGAGACATTTTCAGAAAAATGCTATGGTTGTGGTCTTTGGGGTGGCGGACAACCAACTTCAACACCAACATACTATGATGATGGAGGTTATACCCCACCATATAGCTCGCCATGCGCTTGTTCTAGTGGTCAGGTAGATGTTTCAACAAATACTTGTGATGGTGGTTGTGGATTACAAGTAAGAACCTGTGATGGTTGCTATTGGTCTGCTTATACTTGTGATTTAAATAGAAAACCAGCTGGACTACCTACAACAGAAACTAATTGCAATGATAATATAGATAATGATTGTGATAACCAGGCTGATTATGATGGAGGAACAATAAAGAATAAAGGTGATTCAGATTGTTTAGTTTCATTAAGTCCATTAACAGTAAGTGCAAATAATCCTAATGAAAACGATAATACAGAAGAAGTTACTTGTAGAGCAAATGCTGGTAATTTAAAAAGTATAAAAGCCAGTATTGATGGTGTAAATTGTGCTTCTAGTAGTAGTTCAGGTAATAACTACAAATTTAGATGTAATATAGGAACAGTTAGTGAAAGTAAACCAAATAAAGAAGTTAAATGTTATGTAGATACTACTTTATCTTATTTATCTGGAAGTGAAAGTAAAACCAATATTGATATATGTAAATTATTAAGCGCTAGTTGGAGTAACCCTAACGCAAGACAATATGGAGATGTAAAACTTAACGTTTTAACTACCCAAGGTTGTAATGGTAAAGAGGTTAAATTCTTTGTTAAAAATCTTGGTACAGGACGGAATGCCAGTTTTGCTCCTAGAAAGGCTAATATAGTTAATGGAAAAGCAGAGGGTTCATGGACAGTAGAATTTGAGTCTTTAGGTGGACAAAATCCATTATATTACTTTACTGCTATTATTGATTAAAAACTATAGGATAAAACAAATCCCTTTTATGTATTAACTCTTAAATTACTATAAATCAAAAAGCATATAAATAGGTATAGTTCTATTGAAGTTATGGAAAACCTTGAAAAAACTTTGGAAAGAATTGAACCAAGGATGGGAAAAACAAGGCCTTTGCTTATAGAGAAACCTCTTTATGAAGGGCTTAGAAAAGTAGAAGATAGGGTTTATGATGGTCCAACAAGCATTAAGTATTGGATGTAAACCTTTCATTGGAACAAAAAATGAATTTTTCTTTTATTTTTATAGGTAGTACTCACAGCTTTTTAGATGATTTTTCCAAACAAGAAGAAGTAATAAGCTTGGTAAATCCTGAATTTGTATTAAGTGAGGATTTAGAAGATTTAAAATTAGATTCAGAAGAGGGATTAAAAGAAATTCTTAAAAAAAGAAGCATTTCTAATATGACCTCGTTTGATGAAGTTGAAAAATTGGTAAGATTATGTTTCAATAAGAAAATTAAGCTAATAGGAATTGATTTTCATAATTTTGGGTTTGATGATAATCTACAAAAAAAAATTAAAAACCAAGAAGAACTTACAAAAGAAGAGGAAGAAGGACTAGACAAAATAGTTAAGGAAAGAGAGAGATACCATCTTTCTAAAATTTTAGAATATAAGAAAAAAACATCTCGTCCAATTGTAATTATTCTTGGTTGCTGGCATTTAAGAGAAGAATCTCTATTAAGAAAAGGATTAAAAAACTATAAAATTATTGCCCCGATAGATAAAAATGGGAAAATTTTGTTTGCTTCAGCTAAAAATAAAGAAATTGGATATGGAGAAATAATTTCAAATGACACCAAAATTAAAAATTAAAGATTCTTTGTACATATTAAAAGATTCAGATGATAATTATGTATTTATTTCAACTGCAACACGAAGAGTAAAGAAGTTTCAGGTAGATTCTTTGGTTAGGGAGGTAATTAATTCTCTTGATTCTGAATGTTCTGAGTCAGATTTGATTGAAAGATTATCTTCTAGATATAATGACTGCGATGTAAACCTATGCTTACGGGCTTTGGAAAGAGAAGGAATTGTAAGAAAATATGAAGAAGATTTAGAAGAAGGTAGATACCATAGACAATTATTATTTTTAGATGAACTAACAGATTCCAGAAAAGAGACTTTAGAATTACAAAAAAGAATAGAAAATTCTAAGGTTGCAGTTTTTGGTGTTGGAGGAATTGGAACATGGATTGTAAACGGATTGTATCAAATTGGGGTTGGGGAGATAAGGATTGTTGATCCAGATGTTGTAGATGAAAGCAATTTGAACAGGCAATTATTTTTTAATTCTGGTGATTTAGGTAGATATAAAGTTGATGTAATAAAAGAAAAATTAAAAGATGCCAATATTATCTCTTTTAATAATAGAGTAGAACTTAATCAAAATCTTGAAGATATAGTTTTTGGTTGCAATTTTTTGGTAAATTGTGCTGACTCTCCATCTGTTACAGAAACAACAAGAATTATTGATGGATATGCCTCCCAACAAGAAATTGCTTATTGTGTTGCAGGGGGCTACAATTTACATCTAGGAATGGTTGGACCCATTATTATTCCCGGGTTAACAAAAACATTTGATGATTTCATAGAATATCAAAAAAGAATGGACCCATTAAAAGATTTAGAAAAGATAAGGGACATAAGACAAACTGGAAATCTTGGACCTATCGCAGGAGCAATAGCAAATATTCAGGTAGTGGAGATTTTTAAATATCTAACTGGAAAAGGAAGAATAAACCTTAATAGATTTGCGGAAATAGATTTTATGGATTTAGAAATTGAATGGAGAGAGTTTTAAAAATATAGCCTAATTAGCTTCTGAAATGAAAATAACAATTGATATAGATGGTGTTCTTGGAAAATTTATTGAAGAATTTACAGATTTTGTTAATTTAAACTATAATAGAAGATACAATATAGAAGACTTAAAGAACCTAAGGTCTTTTGAAACAATGTTTAATCTAAGTACTGAAGAAATTATAAAGCTTTTAAAAGAATTTGGAGATACTGGCAGATATCAAACGATAGAACCAATTAAAGGTTCAATTGAAGGTATAGAAGAATTAGTAAAGTATCATGAATTACATGTAGTAACTTCAAGAAGAAAGGATCTTTTTGGAGAAGATACAATAAAATGGCTAGATATGCATTATCCGAATAAATTTAAATCAGTAAATATGAAAGAACTAGATAATAAAGTAGAAGAAAGAGGAATTTTTAAAAGAAATAAAATAGCAGAAATTAATCCAGATTTTCATATAGATGATGATCTAGACCATATTAAATACGTAAAAGAACTACCATTAACAATTCTAGTTTATACACAACCATGGAATAAAGATTATGTTGATGATAAACTTTTAAGATTTAATAACTGGGAAGAAATTGTTTATTATTTTAAAGAATTAACAGACACAGGACATTTTTTATCACTATAATCACAAACCACACAGCAGCTTCCTTTTTTAGCCTTAATTAAATTTTTACAGGAATTACATCTGTAAAATGGAATACATTTATTTTTAGGAACATCTAATTTTTGAAGATAATTACATTTAGGACATTTTATATTTGCTTTCATCTAGCTTCCAAATGTAAAAGCATAAAACCTGAATTTGTTTTTACTATTAATATCTAGTTCAAAATTTCCATAGTCACCATTATAAACATTATACAATCTATGCTCGTTTACTACAAAATAACTTCTATCTTTATCAAACTTTACATCACTGCCTGCATTATTTTTATCAAGATATTTTCCATTAACTTTTACATTTACCTCAACATTTTTATCAGACCCCGCTACAAGATTAACAGATGCTGCTGTAAAACTTAATAATATACCTGCTTCATTATTATCAGCATGCTCCATATTATCTTGATTATTCAACCATTTACCATATAAATAAATAAGGTTTCCTTGTAATTTATCTGGTTTATTATAAGAATTAACAGTATTTGGTGTAAAGCCTTCTTCATTCCCTAAAGTAACTCGAGCAAAGGCATAACCTGCATATAGTTCTGGTGTTAATGGTCTAAATACAGTAAGATTTTCTTTGGTTAATTTCATATCTACTTTTTTACCTAATTCTGCTAATAATTCCTGAATCTTTGTTTCAGTTTCTTCATAACCACCTTCACCTATATGATCATACCTTATTATACCATTTTTATCAATCAAATATTTTCTAGGCCAGTAATTATTTCCATATGCATCCCAGGTCGCATGATCATTATCCATTGCTACTGGATATTTAATACCAAATTTTTCAACAGCCTTTTCAACATTCTTTTCCTCTTTTTCAAAAGAGAATTCAGGGGAATGAACACCAATAATTAACAATCCTTTATCCCTATATTTCTCATCCCAGGATTTTAAATAAGGCAGGGTTCTAATGCAATTAATACAGCTATATGTCCAAAAATCAATTAGAATTACCTTATTTTTCTGCTGACTTATCTTTATAGGTTCACTATTTATCCAATGAACTATTCCAGTAATCTCAGCATATTTATCTCCTACAGATTTTGCGGAAAACATATTTACCATTTTTTTGTCACCCAAATAAAATATAGCAATAATTATAATAATGCTAATAAAGACCAACAATAATTTTCTAGTTACATTTTTCATCTTAGCAACAACCTGTTTACAAATGGATAATTGGCAACTAACTCTAACTTATTTGTAAAGACAAGTATTCCTAGTATTATTAATATTACCCCCATTATCTTTGTTATATAAATTAAAGTATTTGAATATTTTTGTATAAAATTACTAATTCTTGATACAAATAATCCAGTAACCAAAAACGGAATTGCTAAACCTAGAGAGTATGCTAAAAGCAAAGAAAATGATTTTGCTGGTAAAGTTGCAGCTAATGTAAAAACACTACCTAAAACAGCACTAATACATGGTGTCCAGCCTACTGCAAATGAAACCCCAAAAACAAAAGAAGTCAAATAACTATATCTGAATTTTTTAACCTTAAATTTATATTCTCTTTCTAAGAATGGAATTTTTAATAAGCCTATCAAATATAGACCAAATAAGATTATAATTACACCACCAACCCTAGATGTCCAGACTCTTAAATCATATGCTATATTACTAAAAAGACTATTTATTAAAACGCCCAATAAAGAAAATATTAATGAAAACCCCAAGATAAAAAACATTGTATTAATTATTATAGAAAATCTTGCACCTGTTGGATTAGTTTTTATTTCTTCTGCACTTATCCCTGTAAGATAAGAAAGAAAAGCTGGAATTAAAGGTAATATGCAGGGGGATAAAAAAGACGCTAAGCCAGCTATAAAAGCTATTATTAATGTTAGATCAGCCATTTAAAATACACCTTTTACTATGTTTATTGTTTCTTCTTTATTTAAAGATCCTGTAGATTTATGTAAAACTTTATCACCCTTGACAATAACGTGCGTATGTTGGTAAGGAACCTGAAATTGTTTTTTAAGTGATGTTTCCTTATCATAATTTACCCTAAATGCAATAAAATTTTCACTATCTATTTCTGCAAGACCTGCTTTTAATTGAGGTTCTTGCGATCTGCATATAGGACACCATGGTGCATAAAATTCAAGGAATACTGTTTTACCACCACTTATGGCTTTTTTATATTCTTCTTCATTGTATTCATAATAATTCTTAGAAAGTTCTACCGAGGTTTCTTTATGTTCCTCCTTGGTTATTGAAGCTGCCTTTGAACATCCAAGCACCAATAATAATGATATTAAAATTAAAGATAGATACAACTTCATTTTAAAATAACCTGTTTTTTTATGAATATAAAGATTTAGTTTATAATTAAAAGAAATTTTAATAGTAAAAGAAAATATTAAATAGCCCAACTAACTAAAACACTAACCATGTATGTTGTAATAGCAGTTATTGGGGAAGATCATGATGCAGAAGAAGTACTGTATAACCCTATTAAAAACTTTCCACCTGAGAAGATAATATTAATTTTAGAGGAAAGATTCTTAGCTAAGGGGGAAAAGATTAAGAAAGATCTTGAAAAATTCAGTATACCTGTAGAATTTGAAAAAATAGGGAATAAGAAATCTTTAGAAGAAGTTTTCATTAAAATAAGTAAAATAAAAGGAAGAGAAAAAGACAAGAAATTACTTATTAATGTTGATACAGATTATATGTCTTCTTGTTTAGCATTAAGTGCTGCATTTGTAAATGGTATTCAGGCCATAGGCTTGCTTGGAAAAGAAATAATTGCCTATCCAATAATGAAGTTTAGCTATTATTCTGCATTATCAGATAAAAAATTAAATATCCTAAAGAAAATTCATGAAAGGGGTGAATTTAAATCACTGGACAATTTAAGCAGTGAAGCTAAGATGAGTATGCCATTAATTGTTTATCACATAAAAGGCACTCGGGAAAAACCAGGTCTGGAAGAAATGGGTCTTGTTAAAACAGAAAAAAATCATGGGAACCTTAATATCAAACTTACAACGCTCGGGGAATTAATAGTAAAAGGTTACGTTGATGTTAAGAAAAAATAATAAAATTATAGTTTTAATGCCTTTTTTATTGCACTTTGATCATAACCAATTATTATCTTTCCATTTACTTCTATAACTGGAACCCCCATTTGACCTGATTTTTCTATCATTTCATTGGCTGCTTTTTGATTTACAGAAACATCTATATCATCAAATGGTATTTTATGTTCTTTCAAAAATTCTTTAGCGAGCTTACAATAGGGACAGCTCGGAGTACTATAGACTTTAACCTTAACTTTAGAAGCTTTTGCCATTTAAACACCTCCAATTTATTAGAATTATCTAGAGTATATAAGATTTATGTTTGATTTAATTTTTAACAGAGTTATATCCTTCTGGGCTATTTTCATCTTCAACAAACTTAGAACATTCTTTTTTTAATTCCCAATAATACCAGCATTTATCCTTAAAAATTTTATACTTGTAACAGTTCTGACATACTAAGCTCATGTTTAATGTGAAAAATGAATATTATTTAAATCTTATGTTAAAAACACCCCTTTTTAGACGTTAAATCTAATTAACGTCTTTTCTTGGCTTTCTTCTTTGCCATTTTAGCTATCATCTCCTATGAATTTGATTCATATGTGTGAATAATATATTTTATAATATATATAATGAAGAACTTATATTTAAACCTTTTTATTAAGAGTTTTATTAAATGGTACTAACTAAAGTAGTAAATTTAGTTTATTAAAAATAAATAAATTTATAAACTATTAAGGAATAATAAAGAAATAAGAAATTTACTTGGAGGTGGTTTTTTATGAATTTTGGAGGACCAAATACCTTTTTGAAGGTAGGGGGAGTTGTATTACTTCTACTAGGTTTAGTAGGATTATTTACACTAAACAATCCAAACGCCACACCATTCTTCTGGTTAGATAATGGTGAAAATTGGGCACACATAGTATTAGGTGTCGTAGCATTAATTGCAGCATTTTCATTTGGTGAAAATATGCAAAAACAGCTAACAATACTAGTAGGTGTTATAGCTTTGGCTACAGGTGTAATAGGATTCTTCTTAGGTAGTGGAGCTAATAATTTCTTCGGATTAGCTAACTTAGAAAATCCAGCAGATAATGTATTACACCTTGTTGTAGGTGTTTGGGCATTAATGGCCGCATTTGGTTCAGAATAAGCCTAAACCTTTTTTTCTTTTTTTAATTCTTTTTTAAAAAAGTTTAAAAACAAAGATTATAGCCCTTCCTTATGGAAAAAATAGTTAGGGCACCAATATGTACTTTTGTTGGTCATGTTGATCATGGGAAATCAAGCATACTTGATAGTATTAGAAGTACTAATGTAACCAAGTCAGAGGCCGGAGGGATTACCCAGAAAATAAGTTCCAGTTTTATTCCAATAGAAGATATTAAAAATAGATGTAAAAGGTTAATAGAGATTTTTAAAACAGAACTTATTATTCCTGGTTTGTTATTAATTGATACCCCAGGTCATGCTGCTTTTTCTAATCTAAGAAAAAGAGGGGGGAATCTAGCTGATTTAGCTATACTAGTTATTGATATAAACGAAGGTATAATGCCGCAAACAAAAGAAGCTATAGATATTCTTAGAAATTATAAAACACCTTTTTTAATTGCATTGAATAAAATTGATTTAATTCCTGGTTGGAAAACCAATACAGAATTAACATTATTGCAAAGCATTAAAGAACAGAACCAAAATACCTTAACTGATTTTGATTATAAATTATATAATATAGTAGGAAAATTATATGAATCAAATGAAATTAATAGTGATAGATTTGATAAAGTAGATGATTTCACGAAAAAAATAGTTTTAATGCCTTGCTCTGCTAAAACGGGTGAGGGGATTCCTGAATTATTAATGTTCATTGCTGGTTTATCCCAAAAATACCTCGAAGTTTCTCTAAAGATTGAAGTTTCAGGACCTGGAGAAGGTACAATACTCGAAGTTAGAGAAGAAAGGGGGTTAGGTACAATACTTGATGTAATTATATACAATGGAACAATAAATGTAAATGATACTATAGTTATTGGAACATTAAATAACCCCATTGTAACAAAAATAAGATCAATTTTCTTTTTAGATGGAGGAAATTTAAAGGCTTTTAAAACAATATCCGCTGCAGCAAGTGTTATTATTACAGCAACCGATATAAAAGAGGCTATTTCCGGTATGCCATTAAAGGTTGCAAATAAAGATGTTGATTCTATTGTTAAAGAAGTTAAAGAAGAAATTTCTGAAATATTAATTGAAACAGATAATGAGGGCATTGTTGTAAAAGCAGATTCATTAGGTTCATTAGAAGCACTTGTTTATATGTTAAAAAATGAAGGAGTTAAGATAAAAAGGGCTTCCATAGGGAACATAACCAAAAAAGATATTTCTGATGCTTCTATAGAAAAAGATCCTCTTGATAGGATAATAATTGGTTTCAATATTGAAGCCGGTGAAAATGTAGATAAACTAAAAATAATAACTTCAAATATTATATATAGATTGATTGAAGATCTACAACAATGGAAATCAGAGGAGCAGAAAAAAATTGAATCAAAAGAAATGGAAGCATTAGTAAGACCCTGTAGAATGAAAATACTACCTAACTGTATTTTTAGAAAGAGTAACCCTGCAATAGTTGGGGTAGAAATTTTAGGTGGTATGCTTAAGGTTGGAATTCCTATAATGAAAGATGGTGAAAATTTAAGCTATATTAAAGGCATACAACTTGAAAAAGAAAATGTAGGTGAAGCAACTCAAGGACAACAAGTTGCCATTTCTATACCAGAAATAACTATTGGCAGACAAATTAATGAAAATGATATACTTTACTCTAATATCCCTGAAGAAGATTTTAAAAAAATAAAGAATCTTAAAAAATATCTAAATGATATGGAATTGAACATTCTTAGAGAGATTGCTGAGGTTAAAAGAATGAATAATCCTGTCTGGGGGATTTAATTATTCTGATCTTAATGCATCTACAGGTTTTAATTTTGATGCCCTATAGGCGGGAATTATTCCAGATAACATCCCAAGGACAATAGAGAAAATTAATGTGAATATTATTAATTGCGGATCTATTGAGGTTGTTATCGATTGACCACCTTGTACAAAACTAACCCCAAGTTTTGGTATTATTAATGATATACCTATACCAAACATTATACCAAGTAACCCACCAACTAGACCAACTAATCCAGAGTTAAATAAGAATATTAAAAGTATATCTGAATTTTTTGCTCCAACAGCCTTCATTATACCTATATCCCTAGTTCTTTCTAAAACAGAAGTAAACATTGTATTAGCTATCCCAACAGCGCCTACAATTAAAGAGACCGCAGCAATTACACCAAGGAATAATGTAAAACCGGCTATTATTGCAGATACCCTTTCCTGTATGGTTTTCATTGATAATACAGTGAAATCTTTTGTATCTGCATTAACATGCCTTACAGTCATTAATTTGTTTTCAATAAGCTTTTCAATCTTATCTATTTCATCACTATTCTTTACTTTAATTACAACAGAATCATAAACATTGTCTTTCTTATTTAGTATTTTTCTTGCAGAATTAATCGGCATAAATATTTTTCTATCATCAAAACCAAACCCACCACTTTTTTTAAGCACACCAACAACCCTGTAAGATTTATCATTAACCACCAACTCCCTGTTAATACTAATTTTATTTTTGAATATATCATTAGCAACAGAATTTCCAACTACAACTACATTATCATCACCTGGTCCTAAAAGTCTTCCGGTTTCTGCACTAGAAGTAGTTATTGACTTCCATACATTTATATCAACACCATCAATACTTAAGGTAGTAGTTTTACCGAGGTAATATATCTTAGCATTATCACTAACAATGGTATTAATCAGTTGAATCTCTGGTATAGACTTAAGAACTTGTACTTCTTTGTTTGTTAGTGGATTTGTTATAGAACCTTTTGCAGTTTCTCCAGGTCTCTGCCTACATCTTGGTCCGGGACATTCGCTAGCCCTATCAAAACCAGAAGTTATTGAAATTATATCAGAACCTAAATTACCAAGTTGTTTCTGGAAATCTTTTTGAAAACCATTACCAATTGAAACAATTGAGATTATTGCCGCTACTCCAATAACAATGCCAATAACTGTAAGCCAGCTTCTCAGTTTGCTGTGAAATATTATGTTGAATGCAATTTTTAATGAGCTCTGTAATTTCATTCTTCATCTTGTTTATTTCTCTTACCTTTTCTTTTATAAAAAATTAAGAACAAGATTATTAATGCCATTAAAATAGTAGTATAGAAATAAATATTATAACTGCTAGTACTTTTTTGGCCAGCTTCTCCATATAAAACAAATCCTCTAAGGTCTGTGAAGCCTTTCATTATCTGTTGCGTCATTATTATCGGAATTTCTTTAACGATTGTTCTTCTATTTCCTATGGTATCTGTATAATCTAATTTTACTTTCAATTTTAATTCACCTTTCTTATTTTCTTTTGGTGCCATCTGTGTCGTAATTATTGTATAATCCCCAGAATTTAAATTTCCAATTATATAAGATGAAGGCCCCAATAATTCAAAGTCATCTTGTTCATCAACCTTGACTGTTATGGAGTTGGCTACGTTTTTTCCTGTATTAGATAATGCTAAGGCTACACCACCTTTACTTACCTCTTGCAATGCTACATCAAAATTGGATGTTACATCATCCACTTTTATATTAAAGTAATAAAGATAGTTTGTTTTCTCCCCACCCGATGCACTAAATGCTATTTCATAATCCCCGGGCAATGCATTTTTATCTATTCTTATTTTATAACGAAAAGTTAATTTTTCTCCGGCAGCTATACTTGGGATATCTGTTGTAGTATCGCTTGAAGGATCAAGTAAGAATGGATATTTTAATATTAAATCAAATTTTGGATTTTGAAGTTCCCCGCCAGTATTCTCCACCTTGATAAATATATCAGTTGATTCCCCAGGATTTGCTGGAAAAGGATCCTGTCTTATATTTTTTATCCTAAAATGGGATACAGAATCACTTACATATTTTACTTCTTCTTCACTCTTCTGGCTAAAATTTAAAGATTCTCCGGCAGCTATTACTATACTTGAAAATAAAAAGATAATACCAACAATAGTTATAATTCTCAATAATTTTAGATTAGTTTTTTTCATATTTTCTTACTATCTCCCCATCCTTCAATTCAACAACATAATCTACATATTTAAGTAATGATGGATTATGTGTAACTATAACAATACTTTTCTTATTTTTTCTATTTAATTCCTTTAATAAACCCATTACCTGTTCTTCAGCCTTTGTATCTAACGCTCCTGTTGGTTCATCTGCCAGAATTACATCGGGATCATTGACTAATGCCCTAGCAATTGCAACCCTTTGCATTTGTCCACCACTTAATTGTGTTGGCCTATGATTCAATCTATCCCCAAGTCCAACATAATTTAATAATTCTTTAGCCTTTTTATATAGAAAAGTTTTTTCCATATTTTGAAATTCTCCGGGCAATGCTACATTTTCTAATGCTGTTAATGTTGGTATTAGATTAAATTGTTGAAAGACAAACCCTATTTTTCTACCCCTAATTTGAGCTAATTCTGACTCAGTTAACTTTGAAACATCATTCGTGTCTAAAAATAATTTACCTTTAGAAGGAATATCTAAACAACCTATTAGATGCATAACAGTAGATTTTCCAGAACCAGAGTTACCAGTTATTGCTAGAAATTGACCTTTATATATAGTCATTGAAATATTTTTAGTAGCATTAACACTTACACCACCAATTTTATATACCTTCCACACGTTCTCCAGACGAATTATTTCCTTTTTCATTTTCTAGAATCAAATAATTCTTATTAGTCTCTTTTTTCATTCTTTTTATATTTTTTCATTAGCTTAAAAACTTGTAGAAAGCTTTAAAAATAGATGACATGCCTTCAATACTATGTCTGAATTTAGAATTACAATAAATGATACAAAAACTGGAAAAAGCTATAATAAAGCGCTTGACACAGATCTCTTCTTAGGCAAAAGAATAAAGGATAAGATAAATGGTGATGATCTTGGTCTTAAGGGTTATGAATTAGAAATAACTGGGGGTTCTGATAATGCGGGATTTCCAATGAGATATGATTTATCAGGTACAGGAAGGAAAAAAATAAAAATATTATCTGGAACTGGATTAAGAAAGCTTCCTAAAAGAGGAATTAATGTTAGAAAAACAGTTAAAGGAAATACAATTAGTAATGATATTGTTCAGGTTAATCTTAAGATTATAAAAGATGGTTCTAAGAAAGTAGAAGAAATCTTTGGTGTTGAGACTAAAAAAGAAGAGACTATAGCAAAACAAGAATGAAATATAAAGTAAAAAGTATAATCCTGGGTAGAAAAAAAGGTGTAAGGGTTTTAAATGGTGAAGATCTTCTATGTTTCATTAGTTTATTTAGGGATACTAATAACCCACATAAAAGCACAAAGGTTCCGGATAAAATTATTGAATTTGAAGGTATAGACAGAGTAATAATGAAAGGATTAGATACCTATTATCTTCTTCCAGGAAATGATATTGTAGTTAATGACTTAGAAGAATTAGAGGTAAAAGAATCAGGAGATAATTTAATTCTTACAGGAAAGCAAACTAAAAAGAGATAAAAGGTATATTTATATGCAAAGCCAGAGATAAAGAAAGGTTTAAAAACGAAATTATGGTTCTGAGTAGCTATGGTTAGGAAGAAGAAAGAAGACTCTAAAAACATAAAAGAAGAAGAAATTGAGAAAAAAAATATTTCTATCCAACCAGAAATTAATGTTGGAATGGTTGGTCATGTTGATCATGGTAAAACTACCCTAGTTTCTAAGCTTTCTGGGAAATGGACAGATACACATTCTGAGGAGATAAAAAGAGGTATTACAATAAGGCTAGGATACGCTGATATAACAATCTATAAATGTAAAAAATGCAAAGAACCAGAATCATATACAACCAGCCCAAAATGTCCTCGTTGTGGTTCTAGTGCAGAAGAATTAAGAAAAATAAGTCTTGTGGATGCACCAGGACATGAAACATTAATGGCAACGATGTTATCTGGGGCAGCAATAATGGATGCTGCATTATTATTAATAGCTGCGAACGAAGAATGCCCTCAACCACAAACAAGGGAACACTTAATGGCATTAGAAATTGCTGGTATTAAAAATATAATAATTGTACAGAATAAAATTGATTTAGTTTCTGAAGAAGAAGCGATGAAGAACTATAATCAAATAAAGAATTTTGTTAAGGGAACAATTGCAGAGGATGCCCCTATAATACCAATCTCGGCACAACATAACATAAACCTAGATATTTTATTAGAAGAGATTCAAAAAAGATTTGCTACACCAAAAAGAGACCCTACAAAAGACCCAATAATGCTTATTGCAAGATCATTTGATATTAACAAACCAGGAACTGATATAGATAACCTAGTTGGTGGTGTACTTGGTGGTGTTTTAAAACAAGGTAAACTAAATATTGATGATAAAATAGAAATAAGACCTGGTTTAAAAGTTGAGAAAGAAGGAAAGACCACATGGAATCCAATATTAACTGAAATAAGTTCATTAAGAACGGGTAATGCACCAGTGAATGAAGTCTATCCTGGTGGTTCTATAGGTGTTTTAACAAAATTAGATCCTTCTTTAGTTAAGGCGGATTCATTAATTGGGAACATAATGGGTTATCCTGGAAAATTGCCTAGTGTATGGTATGAAATGGATTTAGAATTACATTTGTTATCTAGGGTAGTTGGTTCAAAAGAAGAATTAACTGTTGAACCCATTAAAAAAGGGGAACCCTTAATGTTAAATGTAAATTCTACCACTACTGTTGGTATTGTCTCAGCATTAGGAAAAAATACAGTTCATGTTGTACTTAAACTACCAGTATGTGCAGATGTAAAAGACCGAGTAACAATTTCTAGGAGGATAGGTTCTAGATTTAGATTAATAGGTTTTTGTAACCTTAAGGATAAAAATGGTTGAAGCTGTTAAGAATATTTGTTCTGAGATTATGAGGGAAGCGAGCCTTAAAACTATACACAATAGAAGATCAAACATTAAAATAGATCTTGATGATGTTAAAACAAATAGCGACGGTATTGGAACTAAGCTTGAGGTTTATGAAAGACTTGGAAGATTTGATTTAGCTGGTTATGATTTAATTGCAATGACTTGTGATGATGCAATAAGAGAAGGTAATGTTCCAATAAAGATTACCAGCGTTATTGATATGAACAAATTAAATCCTGATATAATTAAACAATTTGCAGATGGTTTAGTAAATGCAGCAAATGAAGCTGGAGTTTTTATTGATTCTGGTGAGATTGCTGAATTAGGTAATAGGGTAAATGGTTATGGTGATTATAATATGAATATATCTGGATTTGTAACATCAATAACACAAAATAGTAAAGCGATGCCAAGACAAATATGGAAAAATGACATGATAATTTCATTAAAAGAACCCGGTTTTAGATCTAACGGGTTTACATTGATAAGAAAGATTATGGAAAAACATTACGGTTATGACTGGAAAATTAATGAGGATATACTAGGAAGAGAATGGATGAGTCAAATTGCTATTCCTTCTAAAATTTATACTAAGTTTATACTTAATTTAATAGGAGATTATGGTGAAATGGAAAGGGCAAACGTTAAAGCAGTAATTAATATAACTGGCGGTGGGGTTCCTGAAAAATTAAAGAGAGTCTTAGAACCGCAAAAACTTGGTGCTTTTCTTTTTGATTTAAATAAACCAAATAAAGCAATGCACATGCTACAATATTTAGATGATATTAATGATATAAAAGCATATGAAACATGGAATATGGGTAATGGAATGTTAATTATAACAAATGACCCAGACAGTATTTATTATCACGCCCTAGAAAATAACCTAGAAGCTAAAATTGCTGGGGTAATAACATTAGATAATAAAATCTCAATAGTCAGTAAAGGATTTTTTAAACAAGGCATAATAGAATGGAAAATCGGGGATTGGGTTCCTGCTAATTGCTGGCAAAGGCCTTATATAGAAAGGTTTAAAAAAGTATCTTAGTTCTAAACTCAAATGGGATTTTACAAGTATTTAGCAGAGGCTTGGAGGGAAGATAAGTATCCAGAATTATATAGGGAAAATCTTCTAAAATGGAGGAGGGAAAATACTATAACCAAGCTAGAAAGGCCAACAAGATTGGATAGGGCTAGGTCATTAGGTTACAAAGCAAAACAAGGATTTTTTGTTGTACGTGTAAGAATTCCCAGGGGTGGCAGAAAAAGGTTAAAGATAAGAAAAGGAAGAAGATCAAAGAACTTCCATTTAACTAAAACTATAACAATGAATTATCAATGGATTGCAGAGATTAGAGCTGCAAAAAAATACCATAACTGTGAAGTATTAAATAGCTACTTCCTTGGAAAAGATGGAAAACATTATTGGTTCGAAGTAGTGTTTGTCGATCCAGAAATAGTTAAAAGATATGGTATGAACTGGGTTCTTAATAATAGGAATAGAACTAACCGAGGTCTTACAGGTGCAGCTAAAAGAAGCAGGGGTTTACTAGGAAAAGGAAAGGGTTATGAGAAAAAAAGACCAAGTGTAGCTGCTAATAAAAAATAAATATAATTCTTAAAATCTTTTATAATAGGTTTTTGGTTTTCCTATTAATAAAGATACAATAAAGAAGATAAAAATTAGTATGAATATACTTATAATAAATAATATAATTAAAGATGTAAAAAAGAGAATAATAACAAGAACCAATGGAAAAGTTATAGCCAAAAATAATCTAGTCTTTAAATTAATAAGATTCCTGCCACTAAATTTTAAGCTACTTAACCTTAAAAATACAAAAAACGAAAGTAAAAGTAAGATAAAAATAACCAGCTTATAAAAAATAAGATTTATCATATTTTAAATTCTATCTTTTTTACAGATATAACATTTCATCTTGTTATTTTCTTTGGTTATTCTTTTCATTTTATTAATCTTTTACAAAATCATAAATTTCCTGCTGCTTTTTTGAGTTTAACGAAACATGAATTTCACCTGTTGATTGTTTTGTTGTTATAAATTCCATATCGACAAGTCTCTTTATTGCTTCTTCAGTAATTTTTTCGCCCCTAAGATGCTTTGGTAGAGCCTTCTTTAAATTTGTTAATTCTGTATGTCTTGCACCCCAAATATCAAGGTTAATTAGCTTTCTTAAAAACCTCTTCATAATAAAGATTTTATCCATTATATGGGTCTTAAATAGAATTTTATATATAAATGTTTACTCCAAATATGAAACAGATATGTTCCAAAATAGAAACATTTAAATAGCAGCGCTTCACTCTTGTTAACATGGAAACGATATTTACAAAAGCAATTGGAACCACACCAAAGATCAAGGTACTTGAGTTTTTGATAGAAGGTAGAGAATTAGACTACGCTATATCGGATATAGCGGAAGGAGCTGGTATTGGAAGAACAACCTTGTTTAGGGTTTGGAACGACTTTGTTGAGTTGGGTATAGTAAAAAATACAAGAAGCATTGGTAATGCAAAGCTTTACAAATTAAACATAGCAAACCCATTTGTTAGAAAGATGGTTGATTTGTTTGACACCTTAGTTATAGAACCATTGAACAATAGGAAAAAGGCAGTTATTAATGCCTAAGTTTAGCTTTTAGTCCATGGTCCTTTCTTTTTTGCTGGATCATCAATTTCATCAGATGTTTTTTTCATCCAAAGCCGCTCATCATATCTATCACATTATTTCTAAATAGACATTAGTGATATTCAAAGTTTAACATAAGAAAATAATTTAAATAGATGTTATATAAATTAGATAATGAAAATAGCTTATTTATTAATTTTAACAATCTTAATATTTGCTATTCCCTTATATGCACAAAACGAATCGCTTCAAGAAGCAAAAAAATCTTATAGGTGCGGAGATAATATTATAAGTCCCGGGGAAGATTGCGCTAATTGTCCTGTAGATGTAAAATGTCTTGGTGATGAATTATGTGTTTCTGGAAGATGCCAAAAGGTTGAGAAAACCAATACAAATTTAGTACTAGGGACAGCTATAGGAATACTAGTTATTGCTGCATTGATTGCTTTATTTCTGTACTATAAAAGAAGAAAAGAATTAGGATTAATAAATATTGAAAAGGAACTAGCAGAAGAGCAGAAAGTAAAGGAAGAAATAAAAATAGAAGAGCAAAAAGAACCCGAATTCTATAAGGAAGTAGAAGAGGTTCCTAAATCGAGGAGTGTTAGCTCTGTACTTCTTAAGAATTTTATTATGGATAGACTAGAAGATGGTGAAACAAAACAGAGTATAACAAATAAGCTCGAGAAAGCGGGTTGGAAAAGAGAAAAGATAGATCTTGCTTTTAGCGAGTTAGCCAAAGAACATAAAGAAAAGCCAAAATACTAATTAACAATGCTTCCTGAAAATAAAATTAACGAGATAAGAAACTGGTTAACTAGGGCTGAAAGACCTTTATTTCTATTTGACAAGGATGCAGATGGCTTTTGTTCTTTTCAACTGCTTAAAAGATTCATTGGAAAGGGAGAAAGCATGTGTGTAAAAACAGCTTCTGGATTAAATGTAGATTTTGCTGAAATGGTTATAAAATACAAACCCGATATTGTATTTATTGTTGATGTTCCAATAATGGATCAAGAATTTGTAGATAAATTAAATAGAACCATTATATGGATAGATCACCATGAACCTGTAAGGATAAATAAAGTTCATTACTATAACCCAAGAAGCTACGATAAAGAGATTTATTTGCCTGTAACCTATTTGTGCTATAAAGTAGTTAAAGAAAACATATGGCTTGCTACTATTGGTTGTATATCTGATTATTTAATACCAGACTATTTTGAGGATTTTAAAAAAGAGTTTCCTAAACTTGTAGATATTAAAACCAAAGATCCTGGGGATATTCTTTATAAAACTAGATTAGGAGAACTAATAAAGATAATTAATTTTTGTTTAAAAGGAAAAACAAAAGACGTTAGAGAGTTCATTAGAAATTTTAATTCAATAGAAACCCCTTATGAGATAATTGATAAAAAAACCTATGCAGGCAATGCAATCTATGAAAGATTCAGCCATATAAACAAATATTATAAAAACCTAATTGAAAAGGCATTAGATTCTTATGATAAAAAAGATAAAATTATATTATTTACTTATGCTTCTAATGATTTTAGTTTTACTGGGGAATTAGCAAGCGAATTAAACTATAGAAATAAAAAAACAAAATTGGTTATAGTTGGAAGAGAAAACAAAGAAGATATTGTATTTAGCGTAAGAAGCAAAGATATAAGTTTATCTAAAAAAGTAAGAGAGATAGTTGGAGAGCTAGGTGGATATACTGGTGGGCATCCTCAGGCCTTTGGTGGAAACTTAAAAAAAGTTCTTTGGGATAGTTTTGTCATGCAACTTGGAAAGGAATAGGACTTAACTTAATTGAAAGATTTATTATACTAAAATACCCTCTTCCACTGCCTTTTTTACTATGGTTATTTGCTTTCTAAGCCTATTAAATTCTTCAGGAGTATAACAAAGGAAATCTACCGGGTAATTTAGATCCCAATATTTGTAAAAACCAATAGACCGTTTTAGTGTATCTTTATTTTTAAATTTCTTGGAAACTATTATTAAATCAAAATCACTATACTTGTGGTATTTACCTCTTACCCTACTACCAAATAAGATTATTTTATCTATACTAATCTGCTTTGAGAGTTTTTTTTTAAATAATTTTAATTGTTCTATATCCTTGCTTTTATCCATTTCAATAGTTCCCCAGCTATTTTAATATGTTCCTTTGCCTTTTCTTTTGTGAATTTTTCATACGGTAATCTTTCAGATACATCTGGGTATTTAGTTTCTACATAAATCTTAGAAAGTTTATCTGATTCCTCAACTATATTTTCTTCGGCATTTAGCTTTTTTGAAAGAAAGACCAAATCATGCACTTTAGGTATATCTTTATCCTTATTTATTAATAAAGATTTAAATCCTTTTTCTACTGATTGTTGACATAGTAACGATGCAACATAGTAATCCCCACTTCTAAAGCTATTTTTTGCAGCTTTTAGATCTCTTTGGGCTTGCTTCCACCACCTTATTACCTCGCTTTTCATATTATATTCTATACTGTATCATTTTAATATTTGTCGCCTAGCTAAGTTAATAAAAACACGCACGGGAGGTTAAAAACTTAAAGGAAAGTTAAATCAAATAAGATAAAGAATAGCGGAAGGTAGCTAACAAAAGACGCTAATAAAAGGTTCTTTTAGATAGGGCTAATAGAAAGTTATATATTTATTTAAAATACTCCAATTATATGTTCTTTAAAGAAAAGTATATTATACTTAAGAAGGAGCTTAATTTAATAGATAAATTCGTAATTAGTTTCGTTAAACTTCTTAAGAAATTCACAGACTATGTGATAGTTAGCGGTTATGTTTCAATTCTCTTAGGAAGAAATAGAGGAACAGATGATATTGATATAATTATACCAACAATAGAAAAAGAGGTATTTAAAGAATTTTATATAGTGCTAAAGAAAGAAAGATATTGGGTTTTGAACTCTGAAGATTTTGATGATATTTATGACCTAATAAAAAGTGGACATGGAATAAGAATAGCAGAAAATAAAAATATTTCACCGAACATAGAACTAAAATTTGCAAAGGGAGAATTCGATAATATTTCACTGAGAGAAAAAATTAAAGCTAGAATTAATAATTTTGAATTAAACATATCTAATTTGGAATTACAGATAGCTTATAAGGAAGAGGTTCTTAAAAGTAATAAAGATATAGAGGATGCACGACATCTAAGGGAGATAAATAAAAACCTAAATTTAGATCTTATAGAGAACTATAAGAAGAGATTAAAAAATGAATCTTAAAGAAAAAACCAAATTAAATAATGAAGATAGAATGTGGTATGTTAAGTATTGGGCCAAATATGTAACTAATAATGTTGATAAAGAGTGGAGCCGACAACAGAAGAGAATAATTGACGCTCAGATTAAGAATAGCAAAAACTTTGGAATGACACCAAAAACTTATCTTAAGATTAAGGGAGAGGTTTGCTATAGGTAACCCCACTATTTTTTTACTAATAATGAGATTTTAGCGGGAATAAAACTAAATTCAGATCGATATCTTCAATAGCTAAGGAAATTTAAATCTGAGCGCAATAGATGTATCTTATACTTGTGATATAAATGAAGAGAAATTAAATCTTTAAAAGAATTTAAAGAAAAATTTAGATTGAAGGTAAGGAAGATGGTGAGAAACAACCTACCAATAAACCAAGATTTTAAATTTTTCTTTTTTTACCAAAATTTTGCTTATTTTTTCAATTTTCTCTTTGTAATAGCCACTTCCAAAATGGAACAAATTCAATCTTTCCACTATCATACCCTCGAATTTCTTCATTTCCAAGATATAAAAGAAGAGATTTTTTTACTTTATACTTGTTCATAAATAATTTTAATGTATTCAAATCTCTCTCTTCAACTCTTTCTCTGTTTTTAACTTCAATAGGCAGAATGTTCTTGCCTTCAATTTTTAGGAAATCAATTTCTTTTTCTAAATTCCTCCAATAGTACCTGCCGTCTATTGTGCTTAAGACAAAAGACTCTAAAATTCTGTCATTATTTTCTCCATAGCAATATGCAAGATTCCACCAATAAGGATAAACTCTTTGCAGCTTTCTGCTTGTTGAGAGGGTGCTGGGCCTGAAATTCTTGACAATTCTTATTAGATAGCAGAATTCAAGATAGAAAATATGAGTGTATAGTGTATTCTTGCTTATCCGTAAATTCTTTGATAAATTGTCATAATCAAGGTAGAACCCTGGCTCTTTGTAAAACAATTCTAGAAGATTGTACAATAATTCTTTATTAATATTACTGAATCTTTCTGGAAGGTCTGATTTAATTACCTTGTCTATAATTGTTGTTCTAAGATAATCCTTGATAATCAATTCATTATCCCATTTTATTGTTTCTGGAAAGCTCCTCAATAAATAAGAAAAAAACTCTTTTTTTATTTCCCTTGAGTATAGTTTATAATTCTCAATAATTTTTTCCCTGCCTTTTAATTCTAAAAATTCTTTGAAGCTCAATGGGGTTATATTGATTAGGAAATATCTTCCAGCAAGGTTTTTTATAGCTTCTTCTTCCAAGTTAATGCTGCTGGATGACGAAACATAAAATTTTATATTCGGGCAGGAGTCATAAATTAATTTCAATTCACTGGCCCATTTTTCAAATCTGGTTATCTCATCAAAAAAAACAAAAATTTTTTCTTTTTTGTAGTCTACTCCTGTTAGCTCTTTGTAGTTTTCAAAAAGTTCTACCAAATCATCAATTTCCTTGTCAAAACTAAAATAAAAAATTCTTTTAGGGTCAGCTCCATTAAGCAGCTCTTTTACTGTCTGATATATAAGTGTAGTTTTTCCAACTCTCCTTAATCCTGTAAGAATAATTATCTGCCTATATTTCTTAAATTCTTGTATTTTATCGAAAAAGCTCCTTTTATATTGTTTGGCAAGCTCCTCACTAATTATTTCACCTTCCCACCAAGGATTGAGCAGTCTTATAGTATCTTTTATATTTGACATAAGTATCCTAAATAGAACTAATATTTAAATCTTTCGTTCTCTTAAAAGAACCAATATATCTTGCCATTATACATTTTTGCGGAAGCCTTTCTTATCATTGTTTGTGGAATTTGTAGATAGGATAAAATTAAATTCAGACCAATATTTTCAATAGATGGGAAAATATAGAATATTATCTGGAATCGAGTGTAGTGCAACACAACTAAAGCCTGAAACTGCAAAATTCAGCCTTCTTTTTGCTATTCACAAGACCAGGAAATACTTATAAATCAGCTTTTACTCTATTTTAATGGTAGTTACCACACATTTTTATTTAAAAAGGGGATAGGTTTGGTTTATAAAAAGTACATTAGGAAAAAGGGGAAATTATTTGGGCCTTATTATTATAGAAATTACCGTGATGAAAGAGGTAAGGTAAAGACTGAATATTTAGGAAGTTCTATTGATGATGTAAGAAAAAAATTCCCGAATGGAGTTATTGATGATAAAAAAATAAATGAAAATATTTTATTTTATGGTTTATTTACCCTACTAATTTTTTCTCTAATATTCTTTTATTTTAATAATAATTTCATAGAGATTAATAATTTAAATAATTTCCAATTAAGTATACAATCTTCCTTTGTAAATACCTTTTCTTCTTTAAAGAGTTCTATTACCGGATTTACATTTATAGAGAACTTAACAATGGAGAATAATACTTCTGAAAATTTATCTGAAGTTGTTTCTAATCCAAGTAATTCAATTAATATTGACAATAATTTAAGTGAAACTCAAATAAATGAAAGCATAATTAATAATATAAGTCAACAGGTTAATGAAAGTATTAATACCCCACTAGAAAATCAAAACATAAGTTCTTCAAATAATACTATTGAGCTTAATACAAGTAAATTAAATGCTGATGTTTCAATTGAAGCTGTAAATGTAGAGATAAATAAACCAGTTAAATGGGTTAAGAAGGTTAAATTAGACAGGAAAAGCAATATAAGTATTAATGTTCCTTCTATAAGTTCTAATATTATTGTCAGAAAGGTTGAAGACCTAGGAGACATAAAGATTGTTAAAGAAGTTAAGATTAAAAATGATAATTTAGGGATTACTGGTTTTGCTGTTCTTGGTTCTAATAACAACATATTTGTTTCTTTAATTGAAATTATTAGAGAATTATTTAGGTTTACTTCTTATGCTTCATTAGATGCTGATAATATAACCCTGGTTGTTAATGATAGTTCAGATGAATATATTGTTGAATATGAAACCCCTGGGCCAAGGTCAAGTGAAAAAATAATTAATGGGATTAAAGAGGTCAGTATTAGTTCTGATTATAATTATATTAATGTTTTAAGTTATACTTCATTAAGTGATTCTTTTAATGATGTTAATGTTGAATGGGTTACTAGGGATGATAATAATGACCTACACGTTAAGAAGATTGATAGCAATAATAATGGTTTATTAGATAAAGTAGAATGGACTACACCCCATTTAAGTACGCAATTGTTTAAGATTAATGAAACCAATACAAGCTCATTTTTATTATCCAATGCAACCTATATTCTTTATAATGCAACTACTTCAGATGGGGAGAATATTACCTTAGAAAGGGATCCTAAAATATTATGTCACTTTAGCAATGCTTCAAAAGCAGATTGTCTTGCTAATGTTAATGGAACTGTTTTCGGAAGGGGCAATGGAAGTCTTCAACCATGGATAATTAATGTAAATAATTATACAACAAGTAGATGGTCTACATTTGGTGTTAATTCAGAATATAATGGATACTTATATATGGCTGGTGGATCTGATCTTACTAACCTATTAAATGATGTTTGGTATAGCCAAATTTATGCAAATGGAAGTGTTGGAGCATGGATAAATACAACCAGCTTTACAACTGCACGAAGATTTCATAGGGTGGTATTATATAATGGTTATATATATATCATTGGTGGATATGATAATGTTCAAGGTTTAAATGATGTTTGGTATAGCCAAATTTATGCAAATGGAAGTGTTGGAGCATGGATAAATACAACCCCACTTCTTTCCACAAGAGCGTGCCATGGCGCTTCAGCATATAATGGATATATATATGTCGTGAGTGGGTCTACTGATGATTGTACTACTGCAACAGGGAAGGTAGAATATGCCCCAATTTATTCAAATGGAAGTGTTGGGGCATGGATAGGGACTACCTCAAGTGCAGTAAGACTACGTAATTCCGTAAATATCTACAATGGATATATTTATAGTTTAGGGGCAATTCCAGCAAGCACCGCAGTTCAATATGCTAAAATACTATCCAATGGAAGTGTTGATCAATGGATTTCAACAACAGATCTTCCGGCAGGGGACTATAGTTTTCCAGTAAATCTATATAATGGTTATATATATGTTGGTAAAGGTGGTGCTGGAGGGACTAATGTTAATTCTGCTCCTATTTATGCAAATGGAAGTATTGGTAACTGGATAAGTACAACCAGTTCGACAACAAACAAAGAGGGGGCTTCCTCAGTTATATATAATGGTTATATGTATATGTATGGTGGGTATGCCAATGCTGTTTATATAGAATATGCCTTAATCAATTATACCCTTCCATCAATAGGAATTAATTCTGGAAGATATGGAAATGGAACAGTGACTAATGCAACCACAGGAAATATTACAATAAGCGCTCATGCAAACCAGTTTAATAATTCTCAGGGAACATTGGAGTTTTTTGTTAGGCCTAATTGGGTTGTGTATAATGATTCTTTAAATCATACTTTTATTAATGATGAATTAGACATGATTAAGATTGAAAAGGACTATACTAACTTCTTAAAGGCCAGGATTAATGGCATTGCTGCTGGTATGAATTATAGTGTAAGTTATAATATA
>Ga0209515_10000539_pt1 | contig 67515 bp, 58 predicted proteins | sample Subgroupgradi54m_FD_187454 | JGI IMG/M metagenome (GOLD analysis project Ga0209515, IMG submission 187454) | Subsurface groundwater microbial communities from S. Glens Falls, New York, USA - GMW60B uncontaminated upgradient, 5.4 m (SPAdes)... ...
CCCCGGCTGGTACCCTTGGGCTGACTATGGGGCTATCGCTTAACGGAAATCAGGCCGTGGTCTACGCTCGGGTCTCCAGCAAGGAGCAGGAGCAAGAGGGGTTCTCCATTCCTGCCCAGCTCAAGCTCCTGCGGGAGGCGGCGCTCCGGAAGGAGCTCCAGGTAGCGCGGGAGTTCACCGACGCCGAGACGGCCAAGCAGGCTGGCCGGTCCGGTTTTAACGAGATGCTGGCCTACCTGAAGGATAACCTCCAGGTAGGCTACCTGCTTTGCGAGAAAACCGACCGGCTCTCGCGCAATTTCCGGGACATCGCCATCCTGGACGATCTGATGAGCGCTCGGGATTTGGTGATCATCCTGGTCAAAGAGAACGCGGAGCTGAGCAAAGAGTCCCGATCCCACGAGAAATTCATCTTCGGGATCAAGGCGCTCATGGCCAAGAACTACATCGACAACCTCTCCGAGGAAGTCCGCAAAGGCCAAGGAGAGAAGGCGGCTCAAGGAGAGTACCCGTCCATCGCCCCAATCGGCTACAAGAACAACCTTTTGATCCATCGGATCGAACCGGATGAAAAAGAGGCGCCGGCAGTGAAGCGGCTTTACGAGCTGCATGCGACCGGCCGCTATTCGCTGCGGCAGCTTCGGCAGGTGGCCTTGGAGGCAGGCCTTGCTGGCCATCGTTCAGGGCGGCAGCTTTCCAAGAGCGAGGTCGAGCGGATCCTCAAGAACCCGATCTATTACGGGATGTTCCGCTGGAAGGGGAAGATCTGGCCCGGAATCCACGAGCCGATTATTTCCAAAGAGCTATTTGATCGGGTACAGGCCGTCTTCGCCAGTCTGAACAAGGCCAAGACGCGGCGGCACAGTTTCGCGTTTGGGAACCTGATGCGATGTGGCCGCTGTGGGTGCCGGATCACCGCGGGACGGCATAAGGGCAAGTACATTTACTACCGCTGCACCGAGTTCAGGGGCAAATGCGGGCAATCCTACGTTTCAGAACAGGTGTTGGAATCCAAGATGCGCGAAGTGGTAGAGGCCGTCCTTCTTGGCGATGAGCGGATGGAGTGGTTGAAGGAATTGTTGCGACAAAGCCATCGAGATGAGCAGGCGTACCACGACGCGCAGATTAAGGGCCTGAACAGCCGCTACACGCAACTTCAGCAGCGATTGGACCAGATCTACCTGGATAAGCTCGACGGCAAGATCCCGACGGAGTTGTGGGAGCAGAAGTCAACGGAGTGGCGTAGAGAGCAGGACGAGGTTCGCACGCAATTGGGGCGACACCAAGGGGCGAACCAGAATTACATGGAGGAGGGGATCAAGATTTTGGAACTGGCGCAACGGCTAGTGCCGTTGTACGTTGCAGCGTCGTCGGAGGAAAAGCAGGAAATCCTAAAATTCTTACTTTGGAACTGCACGCTGAAAGACGCAACTCCCACACCCGTTTATCGTAAGCCATTCTCGTGGTTGGTCGAAATCGGCCAAATGCAAGAATGGCGGGGCCGACGGGATTTGAACCCGCGCTCCCTGGATTGACAATCCAGTGCTTTAAACCGGACTAAGCTACGGCCCCTTAAAGTAGAATTGAAGCCCTTTGTGAAACTTGGTGACGCCGCCATCCCCGTCAAAATATCCTCGCACAAAATCTGATAGAAAAGCTACAGGGACTTTAGGAAGGCACATTTAGTTTCCTGGAGCCGGCGGTCAGGACCTTGATATCGTGGTTTCGATTTTGCGTTGGACATTTTTATTAATTCCATGGGCGATGGAGGGCTCGAACCCCCGACCTACGGAATGTAAATCCGCCGCTCTAACCAGCTGAGCTAATCGCCCGCGAAAGGGTTTTATCTTAACACAGCTTGAATTTGGCGCAGGCCCCTTTTGCCCGCCAGCACGCACTGATACGGGATCCAGAGCCAGGGGCGCCGGGCGAATAAAACGCCCCGCCACTTCAACCCCAGATTGGTCGGCTCCTCGCCATGCGTTTCGAGCAGCCGCTCCAGCCGCAGGGAAGAGGAAAAGAGCCACCGTAGCCCGCCCGCGGGGGCCAGTGCGGTCCGGACCCGGCTCGGCGCGACATCCGGACGGATCCGAGCCGCTAGCTCCAGCGCGTAATAAGTGACTGTTCTGGTGCCGCTAGCCTGAGCCAGACTCAGGAAACGGTCCCAATCCACAGGTGGAGCCGCCTTCAGCAGATGGACGAGATCCGACAAGCTGCGCAGGAAAAAGGGGCCCGCCTTGAGCAGATGTAGGGAAAGGAACAGCAGCTCTTCCTCCCGGCCGGGGATCGCGCAGGAGAGACGCCCCATCGCGATCTGACGCGGATTTTCCCAGAGCCGGTCCCGGAGCTTCAATCCCGACAGGCGCTCTTCCAGCGGTGAGCAGAGAGAGCCGTGAAGCTCGACGGTGACCCCGTCAGAGGACCGGTGAAAGGGGGCCTCGTGGGTCTTTTTCAGCATGGCCGACCAATGCGGAAAGGGGCGTCCCCACCCGTCTTTTCCGCGAAAGACAAAACCGAGCCTCTCAAGACAGCTCACCATTTCCGGAAAATCCGGCCGGCGGACCAGCAGGTCAATGTCGCACGCCCCCCGGGCCGTGTCGGCCGGATAGGCCTGCGTCTGAACTGCGAATCCCTTCAGGAGCAAAGGCCGGATCCCCGTTTTCCCGGCAGCCGCCAGGATCTCCGCCAATGCCGCTTTTTGGGCCAGGTCGCCGGCGGCCAGCAGCCGCCAGCGGGAGGCCCATCGGGAGCGCACCTGCGCCGGAAACGGGCCGTTCAGGGCATTCAGGAGACGCGGCGCCAGGATCCCGATCATCTGGTGGCGGTTGGCCAGACCGTACAGGGCGTCCCAGTCGGGCCGGGGATGCCGCGCGAACGCCTGCGGGATGCTTTCCGGGGTCCGGCCCGCGGCGGCTGCCAGCTTGAGGAGAAGGGTTTCGGTGGAATGGTCCGCGGCGCGCTCGCCGATTTCGAGGATCTCCAGCAGGCGCGCCGCGTGGTTTTTCCATGAGAAACGGGTCTTGGCGCGCGCTTCCCCCAGATCCCCCAGGAGTTTTCTCATCCCGGCATCGTTCCACAGCAGCGAGATCTTCCGCGCCAAATCTCCCGGGTCCGCGGGGTCAAAGTAGAGAGCCGCGTCTCCGCAGATCTCACGGCAGATCGGGATGTCGGAGGCAACGACCGGCAGCCCGGCCGCCATGGCCTCCGCCAACGGATGGCCGAAGGATTCCGCGATGGAAGGGAACACAAAAATGTCGCTCTCCTGATACAGACGGTGGATCTCCTCATAAGGGACCGTCCCGGCGTTTCTCACAAACGGGGAGATGCCCGGATCGGACAGCAGCGACCGGTCCGTTTCCCGCGTCGCCAGTTCGGCGCCGGGGAAATGGGAAGGGTCCGCTGTGGTGGTGAGGCGCACATCGGGCAGGCCCTGTTCCCGCAGCAGCGGGATGGCCCGGAGCAGGACGGCCAGGTTTTTGTGGTCGCAGTATTCCGATACGTGCAGCAAACGCAACGGGCCTCTTTGAGCGGTTCGGGATTCCGGCGCCCGGCCGAACCTCTCCGCGGAGACCCCAAACGGGTTGACGACCGCCCTGCCGGCGGGCAGAGGGACAAACCGCCTCGCGCTGTCCAGCATGTCCTGCGAGGGCGCCATCACGGCGGAGGAGTGCCGGGCTGAGAGGACGACGAGCCGGCGGCGGAGCAGAAACTGAATCCGGAAAAAACGGCTTTTAAGGGGGAGGATCTCCCGGAGGTAGTAAGGCGAGAAGAAGAGAGGATTCTGGAGCATCAGGACCTGCGGACGCGGCGGGAACAGCATGCCGAAATCGGATGTCAGGAAGACACAGTCCGAACGCCGGGCCATCCGTCGGAACTGCCATTGGTCCCACAAGAACCGCCGCCACGGCGTTTCGAAACCTGCCTCTGAAAGGACCAGCGTCACATTGTCCCATTGCTCTCCGATCTTCACCGCCAACCGGGGAGAAACGCACAGCGTGAAGTGATGCCGCTTGCCTGTCCGGGCGAGATCACCCATCAGGTTGAGGAGGTAGGTTTCCCCTCCGCCGGATTTCGCCGCCACGGCATGGATGAGGATCTTCATTTCAGCCGCGCGAAAAGGTCATGGTAGGCCTGGACCGCCCGCGGCCGGTCGAAGAGCAGCGCCGCCTGCCGGGCGTTTTCACCTAAACGTTGAGCCTGCGCGCGGTCACTGTAGAGGGAGAGGATTTTCCGAGCAAGATCGGAAGCGTTCCCCGGCTCAGCCAGAAGTCCGCAATGGTGCTCTTTGGCGATCGCGGCAACCTCGCAGCTTTCCTCCACTGCCGCCACAAAAGGGCGGCCGGCCGCTAAGATTCCGTAGAGCTTGCTGGGTACAATGTAACCAGACAGGCCGCGCTTCAGGGAGACAACGAATAGATCCGCGCTGGCAAATAACTCCGATAGACTCTGCCTCGATTGATAGGGAAAGAAGCGGATGTTGGAAAGTCCCAAGGAATGGGCGCGGGCTTCCAGGGTCGGGCGCGTAACTCCGTCTCCGACCAGCACGAAAATGATATCCGGGTATGCACGCAGACGTTCCGCAGCGTCCAAGAGGGTGTCGAGTTCTTGGGACAACCCTAGGTTACCCGAATGCATCACGACAAAGCGGTCCGCCAGGCCGTTGGCAAGAGCGAAGGGATTCTTCTTGGCAGTGGGCGTGATGGCAGCACAATCGGCCCAGTTGTGGATGACCGTCACCCGTCGAGGATCGGCCCCCTTTTGTTGGATCAGGCGGTCCCGCATGGTTTCCCCCAGCGCTACCACTTGGTCTGAGTTTCGGATGAGAAATCGGCTGATCCAGCGAAGGGTTCGATTCACTGTTTCGCTGCGGAAGTCTTCCACCAGTTGCGCTACTTCGGGGAAGATATCTTCGCAGAGGAACACAAGCTTAGCGCCGGATCGGCGTGCCGTCAGGAGTGCAGCTAGGCCGATGATGGGAGGATCGGTGAGGAAGACGACGACGTCGGGCTTGGGAACGGTGAATCCGGCCAGGCAGGCGGAGAGAAAGTAGGTAAGATAATTGGCGGCCCGGCCTGCGAACCGGGTCGGACGAAAGGTGGTTCCCCAGGCCCGCCGGATCTCTACACCGTGATGTTGTTCAGAGCGGCTTGGCGGCCCGGCAACCACGGTTACCCGGCATCCGTGCTTTTGGACTAGATCCTCTGCCAACTCGGTGAGGAGCTGGCCGGTGGCTCCGAAATCTGGATAATAGGAGCGGTTGAAGAAGCAGATCCTCAAGGCCGGGTTCGATTCTCCCGGTACCATTGGATCATTCGCCGCAGGCCTTCTTCAAAACCCGTCCTCGCCTGGAATCCAAAGGCTTCCCAAGCGCGGCTGGTGTCCAGGCAGCGACGGGGCTGGCCGTTGGGTTGGGTGGTGTCCCATCGGATTCGACCCTTGAAACCGGTGTACTCGGCAATCCGCTCCGCTAACTCCTTGGTCGAGATTTCCACCCCTGATCCGACGTTGACAGGGTCGGCCCCATCGTATCGTTCGGTGGCCAGAACAATGGCCTCCGCCGCGTCTTCCACGTAGAGGAATTCCCGCGTGGGGGTGCCATCGCCCCAGCAGACGATCTCCGGCTTGTGTTGCTCCATCGCTTCCAGGCATTTCCGGATCAGCGCCGGGATCACGTGGGAGGTTTCCGGGTCAAAATGGTCGCCGGGCCCGTAGAGGTTCACCATCAGCAGGTGGATCGCGTTAAAGTTGTACTGCTGGCGGTAAGCCTGCCCCTGGATGAGGAGCATCTTCTTGGCCAGGCCGTAAGGGGCGTTGGTCTCTTCCGGATAGCCGCTCCAAAGGTTTTCTTCCCGGAACGGGACGGGGGTGAATTTGGGATAGGAACAGATCGTTCCAACGCCCACGAATTTCTCGACGTCCGCCCGCCGGGCGTATTCCATAGCGAGAGAGCCCATCATCAGGTTCTCGTAAAAGAACCGTCCGGGGTTCGCCCGGTTGGCGCCGATCCCCCCCACCACAGCGGCCAGGTGGATCACGACCTGCGGCTGGGCGTCCCGGTAGAGCCTCTGGACGTGTGCCTCCTGGGTCAGGTCATACTGACTCCGTTGGGGGATGACGATGTCCCTACAGCCGCGCTTCTCCAGGACCGGGACCAAATGCCGGCCCAGGAACCCCGCGCCTCCCGTGACCAGGACCCGTTTAGTCGCCAGCTCCATCAAGGTTTCTTCAGCCAGCCGAATCGGCCATTGCGGGCCAGGAGGAGCTTCCCCTCGCCGGGTGCCGGAAGGCCCGCCGCCTCCAACTCCGCGTCCACCAGGATACTCACCAGATCTTTGAATTTCACTGTCGCCTCCCAGTCCAGCTTCTGCTTGGCCTGCGCGGGGTCGGCTTGAAGGTGCTCGACCTCCGTGGGGCGGAAATAACGGGGATCCACCTCCACGAAGCCGCGCCAGTCCAGCTTGGCGTAGCCGAACGCCTCCTCGATGAATTCCTGAACGGAATGGGTTTCTCCCGTTCCCAAAACGAGGTCGGCCGGGGTGTCCTTCTGGAGGAGCATCCACATCCCCACGACGTATTCGGGGGCGTATCCCCAGTCCCTGCGGGCCTTGAGGTTCCCGAGGAACAGCTTTTTCTGCCGTCCCGCGAGGATGGCGGCGATCGCCCGAGCGATCTTTCTGGAGACGAACGTCTCACCACGACGCGGACTCTCGTGGTTAAACAGGATGCCGTTGCAGGCGAACAGGCCGTACCCCTCCCGGTAGGTCCGCGTCATCCAGTAGGCGTAGACCTTGGCGGCCGCGTACGGGCTGCGAGGCCGGAATGGGGTCTGCTCACTCTGGGGGGCCGGGGCGTCCCCGAACATCTCGGAGCTGGAGGCATTGTAGAGCCGGCAGCGGATGCCGCTCCTGCGGACCGCTTCCAGCAGGCGGATGGTCCCAAGCCCGGTGATGTCGGCGGTGGATTCCGGCATATCGAAGCTAACCCGCACGTGGCTTTGGGCTCCCAGATGGTAGATTTCCTCCGGGTGGACCTCATAGATCAGGTTGGTCAGCCGGCTGGCGTCGGAGAGGTCTCCGTAGTGAAGGACGAGCCGGACGGGGGTATCATGCGGGTCCTGATAGAGGTGTTCAATCCGCTCCGTATTGAACGTGCTGGCCCGTCGGATCAGACCGTGCACGATGTAATTCTTGGAAAGGAGAAACTCAGCCAGATAAGAGCCATCCTGGCCCGTAATCCCAGTGATCAGTGCGACCTTAGGCATTTATCGCCTTGCCTCCAATCCCTTTTCTACCACAATCCTTCCGAGTGCCAATACATCCATTTTAGTTCGCAGGAAACAGCCCAAAGCTTCCTCGGGTCGGTGCACAATCGGCTCATTTTCGTTAAAAGAGGTGTTGAGGAGAACGGGAACGCCCGTTTGCGCCTCGAATGCCTTCAAGAGCTGCCAATAAAGAGGGTTGTTTGTGCGGCTGACCGTTTGCAGCCTCCCCGAACCATCGGCATGGGTGACGGCAGGAATCACCGCCCGCTTCTCGGGCCGGACCGGATAAACTTGAATCATAAAAGGGTCCGGAACGGCCCCCACGAAGTAATCGTTGAGTGCCTCTTCCAAGATGGAGGGAGCAAAGGGTCTGAATTTCTCCCGGAATTTGATCTTGGTGTTGATGATCTCCCGCATATCAGCCCGCCTGGGATCAGCCAAAATGCTTCGGTTCCCCAGGGCACGGGGGCCCCACTCCATACGGCCCTGGAACCAGCCGACAATCTTCCCTTCCGAAATCTGTTGGGCGACCCTCCGGCAGAGTTCCTGCTCGTCCGGCATCTCGAGGATCCGGCAGCCTTGCCGGGCCAGGTCAGCGCCGCGGGCCTTCAGCGGTTGGCGAAACTCGTCCGGGTTGAACTCTGGCCCCCAACAGGCGTGCTCCATCACGAACCGACGAGGTTGCCCCAGCAATTGGTGCTGGACGTAGCAGGCGGCTCCAAGGGAGGTCCCATTGTCCGCGGCTGCTGGTTGGATGTAAAGTTCTTGGAATGGTGTTCGTTCACGGATCTTTCCGTTGGCGGCGCTGTTCATAGCGCAGCCGCCGGCTAAGCAGAGGCGGGGAACGCGGGTCTTCTGGTAAAGGACGTTCAGCAGTTGGAAGACCGCTTCCTCGAAAACGAACTGAAGTGAAGCGGAGATGGCTTCATGTCGGGGTTCAATCGCTTCTTCAGGCTTGCGGGCAGGTCCCAGCAGATCCTCCAGTTTTTTCGTGTACACAGGACCGAGGGTCGGTTCCCCTTCGTCCCAGGTCATGCTGACCCCGTCGGAGTGATGCCGGAAATAGGCCAGATCCAGCTCGAAACGTCCGTCCGTCCCAAAGTGAATGAGCCGTTTCAGCGCATCGGCATATTCCGGCTGACTATAGGCGGCAAGTCCCATGACCTTATACTCATCCCCGTATTTCGGGAAACCGAGATACTGGGTTAATCCCAGGTAGAGGATGCCCAGCGAGTGCGGGAAATAAATCTTTTCCAGCAGCTCCAATCGGGGACCTTTTCCGATCGCGAAAGAGGTACTGACAAAATCCCCAAATCCATCCATCGCGCAGACGGCGGCCTCCTCAAAGGGAGAAACGAAAAAGGTGCTGGCCAAATGGGTCGGGTGGTGCTCCACCCAATGGAGGCGCTTGCGAACGTGCTGGAGCGGCAACTCCAACTCCTGTGCGATCCGATCGGCGATGCCAAAGACACGCTTGGCGTTCCGGAATCGGTCGAATGCTAATCTCGGATGGGGCCTGTGGCAGAGGGCAAAGAGCGTTTTTCGGAACAGATTAGCCCTCGGATTGCGCGAGACGGCAAAATGGTCAATCTGGGCGGGCGAACTCCCGGCCATCTTTAGACAGGTGCGAATAGCTTCACTTGGGAAGCCCGCCCAATGCTTTACCCGGCGAAATCGCTCTTCCTCCACCGCCGCCACCAACTCCCCGTCTCGAAGCAAAGCAGCGGAGACGTCCCCGTGATAGGCGTTGATGCCTAGGATGATCATTTCACCTGCGCCAGAAATTCGGAAGAATCGGCAGAGGTTTTACCATCCAGCGGCTGGAGGGTATAGCCTAGGCTTGCGAGGAGACGGAGGCATTCATCCCGCACCTGTGGGCCATGAGTAGATAAAAGCAAAAGAGGCCGTCTTTCTTCCAGAAGCTTTTTTGCACCCTTCAAAACAGAGTATTCGGCCCCTTCGACGTTCATTTTAATCATGGTAGGTATCGGGTATTTATTTTTAAATACCAAAGAATCCAACTTGAAAGACTTGGCTTGGAACGAGCCGTTGACATCCAGATGAACGTGAGAAAGGCTAGCGCCTTCGCTGATTCGAACTTCCCCATCTGCTTCATAAGCGGCTCCAGCTACAATTTGAACGTTGGACACCCGATTCAAGGCCAGATGCCGTTCAAGATATTCCAGGTTAGGGGGGAAAGGTTCGATGGCCACGATTCGTCCGGTGGGGCCTACGAGGAATGAGGCAAGCAGGGTATAGGATCCCACGTTGGCTCCAATGTCATAGACGACGGCTCCTGGCTTCACAATCTGTTCGAAAAGACGTTGGTTCTCCATCTGATCACATCCAAGCCACCATCCGTGAGTTGACGAACCCACGATCCATTTCTTGCCCCTTAGGGGCCCCTGAAGAATCGGAACTGCCCAATGCTTCGGAATCCATCGCAGTGGCCACCGGAGAACGCGCCCAATCCAGAGATCGGATTTAATCGCTGAAAAATTTACTCTCATTTCGTAACGAGGACGCGCATCAAACGGCCTGGGGCTCTTCTTTTTTATTCGCCAGAGCCTCTCGTTTGTACCACTCCAGGGTCCGGCGGACGCCCTCTTCCAGATCCACTTCCGGGGCCCATCCCAGATCAATGTAGGCCTTGTTGCTGGAGATCAGTTTCCGAAAATACTGAAACTCTCCCACACGGGAGGCTTCCTCCTTGTACTGGATCTCTACTCCCCCCACGAGTTTGGAGACGAGCTCAGCCAGCTCCTTGACCGTGACAAACCGCATTCCCTCCAGGTTGTAAATCTGATTGGAGGCCACGTCCTGAAGCGCCAAGACATGCGCCCGGGCCAGATCCCCCACGAAGACGAACCGTCGGGAGGCGCTACCATCCCCAAAGATCGTCAGGGGTTGTTTTTCGAAAGCGCGGTCGAGGAAATTCTTCAACACAAGCCCGGGCCACATCCCCGGTCCGTAGGGGATGCCGTACCGGAGGATCGTAAAGGGAAGTCCGTAGAGCTTGTGGAAATCGTGGGCGAGAAGCTCCGTGGCGATCTTCGTAGTCGTGTAAACATGTCCACCGCCCTCCGGCAGGAAAGGCGCATGCTCATCCAGCAGGCCGGACCCCATCGCATTGGCTACCCAGCAGGTGCTCGCCAGGATCACCCGTTTCACGCCGGTCTGGCGCGAGGCCTCCAGCACTGACGCGGTCCCTCCCACATTGGCGGTAACCGCCTTGACCGGATTTTGCAGAGCGTCCCGCGCGTCGGCCACTCCGGCCAGATGGAACACGATTGCCGGACTGAGTCGCTCAAATTCACGGATCAAACCCTGCGTGTCGCAGATGTTCAGGCCTCGTTCCGCGGCGGCTAGATCCACCACCTCGACCTCGTGTCCGGCCTCCCGCAGCGCCCGGACCACATGTCGGCCGATAAAACCGTTGCCTCCGGTCACGATGCAACTCATTTGCGCGCCCAAGGTTTTGAACCAGAATAGGCAAGGTCTGTTTCCGCCCGGCGGATACCGAATTTGGCCGCCTCGTAGATCTTCGCGTCAACCAGGAAACGATACCAACACCCCTGCAGGAAGTGGAAGATCAACCCCTCGCGACCATCGAGAAATCCAAGGCGAATCACGTAGCGATAGAAGAAATAGAAGAAGGCCCGCAAGAACAGCGGGGAACGGGCATACAGATGGATCTTCATCCATCGCCGCCGCCTCTCTTGGGTAAAGCGCAAAGAGGGAGCCACGGTTTGGGGGGGCAGCTTCCCGCGCCCCGCGAAGGCCAGCATATCCAGCATCTCCCCGACGGCCCAGTGGTTGTGCTTGTCCACCCAGAAACTCAGGCCTTTCCGGTTGTAATCGACGAAGTCGTTCTTCAAACGGACCGAGCGGCCTTCGGACAGCATAATGTGCTCCTCGGTGATGTCCTCGTAACGCCCTTTCCCCCTGCGGAACAGCCGGAGGAACCACATAGGATAGTAATCTCCGTGCCGGATCCAGCGCCCCATGAAATACACCTTTCTTTTGAGATAAATCCCGGTGATTTCTTGGGACAGGCTGGGCAATGTCCGGACGATTTCACCGGCCAGAGCCGGCGTGACGGTTTCGTCCGCGTCCAAGCGGAGGACCCAATCTCCGGCCAAAGGGATGTTGTCCAAGGCCCAGTTGAACTGTTTCGCCTGGTTCTCAAAGGGGTGTTGCACGACCCGGTCAGTATACCTCTTGCAAATGGCCACCGTTGTGTCGGTGCTGAAAGAATCCACGATGATAATTTCATCTACCCAAGCTCGTGTACTCTTGAGAGTGTATTCGACGTTGGCTTCTTCGTTGTGGGTCAGGATAACCAGCGAGAGGGTCATTCCCGTGCCGAGAGTTCCCGGATGGCTTGGGCCACCAGTTCGATCATCTTCGTGGGAGAAGGCCGCAGCGGTTGCGCGCTTCTCCGGGTCGCCTCAATGATCGCCGCCGGCAAATCCTCGGCCTCATAGGCCGCGACCACGCGTCCCTCTTCCGTGAGCAGCCGGACAGACTCCACCTGGTGGTCGTCCACGTGCTCCCCGTATTTCTTGCGCCGCGGCATCACGACCGGCACTTTCCCCGCCCGGAAAATGTGAAGCAGCGTTCCCGCCCCCGCGTGGCAGATGACCAGCCGGGCCTCCTGCATCTTGCGTTGGAATTCTTCCGGGGATAAAAACGGTGCCGCATCACAGTGGAGGGGGGTGAATCCCGGACAGTTCCCGACCTGCATGAAAACCCTGTCTCCCAGAGTTCCTTGGCCGGCCAGCGTATCTACGGTCTCCAGAAGGCGGCGGAAGTCTTGGGTCGAATTACCCACCGTGACAAAGATCAACCCAACGGCCCTCCATAAATCCCCTTCGGGAAATGGTGTTCCAAGGATTTCCACTGGTAAAAAAGGCGATCCGCTAGCAGGTGCATCAGTCGGCCCGTGAGGGAAGGTTTCTCGGTGCGGGTGAACGATTCGATAAAGATTGTCCGGACCCCCAACAGTTTGCCCGCCAGCGCGAAAGGTACCACGGGTCCTGCTCCCGTGCTGAGGATTAGCCGCGGCCGCTCTTTTCTCAGGATGCGCAGCGCCTCCCAGAGATTGACCAGCAGCAGCCAGTCCCGTTCGGAGTGGTGGATGAAATATGTTTTGTCCCGCATGTCTTCGGGCAGTTGCACCCGGTCATTGAGCACGTAGAAATAGTCGTAGCGCTCATATACGGGCTTCAGCACCCGCACCTCTGTCAAATGCCCTCCGCAGGAAGAAACGATGCAGATCTTCATGCCGTCGCCTCTTGGTAGCAGCGGATCATCTCCCTCGCCCGTTCTTCCCAAGAGAATTCTTTCTGCATCCATGCCCTGCCCCTGAGCCCCATTTCTTCCAAAGGCATCCGGCGGATCCGCTCGATGGCCCGGGCAAGACTCTCGGGGTTGTTGGGCACCCACAGCCCGCAGCCGATCTCGACCAGTCGTTCCCAGGGAGTTCCTTGCCCGGCAATGACCGGCACCCCGTGCGCTAGGGCCTCGGCCGCGGCCATGCCGAAATTCTCTGTGTGAGAGGGAAGCACCAACACGTCCGCGGCGGCAAATAGACGGCGTTTTTCTTCCCCGGAAACCATGCCCGCGAATCGGACGCGCGGCGAGAGAGAGGTTTTCCGGACGATCTCTTCCAGCGTTTGGGTGAACGCGGCGGTCCCAGCCCCGGCCAACGTCAGGGACCATTGATCCTCGCCACGCTGGAGCAACAGAGAGCAGGCGGCCAGCAGGTTTTCAATGCCTTTGATCGGGTGAAGGCGGCCCACATACACCAGGCGGAGAAGGCCGCCTCCGTCGGTCCGCTCCGCGAACTCGGGTATTTCCACCGCGTTTGGAATGACGGCCGTCTTTGCCCAAGGGAGGATGGGGCGGCTCTCCCGGGCTTCTTTCTCCGACGTGTAATGTAATAAAACCCTATGAGGAGCCGCCGCGCGGCAGGCCCGTTCCCAGAAGGCCTTGAGCCGGAGACGGGAAGAGCCTTGCCATCTTTGCAGCGACCCCCGAGGAGACCAGATCAAGGGTTTCCGCAATAGCCGACAGGTCAATAACGCCGGCAGCGTGGGCCAGGAATAAACGCCGGTCAGATGCACCACGTCCGCCCACCGGATCAGCCCGGGAAGAGAAACAAGCAATCCCGGCGCGAAATCTTGGCCCCAAACCTTCCGGCAAAAAAGGACTTCATAGCCGGCCGGGTACGCCTGCCGGGATCCGGTCGCCGGCAGCCTAAGATTTCCGGGTCCCGCCGTGTCGGTGGTCAGCACCCTCACCTCATGTTTGCTTCGAGCAAGCGCGTTACAAAGTCCGTGGAGGGAATAGATCGGGCCGCCGTAATGAAAGGCAGGATAAAAGCTGGGGCTGACGTGTAAAATTCTCAAGATTCGAACCGGGCGGCGACTACCAACGCCCAGGGTCTCGACCAATGGATGTCCCCCGTGCGGAAACGGGAAAATACCTGAGCCACCGCTCTCTTGTCTAGGAAGCCGCCGGAGAGAGCGGCGCTCTCCATCGGGCCGCTATTTTGGCGCAGCCATTCCCCGATGGGAAGCGTGAAACCCATTTTTGGACGAGCCCACACTTCCCGGGGCAGATCCTCCCCCACCGCGTTGACCAGCAAAGGTTTGTTGATCCGTTTTTGGATCTTCCAACGGTCGGGTAGGCTGAAGACCCATTCGGCCAAATGGTGGTCCAGGAAAGGCAGGCGCATTTCGATCGAATGGGCCATACTCATCGAGTCGCTGTCTTTCAGAAGCTGGTTCTGGAGGTAGAGGGTGAGGTCAAAAAAACGTAGCGCCTCGGTCAACGGAAGGCGAGAGAGGGTGCTTTCCAAGGGAATCATGTTCCGCCGGGCCAGATTCCGTTCACCGAGCCCGGTCAAGCCTTGGATTTGGCGGTCAGAGAAAAGGCCCCGGAAAACCAAGTATGCACTATCCAGAGAGCCCTCTTTCAAACCAGCCAATCGATCCGCACCGTGAAACCCGCTTAAAACGCAGGTGCTGGCAAGCGCGTGTGCCGCCATCCCGCGGATTGCGGGGGGAGCTTTGGAGAAGGCTTGCCATACCCCATTGAGCGCTGAGTGAAGTTTCAAATGATTGTAACCCAAGAAGATCTCATCTGCTCCGGCTCCGGAGAGGACCACGGTCAGACCTGCGGTCTTGGCTGCCTTGCACACCATGTAGGTATTAATCCCATCCGCCGACGGTTGGTCCATGGATCTAAAAAAGGAAGGGAGGTCTGCAAAGAAGCCCTTCGCTTGGATGGAGACGCGGCGATGCCGGGTGCCAAAGCGTTTCGCCACGAGGTCGGAATAAGGCGATTCATCATAACGGGATTCATCAAACGAGAGAGAGACTGTGGTGACCGGCTCCTTCCGCGCGCGGCAAGCCAAAGCGACCAGCGCGGAAGAGTCCACGCCGCCGCTCAGAAAAATACCCGTTGGGACATCGCTGATCAGATGCAGGCGCAGGGATTCTTCGAGCAGTTCGCGGGTGCGCCGGTAAGGCGGCGCATCAACGCGGGCATCCGGACCGGACACCTGGAACGCAAGAGGATCCCAATAACGGACGGTTCGCGCGCCTTGGGGCCCGATCTCCATATAGTGCGCCGCGGGAAGCGAGCGCACGCCTTTTACCGTTGTATGAGGGGTGGGGACCGAGCCGAACCGAAGAAACTGAACCCACGCCTCGAGGTTTTTTTCTTTGGGGACGAGACCCGATTTGAGCAAAGCCCGGACCTCCGAGGCGAATAGAAATTGACGTGGATCTTGATAATAGTAAAGAGGTTTCATGCCGAAACGGTCTTTAGCCAGGATCAATCGCCACGGACGGCCGGAAGAAGGAGAATCGTAAAGAGCGAATGCAAACATCCCCCGCAAGCGGCGCAGCAACTCCTCCAGGCCCCAGGTTTCATATCCGTGGAGCAGGATTTCGGTATCGGTCTTGGAGCGAAACACATGCCCCACGCGGGCCAGCTCTTCCCGGAGTTCCTGGAAGTTATAGATCTCTCCGTTGCAGGAAACCCAGAGGGTCTCATCCTCATTCGCCATAGGCTGGCGGCCGGCTTCCGAGAGGTCGAGGATCGAGAGCCGGCGGTGGCCCAGCAGGACCCGGGTGTCCTGATAAATACCGGAGCCGTCGGGTCCCCGGTGGTTTTGGGCGCAGAGCATCTGCTGGAGAGCAGGGACCTCCTTGGAAGCGAAAGGCCCCTCCATTTTTACGATGCCCGCGATCCCGCACATTAAGGCCTTATCTCCGCAGATGGATTTCCCGTATGCCCTTCTCTATTTTGAAGCACAAAGACAGGTTGCCATCCACAAGCTGCTAATCTTTTTGGATAAAAGTCGCTCCGAAACCTTTCTTGCAAAGCTTCAGCTAGAGGTAGATCAGCTCCAAGAATGCGGGGATGATATCTAGGGGCCCTCATGTTGAAGACTGTTTAGTCAGATGGCTCACCAGAGCCCGATAGCGGTGTTCCCATTGGTGCGAGCGCACAACCCGCTCTCTTCCAGCAGCAGCAATAGCCTGGCGCTCTTCAGCGTGTCTCAGGTAATACTCGAGTTTTGTTCTAAGCTCATCCAACGTAGACCAAGCCGCGATCTGTTGATCTTCTTTGTAATATAGCGAGAGTTCAGGATACCTCTGGGCAAGATACATACTTCCACAAGCCGGAGCTTCAAAGTCACGCAAACGACTGTTAACGCATCCATCCTTCGATCCGATGGAGCCCCATCGCTGATTGACGCCGAGTATAATGCGTGCCTTGCTGATTGCCTCGACGATGTCTTCTGGATGGCCGAGATACCGAGCGCCTCCGGCCCAGCCTCTCTTCGGGTAGGTCCGGTGGCCGACGTCTCTTGTTGCGAACATCCGCAGCCCTTCCGCTCGCAACCTTGGGATCAGATAGGGACTGTCGTGGACATATTTCTTCCAGCTGGTCCGCCTCGGAAGCGCGGCGGCGGGATTCGGTGGATTCTCCTGCCAACCCCTTCCCGCGACGTACACGGACCCGGTCACATCTACGGCGGCTGCCAGAGCGTCGGCCCGGGGCGGTGTGTAAGAGCCGAGGAACAACACGTCATACTGTTTCTCTGTGTCGTGAGGCCGGAAGTGTTCCGTGCTGGCTGCCATTGGGCTGAACAGCAGCCGTGCTCCGTAGCGAGTCAAGTCGTAGAAATGATCTAAATGGCTAACTCCAATTAGGTCTAGATAAGGAGCAATGCGAATGCATCGATACCACTGAGTTGGCATGTCCACGTGGTAGTTGATCATTCTTATCCCTAGCTTTTTGATTTCGGCGGCTGTTTCGGGAAAGAGGAAATCATCGTAGACGACCATAAAGATCAGGTCGAGCTTTCCCGAAGATTTAAGGGAACGCACCAGGGTCAGCAAGCGGCGCATCTCCGAGGGACGATCTGCTACCCAGGCAGGATCGTACCAGCGGCCCATTCCTTGGTAAAAGAAAGTTTCCACAGTTTGAAATGTTGCCTTTAGCGTCGGCACAAGGTGCAGCTTCATCCAGTAATCGTCGCAGATTACGGCCAGGACATTCAGCGGAACCGGCACGCTTTCCTCTTCATTTAGTGGCTTCAAAATAGAGGAGGTCTCCCCACCTGCGTTTCAAGTACTGTGTAAAAAAGTTGGGGATCCCAGCCGATACCCAACAGCGCAACAACCTCGGTAAGGGGTAGACACCCCCCAGTTGGCTAAATCCCTGAAAAGAGATGGTCCTGAATCCTGAGAAGAGATTCCTGATCATGGCGGGGGAATAATACCTGGCCAGTGCCCCATCGCTGTAAAGATCGCAGATGTCCTGAGGAGTTTTTGTCAACAGCTTTCCCTGGAGTACTCCACGGATGAACATCAGATGCACCCAGAAATTGATCGAATCCCGGCGATAGACCATGATCATTGCTTTGCCGCCGGGTTTTAAGACGCGGTACATTTCTTGGACAACTCGGTTGATGTCCGGGATGTGATGGATCACCCCCCAAGACCAAATCCGATCAAAGAGGACTCCTCGAAACGGCAGGGCCTCTGCGTCTGCGCGGACCAAATGGACAGAGATTTGGCCGATTTCTAGCCGCCGCTTAGTTAAAGCAAGGGCTCGTTCCGTGAAGTCTAGCGCGATCACCCTTGCGCCGCGCCGTCTCAAGACCTCCGCCTCCACTCCCGCACCGCACCCGATGACCAAAACCCGCTTCCCCTCCAGAGATTCCTTATCGAGCGGGAGGGAATAGGGGGAGTCATTTCGGTGTACTTCCGGCAGCGCCTCACATAATCTCCGGTCAATTTCCCGGTAAAACTCCGCGGTCCCTTCTGTTTCGGAGAGAGTTTTTCTCCAGTCGTACACCATGGGATGGGTTTCCCACCAGCGTTTCGAGGCGGACCTCAACCGCTCATTCCTTCGGCTCATGGCCTAGAGCCATTTTTGCAAAACTGACGGGTGTCCCCCGCTGGGATATTCTCAACAGAACCCATCCCATGGTGGTGACCAGCAGGCCGATCTCCAACCCTCGGAGAAATGACTGCACTCCGACCAGCACCGTTTCCGCGCCAATCATGACAGTGCCGTAGTAGCCGTAGGATAGGACGGGGGGCAATTTCCTATAGAGTTTTTCAGTTCCCACACAAACCCACGCGAGAATAATGGCCAAACCGATCACGCCTGCCAAGCCGAAGTTCCAGTAGGCCTCCGCCACCATGAAGATGCCCCCACCGTGCTGGAAATAACGGGCTAGGATCCAGGGTTCCGACAAGGGGCGCTCATAGCCGATGATTTCGGCGACGAAGCTGGGTGTCATTTGAGGGATTAGATTCCAGTAAGTCGCCCCTTCGCGGTGGATTCCGTTTTCGTAAAGAAAGGTGGTTTCCAACAGGTCCCAGGTGACTTTCGGGAACCGGTCCAATTTTGCTATGGAGCCCTCCTGGATATCCTGTAGCGTTGAGCTCGAGCCTTCCGAAAACGATTGCCAGAGGCCTTTCTCCGAAGCCGTTCCGCGGACATTAGCCCACGCGATCAGGAAAACGAACGCAACAGGAATAAGCGCGAGGATGATCCACCCTCTGAACCTTGACGTGGATATTGTGTAATAGAGAAGGGCTAAGAAAATCAAGAACCCGAACGTGGTGGAACGCTCACCGCGCAGAAGCTTGAAATAGAAAAGGGCTGCCAGTAGGATACCCAAGGTGACGTAAAAATTTTTGTGTCGTGCCCCATAAACCCGCAGGGTCCCGATAAGGGAACAGATTCCCAACATTGTCCAGAGGGCGTCTATCCCTGAATAAGTTTCACGCTGTTTTGCCAGCCATTCGGTGGAGTGATAGCCGGCTTGTGTAATCAGCTCTCCCTGTACGTTGACCGCGGCCAACGCCAGGGCGGCTACCAGGAAGAACCCTCGGGTTGCTTTTGCAAAAGTTTTCTCCGGCGGCGTCGATTCACCCCATGACCATCCCGAAGGAGCTCGCCACAACAGGAGAGCTAAAAAGAGGCAGACAAAAATCAAAAGCGCGTGGAGGGCCTGGGATTTGAGGGGTTCATAGAAGACCACATCCGGATTTTCAGTGCTGAAATCCATCTTGGCAAATTCGGTGATAATAAGGGTCGCGGCAAAGAGGGTAGTGGAGAAGACAGCAGCAAGAGCGGATGAGTAGAAGCTTTTCCTTAGGAATAAAAATCCTGTTGCCAGGAATGCCGCCAGGGTGAAAATCATCTCCGACATAGAGGCGGGGACCTGATGGTAAAAACTTACCATCCCGTAAGCGGTCCCAAACAACAGGACTCCAAGCAATATTGCGACAAACTTGCTCTGGCGGTCCTTAAGCAATGCCCGCCACCTGCTTGAGGAGGGCAATCGCCCGGTTCGCAGGCCACTCTTCGGCCGTGAGCCTGGCTTGCTGACCCAGCTGGGTAATGAGTTTTCGATCAACAACGAAACGCCGCATGCATGCGGCAAGATCTTGCGCGTCTCCGCTTTTGAAGAGGAAGCCGTTCGCGCCTACCCTCACCCGGTCCACAGCGGCCATCGTATGATCAGAGGCGATGACCGGCTTAGCCAAAGTCATTGCCTCAAGAACAACGACTCCGTAAGGTTCCCAATCCGCCGGATGGACCAGGACGTCAGAATCTTCCAGCAACTGCATTGCCTCCGCATGTTCCTTCCATCCGAGAAACCTCACGCATCCTTGCAGTCCTTTGCCCTCCACCAGGTTCTGGAGATGGTGTCTCTGGGGACCTTCCCCAACGAGGGTCAGTACCGGCTTCCCCGCTCCCCGCTCCCGCGAAACTTGTTCCAGCGCGCAGATGGCCAGATCAAAGCGTTTAATAGGATCGAGCCGCCCCAGACAGATGAACCGAAGGGGCGAAGATGCGGGTGGAGCTTTGGGGGTTGGAGGAACGGCCACCCAATAGGGGAAGACAACAAGCTTTTCGGCCGGACAATTCATCGCGGCGAGCAATTTTGCTCCCGCCTCCCCCGTAACCAGCACTTTGTCTGCTTTCGAGAACAGGTATGCTAGCCAGCGGGCTCGTAGGATCCTCTTCAAGCCGAAACGCGCCTTCGGGTTTGGACAATCCGTCCAGATCGCGAATGGGGACCCCCGCGCGATCCGGGCCATCGCGACAACAAGCATCCAGGGATCTTCCCATCCGGCCAAAATGAAGTAGCTCTTCCTCTCAGACAGCGCCAAGCGGATTGCCTCCACGTCTATCCATCCCCACCGGATTGGGCACCTCCAGGAGAATGAAGCCTTGAAGGGCACGCGCCAGGGGTGGCTGGGCCACCGTATTTTCCGGAAATGGACCAGCAAATCAAATGCGCCGGAACTGGCAAGAGCGGAGAAGAGAAAATCATTGTAAGGGGTGGGCTGGCTGCAAAACCAATGGAGGCGTCTCTTCGCTTGGACCGGCATCAACCCTCCCGGAATCCCTCAATATCCACCAGCCACTGTTTCATGCGGCTGACCACATCATAACCGCTGCGCAGGCACCGTTCATAGCCCTTCTGGGCGATCTGCGCCCGGGCCTCCTCATGGCGGAGGTAGAAACGGATCTTGTCAATCAACTCCTCGGAGGATGAGAAGTATTCAGCCTCCTTGCCCTCGTCATACAGCCCCTGCATGACGTCCGTGCGTTTTGCCAGAAGGAATCCTCTGCATGCTGGAATCTCGAAGACCCGATAGGAATAACGGTCGCGATTCGCCCCGCTGTAAAAGGCGATGCATATCTTTGCCGCGGATATCGTACGGGCATAGGCATCACCCAGCAAAGGTTTGATTTGAGATCCGCACCTCCTTTGAATCGCTAAGGGTAAGTACCTGTTCCATTCGGGTGACCCAAACAGGGAAAGGGGGATATCTGCCTCAACCATGTCCGTCACGTGCTGGATGCGTTGGTCCGGCTCAGGGTGTCCGATGAAAACCACCTGAGGTTTCGAACGGAAATCATCGAGACCGGTACTGGAATAGGGATGGTGAAGCCAGGGAACATAATAGGTCATGAGAATCTTGACGTTCCGGACCCCCAGGCGACGATAATCAGAGAGGTTCTCTTCCCGGATCACATGGTGAGATTGATAGAACGGAATAGCTCGACGGAACAACCTAAAATAGGCCTTTCGGCCAAAGGCCCCAAAGGGATCGTCATGATGGAAACCTGTGATCCAGCAGGACTGGGCGAGCTGAGCGACTGTTTCCGGATAGATGGGGAATCCGCAGTGGATTAAGAGAATATCCGGATGGATGGAGCGCGCCAGCTGTCGGAGCTTGGAGTTGGTTCTTAAAACTGCCGGACCCCACATCAGCTTATATTCAATCTTTCCTAACACACCGCCAGGAAAGAGGGGTGACCAATCAAAAAAGGCGACATTGTGTCCCAATTGCTGAAGTCCTTTCACCCAGGCTGGAGCGAACCACTCGTACTGCCCATACCCCGCGACAAGGATCTTCACAATAGCCCGACCAGATGGAATAGCCGTTCGAATCGCTGCTCCCACGTGTGGTCCCGGAGGGCGCGTTCACGGCCCGCCTTTCGAATGGCGGCAGCTTCTTCAGAATGTTTTAAGAGATGGCGGATCTTTCCCAGGCAGTCCCACTTATCTCTGTAACAAACGACCTCCTTGCCGATCTCATAACATTCGGCTAAGTCTGGGTGGCGCGAGGTCAGATACAATCCACCGCTCATGGGGATCTCGAAATCGCGACCTTTCAGGTGCTGTATGCTGACCATGTGATCCTTTCCACCGAATCCCAGGTTGATCCGGCTCTTGCTGTAAAGGGCGATCATTTCCTCGAGCGGAAGCGCGCCCCTTTCCCACCCTAGCCCGAAGGTGGCTACGTTCACTCCGTGACGGCGCAGGAACTCGATGAGGAGGGGTCGATAACCGTAGTGTCCCCCCACAAAGGAGACGTCGTATTCAAACGGGACATTGTAAGGCCGATGGATCTCGGGATTTGCCGCTTCGGGCCAAAAGAGGGCCAGGCCACCCTCCGCCTGATATTTGAGGCAACTCCTCCTCGAACTGGTCAAATTAAGATCCACTATCGAAGCGAAGGCTGCCGGCCCACTCCAGACGCCCTTCATTTTCCTTCCATAGAACGTGGCCGTGTCATCCCAACTGTAGTTAAGGATGGGGATGCCCCTTTTCTTTAGAGGCAACAGCACGTTGGGATCGAGCAACCAACCCGCCATTTGTCCAAGTAAAACGTCAGGCTGAGAAGACAGATCCTCTGCGAGGGACAAAAGTTTTTGGCCCATCGCTGTCCTCGTATTTTTCTGTTGTGGTGTAGAGGAGTGTCCGGGATAAGCCCCCGGCTGGATCAATGTCAGGGCGCCGAACGTTCTCAGAGAGGGGTAAAGATTGCCCTCGTTGTAACCGGTAGGATCACCAATCCCCACGAAGAAGATGCTCAGCTTGCCCCTGGGTTTTGGCCTGATGCGGGGGAACCTTTCCTGCAGAAGCCGACGGATTGCCTCCTCGGAAAGGGGGGCTTCTGCGCGGACTTTTTTTCTCCACCGGGTTTCCTCAAGCAAGACCGACAGCGTCTGCAGGCCGCGTTTGAGGTAGTGGTTGGCTAAATAGGCAGGGCCCAGATCTTCGAGTGCATTCATACCCGTTTCCTCAACAACAGATTGACAGTGGAGAGCAAAAGATCCTGTTCACTGTATTGTTTCCGAAGCCTCTCCCATACCAACGGGTTCTCACGGCGGAATTGGAGTCCTCGGTTGCTTAGAGTCCACGCCTGGTATTCGACGTTAAAGTATGGTTTGAAGATGTTCATGTAATCTTCGTATCGGCAGCGGTTGAGCAACCCCTTCTCCAGCCACTCCTTTTCTCGGTCATCTGAGGCTTTTGCCAACCGCTGAAGCTCATTCTCGCTCACTAAGAGATGACTGTAGCCAAGAGAATCCAGGTGGCTCCCTTTATAGGTACGCCACAGGGGCCCGAAGACCGCGTAATAGCAGCCTTCGGGCCGAAGCACCCGATGCGCTTCTCTCATGTGGTTCTGCAGAGGAACGATATGTTCCAAGGTGGCAAACGAAGTGAGAAGGTCAAAAGATGCGTCTCGGAAAGGCAACTTACCTGCATCGGATTGAACAAAATGCAAAGGTGGTTCCGAGGCATTCCTAGTAAGATGTTTCCAACCAATCCTGTAATCTTGAAGATCCATGGCGCAAACGGATTTTGGCTTGTAGAGCAGCCAGGGGAGCGCCTCCTCCCCCCCTCCTGCGCCGATGAGCAGGATGTCCTGGTCGGTAATCAGGCCTCGTCGAAGCAGCCGTTTGAATTCCAGCGGTTTGGACAATCCTCTTCCACTTGGGGTGATTGGCCAACGGGCCGCCCTGCAGAATTCTAAGCCGTAGTATCGACCAGCCCAGCAAGTCCAAAACGCGAGGCTCAGGGTGGACAACAGATGGTCATAGAGCCACCGCACAACCTTGAGCGTTCGAGTTTTCGGGAAGTCATCGATTCTCATCGTGGAGCAGGGGCGTGAGGTCGGTCGACCACGACGCGAAGGATCCACCAGACCAGGGCGAGGAACAGGAAAGAGGTCGCGGCGTTAGCACACGCGGCACCCAGCATCCCAGCTTGTCGTATCCATAGGAAGGAGAGAGGCACACTGAGCGTTCCGGGGATCAGGTATGCCCAGAGCAGCACATCAGGACGATTGTGGGCCAAGACGGATGTCCCAAGCAGCAGGGCGAGGCTCTGGGCAAAGGCGCTGACAGCCAGGACCGTCAATATGCCGCTGGAGACGACGTAATCTGCGCGCGTCAGCAATCGCATGATCCAAACCCCTCCCAAGGCGTATCCGATAATCATGAGGATGCCAAGCCCGGCGAAGAGCCCAACTGAGGATTGAACAACGGCTCTGCCGGATGCCAATCGCATCGGCTCTGTGCCGGCACCGGCCCGCTCAAAAACAATCGGGGTGGCAAGCTGCAGAAAAAAGGCAGCTCCGAAGCCGAAGGGCATGGAAGCCACTTGAAAGGCAGCAACGTAGGGGCCTACGGTTGCAGCACCCAGGAGGAACTGCAGGATATAGCGGTCCACGTAGTTTTCCCCCCAGGCGAAGGCGCTCCAGATGGCATAGGGAGCGCCGTAGGCAAGCAGCTTAGCGAGGATTTCTTTTTGGACCCAAGGGGTGTTTCTCTCGTGGAAGGCGATCCGTACCGGTTTTAAGGAGGGAGCAAGCATGGCCAGCGAGGCGACCAGGTACCCAGTGAGGACAGCGCCGAGAGAGGGGGCAAACAGCAGGATGAAGGCCCCAGCGCAAAGGGGACGGCTCCACGTTGTGAAGACCGACAAACCCGCGGCCCTCCTGCGCAGACGCGCAGCCCCGGAAATGCCGGTCCCCAGAAGCTGCCACGTATTGGCGAGAAGAATCGCAAGCGTGAGTGTTAAGGCTAAAGGAGTGAAGTTTGTTCCCTTGAATAGGCCGGTATGGATGAGGGTAAGCCCCACAGCGGCAACCAGCAGGCTGACCCAGAAGTAAAGCGTCAGGATGGTGCGGAAGAGGGGGCCGAGATTTTTGGATTCACGACTTGGGGCATACAGGCGAATGGCCGCCTGCATGATGGGGGCAAAAAACAGCCAACCGGGCAGAACCATAGCGACTTCGAGAAGATTGACCCGTCCGTAGATCTCCTTGGGAAGCAGCTGGGTGAGGAGTTTTAAGCCGACGATACTCCCCAACGCTGTTCCCAGTTGCCCTAGGAATACCCAGCCTGCCTCCCCAATAATTCGCGCCTTAAGAATTGCGTTGAAAGAACGCATCCATAGTCTGCCCAATGGTTTCGATGTCTTCGTTGCTTAGCCCATGGTGACAGGGGATGTAAAAACCGTTGCGCGTTACCCATTTCGCCACCGGATACTTATCTTCTAGTGTTTCGCCGAAGATCTTTCGATAGATGGGTTGACCCAACACCGGCATCATGGGCCGCGTCTCGATTTTTTCCTCCAGATGATCCACAAGCTCGTCGCGCCGGACTCCCTCCTTGCATACGATCGGGTACATCATGAAGGCGTGTTCCCGATTCGGAGCTGTTTCCGGAAGCTGGAGCCATTTCGACAGAGGGCTCAACCGCTGAGTGATCGCCGCGGCGTTCCGGCGCCTCGCGGCCATGATCTGGTCTGCGATGGTCAATTGTCCTAGACCCAACGCGGCCTCCAGCTCCGTCGAGCGAAAGCTGTGTCCCAACCAGATGAAGTTGAAGCGTCCGGCCACAACGGCGCGGCGGCGCTCGGGATCCTCCATGCAATCGTCATCGTCAATTTTCAGATAGATGTGGTCTCGGCCGTGGGCCATGATGCTTCGGCATGCAATGGCGTAGCTGTCGTTGTTGGTGGTGATGAGCCCCCCTACGCCTGTGGTGAGGATGTGAGCCACATAGGTGGAAAAACAGCCCAGGTCCCCCATCGACCCGACCCATTGATTCCGGAACCTCGTGAACATGCACTCGCAAGAGTCCTCAAGGACCTTGAGCTTGTGACGCCGTGCAATATCGAGAATCCGGTCCATATCGCAGGGCTGCCCATACATGTGAACGGGCATAACGGCGCGTGTGCGTTGCGTCAGATGCCGCTCGATTTCATCCGGATTAAGGTTGTAGGTGCGGGGATCGATGTCCACAAAAACGGGGGTGAGGTTGTTGTGGAGGATAACGTTGGAGCTGGCGATGAACGTACTGGCCGGCACGAGCACCTCATCCCCATTTTTCCAGCCCCCGAGTTCTTTGAGAGCGGCCACAGAGACGTGAAGGGCGCTTGTCCCGCTGTTGAGCATGATGGCGTGCTTGCAGCCGTGCCGGGCGGCGAATTGGGTTTCAAACTTTTCCATGAATGGACCCGCTGAAATGCGATTCGAGTCGAGGGCTTGGTTGACGTATCGCTTCTCGAGCTCGGTCAGATGGACGTATCCTTGGCCAATTTTATGAGAGGGCATCTTACCCGCTCTCCTTCTCTTGAAGAGGTGTTTCATCGGGAGCAGGGGGAATGCGCCGTGGAGCGCCGGGGCGTCGGCCAGAAGAACGTTTCCGATCGGTCTCCTGGTAGTATCGGTTGGAATAGTAGTAACGGTAGCCCCGCTCCAACTCCAAGCGGGCGCCGTTGAGGACTCCGCCTAGGATCTTGGCGCTTACGTCTACAAGGCGCTGTTTTCCGGCGACCGCCGCCTCGCTGTGAGTGCGATTTGCCCGAACGAGGTAGACGACCCCCTCCACAAGTGCAGAGAGAACCGATGTATCCGCCGCAACCAAGACGGGAGGAGAATCAATCAGAACGTACGAATACTGCTGACGGCAGTTCTTGAGGAATTCCCGCAGCTTGGGATTGCCCAGGAGGTCGGTAGGCTGAGAGGGCGTCAACCCCGCGGCGATCACCTGCAGGCCCTCCACCGAAGGGACCGGTTGGATAAGCTCTTGTTCTGTGACCGTCTCCTGAAGGAATCCGCTTAAGCCCGGTTCAAGGTTGACGCCAAAATAGCGGTGCAGGGAAGGCCGGCGCAGGTCCGCATCGATGAGGAGCACCTTGCGGCCCAGCTCGTGCAGTGCGATCCCTAGGTTCGCGCAGATGGTGGACTTGCCTTCTTCCGGAAGGGCGCTGGTGATGAGGAGAATATGGTTTTCTCCGGCAGGCAGGATGAATTCTAGGGTTGTCCGTACCGAGCGAATTGTTTCAGAAACCGGAGATTTTGGATCCTTGACGAGCGCGAGAGTCTTCGTGCCGCTGCGGGCCCGCTCGCCGGCAATCACCGGGACATGGCCCAGGAACGGAATTTCCAGGGCTCGTTCGAATTCCTGCCGAGTTCGAATGGTCTTGGTGAAGAACTCCCGCAGTAAGCTCACCCCACATCCCAACAGAAAGCCGACAATCGCGGACAGGATGGTCCGCTTGGACCTGGCCGGGCCGACCGGCTTGTCCGGAACCTGCGCATAGTCCACCACCTGGACGTTGTTGCTCTGAACTCCCTCCTGCACGGAGAGCTCTTTCAGGCGGGTCAGCAGGATGTTGTAGATGGCTTCGCTGGTCTTGGTCTCCCGCAGGAGCGCGGTGTATTGAATGGAAAGCCGGGAGAGCTCCAACGCCCGCTGTTCCTGGTCGAAAAGGGCCAGCTGCAGTTCCCGCTCCTTGGCCGTTAACTCCAGCACCGTCGGGTGTTTCTCCCGGTATTTCACCTCCGCGTCGATCCGGTCTTCCCGCACCTTGGTGAGCGCCGCGTTGAGACCCTGGAGCCGCTGCATCACGCTGCTCTGGTTCTGCTCGCCGAAATCGGTGGCGCCGTGCTGTTCCCGGAACTCTTGGAGCTTGGTCTCGGTCTCCCGCATGTGGACTTCCATCTTGTCCACTTCTTCCCGCAGCCACTGGGCGCCTCCGGTGGTCAGCTCCCGGCGCCGTTCCAGGTTGACCTTCGCGTAGGTATCCGCGACGCTATTGGCAATTCGGGCGATCAGATCCGGTTTCGTCCCAGTGGTGGCGATGTCCACCAGTTTGGTTCCCCGAACAGGATTGACTAAGATGCACTTTTGAAGAACCTGCACCGGGTCTTTGGCGTTTGAAAATGGGGCAAAGGAGGCCAGATTAAGGTCCTCAATGACGCGGGAGAGAACGGCACGGCTGGAGATCACTTGGTACTCCGTTTGCAGGAAGGAGATGTCCCAGGGCGAGACCGCGGAAACCTCTTGGAATTGGACCACCTGCGCTCTCTGAGTTTCGATGAGGATCCTTGCGAACGTCTTGTAAATGTTGGGGCTCTGGGCTACCTGAATGGCTGTCAGGGCGCTGCAGGCGAGGGTACTCCATACGATCAGCCATTTGTGTAGCCGGAAGATTTGGAAGTAATCTTCTAGGCGCCACTCCTCGAAATTAGTGGCCATTGGGTTCCCACTTGCCGGCAAGTGTCACCGCCAGCGACTTGAAAAGGATCCGAAGATCCAGCCAAAGCGAACACTGGTCCACATACGCCAGGTCCCACCGGATGCGCTCCGAGAGGGAAGGTACCTTTTCACTATTGATTTGAGCCAGTCCGGTTAAACCTGGTCGGACCGAGAAGCGGCGCTTGCCCTCGGGAATCCGGCCCAGATCTTCCAACTCATCAGGGATCAGAGGCCTGGGCCCCACAAAACTCATCTGGCCCTTCAAGATGTTGATGAGTTGAGGGAGCTCATCCATTGCGGTGGCCCTCAACCGGCGGCTCAAAGAGGAAGAGATCCTTCCTTCGCCGGTCATCGTTCTAAACTTCAGGATAGTAAAAACCTCCCCCCGATAGCCGATCCGCATTTGCCGAAAAAGGATCGGCGCGCCGGTTCTACGTCGAATCTGCCATGCGATCCATCCCAGGGGAAGCGAAAAGACAATAATTCCCCCCAGGGCGATCGCAACATCGAAAAGACGTTTGAACCCCTGAAGATAACAGCCCATCATACTACCACTTTTTTTCACTTCGCCACTTCTACCGAGATCCAGGCGTAGCCCTCGTTGAGTTTGTATTCCCGGATTTTCAGAGGGTAATTCTTCTGGTCGATCGAAGCGTTGATGCGGGTTTCCAACAGTTTCAGCAGCGGCTCCGGCAGGGAGATCTTCCCAATCTTGATGCTCTGCAGAATCGCGTGGGGCCGGAAATTTTCGACCTGGATGCCGATCTTCGTCTCGACGGAAAAGCTGAACATCGCCAGGTGGACGTTCCCCGAGCCGACGAACCCGTCGGGGTGGATCTGCGTCTTGACGTCAGAGACCTGTCCTGGGAAGCGCCGCTGGACTTCGCGGACGACCAGCTCCCCGAATTCCGTGTCGGTGAAACGCCGCGACAGCTCCGTCTCCCCGACGGCCTCCATGTACTTGGAAAGGCGGTCGGTGAAGACGCTGACGAAGACCGGAAGAAAACTCTCCAACCAATTAAGCAGTGGAGATCCCGAGGCGAACATATTGCCTTGCGCCGGGGAGGGCGGCCGCGGGCCCGTGGGAGCGGGGATCCCTCCGGGACCTTCTTGAGCAATTAATCGGCCCTTCCGGATCCGTATCTCTTCCAGTCTTCTGCCGGCGCTGCTGAACGAGCTGGCCGGGAACCGCTTGGCCAGGTCGAGAAAGAGCGCCTGAGCTTTTCCGATGTCGTTCAGGTCGAACTCGTACGTGAATCCGGCCTGGGCGGTCGCGATCGCGGAGAGGGCCGCGTCTTTCACTTGAGCCGAAGCCGCCTGCTTGTATGCCTCCGCGGCCGCGCGCGGGTCGCCGACCGCCTTGTAGATCTCCGCGATCTGCAGGTAAGAAGCGGCGGCCCACTCGGTCTTCGGATACCGCCGCCGGATCTCATCGAGCCGGGGAAAAGCCTCTTCTAACCGGCCGGCGGCGCGCAGGCACCAGGCTTCCTTAAACAGAACGGAGGCGGCCAATTCTCCTTTAGGATCAGCCAGGTACGCCTCCCGGAATGCCTTAGCTGCTTGATCCAAGGAAGAGGCCTGAATAAGGGCGCAACCCAGCTCCACCGCGGCACGCTGGCGATCTCCGGCGCCGGCACGGGCCAATTCTTTCTCCAGTGATTTGGCCCTGGCGGTCCGGCTGCGCAATCCCGACAGATGGTCCAGCATCTGTCGGGCAATTTCGATCTCTTGGGGATCCCGCGCCTCGGCGAGCACTTGCTGGTAGAGTTTTTTGGTGCGGTCGAACTGGTTCAGTTTTTGAAAGAGGTAGCCCAAGCGTAATTTGAGCGAAGCGCGGCCGGCGTAGTTGGGATACTCCCGGAGGACTCCCTGGAGAATGGAAGCCGCCTCCGGCAGGCGACCGCACCGCTCCAGGACTGCCGCCTCCTCCATCCTCGCCGTGTCGATCTCCTGCGAAAGAGATCTGCCCAACACCTGACGGGGCAGCAAGGCTGCTTTCCGGAACGCATTCTGGGCGGAGGCGATCATCCCGTCCACGCTCATCAGAACGGCGGGGTGCTCGGCCGCTTTGTCTTCACCCAAGATTTGGACTAAAATCTGGGCGTCATCCGGCGGACGGCCCAATTGATCGGAGGTGAGCGCCCCCTGGGCGTACTGCAGGGTTGCCGCGCCGGTCAGGTCCAGATCCTTTTGGGCCATCTGGGCTGTCAGCGTCTGGTCTACCAGCAGGAGGGCGGCCTCCGCCTGCCCGACGCCGGCGGCCCCCTCCATGACGGAGAGGGAGGTGCGGAGATTCTGCAGATTTTTATCCAGCAGGCAACGGTTGTAGACGGCGAAGAACAGGAACACCCCCAGCAGCGCCAGGGGGACTCGAAGGATGAGGAGCCATCGCCTTACGGCGGGCGTCATCTAGAAAAGACGCCGCCTCACGTAGAGGGTATCGCGGGGAAAAATGGAGATGTTCGGCTCTTTTCCTTGGAGGATCCGGTCCATGTTGACCCGGATGACGAGCCGGGTGTTCCCCGAGAAGCGGAACACCTCGATCCGGCTGGAGCCAAATTTGTTGATGCCGCCGGCCAGGCTGAGCGCCGTCAGCAGATCCATCGGTCCTTCGATCGGCTGCGCGCCCGGTCTCTGCACCTCTCCCAGCGCTGTGAATTTTGCGTTCACCACCCGGACCGAAACGGACTTGCCCAGACTCAGCGGGTCCTTGATGTAGATTGTGTCGCGCGGCAGGACCGGGATGTTGGGGTCTTTGCCGCTTAGGATCCGCTCGACGTTGGCCCGGATGACCACCTGCGTATCCCCCTGTCTCCGAATCAGCTCCACCCGGCTCGAGCGCAGCGTGGCGATGTCCCCCGCCTTGCTGATGGCTGTCAACAGGTCCACCGTGCCGTCGAGCGGGAAGGAGCCGGAAGTCCCCTGCTGCCCCAGCACGGAAAACTGCGCCCCCGCCAGGCGGACGGTCACCTGCGGGTTAATGATGTAATCGCGGTTCAAGCGCTCCGCGATCTCCTTTTGGACTTCGGGCAGGGAATGTCTGCCTGCCTGGACCTTCCCGATCAGCGGGAAGGTGAAAGAACCGTCTTCCCGCACCTGGATTTTCTGGTTTAAGTCCGATTGGTTCCAGACCGTGATGTCCAGCTGGTCTCCCCGCTGGAGTTGGTAGACATGGTCCATGGCTTCCGCCAGCGGGATGTTTTGACCGGCCGCTTCCGAGATGCCGGCATCCGCCGAGCGCCTCTCAGATTCCCCCTCAGGGTTCAGGCGGTTCTGGATTTCCCGCTCCAACTCTTCCAGCGACCGCCCGGCTGCCTGGACCGGCTCCGTGGGGGGATAGGGGACCGTCCCGTCTTCCTGAATGAGGAGCTTCAACGTGGATTCGCCGCGGCCTGAAAAGAGAATCTCGACTTGATCCCCCACCTGGAGGCGGTACGGTTGGTCTGCCACTTGCGCCGCGGAGACCACCCTCCGCTGCGGGACAGGCGCCCGCGGCCCATTGCCGTGAACCTGCGCTCCGCCGCAGCCCATCACCGCAAGGAGGACGGAGCAGCAGAGAAAGGCGGAGGTGCAGAGGACCCTAAAAGAGCATTTCAATCTTTAACTCCGTATCCTGCGCGGTATAGTCGCGGGTGGGCGAACGTCCGTACTTGTACTTCAGATCAATGCGGGTTTGCTCGCGGATCTGCCATTTGAGCTCGGCGAATAGGTTAAGGGTCGTGTTCTTCTCTGCGGTGGCCGTGGAGCCGGGGACTGCGTCCTTGCTGCCGGACGTCTGCAGGCTGTACTCGCCGCCGCCGGAGAGGTCCATCAGGGGGGTCAATTGGTAGAGGATCGTCACGGAAGGTTTTCGGTTCCGGTACCGGAGCCGTCCCGCCGAGAAAGAGGTTCCATGCGTGTCTTCATACCCCAGCTTAAAGCTCGTCCGGGGGCTCAGCTCATGCGTCCACGATCCCGTGAAGCTTAAGTCCGTCGCTGTCGTCCCGACATGAAACTCCGATCGCTGGAGTTCCAACGTAGCCTCGAGTCGCTCTTTCTCCCCTTCTCTCAGGTCGTGCCGCACCCCGAAACGCCCGGAATGGATCTTGGTGTTCTTTGTTTTTTCTCCGGGGATGAATGTGTCCTGGAACGAGTACCCTCCAAAGAGGATCCAGGTCGGCGTCAGGTCGTGATCGAGATCTAAAGTGGCGTGGAAACGGCGGCGGTCGGTTGCGGCGTCATTGACTGTTTGGTCATCGTAGACCGAGTAGTCCACCTTGGACGCCAGCGCGTTCGTCTCGTTTAAGGCGTAACGCAAACTTCCGATGCCGGTATGCTCCACGCTTCGCTGAAAATCCGTGCTGCGACGCAATATGTCACCCCCGTCGGCCCCCAAGACCAGGGAGTTAGCGACGACCAAATAATATTCCGAATGAAACTGGATCCGTCCCCCAGGGTCAAAGTCGATGAAGCTCCTCAGATTCTCGTCGATGGCGTTCTTAGTGAGAATGTGATAGCGATAGGCATACACTTCTCCCTCGATCCCGTAGAGCAGGGCTCCTCGAGGATCCGCGAAGAGAGCCCGGCTCTCCAGCGTACTGACGTAATCTTCCCGCTCGGCGTCCCTCCTGTCTAGCAAGATGTTTGTGTCATATCGCTCCTCGACTCCAACGCCGAGGTGGGTCCGATGTTTAAAAAACTCCAAAAGAGAATCAGCTTCTTCCCCCGAACCGCGGAGCCGCTTTAAATCCTCAAGGTCCGTTCCGACTTCTTTGCCCGATAGGATGGGCGTGTATGCCGCCCACGATGGAGACGGCAGCATTCCGTAGAGGAAAAAAGAGAGAAAAACGAAGCGCTTCACGGAAGGTTCCGCCACCAGGCTCCGCTGCGATGACGGTTCTTCTGCCGAGGGCTGTAGAATCGCTCGATGGCTTCGTCCAGGACCGCCTGATCTTTCGGATCGATTTGCTCAAACCGGATCCCCACGTCATAGCCGCCCCGGCGCGCCGGGGCGCAGCGGATGACCACTCCCACCGCATGGACAGAGCGATCCAGCGGAGGCACATGGATCTCCAGCCGGATGCGGCTGTCCACCGGCAGCATCTCCCGGAGGTTCAGCGCCACGCCCCCGGCGCTGACGTCCGCCGTGTGCGTGACTTTCCGTTCGCCGCTCTCGCTTTCGGCCTGCGCTTCGTACCGGATCGGCCAGGCAGCCGGAAGCCGGATGTACCGGCGGGTGTTGTCGTAACTGTACAATTTCTTTCCGAGACGGAACACGCTTTACCACAGCCCTCCGCGCACAACCTCTTGCAGCGCGGGAAGATTCAGCGACGTTTGAATCAAATCTCGATGCCAATCGAACTGGGCCAAACGTTTGACCAGCCCTATGATATCATCGCGCGTTCCCAATTCTACCAAGGCGTCGATCTGGTTATCGTTGAGGCGGGCGAAAAGCTGTCGAAGGGAAAGGCCCGTTTTCAGCTCTTGCCCGATCTCCCGGGTCCAGGATTGTTCGTACCGGCGCAGGACCTCCGCGCGAAAATCCCCTATCCGGAAGGCTTCCTGAATGGTTTCCGCCGCCATCGCCGCGCAGAGCATGCCGTAGTAGATGCCGCCCTGCGTGGTTGTTTTCACCTGGCCGGCCGCCTCGCCGACCACCAGCACGCGGTCGGAGTAGCTGCAGTCGATCGGCTGCGTCGGGACGGGACTTAACAGCATCTTGGGCTCGGGGGTACGGATCCTCGGCCGGATGGCGGGATGCTGCAGGAGTTTCCGGAAGTAGACAGGGGCTTCCTTCGTGGCGACCAGCCCAACGCGCGCGATTCCCGGCTGCAGGGGAACCACCCAGGCGAATGCCTCCGGGGCCACGTTGCGTCCCAGATAAATTTCCACGTCGCCGAGACCCTCCATCTCCACTTCCGCCTGGGCGCCGTAGACAATCTCGCGCGGCCCTTGCAGACCCACTTGAAGCGGCAGGTTCGAACCAAAGCCGGTGGCGATCACCGCCACCCGCGCGCGGATCGGGTCCGGATCGTCCTCCCGTTGTCTGAGCTCAACGGCGTCGGAATCGATCCGGATCAGGCGGGCGTGAGTGCCGAACCGGAACTGGGCACCCTGGTTTCGAGCCCATTCTCCCAGCGTCTGATCGAACTGGACGCGGCTGACGATATGGGCGAGCGGGCGGCCCGGGTCGTAGCGGAAAGACTGGCCCGATGGGGCGTAGAAGGTGATCGTCCGCAGGCTGCTCAGGATCGGTTCGGTCGGCAGCGTGAGGCGGCGGAACGCCTCCGCGCCGATGATGCCGGTGCAATTAACGAACAGGCCGGGCGCCTCATGCTCCTCAACGACCAGGGTAGAAAGCCCCCCTTTCGCCGTGAGATTGGCGCAGAGAATTCCCGCCGGCCCCGCCCCGATTACCACCACGTCAACCATTAGCTCACCTCCTCGCTATCCCGGTGGCCAACTCATGGACCGGCCGCCCAGCAGGTGCAGATGCAGGTGATAAACCGATTGTCCCGCTGCGGGATTGCAATTGATCACCAGCCGGTAGCCCGGCCCGGCCACGCCCATCTCGCCCGCCAGGCGGTTGGCCGTCAGCACCAGGCGGCCGACCACGGCACTCGTCTCCTGGGTCAGGTCGGAGACCCGCGCGATGTGCTTCTTGGGAATAATCTGCACGTGAACCGGCGCCATCGGACGGATGTCGTGGAACGCCATCACCTCGGCATCCTCGAAGGCGATCTTGGCCGGGATCTGTTTCGCCGCGATCTCGCAAAAGAGGCAGTCAGCCATCCCATCCCTGAGCCATCGCGATCCGCTTAGAAATCGAAGGATGATCGTAGAGCAGCCACTCCACCCACTGCGGGGGATTCTCCTCCGCCAAATTCTGTTCCCCAAGCCTGCGCATGGCGGCGATGAAAGCGGCGGAATTCCGCGTCTGCTCCAGCGCGAAACAGTCCGCCTGCCGCTCCAGCCGGCGGGAGAGCCCTTGAGTGACCGGCATCAGGACCAGTCCGGCGAGGAATAGCCCCAACCCGATAAGCGGCAGCGCGGATAAATCCGACAAGCCGGAGATCCCGAACCGCGGCATCCAACCCTGCGCCCAGCGGTCCACCGCGAGGCAGGAGAGTCCCGAGGCGACCGCGCTCACGGCGATCAGGATCCCGATGTGGTTCAGGCGGTGATGACCCAGCTCGTGCGCCAGCACCACCTCGATCTCTTCCGGAGGGTAATGGGAGAGCAGCGTGTCGCTCACCAGCACGCGGCGGGATTTGCCCATGCCGCATAAGCAGGCGTTTGCTTTCTTGGTGGTGCGGCTCAGGTTCACCTCGAAGATCCCACTCACGCGGGTTCCGCACCGGACCGCCAGCGTCTCCAGCCGCTGGCGCAATGAGCTGTCCTTGAGCGGTTCCTGCCGGTAGAACAGGGGGATCAGCAGCGTCGGGAAGACGCGGGCGATGAAAATGGAGCTGATCATCCAGGCCGCGGCCGCCCAGGCCCACCAACTCGCCGGGAACCGGCGCAACAGCAGGCTCAAGGCCTCCACGACAGCCAAGCCGAAGGCCGCGCCGAGCGCCAACTGCTTCGCGTAATCCTTGAGCCAATCCCCGAACCCCTGCGTGGAGAGGCCGAACCGATGCTCGATCCGAAACCCGCGCATCCAATCCAGAGGGAAGCTCAGAGCCAGCGCGATCCCCCAAAGCAGCCCGGTGTACACCGCTACCTGAACCGGCCAATGGGAGAGGTGGGCGTGCACCCAATTTCCCCACTGCTGCGCCAGCCCGCCGAAAATCAGAATACAAAAGAGTGCCAAGGTCAGCCCGAGATCGGCCAGCCAAAGCCGGCGCTTCAGGGCCGCGTAGTGGGCCGATTGCTTGGCGCGGCCCGCGGGATCAGATCCCGGCCACTCCGGCGCCGGCGAGGCACCCGGGCTCTTCAGAAGAAGACACAGCTCCTGCTGGAGCGCGGAGCTTACGTTCTGGAAATGGATGCCGACCAAGAAACTGCGCTGCTGATCCTGCGCGCCCGGCGGAGCCGCCACCTCTTTGACCCAGACCACCAACGCCATCACGAGCAGAGGGTGCTGCCGCCCGGGGACCGGCACCTCCAAATTCAGCAAAGAGCCGGTCGGCACCTTCTCATGCAGAGTGAGCCCTGCTCCTGTTTGGCTGACGTCGCGCGTCTTGGCGCCGGAGCCGGAGTGGCTTTCCGAGCGGCGGTACCGAACCGACCAGTCGACCCGGTATCGGGGCGTCCGGCGGCGCTCGGCCCCGAACCAGAACCGGCGCAGCCTTCCGGTGGGGACTTTTCCCTGAGCGGCGAGACGCTCCTCCCGCAGGATCAGCCCCAGCAACCCGGCCGCCAGGAAGACGGCCCACAGCGCGACGCTGCGGATCATTCCGGAGCCTCCCGTTCTTTCAAGGGAGTGCCGTCCCGCTCGCAGAATTTGGTCCGAGCGGAATAGACGCTTCCGCACTTGGGACAGAATTTTTCCATCTTGGCATTCAGCCGAGGGATGGAGATCTGCTTCAGCGGCGTGCCATCCCGCTCGCAGAATTTGTCGCCGGGACCGTAGTTCCTTCCGCAGACCGGGCAGAACCGGCCGCTCCGGAGCTTTTCTACTTCCTTCTTTGCCTGCGCGATCCGGTCGGAGGTCAGCGGGTGCGTGCGCTGCCAGACCGTCGCCCGGGCCGTCGCGTCTTCCGGTTCCTCTCGCAGCATCTTCTCGAAAAAGGTGATCATCGCTTCCGGGTTGTATCCGGCCCGGAAGGCGTAGCGGATCCCCAACCGGTCCGCCTCCAACTCATCCTGCCGGCTGTAGCCGTTGCTGAGGAGGCCGTACATCGATTCTGCGACCCGGGCCGCGTCGGGACCGGCCCCCGCGGCGCCCGCGATGCTGACCAGCAGCGTGAAACCAAGATCAGCCTGCAAGTGTTTGGCCGTGTGCCGGGCCGCGGCGTGTCCCATCTCGTGGCCCAGCACCGCCGCCAGCTCATCGTCATCGGCTTTCTCGATCAGCCCGCTGTGGACATAGATGGTGCCGCCCGGAAGGGTGAAGGCATTGAGCGACTTCTCCTGGATCACCCCGAACTGGTACTGGAGGTCCTGGCGGTCGCTCACCTGCGCGATCCTCCGGCCGATCCCCTGCGCCCTGGAAAAATCGGCATCCGAGACCTTGCCCATCCTCAGGGAGAACAGCCCCATCTGGGCTTTGGCCACGTTTCCCAGCGCGGTCTCGACGGGCGTGCTCAGCAGCGTTTCTTGCCGTCCGGTGGCGGGATTGTAAATGGTGGAGCAGGCGGCGAAGGACAGAAGGCAGAAAGCAGTAAGCAGCCTACTGCCTTCTTTCATTTGAGCACTCCGTTCAGCCATTGACAGAGATCTCCGATGACACGGGCGCGCTGCGGCTCATTGAACAGCTCATGGTACAGGCCGTCGTAGCGCCGGAACGTGATCCCGTTTCCGTCCGCCCTGCGTGAAAACTCCACCGCCGTCTGCGGGTCGCAGACCTCGTCGGCGCCGGCCTGTAGGATCAGGCAGGGGACCTTCAGCTGCCGAGCCAGATCCAGCGACTCCCGCATGGCGTCGCGCAGCGCCACGGCGCACCGGGCGGTGAGCACGTGGCGGACCAGAGGGTCCTTTATGTACGCCTCCACCACTTGGGGATCTCGGCACAGGTTTTTCGGGTTCACGCCGTTCTGAAAAGGAAACGTCGGCAGAACGTAGGAGGTCGCGGTGACCAGAGAGACCTTCCAAGGAGGAGTTTCATGGGTGAGCTTCAAAGCCGGCGAGGAAACCGCGACAGCCCGCACTTCTTCAGGATAGCGCGCACAGAAACTCAGAGCAATCAAGCCTCCCAGGCTGTGCCCGACCAGCAGCAGGGGGAGCCGCTGCGTCCCGATGCGGGCTTGCTGCGCCAACAGGCGCACGTCTTCCACAAATTCTTCCAGGGACCGGCAATCTCCGCGCAGCCCCTCGGATCGTCCGTGGCCCCGGTGGTCCAGCGCCCAAACGGAAAACCCTTGCGCCGCCAAAGCCTGCGCCAGATGTTGATAGCGGCCGCTGTGTTCCGCAATCCCATGGACCAGAAGGCAGACCGCTCTCGGCTGCGGAACAGCCCACCGGCGGTAAAAAAGTTTAAGCCCGTCCGATGAACGGAAATATCCTTCCGTCGCTGAAACGACAGAAGTCGCCATAGCAGAAGATTTTATCACACTTCCGCTCCACTCGGGCGTGGGCGGTGTTACTCCTGATACATGGATTCGATCTGGGCGGCGTACTTTTCGGAGATGACGCGGCGCTTCACCTTCAGCGTCGGGGTGAGTTCTCCGCTTCCCAGCGTGAACGGTTCCGGCAGCAGCGTGATCTTCTTGATCTGTTCGAAATGGGCCAGCGCCTGGTTGACCTGTTCCACCCGCTCCCAGATGAACGCCGCGGCCTGCGTCTGGGACAGTCCCAGCACCTTCTCCGGGTTCGGCACGATGAGGGCGGTCAGATATTTCCTGCGGTCGCCGATCACCACGCAGTCGGCGATCGCGGCGTCGGCCTTCAAGGCGGCTTCTAGGTTTTGCGGGGCGACCATTTTCCCGCCGGAGGTTTTGAGCAGGTCCTTTTTCCGGTCGGTGATGGTGAGGAAGCCGTCCGGATCGAGAACCCCCACGTCACCGGTGTGGAACCAGCCTTGGGCATCGATCACCTCGGCGGTAGCCGCGGGATTCTGGAAATAACCCCGCATCACGTGGGGCCCGCGCGTGAGGATCTCCCCGTCCTCGGCGATCCGGACCTCCACCCCGGGGAGGGGTAAGCCGACGGTGCCTAATCGGAAATGATCGAGCCGGTTGCAGGTAATCACCGGGGAGGTCTCGGTGAGTCCATACCCTTCCAGAATCAGGATCCCGGCCGCGTAGAAAAATTCAGCGATGGATTTGGAGAGGGGAGCTCCGCCGGAGACGCAAAACCGGATGCGGCCTCCCAGCCGGTCGCGCAGCTTGGAGAAGACCAACCGGTCGGCCAGCCGGTGCTGGAGGGATTTGCCCTTTCCCACCCGGATCGCCCAATGGAAGATGGCCCGTCTTAAGGGAGAGGCGCTGCGCACGGCGGCCTGGATCCGCTCGTGCATCTTCTCGTAAAACCGCGGCACGCCGGTGACCACCGTCGGCCGGACCTCCAGCAGATTTTTCGGTACCGCCTCCAGGTTCTCCGCATAGGCGATGGTGCCGCCGACTGAAATCACGAAGTAATAGCCGGCCATCCGCTCAAAAACGTGCGACAGCGGCAGGAATGAAAGCAGGGTATCCTCCTCTCCGATCGGCAGGACCTGCCGCACCGCCCGGCAGTTGCTGAGGAAATTGGCGTGGGTCAGCATGACCCCTTTTGGGGCGCCGGTCGTCCCGGAGGTGTAAATGATCGAAGCCAAATCCTCCGGTTTTCCCTGCTCGATCCGCTGCGCCAGGGCGCGCCGCTGCTCCCGGGAGGCGGTTTTCCCCAATCCCAGCAGCTCCCCGAGCCACCAGACTCTCGGACCGGATACCCGGTAAGGGGCATCGAACAGCACCACCTTCAGATCCAGCTCCTTTTGCAGATGGACGACCTTGCCCATCAGCTCCGGGGTGGAGACGAAGAGCAGCTTGGCGCCCGAATCGCGCAGGATGTGCTCGATCTCCTGAGGGGTCAGCGTCGCGTAGATCGGAACGGTGGCGGCGCCCGCGCTCAGGATACTCAAGTCAGCGACGGCCCACTCCGGCCGGTTTTCGGAGAGGATCGCCGCCCGGTCCCCGGGCTGGATCCCCAGATCGATCAGCCCCAGCGTGATCTCCTCGATCTGTTCTTGGGCGTCGCTCCAGGAGATTTCCTGATAGAGCCCGGCCTGCTTGGCTTTGAACGCCGGGCGGTGCCCCAAGCGTCCGGCCTGGGCCGCGAACATTTGAGGAAGAGTCACCGGCATGCGTTTTTAGCGGTCCTGGAACTTCGGCTGGCGTTTTTCCAGGAATGCGTTGAGCCCCTCTCGCATGTCCTGGCTCTCGCACAGCTCGCCGAACAGCTTGGCCTCCAGTTTGAGGCCTTCCTCCAGCGAAGTGGCCAGTCCCTCGCGGGTCACCCGCAGGATCCTCTCCACAGCGAGCCGGCTCTTTGCCGCGATCTTCTTGGCCAGCCCCATCGCCTGCTTCAGGACCTCCTCCTCCGGGACCGCTTTGTTGACGAGGCCGATCGCCTCGGCCGCTTTGCCGTTGATCATGTCGCCGGTCAGGTTCAGCTCTAGTGCTTTGGATTTTCCCACCAGCCGGGCCAGCCGCTGCGTCCCGCCGAAGCCGGGGATGATGCCGAGGTTGATCTCCGGCTGGCCGATCCGGGAGCGCTCGTTCGCGATCCGGATGGAGCAGGACATCGCCAGCTCATTGCCGCCGCCCAGGCAGTGGCCGTTGATCGCCGCGATGGTGGGGATCGGGAGCCGCTCCAGCTTGCTGAACACAATCTGGCCGAGCGTCGCCGCTTCCTGGCCGGCGGCCGCGTTGGCAAGCCCTGAGATCTCCTTGATGTCGGCCCCGACGATGAAGAAGGTTCCCGCCCCCGTGATGACCAGCACCTTCACGTTCGGGTCCTTGGCCACCCCGTCCAGGAACCCGTTGATCTCCGTCAGCACCGCCTTGGACAAGAGATTGGCCGGCGGGTTGCTGATGGTGAGCACGCAGACCTTTTCCTCAACGGACACGCCCAGATACTGATAGTCAGCCATTGAATCCTCCTAATAGGTGAAGAAGCCCCGCTTCGTTTTGACTCCCAGGAATCCGGCGTTGCGCATAGTGCGCAATCGGTAGGACGGATGGAACCGGAATCCCAGCTCCTGCGTGTAACGGTCCAATGCCTCCGTGAGCGCGTCGATGCCCATGAGGTCGGCGGCATGCAGCAGCCCCCCTTTGGAGGCCGGGTAGCCCAGACCCGCCATCACGCCGATCTCGATTTCGCCCGCGGAGGAAATTCCCTCCTGCAGCGCCAGCACCGCCTCGTTGATGATGAGGACCATCAGCCGCTGCGCCGAGAAGGAAGTTTTCGCCCGGCCGCTTTTGGCGCGGACCGCCGCGATCTCTTTCTCTAGCCCTAAGTCCGGCTGTCCCGGCTCAGTCGGGCCGGCCTGCGCGTAATCGTAGAATCCCTTGCCGGACTTGCGGCCGAATCGTTTCAATTCCAGCATCCGGGACCAGAGATCGGCGGGCTTCATCCGGTCACCGTAGCCCTGCCAGAGCACCTTGCCGGCCTCCGCGCAGATGTCCAACCCAAGCGCGTCGATCAGCGTGAACGGCCCCATCGGCCAGCCTTCCCCCTTCATCGCCTGGTCGATCTCCGCGATGGAGGCAGCCCCTTCCTGCAGTGCCAGCACCGCCTCGTTCAAATACGGCATCAGCAGCCGGTTCACCAGGAAGCCGGGGCATTCCTTCACTTTCACCGGCAGTTTGCGCAGACCCTCCGCGAAAGAGGTCACTTCCTCCACCGTTTCGTCGCTGGTCTGGAGGCCGGGGATCACCTCCACCAGCTTCATAAAATGCGCCGGGTAGAAGAAATGCATGCCGACCACCTTCTCCGGCCGCTTCGTGGCGGAGGCGATCCCGGAAATCGAAAGGGCGGAGGTGTTCGAGGCAAGGATCGCCCCGGCGGAGCATTTCTCGTCGAGCGCCTGGAAGATCTCAAGCTTGATCTTTAAGATCTCCGGCACCGCCTCGATCACCAAGTCCACCTCTTTGAAGGAGTCGTAGCTCGTGGTCGGCGTGACCAGCTTCATCTTTTCTTCCAATTCCTCCGGCGTCATCTTCTTCTTGGCGACGCGGCTCTCGTACACCTTTCGGATGGTGCTCATCCCCCGCTGGAGGAATTGGTCGTTGACCTCTTTGAGAACCACCGGTGTGCCGTTATACGAGATCACCTGCGCGATCCCGGCCCCCATCGTGCCTGCCCCGACGACCCCGACCTTGTAGATTGCCATGCCGACCGTTCCTCCCTAAGTCTCAAAAACCAACTTCTTGATTTCCGCCAGATGCGCCTCGGTCTCTTCCTCGCCGCGGCGGATCAGCTGATCCACGTTGTAGAATTCCCACCAGTTGACTCGCGGGATAGTCGGGTGCAGCGCCACGTCCGCCTGGGCGCACTGAGCCTCGGCCAGCACATATTCCATCCCCTGCATTGTGTGCATGATGACGTCGAAGATGTTCGTGTCCAGCCAGTTCCAGAACCCGCGCTTGATCTGGAAGGAAAAGTTATTCAGCCGGCCCCGCGCTGCGGCTTCGCGGGCCAGGCGCGCCCACTCTTCGGCCAACTCCTGCTGACGGCGGGCGATATCTTCCGGGCTGGGGAGGGTGTTCACGGCGATGACCTTGTGGACGCCCATGTTGTGGAGGACATCCACCGGCACCGGGTCCAGCACCCCGCCGTCAATCAGCCAATGGCCCCGCACCTTGACCGGTACGAAGATAGCCGGGATCGAAACCGATGCCCGCACCGCCTGAACGACCGGCCCCTCGTCCAGCACCACCAGCTCCCTACGGCTATAATCCACGGCGATCACCTTGGTGGGGATCTTCAGGTCCCGGAAGGTCTTATCGCCTAGTTGCCGCGCCAAGAGCCGCGTGACTTGGCCGCCCTGCAGCAGCCCCGACTTGAATGGGATGGTCGGATCGAGCAGTTGAAAGAGCGATCTCTTGGTCCGGAACTGGTTGGCGATCTCCACCAGTTTGTCGGAGGATAGGCCGGACGACCAGAGCACCCCGATGAGCGCCCCAATGGAGGAACCGGCGATGATGTCGATCGGAATCTTCTCCCGCTCCAGCACCTTTAAAACGCCGATGTGCGACAGCCCCATCGCAGCGCCGGATCCCAGCACCAGCCCCACCAGCACCTCGCCGATCTCCCGGCTGATCCGGCGGACCGCCCGGGCGTACTCCCAGTCGGGATGGGCCAGCGTCACCGGGTGCCCCGGCGCGGGCGGGGCATTGACGGCGGGCAGCGTGGCGTAGACTCGGTGCTGGAGGATCTCCCCCCGATGATGCTCGTCCACATCCTGGGCGGTTTCGTTGACCACCACGCGCAAGCGGTTCTGGGCCTGCTGGATCGTGCGTTTGAGTTCCTCGATTACCTTCGCCGTCGTTTCCAGCTGCTCCCGCGTCCCTTCGCAGACCAGGTGGATCAGATCCGCCTGCACCAGTGCCTTGAAGACCGTCCGGTCCATCTGGCGGGGCAGGTCGGTGATCACGAAATGGTACAGGTTGGCCAGGTACGACAGGAGAGGGGTGATCTGGCCGACGTCGGTCGAGATATGCGGCTCATGGGCGACGTTGAGCGTGTCCAGCCCGATCGCCTCGTGACGGACGATCGAAGAAGCGGCCACCTGTTCCTGGTTCAGCCCGGCTCCTTTCAGCCGGATCGGGGGCGGAAACTGGGTGATCCCCAGCGCTTGGTAGACCGCCTCGCCGCCGGGATTCAGGTCCACCAGGATCACCCGCTTGCCGGTTTCCTTGTGCAGGGAGCAAGCCAGGTTGATCCCGTACATCGTGCGCCCGGACCCCTTCACCGGGCTGTAGATCGAGATCAGCGTGGACTCGAACACCCGCTTCTTGACCGGCAGGTCTTTTTGCCGGAGGCGGCGCGAAAGGGTGGTGGAGAGGTGGATCGCCATCTCCGGGATCTGCCGTAGCAGCGCATCGAAATCGGGCCGCTTGATCTTGATGAGGATGGAGTCGTTGATCGCCTGGGTGGTTACGGAGTGCGGCTCATTGGTCAGGATGGAGATGGTGCCGAAGTAATCGCCCGGGTGCAGGATCTCCAGCGTTTCCTGCTTTTCCCCGCCATGCTGCACGAAGACGCGCACCCGGCCGCTGACCAGCCCGTAGAAGGCGTCGGCAGGGTCTGCCTGTTGGTAGATGAAAGAATCTTTTTCATACTCGGCGATCCGGCAGTGCTGGGCGACCAGCTCCAATTGGGATTCGGTGAGGGGAGTGAAGAGGGAGATCTGCCGCAGTAGCCAGCGCTTGTTCGGCGCGCCCGAGGATTTCATCGCGGCTTATGATAACAGCCCCGTCGAGAAAAGAAAAGCCGACAAAGGCGGCGCAAACTTGTCGTCAGAACGGCCCACTGGCCGGAAACGGCCCGTATTTTATTGGCCCGACGACCTCGCCTACGACGCGCATCCACCGCAGCAACCGCGTCGGCAGCCCGGCTGCCCTGCCGGAAGCGTTCCCGCCCCGGATTAGGCCCGTGGCTTTGCGTCCCCGTCTTTCGGCGGGTTTGCCTTTATCGGCCACCCCAACCATGCCACATCGGATGGATCGGAGTCAATCCGGCGGAGTGAAAAATCTTCCGGAAAGATGCTTTCAGGCAATTGCCCGTTGTGCATAAATTTACAATCCCATTAAATAGCCATTTTAGTGTTAAAAGTAGAGTGAAAATACTACTTTTTATTAAAATATAGATATTTAGTGGGTTGATATACTGAATTTACGAACAAATTGATGGGTCAGCAGGCAAAGCAAAGCAACTGCCGCATAGGCTGCGGCAAACGCGGGAGAAGCTCCCCATTGAAACCGGCTGGTCAGTCCGGCAGGCGTCAGGGAATAGGCATGAACCAACCCGATCCACGAGAAAAAACTCAAGGCCCCCATCCAGGCTGCGGCGACCCGGAACTTCCGCTCGATGAGTGCCACTGTGAAGGCGGCCCAGTGCATGGAGGTGAAGATGAAGCCCCGCTCGAGCGCGATCATCCCGCCGATCGCGAGCTGGCCCGCGAACGCGGGCTCTCCCAGCGCGTGGATGGAAGTCCCAGCCGCCCGCAGCGCGGCATCCACCAGCGTGAGCCCCCACGCGGCCAGCGCGGGGAAAAGCCCCACGGCCACCGCCAGCGCGTGCTGCTTCGGGGTTTCCTGGAACGCCTGCGCGGTGATGATGATCCCGATCCAGAGCAGGATGCCGATCCCCGCCTCGAAAGGGATCCAGCGCAGGATCCAGCCCATCGCCCCGATGAAGCAGATCGCCGCGATCGCCACCCCGTTGGCGATGGAATAACCGGAGCGCGCGCCCAGAGCCTTCCAGCCGGGATGCCCGATGTAGATCGTGGTGGGGAAGCAGCTCCCGAAGCAGGCGGCCGCAAGCGAACAGAAACCGTTGATCAGCAAACTGCTGCGGGTGGGATAGCGGTCACCGGCCGCCTCGGCCGATTCCAGATTTTGGAGCGAGCCGATCACGTTGAACAGCCCCATCGGGAGGATCACCGAAAGGTAATCCAGTCCGTAGCCGGCGCGCAGCCCTGCCCAGAGCTCCGAGCCGGTCCAATGGATCCCCTGGAAATGCAGGGTGGTTGGGAGTGCCGCCGCGCCGCCCATGCCGAAATGGCGGAACAAGAAACCCAACACCGTCCCGACCAGCAGCGCGGCCAGCCCGCCCGGGATGCCCAGCGGCAGCCGGACGCGCGAGCAATACTGCAGCAGCAAAATCCCGAGCGGCAGGATCGCGAGGAGCGGGTGCTCGAAGATCCGGAAAACGAATTCCATCGAGATGAAGGTGACGGCGATCCCGGCCAGCGCGCTGAGCATCGCCGCCCGGGGCGTCACCCGGCGGATCCAATCGGCCACGAAGGCCGCGACGATCTCGATCACCGCTGAGCCGAAACAGGCGACCAGCCCTACCTTCCAGGCGAGGACCGGGTCATGGGTGACGCTCACCACCGGCAGCATCACGAAGAAGACGTGCCCGAACAGGCTCACCGTGTTGATGCCGTACGGGAGCGCCGTCACGTCCTCCCGGCCGGACCGGGCGGCGAGGCGCCGGGCCTGAAAGGCGTAGGCCACGTTGCCGATCAAGATCGAGATGGCCGCGCCCGGCAGAATGATCCCCAGCACCAGCGCCGGCGGGAACCCCAACAGGCCGGTGCAGAGGGTCACGATCAGCATCAGCTGAATAAGGTTGTCGAGGAACAGCCCGAAGAAACCATCCAGATCCCGCTTGACCCACCAGGGGGTGCTAACCATAGCCCAATCTCCTCAGCATCACCGGATCCTTGCGCCAGTTCTTCGCCACCTTCACCCAGAGATCCAGGAAGACCGGCCGCTCGGCCAGCGTCTCGATCCCCTTCCGGGCCCCCTGCCCGACTTTTTTGAGGAGAGCCCCGGCCTTTCCGATCAGGATGATCCTCTGGCTGTCCCGCTCCACATAGATCGTCGCCCGGACATAGATCTTGGCGCCCCGCACGCCCTCGCGCCACTCCTCGATCAGGACCGCCACGGAATAGGGCACCTCCTCATGCGTGAAGAGAAGAACCTGCTCCCGGATCAATTCCTGGGCCATCGTCCGGACCGGCCGGTCGGTCACCTGATCCGAGGAGTAATGAGGCGGTCCCTCCGGCAGGGAGCGGGCCAGCGCCTCCAGCAGCTCCTTCACGTTGGTTCCGTTTTCCGCCGAGATGGGGAAGATCTCCCGGAAGGGATACAGCTGCCCAGCCACGGCGAGCTGGGGGAGGATCAGATCCTTCTTCACCCGGTCCACCTTGTTGATGGCGAGGAAAACAGGGACTCCCTCACCCTCCGGCGATCTCTTCGGAAGCAGCCGGAGGAGATCCTTGTCCTCGTCGGTGAAGCCGGCCTGCGCCTCAGTCATCAGCAGCAGCGCGTCCGCCTCGGCCAGAGCCTCCCGCGCCACCTGGATCTGGTGTTTGGCCATCAACGTTTTGGCCCCGCGGTAGATACCCGGCGTATCGAGGAAAAGGATCTGCGCGTCCGGCAAGGTGAGGACCCCGAGCAGCCGGTCCCGCGTGGTCTCCGGCTTGTGAGAAACGATCGCGATCTTCTGGCCGAGGAAGCGGTTGAGCAGCGTGGACTTGCCGACGTTCGGCCGCCCGACGATCGCCACACTCCCGCACCGGTGGGGGGTGGAACTCATGGCGGTATCTTATCAGAGAAAGGTTACGCGGAGACGGCGATGGCGAGGAACTGCCGGCCGTCCTTCTCGAACGTCCAAGCGGCGATGAGGCGGGTCGGGGTGGCGCCCGGTCCCCAGAGGGCCAAGCTGAACAACCCGTCGGCGCGGTAAGGGATGGGCTGGCCGGCCCATTGCTGGACCACTGGGACGGACGGCTCGTAAGGGAGGGGGCCCAGCATCGGGTCCCACAGGAAAACAGCCGGCCTTTCCACCTGGAACAGCCGGGCGGGGATGGGCTCAGCGCGGATCTCCACGCCCGGCAATTCCAACCGGTGCGCCGCCGCCCATTCCTCGACCCCGGAAGCCAGCGTCTCCGGGCGATAGAGGCGGAACACGGTTCCCTCCGGGACCACCGCGATCCGGCCGGCGCCGGCTGGGACACGCTTCGCCTGCTCCGGGAACCGCGTCGCGAAACCTTCCGCGTCGAATCGCCGGATTTCCTCCGCTCCGGCGGCGACGGTTTGGGCGGCGGCTCCGAGGCGCCGTTCGGCTTGGAGGGGAGGGAGATGTTCCGCTTCTTGAAGGGGGTGGAAAACAATCTGCCAGAATTTTCCCGGCTCGGCCTCGTATCGCCGGGCCGCCCGATTGGAAAGCCGCATGAACGGCTCCGCCCCGACTCGCCCAAAAATCTGTTGATGATAGTCCGAGAGTACATCCTGAAGCAGAGGGGTCGTCACCCCATTGGGAATGTCCAGCGCTCCCAGCCGGAACAGCTGTTCGGCGGCGAGCACCCGGTCGGACGTCGGAGCTTTTTTGTCCAGCAGCTTTATCTTCGTGCGGGCGATTACCTCTCTTCCGGTGGGGAAAATCTCCCTGCCGGCGCCGTCGTAGACGCGGGCGATGGCCCACTTCTTTTTACCCACCTTTTCGGCGACCCCGGTGATAGAAACCCCGGGCTGGTAGGGGAGAGAGGTGCTCCTCCGCTTCCGGGCCACCGGATCCCAGAAACCGATCTTCCCCGCTCTATCGAAGATGGACATGTTCACGAAAACGACCCGTTGCTGGGCCATCCGCAAAGCGGCCTGCACAGACTTCGAGCTGATCTGGGAGGCGGCTTTGTAGAGCTTTCCGGAGATCACCCGCCCGTTTTCCAGGACCGGATCTACGACGACCTTGCGATGGTTCGGGGCGGGATAGACCACCTCTCCGGTGTCCATCCGGTGGACCTCTTGCGGCCTGCGGTAGGGATCCTGCGCCAGGAAACTGATTTGCAGAGAGGGAGGGGTCTCTCCGATGGGGATGGCGGTGGGGAAAAGTTCTCCGGCAAAGAAAAAGACAAGCTGTTTGTAAGGTGCTTCCTCAAAGGGGACGGCTCCTTGAACTACCACCGTCCGGGTGTCCGGCTGAACCACCTGTCGCCAAACCCGTGCCCAAGGGGCGTTGACGACTTCCACGCCCGGATTGGCTTGAGGGTTTTGCGCCACCAGCCCGTTGGGGGCTAGTTTTGGATCCGCGAAGACTTTATACGAAGACAATCTGGCATCGGACCGAGGGAAAACAGGCTCGTCGGGGCCCATCTTCCAAGCCTGGAGCGGTTCCCCGGTTTTTGGATCCAGCCGGACCGTCAACAGGGGAAGCCCCTCTCTTTTGTGATAAGTAAGCGTCGTGGATTTGGGGCCGGTCCCAACGTTGAAATAAACCTTGGCCGTTTTTCTCTTTTTCAGGCGGCGGGTCTTGACATGGGTGGCGATCACTGTTTTGGGGTTGATCCGGGCAACCTCCTTCCAAAACTTGCTGCGCGGAGGCCAGGAAAACGTCCGGAAGAAGAGCGCCCCCTCCTGAACCCGGCCATTTTCAAACGGCGGATCCAGGTAGAACCGCATCTGCCCTTCAAAAGGATAAACCTGTTCCCCGGTATCCAACCGGCTGGCGGCCTGGACCTCGTGATGCGGGTCTGCCACGGCGATCTCCAGCGCCAGCAGGAACGGGTCCTCAGGGCGGAACTGTTCCACCGGGATGTTGGTGGCGTAAAGACCGGACGCGTGCCCGAAAACCAGATATCGTTCCCGGCTCGGCCAGGTCTTGGCCCCCACCAGAAAGAGGGTTTTTGCCCGCCGGACCTTGGGCTTTTTCCAGAGGTCCTTCAGCTGGTTCATTTTCAGGTCGGCGACCTTCTTGCGCGCGTCCAGAATCAGCAGGCCGTTTTCGTCCCGTTCCAGGTCCACATACGCGGCCAGGCTGAGCCGCTGGCGGGGAGGGTACCGAAGCGTGTAGGCCTCCTTCTGCGGAACGCCAAGCGCGGCGAGAAAAATAGCCCAGCTCCGGTTGTACTCGGGGAATTTATCCGTCTTGGTGACCTGCTGGTGCGCGCTTTTAAGCTCTCTCCCCAGCAGGGAATCGGACTGAGGGCCGTAGATTGTTTGTTGGTGAAGGGAAAGGCCTTTTCCCCGTGCTGCCTTAACCACGAGGGAAAGCCGGCGGTTCGTCCAAGGCCGGGTGTCCACCTGGCGGCTCTTGGCGATTCCCGCTTTGGAAACACCTCGCTGAAACAAGAGCTGCCATTGCGCCGCCAGGGCTTCGGAGGCCATCTCGGGCGCGGACAGGCGAGCGTTCACCTCTTCCGCCAAGCTCCGGCCATTCCCTCGTGCTTGCCGAAGCCCCGCGGAAGTGGGGCCGTTACCCAGCAGATCGGCGGCTTCGGCGGTGTTCAGCGTCACCTCACCGGTCTTCGGGCTGAAAAATTCCCGGTCCGTCAACGGGCCCAAATTTACAAGTGCTTTCAACAGACGGACGGCCACCTCTTCGGGATCATAAATGATTCGTTTTCGTGCCTTTCCGTTCTCCTCCATGCCGGCGGCAAGTTCGGAGGGGGTCCGGTTCTCGGTGGAGGATGGACGCAGGGCGTAGGCCGGCTGCATAGGCAGACAAAAAGTGGCCGCTAAGAAAGCAGAGAGAGAATGCCGCAAGATGCGCATGGGGTTAAGGGAAGTATGGATGATCAGGGGATAAAAAACAAGTATAATAATTAAGTTTTATATACTTAACATACAAGGCTTGGGTACTATTGGGCCAGGCTACGAAGAGTCTTTTTGTGCCGCGGATGGATCGACTTCAGGGCAGAGCGAAACATCCTGTCTCGGCGCACTTCGCCGGCCTGGTGCTGGGCTGCGAGTAGGTTAATACCTAGGGTCAGAAGTTTCCACTGCGCTAAGCAAGTTCTCTTTGACAGGCGCCGGAGTGTTTCTATCGCGGTTTTGTTTATGGAGAAAGAGATTCTTTGCATTTATTAGGATAATCCTCTATAAGTCTTCTCGTTGCGCCGCGTGATTCGGAGGATGAACACCGCGCGATCTTTATCAAAGAGGGCGTAAATAATCCTCCATCTCCCGACGCGGATTCGGTGCAGTTCCCCCTTCAGCTTCTGGACCCCAAACGGCCTGGGATTTGATTGCAGTGCCAGGATCGCCGCGTCCAGCGACCGGAACTCAGTTTCCGGAAGGCGGTCGAGCTCTTTCTGCGCTGCCCGGTGGAGCTGGAGCGAATAGCTCACGCAGCGTGACGCCGACGACGATTCCGATATTCAGAGTAGGGAACAGCTTGTTTGGGGTGGGCCAGTAGATCTTTCAGGCGTTTTTGTCCGATCTTCAGATCTTCGAGATCCTCGTGATAGAGAGCCTCCACTCCTTCGCGGACAAGGCCTGTCAGCGAAGTGTGCCGTTCGATTGCAAGATGTTTCAAATTGCGGTGAAGCGATTCCGGCAAATAGATCATAGTCCTGATCATAGGGCGCCTCCTTCTGAAGGCAAGTATAGCATTATGGCATTAAGATATCAAATCGATGGTTGGGGATCAAGCGTCGTCAGAGAGGCGGTAGAGGGGCTGCGGGTCGAATGCGGCGGAGAAGTCGTAGATCTCCTGGAAATCCTTGAGAGTGTCCTCTTCAGTCTTGCGCAGCAGGCGGTTCTCCACCAGGATGAAGACGATGGTGCCGAAGTCTTCGGTGCGCCGGATGCCCCAGTGCTCGAACACCTGCGCGGTCAAGGGGCCGAACTGGTCCAGCCCGTAGAAGCGCAGTCCCTCCGCGAGTTCCTGGCCGGTGATGTGCCGAGGCTCCGGCAGCTGCCCGACGGTGAAGTGCAGGCCGGCCAGCACGAAGAGGTAGGCCTCCGGCTTGTACCGGGGATCTTTCCGGCAGATCGATTCCACTTTTTTCAGCAGTTCCAGGGTCGGGCTCAGCACGGCTTCACCATCGGATTTTCTCCAGGCCCCACAGGATGCCGATGATGGACTTGGCATCCACGATTTTGTTCCGCCGCACCCACTGCAGCGCTTTCCGGACGGGCGTCAACTGCACGGTGATCTGCTCGTCCTTGTCCATGGGGACCGGTTTCTTCAGTTTCTTGAGGCCCGTCGCAACGAAGAGAGCCATCCGCTCGGTGGAGATCCCCGGCGCCGGGTAGAACTCGCACAGCCGCTTCCAGCGGGAGGCGGAGTAGCCGGCCTCTTCCGCCAGCTCCCGCTTGGCGCAGGCCAGCAGCGGTTCCCCCGGCTCGCTGGTGCCGGCCGGGATCTCGTAAATAATGCCGTTGACCGCGTGGCGGAACTGGCGGATCAACGCCAGACGCCCGTCGTCCAGGATGGGCAGGATCACCACCGAGGCCGGGTGATGGATCGTCTCCCGGATGTAGGCCTCGCCCGAGGGTTTTCGGAAGGTGTCCAGCGAAAGGGTGGCCACCCGTCCTCTATAGATGATCTTGGAGCGCACCCGCTTCACCGATGCCTGTGCCATGAAACCGAATTATAGCACGCCTATTTTTTGCCGTATAATGAGGCTTCTTCTATGCCTCAAATTGTAGGTCCATTCGAATTGGCTGCGAAGGCAGCCTTCTACATTGTCGCCGCCGGAACGCTGGCGGGCGCCTGGGCGGCAGTCGCCGCGCGGAACTTGTTCCGGGCGGCGCTCGGGCTGGCGGTGGCGCTGTTCGGCGTGGCCATCCTCTATCTGTTCCTGGAAGCGGAGTTCCTCGCGGTGGCGCAGATCCTGGTCTATGTGGGCGCCATCCTCACGCTGTTGGTTTTCGGCGTGATGCTGACCTCCCGGATCGCGGATCCCGCGGTCCCGCGATGGAACCGGCAGGTTTGGGCCGCGCTGGCGCTGGCGGCGGTCCTTGGGCTAGGCCTCGCGCATCTTCTGGCGCATGCTCCCTGGGCGGTCCACGCCGATTCGGCTCCGGTAAAGCTTCCCGTGTTGGGGAAAACGATACTCTCAACTTATTTGCTGCCATTTGAACTCCTTTCGGTGCTTCTGCTCGGCGCTTTGGTCGGGGCGATCTTCATCGCCCGGAAGGATCCGGAATGATTATCCCGCTGCCGCACGTGCTGGTGGTCAGCGCCGCGTTGTTCGCGCTGGGGGTTTTCGGAGCGCTCTCCCGCCGCAACGCGATCGGGATCCTGATGTCCATCGAGCTCATCTTGAACAGCGCGAACCTCAACTTCATCGCGTTCGGGCGGGCGTGGGGGACAACCGATGGCGCGCCCCAGGTGTTGGCGCTGATCGTGATCGGCATCGCCGCCGCCGGCGCGGTGGTGGGGTTGGCGCTCGTGCTCGCGATCTACCGGCACCGGCAGACGATCTCGGCCGACGAGATCAAGCTGCTGAAGGGATGATGCGATGACGCCTGAAAAGATGCTGCTGTTTATTCCCCTTCTTCCCCTGGTTTCCTTCTCCATACTGATCTTTTTCGGGCGGCGGCTGGGGAAAGCCGCGCCACTGGTCAGCCTGATCGCGCTGCTCGGCTCATTCCTCCTTTCGCTTTTTCAGCTGTGGACCGTTCTGGTGGAGCTTCCGAAATGCCAGATTTTAGGCGATCAGCCGTATTCTCATGTTTTCTGGAGCTGGCTCAGGCTTGGCGAACATCCTCTCCGGATGGGATTCCTGGCCGATCCGCTTTCCGTGACGATGTGCCTCGTGGTGACCGGCATCGGCTGGCTGATCATGCTTTACTCCACCGGCTACATGCACGGCGATCCGCGCTATTCCAGGTTCTTCGCCTACCTTTCCCTCTTCTTCTGCGCGATGCTGACGCTGGTGCTGGCGGACAACTTCCTGCTGCTCTACATCGGATGGGAAGGGGTGGGGCTCTGCTCGTATCTGCTGATCAGCTTCTGGTTCGAGAAACCGGCCGCGGCCAACGCCGGAAAGAAAGCATTCCTCACCACGCGGGTGGGGGATTTAGGGTTACTCGGCGCGATCCTTCTGATTTCGAAACTGACCGGCGATTTAAGCTTCGCGAATCTGCCGGGGCGGGCGATCCTGTTGGGGCACTGGGCGCCGTTGGTGGCGGTGCTGATCTTCTGGGGGGCGGCCGGAAAGTCGGCGCAATTCCCGCTGCACGTCTGGCTGCCGGACGCAATGGAGGGTCCGACCCCCGTCTCGGCCCTGATCCACGCCGCCACGATGGTGGCAGCCGGCGTGTACCTCGTGGCCCGCACTCTCCCGCTCTTCCTGCCGAACCCGCAGGCGCTGGCGTTGGTGGCAACGATCGGCGCGTTCACTTCACTGTTCGCCGCCACGATCGCTTGCACGCAAACGGACCTTAAGCGTGTCCTCGCCTACTCGACGCTCAGCCAACTTGGGCTGATGATGCTGGGGCTCGGCACCGGGTCCCCATTCGCCGGGATGTTCCATCTGGTGACGCACGCCTGGTTCAAGGCCCTGCTGTTCCTCGGGGCCGGCTCGGTGATCCACGCGGTGCATCATCAGGAAATCACGCGGATGGGCGGCCTCTGGCGGAAGATGCCGGTAACCGCCGGAACCTTCGTCCTAGCGGCGGTGGCGATGGCCGGGATTCCTCCGCTGTCCGGATTTTGGTCGAAGGAGGAAATCCTGACGGCGGTCAGCCGTTCATTGCCGCCCCAGTTTCTCGCGATCGCGATGACAGTTTCGTTCCTTACCGCTTTCTACATCACGCGCGCGGTCTGGCTGACCTTCTTCGGGAAACCGCGGGAGGAATCTCACGCACATGAATCGCCGGCGGTGATGACCGTTCCGCTGCTGATCCTGGCTATCGGCGCGGTCGCCATCGGGCTGCTGGGCTCTCCCTGGCTAGGCCACCCGCTCCAGCATTTTTTGGTGGGGAACGAAACGCTCCACCATGAAGCGCCGCATTGGCTGGAGACCGCCTCTGTGCTGATCGCCTCCGCCGGCATCGCGCTGGCTTTTGTCCGCTACGGGCTGGGCTGGCAGCTTCTGCCGGAAGGACTGCGCGTTTCTTTGCGCCCGCTGGTTCGCCTCGTGGCCGGCAAGTATTTCGTGGATGAGATCTACGAGGCGATCCTGCTGCGGCCGGTCCGCTGGATCGCCGGGCGGGCGTTCTCCTTCGACGCCGGCGTGGTGGACGGCGCTGTGAACGGAGCGGGCAGCGCGGGCCTTTCTTTGAGCCGCCTCAAGCGCTGGGTGGACGAACGGATCGTGGATGGGGCGGTCAACGGCGCGGCAGTCAGCATCGGCCTGGCCGGGGGTGCCGCGCGCCTGCTTCAGACGGGTCTCGTGCAGAACTACCTGCTGATCGCGCTGGGCGGGGCATTGGCCATCTTTTTCATTCTGAGATAAAGGGGAATCCACATGCCGATCTTAAGCCTCATCGTTTTCCTGCCGCTGGCGGGGGCGCTGCTGACGCTGCTGGTGCCGAAGGAAAGGGAACAGATGGTGCGCGGCATCGCCGTGATGACCACGGCCCTCGTCCTCGCGTTAAGCGTCTGGCTGCTGATGCATTTCCAGGCGGACGCGAAGGGGTTCCTGTTCGAGGAAAAGATCTCCTGGATCCCGCAGATCAACGTCTGGTACCACTTAGGGATCGACGGCCTGAGCCTGCCGCTCATCTTCCTCACGGCGCTGCTCTCCTTCGTGGCGGCCATCGCCTCCGCCTCGATCAAGGAGCGGCTCAAGGAGTACTTCTTCCTCTACCTGCTGCTGGTGACCGGCATGATGGGGACCTTCCTGGCGCTGGACCTGTTCCTCTTCTATCTCTTCTGGGAGATCGTGCTGGTTCCGATGTACTTCCTGATCGGCATCTGGGGCGGCCCGCGCCGGGAGTACGCGGCGATCAAGTTCTTCCTCTATACGTTGGCCGGTTCGGTCTTCATGCTGCTGGCGATCCTGACCTGCTACTTCAAGACCGCCCCGCATTCCTTCTCGATCCCCGGCCTCATCGAGCAGGGGCTGAACCTCCCGCACGCCGTGCAGTGGTGGGTCTTCCTCGGTTTCTTCCTGGCGTTCGCGATCAAGGTGCCGATCTTCCCGTTCCACACTTGGCTGCCGGACGCGCACGTGGAAGCCCCCACCCCGATCAGCGTGCTGCTGGCCGGTGTCCTGCTGAAGATGGGGAGCTACGGCTTTTTCCGGATCAGCTTCCCGCTGCTGCCGAAGGTGGCGTCGGAATTCAGTCTGGTCCTAGCGGTGTTAGGACTCATCAATATTGTTTACGGGGCGCTGGTGGCGATGGCGCAGACCGACTTCAAGAAGATGGTCGCCTATTCGTCGGTGAGCCACATGGGGTTTGTGCTGTTGGGATTGAGCGCCTTGACCCTTTCCGGGTTCAACGGGGCGATGCTGGAGATGTTCAACCACGGCATGATCACCGGCGGGATGTTCCTCTTGGTCGGCGTGCTGTACGACCGGGCCCATACCCGCGCCCTCTCTGACTTCGGCGGACTGGGGGCGAAGGTCCCGGTCTACGCCGGGCTTCTGATCTTCTTTTCGATGGCGAGCTTAGGGTTACCGGGGTTGAGCGGCTTCATCGGGGAATTCCTCTCGCTGCTCGGCTGCTTCCCGATCCACCCGGCTCTGACGGCCGCTTCGGTGATCGGCCTCGTTTTGGGTGCCTCGGTCTTCCTGCTGATGATCCAGAAGGTGCTGCTCGGTCCCCTTCATCCGAAGTGGGCGGCTCTTGCGGACATCAACCGGCGGGAGATCTTCACGCTGGCGCCGCTCATGCTGTTCATCCTCTGGGTCGGGCTCTGGCCGAAGACAATCATGGGCTGGCAGACGCCGGCTCTCTCGGCCCTTGTGTACCGCTTGGGCGGCAATTTAGGATGGTAGAGAAACAACCGTTCGTGCTGAGCCTGTCGAAGCACGATGAATAGCGACTTACTGACGATGCTTCCGGAACTCACGCTCGCCGCCGGTGGGATGATCCTGCTCGTCCTGCCGTTCCTGCGTTCCGGCCGGCTGCTGGGGCTGATCACGCTGGCGTTCCTCGCGGCCGCTTTTGATCTAGGGCTGCCGCGGGCGCTGGGGCCTGGCGCGGCGATGCCGGTTTCCTTCTCCGGCATGCTGATCCAGGACCGCTTCTCGGATTTCTTTCAGGCGGCGATCCTGGCGGCGGCCGGGCTGGTGGTCTTAAGCGTCATGGGGTACGCGCGGGAAGAGGTGCGGGCCCGGCGGGAATTCTATTCCCTCCTGCTGTTGTCCACCACCGGCCTGCTGCTGGTGGTCCGAGCCCAGAATCTGGCGCTCCTCTACCTCGGGCTGGAGCTGGTCTCGATCCTTTCCTATTTGCTGGTCGGTTTCCGGAAAAAGGATTCCCTCTCGATCGAGGCGGCTCTGAAATACTTCCTGTTCGGCGCCCTCTCGACCGGCGCCATGCTGTACGGGATCTCTTTAATCTATGGGCTCACCGGCAGCCTGCAGTTTTCGGCGCTGGCCGCCTTGGCCGGCCCGGCGACGGCGGCGCCCGGCCTGGTGCTGGTGACGGTCCTGCTGCTGGCCGCGGGCCTCGCCTTCAAGCTGGCGCTTGTCCCGTTCCACATGTGGGCGCCGGACGCCTATGAGGGGGCGCCGGCACCGGTCGCTTCCTTTATATCGCTGGGCCCCAAGCTGGCCGGATTCGCGCTGCTGGCGCGGCTGTTCCTGGTGGGCTTGCCGGCAACGGTGGCCTCCTGGCCGCTCCTGTTCGGGGGGATCGCCGTCGTCACGATGACGCTGGGCAACATCGCGGCCCTCTCGCAGACCAACGTCAAACGGCTGCTGGCCTATTCTTCGATCGCGCACGCCGGCACGATGGCGGTCGGGATCGCGGTGGCGACCCCGTTCGGGCTGGCGGCGGTGATGTACTATCTGCTGGCCTACGTGCTGATGAACGGGGCCGCATTCGCCGGCGTGATCGCGGTGGGCAACGCCTCCGGCCGGGAAGACCTGGGAGCTTTCGCGGGTCTCAGCCGCCGGGAGCCGGCGCTTGCCTTCATGATCACCGTGGCGTTCCTATCCTTGGCCGGTATTCCTCCGCTGGCCGGTTTCTTCGGCAAGATGTGGGTCTTCGGCGCGGCCCTCCAGGCCGGCGCCGTCGGCCTGGCGGTGGTGGCGGCACTCAACAGCGTGATCGCCCTCTTCTACTACGTCCGGGTCGTCAAGACGATGTACATTGATCCCGCGACCACATCCGCCCGTCTTCCCCGCTCCCGCTCGCTGAGCCTGGCGCTGGCCCTCTGCACCCTCGGCCTCTTCCTGCTCGGTCTCTGGCAAGGGCCCTGGCTGGACCTCACCGCTCACTCCCTCCCGCTCACTCCTCCCGCCGGCTCCCTCCCCTGGCGGTAAAAGCACCTTGACAAGCCGGTTGAGAATATGGGATAGTTGTTTAAGAAAATAAACAGTTGTTTATATAAATAAACATAGATGAGATTCCACCAGCCGCTGGACACGGCGCTCAACAGCGCGACCAAGATCCGCCTTCTTCGGTTCTTTTGCCTTAAGGGAGGGGCATGGAACGGGCGGCGCATTGCTGCGCATCTGAATATCAATCCCGTAACGGCCCATAAGGCGCTGCGGGAGCTGCATCAAGCCACCGTGCTGGATTTTCAAAGAGTGGGGAATAATTTTGTCTATTCCTTGAGAGGCAGCCATTACCTTGTCCGGAACTTACTCAGGCCTTTGTTTGAGCAGGAATCCGGAGCCAGGAATCGCTTGTTGGAATTATTCAAGGAGTGCGTTCCTTCAGGCGATAGGAAGCAAGTCGTCTCTCTGGCGATCTACGGGTCTGTCGCCAGGGGAGAAGAACGTCCGAGGAGCGACCTGGATTTATTGGTGCTGGTGGAATCAGAACAGACGAAACGTCGAATCCGACAGGCGCTGGATCGTTTCAGCGATCGGGCTTTCGAGGAATTCGGGAATTTCCCTTCCCCTTACGTCAATACGCTGGCGGAAGCGCGTAGAAAAATCCAACGCGGGCTTCCGGTGTTCCAGGATATCTTAAAAGACGGGCAGCTCATTTGGGGAAAGCCGTTGAAGGAGATTTTGCGTGACAAGGCGATTTGACCGAATACGTCGTGTACCCCGGTCAGGGGCCGAGAGCTATCTTAAAAAGGCGAAGGAATTCTTTGAATCACTGCGGCACGCCCTGCAGATCGGACAGTGGAACACGGCAGGTCTGACCGCAGTCCATTGCGCCATCTCTGCTTGCGATGCGGTCCTGGTTTGTTTTACGGAGCAGCGGTCTGCCAGTTCGGATCATGAAGCAGCCGCGGACCTCCTCGAATCCCTGAGTCAGGTTTCCGGAGCCGGACAGAAAGCGGAGACGTTAAGAAAAATTCTCCGTCATAAAAATCTGATCGAATACGAGGATCGTCCACTGACGGCGTCCGAAGCTCACGAGCTGGCCAAGCTGACCGAACGCTTCTTCCGCTGGGCGAAAGGATTAGTAGAAGAATAGTTAGTTAAATTACCCACACAGCGCCCGAAATCGGGTACACTTGTTCCATAATCCCATGCAAACCATGAAGAGCCCTCTTTTTCGGGCAATCTGCGCCCTTTTCCTAACCGTGAGCCTCGCCCTGCCCGGGCCTGCCTGGGCTCTGCGTCCTCCGGAAGCTTCAGAGACACAGGTACGCAGCGGCATGGAGGAAGCGCTGAAGCCTAAGAGAGCGGCTGCAGCCGGTAAGAAGGATGAAGTGGAGATGGAGGCCGGCACGCCGATGGAGTCGGTGGCGCTCATGGCCGCGGACTACGGATTCCTGCCCGCCGGGCATCCCGCCGTCCGTTTTCTGGAAGAGCGGCTGAAGGAGATCCTCCCGGGGCTGCCGCAGGAGGAGCTGCCGCAGGTGCGGGTGCTGGCCTCCACCGGTGAGGGGATCAACGCCATGGTCTTCCCGAATGGGACGATCGTGGTCAGCCCCGAGATGCTTGGAATCCTCCGGACCGTGGAGGAAACGGATTTCCTCCTTCTCCACGAGGTGAATCACTGGGTCCGCAAGCACTTCAGCGCGGTGGAGCGGACGGCTCGCGGCAAGAATATCCTCCAGTCCCTCGGCCTGTCGCGCGTCCATGAAGTCGAGGCGGACATGGCCGCCTTCTTCCAGATGGCGGAGGAGGACCGCCACACCCATCCGCTGGGAGCGGTCACCCTGCTGGAAAGGCTGCGGGAAGAGGAGCGCAAGCATCCCGGTTCCGTCTCATGGGACCCGGCGCATGGGGACGTGACCGACCGGATCCTGCAGTTGAAGACCGCCCTCCGGCTGATCGATCTTTATCCTGTGTCGCGAAATCTGGAGCTGCGCGCGGCTCCTTCCGAACCGGCGCCGTCTCTTGCCGGGCTGCCGCCGGGCGGACGGATCGCCCGCTTGCTGAGGAGGCCGCCGCTCGAAGGAGAAGCTCGTGAGAAATGGCTGAAGGACATCCGCGCGTTGTTCCGATCGGCGGATTGGACGCTGCTTCACGCGATCCTCGCCCCGCTGCGCCTCAAGATTTTGGAGCTCAAGCAGAAGGAGAAAGAGGGGAAGCTCCTCAGGAGCGACCGGGAGCGGATGGAGAGCTATCTTTACGTGCTTCGCTGGGCGGTGGACCGCTGGAATGACCTTTTCCAACAGCGCTACCGGAATCAACCCGCCGATCTGCGGGAAGAATGGAGGGTCTTCATGCTGGAAGGAGCGGGGCTGCCGGTCTTCACCGCGCCCGGCGATCCGGTGATCCAGGCGATGGGATTGGAGAAACTGGCCAAACCGTTCACGCACCGCCTGCGGGACCCGGAGCTTTTCTCCCGGCTCATCCTCTGCTGTGAGAATCTGCCCGAGCCGCTGAACCGGGATGCCTTGTTCCGGTTCGCCGCGGCCGCGGCCCGTGAGGCGGTGGGTCCCCAGGCCGCCTTCGGGCTTGAGATCCGGTCGGAGGAGTACCTGCGCGCCGGCGTGTCCCTTCTGCGGGCGGCCGACCGGTCCGCTCTCGCGGCCAACGGGGAGGGCCGGACGCTGGAAGAGGCCTGGAGCGAAGTGGTGGCGCGGGGGGCCTTGGCCCTGGCGGACGTGGGCCAGTGGGAGCTTTCAAAAGAGCGGTATGCCCGGGAGGTCCGGGAAGCCGCCGCCTCCGCGAACGGTCCCGCGGTGGAGCTGGCGCCGGCGCGCCTGCGCGCCGTCTTGGAGCAGGCCAGAGGATCCGCGCCCGGGGCCGTCGCCGCGGTCGAAGGATTTGCGGAGCAGCAATGGCGGATCCCGCAGTCGGTGCCGGTCGTGCTGGGGAAGCTGAACGATTTGATCCCGCCGCTGGAATCCATCCCTGCCGGCGCCCTGAACTCCGCCAACCCGGATCACGACCGCCTGCTCGGAGAGGCGGCCCGGCTGATGAACGAGCTCCCGGAATGGATCCCCAAAGAGATCGTGATCAAGCGCCTTCCACTGATTTGGATTTACTCGGACGATAAGCCGCAGATCGAACGTCAAGAAATCGCCGTCCGTTTCTTGCGGCGGTCATTTTTTCTGAGCGAAAAAATTATTGAGGACGGAAAGAAACTTGGGTACTCAACCACCGAAAAGATCAGGAACACCGAGGCGGTATTGGCCCTGGCCCACTGGCTCCAGGCCGTCTCCCCTTCCAATACGGCGGTGATGGAGTCCCTCGATACTCTGATCGAACATGACGAGGGGCTTGCCCTCTCGATAGGAATGGATGGGTTGAACCGGCTGGCGGCGGCGGTGGCGGCCGGGCCGGAGCCGGTTCTTGAGAGCGATCATTTCTGGCAGCGTGACGCGTTGATGCTCTTGAAGCAGGAACTGGCGGCCGTCCAAGATCCGGAGATTTTCTTCAACCGGCTGGAGCAGTTTCTCCAACAGTGGCCGGTTCCCGCTCTATGGGAAATGGGAGCCGCAGGTGATTTGGAATTCAACGCGTCCACCGCGGAGGATCTGCAGGCGCTTCTTCAGAAGGGTTTGTCTCTGCTGGGCCTGGGGGATCCGGACAAGCCGGTTCCGCCGCTCGACGCCGGCGCGCTGGAGCGGCTCCTGCCCGTAAGCTTCCTCGTTCTCGACCCGGCAGTGCAGAGGGCCGTGCAGGAGGATCTGGTCCTGCGGCTGATCCGGCAGAGGTCCTTCCCTCAAGCGGTGGATTTGGTTCTGCACCGCTACGCCCGGCAGGGGATGCTGGGCGGGATGGGCGTCCTGGAACAGCTCGACGACCTAGCCCAGACCCCGGAGGATCTCGACCTGCTCAAGTCGGCCGGCCGGCGTTTCCTTCAAAGAGCCAAGGATCCCCTCCAGCAGGTCGGCATCGGGATCGCCGCCGAAGCCTCCCTGCGGTTCCTGACGGGGTCTGGTCGCAAGCAGGAGGTTCTGCTGGCCCTGTTGAGCTCCGGGCAGGATGACACCCGCCTGCGCCGTCTGGTGGAGCAAAGCTGGATCGCTAAGTTTGGAAGGGACCTTGAAGAGGGCGTTGGGGAATCCTTGCGCGAGAGCAATACGGTCAAGGAGTTGAAAGAGTATCTCGGATCACAGCCCCGGACGAGATTTTACAGCCGAAATGCAAGCCTTTCCCCATCCGCGGAGGAGACGGTCAAGATGGTCTATCGCCTGGGCCCATTCGCACGGGCGGTGCTCCTGCGCGGTCTCCTGGGCGGTGAGGGGGGCGCGCTGACGCAGGCCCAGGGACGCCGGGCTCTGCTGGAGGAGTTCTTTTCCCTGTACGTTCAGTCGGCGCAGGGTCCGGAAGCGGCCGCGCTGGTGAAGAAGGCCCTGGGTGCTTTGCTGCTCACCGCCCCGCAGGATGAGCTGCAGCTTCTCCTGGAGCGCCTCTTGGAGCCCCGGTTGGGCAACCCGCCCGCCTCGCCGGGCAACTGGGAGGCGGCCGCGGGCCGGATCGCCCGTTCGATCCTGAAGGCAAACGTGAGGAAAGAGCCGTGGGGGGTCTCCAGCGCTTCCTCGGAGGCGCTGCTGGAGGATCTGGGCCGGCTGGAGTGGGAAAACCTGAAAGGGCCAAAACTGCCGAAATGGGCCGCGGAGATATTGGACAATTGGAATGCGTACTCAGGGGGGGTGGGTTCGGACGATGTCAAAAGGGTCAGGAGAGATCTTCGGAAAGGCCGGCCGCTGGATCCCCGCTACGAGGATCTTTTTGTTTATCTGGGGGAGGCCGTCTTCTCTCGCCGGATGGAGCCGGAGATCCGCTTCCACGCGCATTACGGCCTGCTCGGCTCTCCCCCGGATGCCCCCCACCCGACCACGCCGGACGACCTCCTGTTTCGAGTGGTCCCGCCGGAGAGTCTGCGGCGGCAGGAGGATCTCTTCACGCCGCTGGCCCTGAGCGTCGAAACCGGGCGGCAGCTCAACGCCCCCGGAGCCCGGACGCTTCAGCTCGCGGGTCTTTTCATGGATCTGCCGGAGAGCTACCGGAAAGAGTTCCTCGCCGTCTACGACAATCTCAAGGGGCAATCTAAAGTGGCCGCTTGGGAGACGATCAAGCGGGAGCAGCCGGAGTACGCCAAGCGGATCCGGCGTTTCGTGAAGCGGCTGGGCGGCGGTTCCCTGTTCACCGTCTACCAGGTGGAGCTGGACGACGGGTCGGAGGAGGCTCTGCGCGTGCTCAACCCCAACGCGCTCCACCTTGCCCGTTCCTCGCTCAAGATCCTGCGGGACGCGCAGGAGGCGCTCTCGGCCGAGGACCCCCGGTTCGAACAGGCCAAGCCTCTGCTGGACCTGGTGGAAGAATGGATCGAGGCGGAACTGGGCGACAAGAACTTTGAGGAAGAGGACGCCAAATTCAGGGCCGCCTGGGAGCCGAAGAAAGGGGAGGGCTGGCGGCCGAACGAGGCGTTTCACGCCAGGATCACCTTCTCGGACACCATTCCCACCGGGGGAAACCGGTACGTCCGCCGTCAAAAGCTGATCAAGGGGCAGACCTTCACCGCGCTGGATTCCTTCCCGCGGGAGGAGGCAAAGGAGCTGGTCGCGCTGATGGTCCAGCATCACCTGGCGCAGATTCAGGGATCGCCCTTCAAGACGGAGACGCTGGTGCATTCCAATGTCACGCCCGGCAACTTCATGCGGACGGAGGATGGAAACCTGGCCGTCCTGGACCGGGACATGTACCTGAAGTTCAATATACCCGACCGGCTGTTCTTGTGGAGTCTTCAGCAAGCAGGCACGGTCCCGGAGCGGATCGAACGGTTTTTGGATTGGCTGACGGGATTGAAGGAGAACGAAGCCGCCGGCAAAAATCTCGACCGAGGAAAAGTGACGTCTGAAATCTTGGAGCACATGGAACAGCGAAAAGCGGACCCGGAGGAAGCGGCGCTCGACGTGCTGGCGGTGGTGCATTCCAAGGGGCTCCACATCCCGCTCAAGTTTTCGCTCCTTTTCATGAATCTGCAGGCCCTGCGGCAGATGGCCCAGCGGGTGGGATTCTCTTCGCTGGACGAAGCACGAAGGTACAAACCGGCCGCCGCCGGCGCGGAGGAGGCGGCTGGCGACCGGGTGGGACGGTTTGTGCGCGACTTGAGGAGCGCCTCTCCCGGCGGCTTGACGCCGGTGGTGATCGGGACGGATTTAAGGGAACGATGGCCGGCGCTGGAAGGGCTGAAAAAGGTTCCGGGATTACCGGTGCTGTTGAGCCGGGGGGATCCGGCGCAAGACGTGGCGGACCTGATTGCGTTGTGGGACGCCCGGTCCGCGGTTTTCGCCGGGATGGACCCGGAAGCGGGGCGGCGGTTTGCGCGCGCGGCCTCAGCGGCCGGCATTTCCCCGCGGGCGGTAAGTCCCGAAGGAAAGAGAACCTTCCTCTCTTTGCTGTTGGCCATTCTCTCCGAGGCAACCGATCTCTCCGAATCGGCGATCGCCGCGCGGGACAGCTTCGAGCAGTTCGTAGCGGATGTCTCCCGCCTGGCCGGCCAGGCGTAACACCGGTTTCCCTCCCAAAAATCCGCTTTTCAGCTTCCTCAGTTTTGGTATACTAAGCTCCTCCGAAGTTCGGGAGACAAGTTGCCTGCCGAAGATCCCTATGCCTGGTATCGACGAGTCGGGACGCTGATTTCGATCCCGCTCATTTTGGGTCTGTCCCCCGTGGTGGGCGGCGCCCTCGGCTGGGGCCTAGACAGGCTCTTCGGGACGCGGCCGGTATTCACGGCCCTCCTTTTGCTGGTCGGTTTCGCGGCAGGCATCCGGCAGACCTGGGATCTGATCCGCCGTTTTTCCTCGGAAAAGTAAGGAGATCTCATGCGGATTTTATCGACAGCGGGATTGCTCTCTCTAGCCGCCGGCGCCGTCTGGGGACTGGCCAATGCCTGGTGTTTGGCCCGCGCCGTTCGCTGTGTCGTCGAAGGCCGGCGTGGCTGGAAACTGGCCGGCTGGATCGCGCTGAAACTAGTGGGCGTGTACGGGCTGGCCGCCTGGATGCTGATCGGCCTGCGGCTGCCGGCCGCCGCTTGGCTGGCCGGGTTCACGCTCAGCCTGATTGTGCTCGTTCTCAAGATGAATCCATTAGTTGCTCGCAATGACTGAAAACGCACCCGCCCACGCGCCGGAGATTCCCAACTTCATCACGCTGATCACCCATTTCATGCCGGAGGGGCCGTCGCGGCAGTTCCTCGAGACCTGGGAGAACGCCATCTTCGCCTTTGTAATTGTCGGGTTGGTCGGCGGGCTGATCGCCTGGGGCAGCCGGCGGCTGGCGATGCGCCCGGGCCGGGGGCAGACCTTCGTGGAGATTTTGATCGAGGGGCTGGAAGAGCTGGTCTGCGGCGTATTGGGGAAGGAGCACGGCCGCCGCCACCTGCCGTTCCTCGGCACGCTGTTCATCTTCATCCTCTCGATGAATCTGGCCGGCCTGGTGCCGGGCCTGAAATCCCCCACCTCCCGCTTTGAAATGACCTTTGCGCTGGCGCTCTGCGTTTTCTTTACCGTTCAATGGACCGCCATCAAGAGCTTCGGTTTTTTCGGCTACCTCTACCACCTGATGAACGAGCCGAAAGACCCGATCGGCTGGGTGCTGGCACCCTTGATGTTCTTCATCGAAGGGATCGGCGAGATCGTCAAGCCGGTCTCGCTGGCTCTGCGGTTGTTCGGCAACATCATGGGAGAGGATACCCTGCTGGGCGTCTTCGTGATGCTCGGGGCGCTGACGTTTGCTTGGTCGAAGCTGCCGATCGGGATCCCGCTTCACCTGCCGTTCATGCTGTTGGCGATCATCTTCAGCACGGTGCAGGCGCTGGTATTCACGTCCTTAAGTATGATTTACATCTACACAAAACTGCCCCACGAGGAGCACAAGGGGCACTAACATAGGAGAAGCGATGGAACACGCAGCTGTGGATTGGGCAAGGGTGGTGCTGGGTTTTGGTCTTCCGTTCGGGTTGGCGCTGGCCGCGATGGCTTCGGCGATGGGGTTGGCGAAGGCGGTGACCGCGGCGATGGAAGCGATGGCGCGGCAGCCGGAAGCGGCGACCAAGATCCAGGGCGCGATGATTCTGGGTTGCGCGTTCATCGAGGCGCTGACGATCTACGTCTTCGTGACGGTGCTGTTGTTCGGGTTCGGTCTCCTGAAGATATAAGACGATCCGGATGCAGATCCTCGCGCAGTTTGTCGTCAATATCCTGGCGTTCCTGCTTCTGCTGGCGATCCTGAAAAAGTTTGCCTGGGGATCGCTGCTGAAGCTCGTCGACGATCGCCGTCACAAGATTGCCTCGGAGTTCGAGGCGATCGAGCAGGCCAAGCGGGAGATCGAGAAGCTCAAGGCCGATTACCAGGAACGGGTGGCCAAGATCGAGGAAGAGGCCCGGGGGAAGATCCAGCAGGCGGTGGACGAGGGGCGCCGGGTGGGGGCGGAGGTCGAAGAAGGGGCGCGGGCGCACGCGCGGGAGATCCTGGAGAAAAGCAAGGAGGCGATCGCGCTGGAGGTGGCCAAGGCCCGCGTGGAGCTGAAAGATCAAGTGGTGGACCTGGCGATCCAGGCGACCCACAAGATCCTCCAGCAGCATCTGGATGAGGAGACCGACCGCCGGATGATTGAGGCTTTCATCAAGGAGATCAACGCGGTGGATCCTTCAACGGGCTCGGGACGTGATTGATCGCGCCGTGGCCCGCCGCTACGCGGAGGCCTTCGTGAACAGGCTGGAGGTCGCTGACGGAGTGGAGACGGGTCTGGAGGAGCTCCGCAGCGTGGCGCGGATCTACTCGGGGTCCAAGGAGTTCCAGCGGTTTATGGGATCGCCGGAGATCGGTCCGGATGAGAAGCAGCAGACGCTCGACCGCGCTCTGTCCGACGGGGCGGCGCCCGAGACGATGGCGCTGCTGCAGCTGCTGCTCCGGTGGGACCGGATGGAGCAGCTTCCGGCCGTCGCGGAGGAAGCCGCTGGTATCTCCGAGGCGCGGCAGGGGATCCTGCGCGGGCAGGTGACCACGGCGCACCCGATCTCCTCCGCGGAGACCCAAGCCCTGGCCCAGGCGGTCGGCAAGGCGGTGGGCAAGCGGGTGATCTTGGAGCGGCGGGTGGACCCCCGCCTGCTCGGCGGCGTCAGTGTCGCGGTGGGGGGGGTGCTCCTGGACGGATCGGTCCGGGCGCAGTTGAAACGGGTGAAGGAACAACTTAAAGCGGCCAAGGTGAATTAATCCAATGAGCATCAGACCCGAAGAGGTGACCTCCATCCTTCAGCAGGAGCTGGAGGGATACAAATCCAAACTAAAACTGGAATCGATCGGGACGATCCTTCAAGTGGGCGACGGCATCGCCCGCATCTACGGCTTGCAAGAGGCGATGGCGGGCGAACTGCTGGAGTTCCCGGGCGGCGTGATGGGCCTGGCTTTGAACCTTGAGGCCAACTCGATCGGCGCGGTGATCCTGGGTTCCGACCGGGGTTTGAAGGACGGAGACCAGGTCAAACGGACCGGCAAAATCGCGCAGGTGCCGGTAGGCAAGGCGCTGATCGGCCGCGTGGTGGACGCGCTCGGCCGGCCCATCGACGGCAAGGGCCCGATCGCGGCGGAGAGCTTCCGCCCGATCGAAAGCAACGCCCCGTCGGTGATCCAGCGCCAACCGGTGAAGGAGCCGCTGATGACGGGCTTGAAAGCGGTGGACGCCATGATCCCGATCGGCCGCGGGCAGCGGGAGCTGATCATCGGCGACCGCCAGACCGGCAAGACCGCGATCCTGCTGGACGCTATCATCAACCAGAAAGAGACCGGCGTCATCTGCGTCTACGTGGCGATCGGCCAGAAGCTGTCCAACGTGGTGGCCGTCGCCGAGACGCTGAAAAAGCACGGCGCCCTGAGCCACACGATCATCGTCAGCGCCACGGCCGAGGACCCGGCCCCCCTGCAATACCTGGCCCCCTACACCGGCTGCGCGATGGGAGAGCACTTCCTCTATAACGGCCAGCACGCGCTGGCGGTCTACGACGACCTCTCCAAGCACGCGGCCGCCTACCGCCAGCTCTCCCTGCTGCTGCGCCGGCCGCCGGGGCGGGAGGCCTATCCGGGCGACGTGTTCTACCTGCACTCCCGCCTGCTGGAGCGGGCGGCCAAGATTCGGGACGATCTGGGGGGCGGCTCCCTCACAGCGCTGCCGGTCATCGAGACGCAGGCGGGCGACGTGTCGGCCTATATCCCGACCAACGTGATCTCGATCACCGACGGACAGATCTACCTCGAGGCGGACCTCTTTTATTCCGGCGTCCGCCCCGCGATCAACGTGGGGCTGTCGGTCTCCCGCGTGGGAGGCAACGCGCAGACCAAGGCG
>Ga0209515_10000540_pt1 | contig 67276 bp, 61 predicted proteins | sample Subgroupgradi54m_FD_187454 | JGI IMG/M metagenome (GOLD analysis project Ga0209515, IMG submission 187454) | Subsurface groundwater microbial communities from S. Glens Falls, New York, USA - GMW60B uncontaminated upgradient, 5.4 m (SPAdes)... ...
AGCTCAAGGAGCAAGAGGGAAATAGCGGTCATGGGTCACCTCACCCCCTTTTTGCCTTATTTCATCGGTCTTGTCAACCATTCCGTATGGGGTCAGGTCTTGAATCTTGAATTCTGCTATGATGGAACCGTATGGCAAGACCGTTGCGTATTGAATTTCCAGGCGCCTTTTACCACATCACAACACGCGGCAACGTGCGAGGGCCTATTTTTTTCTCTGATAAAGACCGAGAGCAACTTTTATTTATTTTTGGTAAAACAGCCGACAAATTTAATTGGCGCTGCTATAGTTACTGCCTGATGAGCAATCATTATCACCTGGTGATTCAGACCGTTGACCCAACTTTGTCCAAGGGCATGCAGCACCTCAACGGAAACTATACGCAATGGTTCAACAGCGAGCATGAGAGAGTTGGTCATCTGTTTCAAGGGAGGTTCAAAGCTTTTCTTGTTGAAGAGCATGAGTATCTTTTGCAAGCGATACGTTATGTTTTGTTAAACCCTACGCGCGCAAAGATGGTTGTTGATCCAGCCGATTATCGCTGGAGCAGCTATCGAGCCACGATCGGTCTCGAGACTGCCCCAGAGTGGCTAGCCAGAAAAGAGGTTCTGAAAGAGTTCTCAAAAGATAGGCAACAATCCGAAAAGCGGTTTCGTGTGTTTGTCAAAAAAGAAACGAATCTTCCTTCGCCGTTTGAGGACTCACGCAGTGGTGGAATTTTAGGTTCTGATCAATTTGTTGATGAAATGCGCGAGCATAAGGAAGATAAAGAAACAAATAAGGACTTTGTCATCAAACAGAGAATGAAAGGGAGACCTACACTTGAAGCGTTGTTTGATGAGACAAAAACGATAGAAGATCGTAATGCAGCGATTGTTCTTGCTGTTGGTCATCTTCAATATTCAGCAACGGAAGTTGGACGATTCCTTCATTTACATGGGTCGACAATAAGTAAAATCGTTGAAAGAGGGAATTCAAGATTCAAGACCTGACCCCATCCCATTGACCGTTTTGCAAAAAAATGGTGAGATCAAGGTGGGAGGTTTAAACCATGAGGCTATCTTTCTGTCTTCTGGGGCTCATGCTGCCCTTAAACGCATGGGCGCAGTGTGAGCATCCGATCACCATTTTGCAGCTTGTCACGACGATCGAAGGCGGTGAAACCGCGTTCGTACACTTGAACAAGAGCGCGATGGCGGCCAGCAAGACCGTGGCGATCGCGGAAGTGAATTGTCTTGCCGAGCCGATCAGTCCAAGTGAGGCGGCGCGACTGCATCGTTTGATCGCCTTGTCGGCGTTCGTTGCGAAAGATCGTGAACGTGCGATCAGCGAGTTCGCTGTTGCGATTGGACTCGAGCCCTACTATGTTTTTCCGGAAGGACTTGTGCCGTCCTCGGATCATCCTGTCGCCGTGCTCTACGGGCAGGCCGCTGTTTACACCTTGCCGCAGGACACGCAAACCGTGCTTGTACCTATCGGCGGATGGTCGACGGTCGACGGTGTCCGAACGGACGTGCGTCGTGGTGGCGTTTCGGCGATTGTCCAGATCATGGATGCTCGCGGCGGCATTGCTGATTCGCGTTTCATTCTGCCGCTTGAAAGTCTTCCGTACTTGGATCTTTCAAAATTCAACATCGATCTGACCGTGAAGCCGCGTTCTATTTTCCACAGTGAGCCTGCGCCGTGGCTCATTGCCACAGGTGTTGGTCTACTCGCTTCCGGCGGACTGTATGCCGCAAGCATGATAGAACGTGAACGCTTCGACAACATCACCGACCCCGTGCCGGATGATCAGCTCGCCGACTTGGCAGCGGAAACGAATGCGCTCGGCTACGCCTGGATCGGTGCGTCGGTTCTCACCGTCGCCACCGGCACTATCACCTTCACCGTGGTGATCCCGAATCACCATAAGGGGGACAAGTAATGTTCAATGACACCACAAGGACACTGAAGCCTGGCACCATGCTCGCTCGTCGATTGCGGGTCGAGCGAGTGCTGGGTGTTGGCGGGATGGCAATCGTCTACCTTGTTTTTCACATCCACCTGCAAACGCAGTACGCCTGCAAGGTCCTGAACCCGGAGATGTCGCGTCATGCGAAGGTGCGCAAGCGCTTGTTGCGTGAGTCGGATGTCATGGAAGCGATGGATCATCCGCATATTGTGAAAGTCTTTGGCGTGGAAGTGGATGAAGAGCGGGACCTGCTACTCATCAAAATGGAATACATGGCTGGTGGGTCGCTGCTCGATCAACTGGAATCGCAAGGCCCACTCTCCTGTTATGACGCCTGCCAGTTGATGTTGAAGTTGCTTTCTGCCCTCGCCTACACGCACGAGAAGGGCGTGGTTCATCGCGACATCAAGCCCGGGAATATCCTGCTCGCTACTGATGGCACGCCGAAGTTTTCCGACTTCGGCATTGCCCAAGCGGCGGAGAACGCCACCGCGCTCACCAGGATGGGGGAAGATGCGATGCTCGGCACGCACTGGTACATGCCCCCAGAGCAGAACAAACTCATCAAGCGTGTGGACGGCCGTGCAGACATCTTTGCCCTCGGGGTGACACTGCACCAGCTTTTGAGCGGGCTCATGGACGTTCCAGAGCGGTTGCTCTTCTATGATCAAGTCCAAAAAGAGCCAGAGATTATGGACACGATTCTGCCGCAGTTGCGTCCGATCATCATGAAGGCCACGGCCATTGATCCGAATGATCGCTATCAGAGTGCGAACGAGATGGCTCAGGCGATTTCGGCGATCATCCCACACTTGCCGACGGCAGAAGAAGAAGTCGAAGCCAAGCGTCCGACTGGTGGCACGATGGTGCCGGACGTTGATGGGGAAGGTGTCGTGGGGACGCAGTTCCACTTCGAAAGTTCTTCGCAGGTGGTGAGTGCTGATGGGTTGGTCCACTCCACGCCCGAACCAACACCACGCGCCGTTGTCGTGCCACAACCCAAAGGACAAAAGACTTGGGGGGGTGGTGGTGGAACGATCGCCAATGCGCACGAAATCCCACCGAAACCCCAGCGTCTGCCTCACAAGAAAATCGGTATCGCAGTCGCTCTTCTCATTTTCACCGTTGTGTCAGGCTTCAGGCTGTATCGCACCTCCCAAACACTTAGCGAGCAGCATTCCGCTGCCGCTAGGTCACCTCGTGCCGAGCAGCCCGAAGCCGGCACTTTCCTTGTGCCGCCTGAGACAACCGATGGCACCAAGGGCCCTGCTCTTGCGACAAGCCATGAGCTTGTCGAGGGGCCGAACCTGCCTGTCACCGTTTCGAGCGTGAAAAAGCAGGCCGTGAAACAGCCATCCGTCGCGAAAGCGAGGCCCGAGATCGCGCCTGCTGTCGTTCCTGTTGAAGCGATCACTGAGTCGCCAAAGACTCGTGTGACGTTTTCTGGAGCTGATCGTGTGCGCTTGGAGGGCGATGCTGGGAGTTTCACCCTTCCTGCATCTGTCCCGTCAGGCACATACAAGGTCTTTGCCCGCTTTGGTGATGGGCAGGAGCAAAAAGTCATCCCCCAGATCAAGGTGACCGACACTCCGGTTGCCATCACGTGCGACGTCGATTTCCTCGGTTGTACCCGCCAATAGTTCTTTCTTTACCCAGTTGTGCCCGCCCTTGAGTTACTCTCAGGGCGGGCCTTTCGTTTGCCAAAGCACTCCTTTTCCCCTAAACTAAGCCCATTATGCTTGATCACGAGATTGCCAAAGCTTACGATCCTTCTGTCCATGAAGATGCGATTTACGTCGCGTGGGAAAAGAGTGGATTTTTTAATCCAGACAATCTGCCAGGTGAGCGGAAGGAGGCGTTTTCGATCGTCTTGCCACCTCCAAATGTTACCGGGACGCTCCACATTGGCCACGCTGTGATGCTTGCGATTGAGGACATCATGATTCGCTTTGCTCGCATGCGTGGCAAAAAAACGCTGTGGCTTCCAGGCACGGATCATGCGGCCATTGCGACCTCAACTAAAGTTGAAAATTTGATTTTTAAGGAAGAAGGAAAGACGCGACATGATTTAGGACGCGAAGAATTTTTGAAACGCGTTGAGCAGTTTGCCGCCGACTCGCATGACATTATTGTGAATCAAGCAAAGAAGATGGGAGCCTCGCTCGATTGGTCGCGTGAAGCATACACGCTCGACGTGAAGCGTAATCATGCGGTCAATTTTGCATTCAAAAAAATGTACGACGACGGGCTCATTTATCGTGGGCACCGCGTGGTCAACTGGGATCCAGTTGGTCAGACGACGATTTCCGACATTGAGATCGTGTACAAAGAAGTTGAGGCAACGCTCTACACATTTAAGTACAGCAAAGATTTTCCGATCGCAATTTCCTCAACGCGACCTGAAACAAAAGTTGGCGACACAGCGATTGCGGTGCATCCAAATGATGAGCGTTACAAAAAGTTTGTTGGCAAGACGTTTGAAAATATTTCGTTTGCTGGTGCAACTCTTTCGATCAAAGTTGTCGCAGATGATTCTGTTGATCCAACATTTGGAACAGGAGCGCTTGGTGTGACTCCCGCACATAGTTTGATTGATGCGGATATTGCACAGCGTCATGGTTTGCAGGTGAAGCAAGTGATTGGCGCTGACGGCAAGATGACAGAAGCGTCGGGGTCGCTTGTGGCAAACAAAACAACGATCGAGGCTCGTGAGCTCATCATTGATTGGCTCAAAGAGCAAGGACTCATTGAGGGCGAAGAAACAACCATACAGAATTTGGCAACGGCCGAACGCTCTGGTGGCGTGATTGAGCCGATTCCTATGTTGCAATGGTTTATTGACGTGAACAAAAAATTTTCACGTGGGCTTTTCAAAAAAGCTACACTGAAAACGTTGATGCAGGACGCGGTACGCGGCGGCAAAATCAAAATTATTCCTGAACGCTTTGAAAAAAGTTATTTCGATTGGGTCGATAATTTGCGTGATTGGTGCATCAGCCGCCAGCTGTGGTTTGGGCATCGCGTGCCGGTGTGGTACTGCGTGGCATGCGGCAAGGATGCGAAGGACGAAGCAGCAATGCAGGCGTGCAAAGATCCGATCGTTTCTATTAATGAAGTAAAAAAATGTCCACATTGCGGTGGCGTCGTGCGGCAAGATCCGGATACGCTCGACACATGGTTTTCGGCCGGGATGTGGACGTTTACTACGCTTGGTTGGCCAGAGCAGACAGCTGACTTGAAGACGTTTCATCCGACGTCGGTTCTCGAGACCGGATATGACATCTTGTTTTTTTGGGTTGTTCGCATGATCCTGATGACGACTTACCTCATAGGCGAGGTACCGTTTAAGCAAGTTTATTTGCACGGACTCGTTCGTGATGAGAAAGGTAGAAAGATGAGTAAGTCGCTCGATAACATCATTGATCCGCTTGACATGATTTCTGCCTATGGAGCAGACGCGACGCGTTTGTCGCTTGTGATTGGATCCACGCCAGGTAATGACACAAAACTTTCGGAAGAAAAAATTGCGGGCTATCGCAACTTTACCAACAAGCTGTGGAATATTTCGCGGTTTGTGCTGGGTACGATCGGGGATAAGTCCGATACGACCAATACGACCAATACGACTGATAGGACCTATATCGCAATGACTCTCACCGATCGATGGATTTTGGGTCGCTTGGCCGAAGTGATAACAGACGTAACAAAACATTTGGAAGCGCACGAGCTTTCCTCTGCAGGCGAATTATTGCGCGATTTCACTTGGAACGATTTTGCGGATTGGTATTTGGAGATTGCCAAAATACAGAAACAAGCCGCCCAAGCGGCTGAAAATACCGATGCAATCCTTCTACACGTCCTCGAGACGCTTCTTAAACTCTGGCACCCTTTCATGCCATTTGTGACCGAGGCGATCTGGCAACAGCGACACCCACCTGAACCGTCCGGCCGGACAATTCGGGTGGGTGAGGAAAGACGAGCAATGCTGTTGATCGAGTCATGGCCAGAGAAGGAAGACATAAAGTATCTAAGTGGCTTAAAGGACGAAGGGCATCGAGGAGATGTCATGGAAGCCTTTGCATCGCTTCAGGAAATTATTTCCGCGATCCGCAATTTGCGCTTACAATACCATGTTGAGCCCGTAAAGATGGTACAGGTGACGATAGTGAGCAAAAAACACGCGACGTTTTTGGATGAGCAAGCCGAGCTTATCAAGCGACTCGCCCGCGTCGCCAGTCTCACGGTCAGCTCGGATAAGGCCGCTTCCGCCAACAGCGCCTCGGCAGTGCTTGGCGACACGACGATTTTTCTTTCACTGGAAGGGCTCGTGGACACAGAAAAAGAAAAAGCGAGATTAAGTGCCGAGCTCGCGCAGGTGAGGCAATACGTGGCACAATTGACAGGCAAGCTCAGCAACGCCGAATTTGTGAGTAAAGCGCCAGAAACAGTTGTGCTTAGCATGAAACAAAAATTGCAAGAAGCAGAACAAAAAGTTACCGGTCTTGAACAACAAATTCGTTCATTATGAAAAAGATTGACGCATCAAACATCGAAAAATTTTTGACCCGTGGTGTGGAAAAGGTTTTCCCCTCGGCTGATTTTGTGCGGGCTCGGTTGCAAGAAGGCCAGCCGTTGACCATGTACCTCGGGATTGATCCGACGGGTCCGTCGTTGCATCTTGGGCACATCGTTGCCTTGCGCAAGCTCCGTCAGTTTCAAGACTTGGGTCACAAAGTTATCCTACTGATCGGCGACTTCACGGGAATGATTGGCGATCCAAGCGACAAGTCGGCCACGCGCCAACGTTTGACAAGAAAAGAAGTTTTACAAAATGCCAAGCTGTACAAATTACAAGCGTCAAAGATTTTGCGGTTCACAGGCTCGAACGCGGCGGTATTGAAGTTCAACAGTAAGTGGTTGTCGAAATTGTCGTTTGAGGACGTCATCGAATTGGCGGCGCATTTTACCGTTCAACAAATGATGGCCCGAGATATGTTTGATCGTCGGATGAAAGAAGACAAACCGATTTCTATTTCAGAATTCATGTACCCGTTGATGCAGGGCTTTGATTCTGTGGCCATGAAAACTGACGGCGAGATTGGCGGCAACGATCAAACGTTCAACATGCTGGCCGGCAGAACGCTCATGAAAGAAATGTTGCACAAAGAAAAATTTGTGTTGGCGATGAAGTTGCTTGTCGATTCGGCAGGGAAGAAGATGGGCAAGACTGAAGGCAACATGATTACCCTCGCCGACTCCGCCGACGAGATGTTCGGCAAAGTGATGAGTTGGACGGATGGGATGATACGTCCTGGTTTCGAGCTTTTGACAGATGAACCACTTGACCAAGTAGATCGTGATCTTAGAGAGCAGAATCCTCGAGATGTAAAAATGGCGCTCGCACAGGAAATTGTGGAAGAATTCTTCGGGATGAAAGCCGCAGAGGATGCTCAAGAAAGTTTTATTGCTACGTTTCAGAGGGGGTCGGTTCCGTTAGACATTCCAGAAGTTCATTGTGCCGGAAAAACTTTACTGGAAGTTCTTGTCGAGGTTGGTTTCGTAAAGTCGAAATCCGAAGCACGTCGAGTTTTTGCCGAAGGAGGCGTTAAGGTCGATGGCGTTGTCGAGAAAGAACACGATAAGTTAGCGATGTCTGGTCAGGTGATTCAAAAAGGCAAGCGGCATTTTGTGAGGCTCATAAAGTAACTATGTACGCTTTGCAACAAGCTCGAAAAGAGGTGCTTCTTGCTCTCAAAAATGCGCTTGGGAAAACGTATTCTCCCGCGCTCGATGAGCTTGAAGCGCCAAAAATAAGCGCTCACGGGGATATTTCATTCCCCTGTTTTGGCGTTGCCAAAGGGCTCAAACGCAATCCCGCGGAAATTGCCAGCGAGCTGGCGCCAAAAATTCAACCGCAAGGACTCATTGCAAGCGTGGAGACAAAGGGTCCGTATGTGAATTTTCGTTTGGATACAACGGTACTTGCGACGCTCGTGCTGAAAGAAGCAACACAAACAGACTATGGAACGAGCTCAACGCTCGAAAATAAAACGATCATGGTGGAGTATGCGCAGCCAAACACGCACAAGGAAGTGCACGTGGGTCATTTACGCAATGCGCTGGTTGGACAAGTGGTTGTAAACTTTTTGCGCGCGCATGCGGCAAAAGTCATTCCAACTTCTTACATCAACGATCTTGGCGCGCATGTGGCAAAATGTTTGTGGGGGATACAAAAATTTCATCCAGGTGAAGAGCCACAGAAGGGAGAGGAAAATGCTTTTCTCGCCAAGGTTTATACCGAGGCAACGCAATGGCTTGACGCGCATCCAGAAGAAAAAGAGGATGTGCAAAAAATTTTTCAAAGTTTGGAAAAAGGACATCGCGGTTGGCGCGCGCTGTGGAAAAAGACGCGCGGTTGGTCCATGAAGATGATTCGCGGTGTGTTCAAGGAACTCGGCCTCACCATTGAGCAATGGTATTTTGAAAGCGATCTGCTCAAACGATCAAAGGCGATCGTTGAGGACCTGATGGAGAAGAAAATTGCTGTGCGCAGCGAAGGCGCAATTTTGGTTCCACTCGAGGAAGAAAAACTTGGCGTAAATTTGCTCGAGCGCACGGATGGCACGCTTTTGTATAATGCAAAAGATCTAGCGCTCGCGTTTCGGAAAGAAGAAGATTTTCGTCCAGATCAAAGTTTATACATTATTGACGTGCGTCAATCGCTTGCGATGAAGCAACTTTTTGCAACACTCAAGCGCATGGGATTCAACCGTACCCTGCAACATCTCTCCTACGAAATTGTCATGTTGCCTGATGGCGTCATGTCTTCGCGCAAAGGCAATGTGATTCGCTATGAAGATTTGCGTGATCAAATTCTTGCTGCTGCACATCAGGAAACAAAAACGCGCCACGAAAATTGGAGCGAGAAAAAAATCACGACGACGTCGCATAAAATCGCGTTTGCTGCGATGAAGTTTTATATTCTTAAACAAGACCTCGACAAGATGGTTATTTTTGAGACGAAATCCGCGCTCGCCTTTGATGGATTTACGGGTTCTTATGTGCTCTATACCCTGGCGCGGATTCAGAGTATTCTTCGAAAGAAGGGTTCCGTGGTGGCTGTGGATAACTCTGAAACTCACGCCAAGTCTTTTGGAAAAGCCAAAGAATCCGAGCTTTTGCGTAAAATTGCTGAATATCCAGACGTTCTGCAGCGTATCGTTCGGACGTACCAAATTTCAGCGATCGCCCAGTATGTCTTCGATCTTGCCAAGTCCTTTGCCGATTTCTATCAAGATGTCCCGGTTCTGAAAGCTCCAACAGCGGTGCGGGAGACGCGTCTCGCATTATGTGAGGCAACACATCAGACGCTCACGAATGCTTTGAAGATTTTGGGAATCGACGGCGTGAAAGAAATGTAATTATGTTCAAACGCGATGTGGGTGCCTCACCAGGTGGTGAAACGGTGATCGCACAGGGGGTTAAAGTCGAGGGGGAATTCACTAGCAATGGGAACGTTGTGATTGAAGGAGAAGTGACGGGCTCCGTAACGGTCGCTGGCGATTTGACTGTCGGGCAGTCCGCGCGCATTCACGCAGACGTCTCGGCCCAAAATGCTGTGGTCGCTGGCGAGATTGGCGGGAATATGCGCGTGGCCGAACGTCTTGAGCTTGTCGAATCATCGCGCGTGATGGGCGATATTGAAGCGCAAGTGCTCTCCGTTGCCGCAGGAGCTCAAATCAACGGACGGGTGGCAATGGGGGAGCATGTGGGAGGAAAAAAAGGACGCGGGAAGACGGTCGTTGCGGAAGAAGCCACATCTGAGTAACACATGTACTTGTACATCTACGACGAATGCGTTCAAGAAAAAAAACACGAGCGCGAGATTGCTGCCATGGAGAATCGGCTGACTGACCTTGGCATCACCGGCAAGATTATTCGCCTCGCGCTCTTTCGGCATGCAGATGAGCAGATACGCGATGAGGCGGGGCGTGGAGCTTCAACCGTTGTCGCGGTCGGCAACGACCACACGGTGCGCAAAGTGTTGGACGCCGTTGTGGATGTAGGATTGCCTCTTGGGATCATTCCCATTGGCCCGCAGAACGCGTTTGCGCAAATGGTTGGCGTGCCAAGCGGCGTTACTTCGTGTGATGTACTATCTGCACGCGTGGTTCAGCTCGTTGACGTCGGCCGCTTGAACGGTCGTCGTTTTGTTTCTAGCTTGCGCGTGCTGACGCCTGATGCCCAGCTTATCTGTGATGGTCGCTATCGGGTTTCGCTCACGGACAACGGCAGTATGGAGATCCAAAATTTGATGGGAGATCCGCAGGACGGTCAGCTTGATGCGGTGATTGAGACCGATTCTGGTGGCTCGCTATTTCATCGACGCCACAGCGGGCACACACGATTGCCAATTCACACAGCGATGATCCAGTCAGATCGACCGATACGTATTTTGTGTGATGGGGAAGAGGTACGTGGGGAGCGTTTTGAGATTGAGATCGAGCCCGGGGCTTTGAAAGTGATCACGGGTCGTGCGCGGCATTTTTGAAAAACAAAACTCCTGTCGATTCGACAGGAGTTTTGTCTTGGTGCGGATGGAGGGACTCGAACCCTCAAGCCTTGCGGCACTGGCCCCTCAAGCCAGCGAGTTTACCAGTTTCTCCACATCCGCATGCCGATGATGCTAAATCATTTTGACGACTCTGGCAACCCCCTGTAACCTACGGTTTGTCTGGACGTTTAGCTCAGTTGGTTAGAGCGTCTCGTTTACACCGAGAAGGTCGTAGGTTCAAATCCTACAACGTCCACCAAAAAAGATCCGGTCTTTCGACCGAATCTTTTTTTCAAAATAAGTCGTTTATCGCGTTACAGAGATAGCCGCTCCTCCTTCTGGAATGCAGGCTCCCACTTCTACAGTCCCTGTGGAATTACGTGACATGTAGTAGAGGGTTGTGGCCGCTGTGCCGCTGGAAGGATCCATTGGTACGCTTCCCGTGTAGCCGCCAGTTACAAGAGCCGTCAGATCTACACAAGCCGCTTGAGTTGTTTTAGCTGTGCAGCCTGTGTCACATCCCGCTCCAGCCGTTCCAATCATGTAAAAGCTTCCGGCCGTCAGAGCGGTGACGCTGGCTGGATAGCTCCCGGCATTATCAGTCTGGTAGGTTTTAAGCGCACTGGCCACTGCTTCCACGTCCGCTGTACGTTTTGCATCTCTTGAAGCAAGGAAGCGCTGGGCAGGATTTAAGGCAACGAAGACGGACGCAGCAAGGACAGCGATCACGGCGATCACGATGAGAAGTTCAACAAGTGTGAACCCCCTTTGCATTTTTCTTAACATAAAAATATAAGAGACTTAAAGATACACACATGGTACCACAGCACTCGTTCTTTCTGCTTTACTGGGTGCAAATTATGGAAGAAAAAGCGTCCAAGAAAAATGAGGTGTCTTTGCCGACAAAAGAGGAAATTGAGGCCCTTATTAAACAGGCGACAGATAGGATTGATGAAAACACTGTTATCCGCTTGTTTGAGAAGCTCATGATCTATGCCCATGGCACGCGTGCATCGGACGTGCACATGGAACCATGGAAAGACCATGGGCAAGTTCGTATTCGCGTAGATGGAATTCTGCATGATGCTTTTGTGGTCGCGAGCGACTTGTACGTCCAACTCATTGCGCGTTTGAAGATTTTGACACGCATGCGCACGGACGAACACCACGCTCCGCAGGATGGCCGTTTTAAGTTTGTTTCGCCCATCGGCGATGTAGATGTGCGCGCGTCTGTTTTGCCAACCGCGTTTGGGGAAAAATCCGTGTTGCGTTTGCTTTCGAGCCAATCACACAAGCTGTCCCTTGAACAGCTCGGATTCGCGCCAGAAGACTTGAAGCGTGTAGAGCGTGCGATCAAAAAGCCTTGGGGAATGATTCTTGCCACAGGCCCAACAGGTTCTGGGAAGACCACAACGATTTATGCCATTTTGGAAATTTTGAATCAGCGCGAAGTCAATATTGCCACGATTGAGGATCCAATTGAGTTTGAAATCCCTGGCGTGAATCAAAGCCAAGTCGACCATGTTGCTAAGCTCACATTTGCAAGTGGACTGCGCTCCTTACTTCGTCAGGATCCGGACATCATAATGGTGGGAGAGATTCGTGATCAAGAAACAGCAAAGATTGCTGTGAACGCGGCTCTCACAGGCCACAAACTCCTCTCTACGCTTCACACCAACGATGCCGCCACGACCATTCCACGACTCATTGACATGGGCATTGAACCATTCCTCATCTCTTCCACATTTTTGATTGCCATTGCCCAGCGTCTGGTGAGGCGCGTCTGTCCAGATTGCGTCGGAAAAAAAACATTTACCAAAAAAGAAGCAGAGGAGATTTTAGGGCCTGAAATTGTGGCGGAGTTGTTTAAGGAAGGTTCCACGATCGAGGTCGCTTCTATCGCTGGATGCGCTGTCTGTGGGCAGACAGGATATAAAGGACGCATTGGTATTTATGAGGTGTTGGAAAATTCATTGGCGATTCAAGAGCGCATTGTGGCACGAGCGACAAGCGCGGATATTTCAGAGCTTGCTCACAAGGAAGGGATGACGGCGATTGGTGTGGATGGAGCGCGGAAGATTTTGGCGCGTATTACGACCGTGGAAGAATTAGTCCGCGTGATGCAAGAATAACTATGCCAAAATCTTCCCGTGCAAAACTCACCCACATCGAATTACTCCTTTTCACCAAGTATCTTTCGGTGCTGTTGCGTTCGGGGCTCACCATTGACGACTCGTTGGATATTTTGAACAAACAGGCCAAGGGAGCGCTCGGCGTCATTCTGCCGGTTCTGCTCACGGCCGTGCGTGGCGGTAAAACTCTTTCCGAAGGCCTGCAGCAATTTCCACGAACATTTAGCTCTGTGTTTGTGAACCTGGTGCGGGCTGGAGAAACCGCTGGCACCATGCAATCGACTCTGGATCAGCTTTCAGAGCAACTGCAGAAAGAGCACGACTTGAGTCAAAAAGTTCGTGGCGCCATGATGTATCCTGCCTTTGTGCTTTCGGCAGGACTCATCATGACGATTGGAATTGTTGTTTTCATTTTACCAAACATCACGAAGCTCTTCGTTTCACTGCATGTTGAGTTGCCGCTTTCGACACGGATTATTTTGTGGATTTCTGATCAGTTTCAACAGCACGGCATCGCGATTGCTCTTGTAACGGTTTTGGTTATTACAGGTCTTCCAACTTTCCTTCGACTCAAGGCTGTGAAGCCCACGAGTCATTGGCTTCTTTTGCATACCCCTGTTCTTGGTGTCCTGGTGCGCAACACCAATCTGGCGCGAGTGACGCGACTGCTGGGCACGCTTTTGCAAAGCGGCCTGCCGATCGAAGAAGCCTTGAAGATTGCTGGAACCGTCTTGCGCAACGTTCAATACAAAACGCTTTTTGATCTTGTGCAGGAAGGTGTCTCGCGCGGCAATACGATTTCAACGATTCTTGAACCGTTTCCCGCTCTCGTTCCACCGATTGCCTTGCGGCTTATTCGCGTGGGAGAAGAAACAGCAACACTTGGGGAGATGCTTTTATATCTTGCAGGATTTTACGAACAAGAGGTGGACGATGCCACGCGAAATCTCGCAACGCTTCTTGAGCCTCTTTTGATCATGCTTATTGGCCTCATGGTTGGTGGACTCGCTATTTCGATCCTAGGCCCCATTTATAAAGTCGTGAGCGCAATCTAATTTTTGTGAAACGTCTTCGCGGGTTTACGCTCATTGAGATTGTGATCGCTCTCGCCATTTTTGTGGTGATAGTCACTCTTGCGGTGCAGATGACAAGCACAATCGAACAGGTCCTTGCAGGACGTGCTTCGCGACAGGTTGAGCAGTTGCTTTTTAGCGCGGCAGGCAGAGCGCGCGACGGCATGAGTGGGACGAGTTGGGGGGTGTATTTGGCGTATGACAATGTCACGCGTATTCCGACGCAAGCGACCATTTTTTCTGGCACGAGTTTTGCGACGCGCGATGTCAGCGCGGATGTTATTTTTTCCCTGAGTTCGTATCTGCGCATGACGAACGTCTCTTTGAGTGGCGCCGGCGCTTCAAGCGGTAGTGATCATGAAATTGTTTTTGCAACGCTTTCCGGCGCGACGACCCAATATGGTTCCATGGCGATTGATGCATTTGGCGCAACGACGACGATCAGTATCTCATCTGTTGGTATTCCAACACTCCCTTAACTATGACAAAAGCAATTTGGGACCTCTGCAAAACTGCGTCTTTTCGTCTCACAGGCACCCGTCCACCCCATTCAACGTACCAGTTGTACGTCTCATGGGGATGGACAGCCCGTTCAACGAAAATCCATCAGTTTTTCAGAGGTCCCATTTGTAAAAAAAAGGGATTTGTCCTTCTTGAAGCCGTTCTCGTGCTCGGGCTTGCCTCCTTATTTCTTTCAACCGTTGGCGGGCTTGCTTACATTTCTGTTGCCGGAGTGGCACATGCGCATCAAGCGGAATTAGCCGCATGGGCTGTGAATGAAGGGATAGATGCCACCCGTACATTGACGTTTGCTGATCTGCCATTTTTAAGCAATGGGGCCATTGCTTTTGTGAATAATCGGTGGCAGCTTAGCGCAACGGGTCCGCAGACGATTGCCACAGGCATCACGCGCACGATCACCGTTGCCCAAGTCTTTCGAGACACAAGTTGCAACGTAGTTACAAGTGGCGGAACCGTAGACACAGATTCAAAAAAGATCACGTCGGTCGTGACATGGCTCGATAACCTCGGTCGCAGCCATACGCTGACAAACAACACTTTGAAGACACAATGGGGAAACCCACAAGGGAGTTGTTTCCACCCAAGCATGGCCAGTAACGCAAACATTGATATTTCTCAAGGCGAATGGTTTGGCGGGAAACAATTGCGCACCGTTTTCGTATCAGACACAGGGAGTTCTCCCGTGACCATCGATCGCGTGACGTTTACCTGGACCAATAGTAAAAAAATTCAACAGATGTTTATTGGCACAACAAAAGTCTGGTCCGCGAGCGGCCCGGGAACTCCTTCAAACGATCAGCCTTCGGCAACACAGCTGAACATCCAGGATTTTACTCTGAACCCTGGTCAGACGTTTGAGATCAATAAAACTCAATTCAGCGGGAACATGGAAGATACGACTCTCACCATCACGTTTGTCTTTACGGATGGAACTTCTCTTGCAACACCGCCATTTACCCCGCATGACTAACTATGCGCCATCATTCCTCTCAAGCAGGCTTGACGCTCATCGAGATGCTGATTTACATCGGCCTCATCGTTATTATCCTGCCAGCCTTGGGCGTGATCATGGTGCAACTCACCCAACGTGTCTCGCTGACGGATGTGAGAGGACGCGTAACCGCTCTTTCTCATGTGTTGTTTTCGCAATATGCGACGGATTTCACCCAAGCGCGGGCCATTGCCGTGAGTCAGTCGACGCTTGGAGTTAATGGAAGTGTGTTGAAGTTTACGGACAGTACAGGAACGCTTGTGACCATTGATCGGGTGAGCACATCGGTTTCATTCACGGGAGGCGCGCAAACGGTTCGGCGTCTGCGGATGCAGCGTGGAGCCGCCGCCGCATTTTGGCTCACGGATCGTGATTTGGACACGCGGTCATTTATCGTTTCTGTTGTGCGTGATACGACAGGGAAGTTGACGGGCTTGCGTGTCCATCAAGATATTGCCTTGCTCGGCGCAGCAAACGGCCCTTACCAAAATGCGACATTTGTCGCAGACACGACGTTCGCGCTTGAGCCGCAAACGACGGAGAATTGATATGATGCGATTTCAACAACAAGGCAGGTGGCAGCGGGGGATGGCGTTACTCTTGGCGATCGTGATTGTTGGCACGGTCGGTACGGCCGTTTTGGTTGTGATGGCGCAGACGAGTATTTCGGGAGTGGTCAACAGCACAGAACATCTATCCGCGATGCAAACGCGCAGCGGAATCTTTGGCTGTTTGGATGAGGCGCTCATTCATCTTCAGGCTAATCCGAATTATGCTGTGACCAGCCTCACCACCGGCACAGCAACGTGTACAGTCCTTATTCAAAATGGCGGTGGCAATGGGCGCACGCTTACGCTCACTTTGACAACCCAAGGTCTCACGCGTCGTCTCGTCGTGAGTCTTACCGTGAGTCCTGTCATTGTCACGCAAGTGCTTGAGCAGTAGTGTTCGTTTCTCGCAAAATTTGAGATAATAGAAGCATTATGATCGCTCGCATTATTATTGGCCTACTCATCATGGCCATTGGATTTTCCATGGTGTGGAAGACAGAAAGTTATTTGAGCACCTTTGGCCGTATTCCGTTCGCGGAAGAGCATCTCGGCTTAGAAGGCGGCAGCCGATTGTTTTATAAACTGCTTGGCGTCTTTGGCTGCTTTCTTGGCATGTTTGTTGCTGCAAACTTGTTGCAAGGAATGATCGTAAGTCTTTTTGGTCCACTCTTTTCCTCTCTCAAATAAACTATGCCACCCTCGATGCTTGATCCAAAAGCACTCCTTACTTCCATCGGCCTTCACGAAGGCCAGACGGTTGCTGATTTTGGCTGTGGCATGAGCGGGCATTTTGTTTTTCCTGCCGCACAGCTCGTTGAAAAAACAGGTCGCGTTTTTGCGATTGATATCCAGAAGCCGGTTATCTCTTCGATTGAAAGTCATCGTCGTCTTATTGGCGCAGCAAATGTTGAGCCGCTGTGGGGCGACATTGAACGAGCGGGCGGCGTACGCGTTAAAGATTTTACATTTGACGTCTCGCTTCTCGTGAACAATTTGTATCTGGTACGCGATCGCGATGCGCTTGGCCAGGAGCTTGCTCGCACCACTAAGCCCGGCGGCGTGTTGCTGGTCATCGATTGGGTGCCAAGCACAAGCCCCATTGGTCCGGCGATGGAGCAGCGCGTGACGCCGCAAGCGGCACAAGAGTTATTCACACGCTGCGGTTTTATCCTTGACCATTCTTTGGAGCCGGGGCAATATCACTGGGGTCTTTTGTTTAAGAAATCTTCATAAGTATGTTCGACGCTCGTCCACTCACCCACCTCTCCTTTTGGTTCGCGCGAGAGCCGGGTCCGCTCACCGTAAGTAGTTCCCAGATTCTGTTCGCTGTTTTTGCCGTGTTGTTCACGCTTGGTGTGATCATCCGTGTTGTTGCCACAAAACGTCGTCACGAGGATCGTTATGTTGCGTCCCTCTTTCGTCGCATCGGCGGCATGTTGGTCACCATGGGGATTCTGGGACTCGTATGGTTTTTTTATGCCTACGAGGAGATTCCTTTTTTAGGAGCGCGTTTTTGGGTGCTTGCGTGGGGAGTCATCGGGCTCATCTGGATTGCGCGTATTGTGCGTTTTGCAAAACGCGATGTGCCAGCACATCGAGCGTTTGATGCGACTCGCGCGGCTCGTGAAAAATATCTGCCAAAATCGAAAAAATAATTATGATGGACGAGCGGAAGTTGTTTGGAAATCAAGGTGAAGACAGCGCCGCTAAATTTCTCACCACGCTTGGACTTGAGGTAATCGCGCGACAGTGGCGCTGTGTGCTTGGAGAAGTCGACCTCATCTGCTTGGATTCAAGTGGGGAGGTCGTTTTTGTTGAAGTCAAAACGCGGCAGTCGCTTGAGAGTGGCTATCCAGAAGATTCTGTGACGCCGCAGAAGCTCCGCCATCTGCAAGCATGCGCTGAGTGTTTTTTGCAAGAGCGGCAATGGGAGGAAAGGCCGTATCGTTTTGATGTGGTGGCCATCATTCTCGACGACTTCGGCCAGCCCGAGATCACCCATTTGGTAGGGATTTGAGAGGGAGCCGTTCATTTGGTGGACAAGCCTTTGAGGATATGATATTCTACTTTTCGTGCTGGACTCGTCAGAAAGACGGGTCTCATTTATTAAGAACTTATGTCCTCTCCCATAGAACAAGCGATCCGGCAAATTTGTGACGAGAAAGGTCTGGCGTACGAGTCCGTCCTTGCGACGATTCAGACTGCGCTCGCCGCGGCCTACCGAAAAGATTTCGGCGAGAAAAATCAAAACGTAGAAATTGAGTTTGATCCGGAGACGGCTCACATTCGCGCATTTGATGTGAAAACGGTTGTTGAAGACATTTCCGAAGAAGAGCTTGAGCGTCAGTATCAAGAAGAAATTGCGCGCAAGGAAGCGCTGGCCGCTCTGGCGCCTGGCGTCGAAGTTCCGGTTGAGCTTCAACCAAAACCAGAAGAAGAGCAAAAGCGTTTCAACCCCAAAACAGAAATCATGTTGACGCCCGCTCGTCTGGTGGATGATGAGGCAGAGCTGGGGCAAATATTGCGTCTGGAACTTATCGTGCCCGGAGCCTTTGGTCGCATGGCCGCGCAAACAGCCAAACAAGTCATCACCCAGAAGTTGCGCGAGGCCGAGCGCGAAATCGTTTACAACGAATTTAAGGATTTGAAAGGCCAGGTCTTGAATGCCACCGTGCAGCGTCGCGAGGGGCACGTCGTGCTTGTGGATCTTGGTCGTACAACGGCGATTATGCGTTCTGAAGATCAAGTGCCAACCGAGCGCTACAACACAGGTGATCGTATAAAAGTTTTATTGCGCGATGTCGAACTTGGTGCACGCGGACCGGAACTTTTGGTCACGCGTGGAAGTGAAGAATTTGTACAGCGCCTGTTTGAAATGGAAATTCCAGAAATTGGTGATGGGAACGTCGTCATTAAAGGGGTCGCGCGCGAGCCTGGTTCTCGTTCCAAAGTTGCTGTGTGGACAAGCGATGACTCGATCGATCCTATTGGCGCCTGCATTGGACAGCGTGGCACACGCATCCAGACGATCATTGCCGAGCTTGGCGGAGAAAAAGTTGATATCATTGAATGGAGCGAGGATCCAAAGACATTTATCAAAGCGGCTCTTTCCCCTGCAAAGGTTCTTGACGTGCAACTCAATGCTGAGGAAAAAACAGCGGTGGTGAAAGTGGCAGCAGAACAACTCTCGCTTGCGATCGGCCGCGGTGGACAGAATGTGCGACTTGCCGCGAAACTCACAGAATGGAAGATGAATATCGCAGGGGAAGAGGTGGCGGTTGCAGAGGATGCGCCTGCGGTCCCTGAAGTAGAAGTGTAACGCGTTATGTCTCCCTTTTTTACGTTCCTGTATCAGCCGATGTTCAATCTGCTGGTTTGGCTCTACGACGTCTTGCCGGGTCATGACATAGGCGTTGCCATTATTGTTCTCACGTTTCTTTTGAAGTTAGCTCTGGCGCCGTTCTCGCAAAAAACATTGCACTCGCAACGGGCGATGCAAGGTTTGCAACCAAAAATCGCGCAGCTCAAAGAAAAATTTAAGGATGACAAAGAAGGACAGGCGAAAGCGATGATGGAGTTGTACAAGCAAGAGAAAGTCAATCCGCTTTCCTCTTGTTTGCCGCTTCTCATTCAACTGCCGATTCTGATCGTCCTCTACCGTGTTTTGCGTGATGGATTGGGTTCGGCGCACTTGGACGTGTTGTACGCCTTTGTGCCGAATCCTGGAACCATCGGCCATCTGTTTGTCGGCCTTCTTGATCTCTCCGCGCCGAGCCTTATTCTGGCGATTATTGCCGGGATTATGCAGTTCGTGCAAGTGAAGATGCTACCGCGTCAAAAACCACCGTCGCAAGTTGCCGGCCAGCCTGGAGCTAAAGACGAAGAAATGGCCGTGGCCATGAACCGCTCCATGATGTACATGATGCCGGTGATGACCGTGCTCATTGGCGCGAAACTTCCGGGCGGCTTGGCGTTGTATTGGGTGGTCTCCAACCTATTTTCGATTGGCCAACAGTGGCTAGTGTTTAAAAAATATGACGGGAAGCGATCTTGAGCAATCGATTTTTCGCACCGTGGCCTGGTTTTCCTTGTTTGAGTATCCCGTAACCGCCTTTGAGGTTTGGAAATGGTTGATCGAGCCCGGGGTCGCCTATCGTTTGCAGGAGGTGATGCAAACGTTGAGAGAAAGTTCGTGGTTACAAGAAAAACTTGAAAGCCAAGACGGATTTTTTATTCTGAAAGGGGAGGGGGCGAATCTGTCAACGCGCCATTTGCGTTTTATAGACGCGGCGCGAAAGTACCACCGATTGCAACGGGCAATTTTTTACCTCTCACGTCTTCCCAACGTGCGGACTATCGCGGCGTGCAATACGCTTGCTTGGAGCAATACAAGACCAGCAAGCGATATCGATCTATTCATCGTGGTCAAGCGTGGTTGTGTGTGGCTTACGCGTTTGCTCGCCGTGGCGCCATTTGCGTTTTTCGGTCGGCGGCCTGCCGCAGGCGTTGTTGATCCATTTTGTTTTAGTTTTTTTGCCAGCGAGACGCGAAGCAATTTTTCTGATCTACGTTTGTCTAAGCGCGACATCTATTTGGCGCAATGGATTCGTTGCTGCGTGCCGCTGGTGAATGATGGAGCGTTTGAAGAGTTGTTAGGAGCAAACGGATGGGTAAGTCGTTGTTTTCCGAATAGTTTTGGGGTACGAGTTGCTGTGGCACGTCGGCTCTCCCCCTTTTCAAGGGGGAGTTGGAGGGGGTTGATTGCCTTTGAATGCATCGCCCGATGGATTCAGCGCTCACGTCTTCCGCATGATCTGCAAGAGCTCGCCAACAAGGACACGCGGGTCATTGTGACTGATGACATGCTCAAGTTTCATCCCAACGATCGCCGGGCGGAGTTTGCGGCTAAACTCGAGGCCATTCAACATCAAACCGGCTAGGTCTCGCGGCGCCCTATGCAAAAATATTTTCCCCATCTCGTCTACCTCATTTTATTCCTACTCCCGTGGCAGACGCGTTACATCTTTGCCGATGGCGTTTCCAGCGTCTACGCCGTTGAGCTGTTGATTCTTGGATTGTTTCTTACCTCCCCTTTTCAGGGGGAGGCTAGGTGGGGTTGTGGCTTGCACATCAAATTTGAGCATCGTCCTTCTGTGCGCTTGCTTGGGCTGCTTCTGGTCACGAGTCTCGTTTCTGTCTTGTTGGCCATCAATCGCCCGCTGGCATTTTATTTGTGGTTTCATCTGCTGACCGCGGGAGCGTTGTTTCTTCTTCTATTGGATCAGCGTGTTTCGCCGATGGCCGCACTTAAAGTATTTGTGCTCGGGCTCATCATTCCTATTGTTCTTGGTGGCGCACAAGTTTTTATGGGCACGGCGCCTTCCTCAAGCTGGCTTGGTCTCGCGCCTCATGATGCGAGCACTCTTGGTTCGTCTGTGATTGAGGGGGCCGCGAGTCGCTGGCTGCGCGCCTATGGCACATTTGATCATCCAAATATTTTTGGCGGATACGTTGCGACAGGACTGTTGTGCATTCTCGCGCTCCTTTCACGTCATGGTAATTTCCCCTTTTCAAGGGGAAATACAAAGGGGTTGCTCCTTGTGCCCCTTTGCCTTTTTTCCTTTGCGCTTGTCATCTCGTTCTCTCGTTCCGCTTGGCTTGCGTTTCTGCTCGCATTGTTTGTTTCTGGCGCGTTGTTGCTTTGGAAAAATCGTGTGCGTGCCCAAGCTGCGTTACCATTTCTTTCTATTACTCTGCTCCTCATCGGTGTGTTCGTTGGGGTGTTGAGCGATCCTGTTTTCTCGCGCTTTTCTCCAGAGCTGCGTCTCGAGTCTCGTTCTCTCACCGAACGCGTCAGCGAGTATCAACAATTTTCAAGCGTATTTTTGCCACGACCATTGTTTGGCACAGGCGTCGGCGGCTATACGCTCGCTCTTGAAAAACTGGATCCAGGGAAACCAGACTGGGCCTATCAACCAATCCACAACACACTGCTCCTTGTTCTGGCGGAGCTCGGTATTTTTGGAGCGTTTTTCATGCTGTTGTTTGCCGCCAGTGTTGATAAAATAAATTACGCCTCTATCCGCCGCGGCTCTGTGCGAGCGATCACCGCGATTGGGCTCGGCACAATTTTGCTGGTGGTCGCTTTGCTTGATCATTATTTGTGGTCAACGTGGAGCGGCCTGGCTTTGTTTGCATTCTCCATAGCCCTCACATTGCGACTTTCAGAGAATTGACAGGTCAGGGGGGGGGGCGTGCTAATGTATTTTTGTCCTATCAAACACGCTCTGTTCTGCTTTTCCCGTGCCATCCGTATTCCGCGGCTGGGGGGGAGAAAGGAAAAGGGCCGTACAATGTAGGCATGTGGAGGTTCCCAATGGGGAATCGCATCAAGGTGTTCGTGTTCTTTTTTTTCGGCTTCGCTCTTGGATGTGCATCGTCAGATCTGGGCGATGAGACGAGTGTGGAGATCGATCCGTCGGCCACGATCAGTGAGACGGCTTCGGCTACCAATGAGTCTGCCGACGTCGACACCGATCTCGACAACTACAGCATCCTGTTCGAACGATCGGACCTCGTCGTCGAGGTCAACGACATGAACGACACTGGTCGAAGCACGGATGAAGTGATTTCGCCACGCGAGGCTCAAGAAATCGTGTTCAGCGCCTACCCTGACTACAACTTCGGCGAGGACATCATGTCGGGTCCGGAGGAGGTCGGTGAGGTCTGGATCGATGGCTACATGATGAGCGCCACGGTTGACAACGACGTGATCGAGGTCATCGTCGATGCTCACTCCTCCCAGATCGTCAAGGTGGTCAGCCTGGATGGATTCGCCGTAGCGCACGCTTCCGCCTGCACGGTATCAGGGATCGCCTCTGGCACCATCTACTCGCAGCTGGACATTAACTGGGCCGCCACCAAACTAGGCAACAGTAGTACCTGGACGATCTACGACTCGGGGTGCTACATCACGGCCCTGGCGATGGCCTACAACGACCTTTGGGGGGTGTCGACGACACCGAAGACTCTCAACACTTCGGCGATCGCCGCCGGGTGTTTCGCGGCCGGTAGCGCCTATTTGACGCTCCCTTGTACGATCAATTCTCGCGGCGGGCCGCACTACTATACCTACGTCTCAACCTCTGCGGTGGCCACGTCAATCTGTTCAGGCCGCAGCGTGGTCGCGTTCGTTACCTGGGGGAGTGGTCACAAGATGCTCACGTACTACTACAGCGGTGGGAGTACGTCGTCAATGGGGAGCTACAAGGCAGCCGATCCCTACTACGGCGACCTGCGTTCTTTGTCCGGCTACACGGCAACGAGCTGGGTTTCAGTCTACTAGCTCTCGCTCAAGGGACGGCTGGCCACGCGCAAGCCGTCCCAACTTCTTTAAAATATGTGTTATCATTTACTTACTTCATGATTATGAAAAAACGAACTTCTTGGTTTTTAATTTTTCTTGTTCCTCTCCTTGTAATTTTTTTATTTGTTTTGACTTTGCAATATAGACATCTTACTTCTTTGGTAACATTACCGGCTTCAGCCGAAGTTGAGATTAAGAAAAATGTGAACGATGCGACAAAAAGCGACCTGTATTTGATCAATTCCATGAACGGTGAAAAGATTTTTTTTCTTACCATTCAAGATGTTTATTACGACCACTACCAAGCTGCCAAGTATCACAACGGTTACCTTTACGTCATTATCCGTGCCGGTGGTCCAGAAGGCTATAAACAATTTACAGACACCTGGACAGATACGCTGGAACGGATAGACGCGGCAGGGAAAGCGACAGTGATCTATTCTTATCGTGGACTCGATTATCAAATGTCTGCGGATGGAAAACTTTTTACTTTTTTTGAAAAATCGAGTGACTTAAAACACAGTAAAATTACTTTGACGGATGATTCTGGAAAAATTCTTCATACTTTTTCAGACAAAGAGCTGGGAATCGAAGAGGAAAGTGTTTCGCTCATGCCTCTTGTTTCATTGGAAGACAGTGACTGGATTCGTGTCTGGCTTGGACATGAGGCCATTGCAGTGGTTCGGATTGACCCGAACGATTTTTCTCATCAAATATACCCATTGTCGCGTAATTAGTTGCTTTTCGTCTTTACAATTCTGGACAAAATCACGCATTCACGTTAGAACGATCCTATCTTGGGGGTCTCATGAGGAGCAAGGTCGACATCTATCGGGTTTTTGTTCGTCCCAACGCCTATGCCGACCTCACGGAGCTTGTTGGGCGATTCACTCGTGTCCGTGAGGAAATCTATTTGCACAGCACTCAAGAATCGTGCGCGCTGCTCGGGCGTCTTTTTCCTACCCATGGTCGCAACATGAGGCCTGTGAATATCACGCCGTCCAACGATTTGTTCTGTGACGATTTTCTACCACTCGTCGTTCATGCGAGCCAAGAAGAAATTCGTCTGGAAAAGGCGGGTGGCTGCGAGTTCGCGGACATTGTCCTTTTCATCCATCACCCCGATTGACCCGTTTTTCTCTCTTCCTTAATGGCACGAGGCGCTCCCTCGTGCTTTGACATTTCTGGCTCTTGACGGATTAGCTCTAAGTATGTCTAAATAGGCTTTCTAACTCGTTATTTTCACCCTATGTTAAAGCCGATTGGCGATCATGTTATTGTGCGGGGTCTTTCGAAAGAGGAGGTAACGAAATACGGTATTATCATTCCAGACACGGTTGACAAAGAGCGGCCAGAACGTGGCGAGGTGATCGCGGTGGGTCCTGGCAAGGTGATGGAGAATGGAACACGTGGCGCCATGGATGTGAAGGTCGGCGACAAAGTTGTGTTTAAAAAATATGCCCCAGATGAAATCAAGGTGGATGAAGAAGAGTATCTGGTGATTCGCATGGAAGAGATCGTCGCGATTATTGAATAATATATGGCAGCAAAGCAATTGATTTTTAACGAGGAGGCTCGACATAAATTAAAGAGTGGTGTCGACAAGCTCGCAAACGCCGTGCGGGTCACGCTCGGCCCAAAGGGTCGCAACGTCATTTTGGATCGTGGATTTGGTTCGCCTGTGGTGACCAAAGATGGCGTGACGGTTGCAAAAGAAATTGAACTTGAAGACAAGTTTGAAAATCTTGGCGCCGAGCTCGTCAAAGAAGTGGCGAGTAAGACCAACGATGTGGCTGGCGACGGAACGACAACCGCAACCGTGCTTGCTCAAGCGATTGTTGCAGAAGGATTGCGCAATGTTACCGCTGGCACAAGTGCGCAGATGATCCGTCGCGGCCTTGAAAAGGGAACCGCGGCGATGGTCGCGTACCTCAAAGAGCATTTGGCAAAACCGATTGGCATTGGGGACGTGGAACAAGTGGCTTCCATTTCGGCCAACGATCAGCAGATTGGTAAGATGATCGCTTCCGCCATGGAAAAAGTGGGCAAAGACGGCGTCATCACGGTTGAGGAGTCGCAGAGTCTTCTGATGGAAGTTGAGGTCGTGGAAGGTATGCAGTTTGACAAGGGTTATGTGAGCGCTTACATGGTCACCAATGCCGAGCGCATGGAAGCGGTATACGAAGACGTGGACATTTTGATTACGGATCGCAAGGTGAGCTCGATCAAAGACATCTTGCCGCTTCTGGAAAAGATGGCACAGACAAGCAAAAAAGAGCTGGTTATTATTTGTGAGGATTTGGATGGGGAAGCGCTGGCAACACTTGTGGTCAACAAAATGCGTGGCGCATTTTCCGCTCTTGCGGTGAAAGCTCCTGCGTTTGGCGATCGTCGCAAGGCGATGCTCGAAGACTTGGCGATTTTGACAGGCGGTACGGTGATAAGTGAGGACGTTGGACGCAAACTTGAGTCCGTGGAGATTACGGACCTTGGTCATGCGCGCAAAATTGTCAGCAACAAGGAAACGACGACGATTGTCGAAGGTCGTGGTAATGCACAGGCCATTGCAGATCGCATTGCCCAGCTCAAAGAACTCATTGAACAAACAGAATCAGATTTTGATGTAGAAAAGTTGCGCGAACGCATGTCAAAACTTTCAGGCGGGGTCGCGGTCATCAAAGTGGGTGCGGCAACAGAGGTGGAGATGAAAGAAAAAAAGCATCGCGTGGAAGATGCGGTGTCGGCAACAAAGGCGGCGGTGGAAGAGGGAATTGTGGCAGGCGGCGGCGTTGCGCTGTTGCGTGCAAGCCAAGCACTCGATGAGATGATGGTGGAGGCAGGAGAAGAGATCGGCATCAACATTTTGAAAAAAGCGGTTGAAGCGCCTTTGTACTTTATTGCGGAAAATGCCGGCGTGGACGGCGCGGTCATCGTATCAAAAGTGCGCGAAGGAAGCGGGAACTTTGGTTACAACGCCGAGCTCGATCGCTACGAAGATATGGTTGTCTCTGGCATTATTGATCCAGCAAAAGTCACACGCTGTGCCTTGCAAAATGCCGCATCGATCGCGATGATGATTCTGACAACCGAATGCGCCATAACGGATTTGCCAAAGAAAGAAGAGAAAGATGACCATGGCCATGGGGGTGGCATGGGGATGTATTAGGTGATATTGTAGAGGCAGGAAAATCCTGCCTCTTTGATTATGCAGCCACAAAAATCTTACGATCCTGACATTGCCGACAACCGATTTCTGGCCGCCACCGGCTATCTTTTTATCCTGTGTCTGGTGCCACTCACTCTGCGTAAAGACTCCAAATTCGCGCAATTTCATGGCAAGCAAGGCCTTGTGCTTACCATTGCCGCCGTCCTGTTGTGGTTTGCGAGCTTTATCCTTACGTTCGTTCCTATTCTCGGCTGGCTTATTATGGCCGCTGGTTGGATCTCGATTATGGTGTTTGCCATTCTGGGAATTCTGAACGCGCTTGCGGGAAAATTTTGGGAGATGCCGTTTTTTGGTAAATACGCAAAGGAAATAAAATTGTAAGTGTGGCTTCCGCATCCTTGAATCAAATCCTCGCGCTTCAAAATCGCCTCCACCAGACGTGGGGGCTGCTTTGACTTGCCAAAGCTGAAAACCGAATTATCCATGCTCGAAGCACGGATGGCCGCACCAGGATTCTGGTCGGATCAGCGATTGGCAGCAGACACGAGTCAGAAAGCGGCAGACGTGAGAAAAGAAATTGAGGTGTGGGAGAATTTGCGCAAGGAAGTGGATGAGCTTGTGGAAATGAGCGAGCTGGAGGGCACGTCTCTGAAACAAGAAGTGGAGAGCAAAACAGCAGAGCTCACGAAACGCTTCGAGGCACTAGAATTTCGCACGCTGTTTTCTGGCGAGCATGATGAGAGCAATGCGATTTTGGCAATTCATGCAGGCAGCGGCGGGACAGAGGCGAATGATTGGAGCGAGATGCTTCTGCGGATGTATCTGCGATTCATTGAGCGTAAGGGCATGCGCAGTGAGATTTTGTCCGAGTCGCGCGGGGAGGAAGTAGGTTTCAAAAGCGTGATGGTGCGTGTGACAGGCCGTTATGCGTATGCTCATTTGAAATCAGAAGCTGGCGTGCATCGGCTGGTGCGCATTTCACCATTCGATGCTGAAAAAATGCGCCATACCACCTTTGCGCTTGTGGAAGTATTGCCAGAGCTTGACGACGTGAAAGATATCGAGCTCGATGCTAAAGATTTGCGCATTGATACGTTCATGGCCGGCGGTCATGGTGGACAATCCGTAAACACGACATATTCTGCTGTGCGGGTGGTGCATCTGCCAACAGGAATCTCCGTGAGCTGTCAGAACGAGCGTTCGCAGTTACAGAACAAAGAGACCGCGATTAAAATTCTCAAGTCAAAACTCCATCAACTCGCGTTTGATGCGCAAGCAAAGGAAAAAAAGGAGCTGCGCGGCGAATATACGAGCGCCGAGTGGGGCAATCAAGCCCGCTCCTATGTGCTGCAGCCGTATAAACTTGTTAAAGATCACCGTACGGATTATGAGACAGCCGATGCGCAAGCGGTGCTCGATGGTGACCTCGATAAATTTGTGGAAAGTTATTTGCGGTGGCGAGTAGACCCTTTGCGCAATTAACCTTCGGCTGGATTTGTTGCCTTACGGCCTGCAAACGGTTCAGAACTCGTCGGCATATATCTAATATCCCTCCTCATTCTTCACCGTTTTCGGCTCGTAAGTCATCCAAACCAGCTCGAAATTAATTGTGCAAAAGGTCTAGTGAAAAAAACGTAACTATGGCAACATACAAAAAAGCTCTGGTGACAGGCGGTGCAGGATTTATTGGCTCGCATCTTGTGGATGCGCTTATTCGTCGACGCATTAAAGTGGTTGTGCTTGATGATTTGTCGTATGGAAAAAAGGCCAACGTGAATCCGAATGCCGAGTTCATTCAATTGTCCATCACGAGTCCAAAACTCGCATCAGTCGTAAAAAAAATTCAGCCCGATATTATTTTTCACTATGCCGCGCTCAAAAATGTGCGCGAGTCGCTGAAGAATCCCGTGTATGATGCGGAGGTCAATGTGCTCGGCACACTTTCGCTCATTGAGGCAGGACAAAAAGCAGGAGTAAAAAAGTTTGTCTTTGCTTCAACAGGTGGAGCGATGTACGCCGATTCTCACAAACATAAAGCTCCATGGTCTGAAGAGGTCGTCGATGAGCCGGTCAGCCCGTATGGCGTTGCCAAACGCGCAGGGGAATTGTATTTCAACTTTAGCCGCGAGGTCTATGGTATTCCGTTTGTGGCCTTGCGGTATGCCAATGTGTTTGGGCCGCGTCAAGACGGCGGTGGGGAAGGCGGCGTCGTGTCTATTTTTGGTCACGCAATGCTCACAGGGAAGCCTGCGAAGATTTTTGGGACAGGAAAGCAGACGCGCGATTTTGTTTTTGTGGAAGATTGTGTGCGTGCGGCTATGCTTGGCATGGAAAAATCTGTCAGCGGAATTTTTAACATTGGGACAGGCAAAGAGACAGATGTCAATGAGCTTTTTCGTAAACTCAAAAAAATGACGGGGAGTGATGCTTTGGAAAAGCATGCGCCGGGCAATCCTGGCGAAGTGATGCGTTCGGTGCTCGATGCACGACTTGCAAAGCGTGTGCTTGGTTGGCGACCGACGGTTTCGCTTGATGAAGGATTGAAGAAAACGGTGGAGTGGTTGAAAGGACAAAAATAGTATGAACCTGAAGGCGGCAGTGCGGGTGTTGAAAACCGGAGGTGTCCTTGTTTTTCCAACCGAGACGAGTTATGGAATTGGGTGCGATGCGACAAACGCCAAGGCGGTGCGTCGCGTTTTTGAGCTCAAAGGGCGCGTGAAAGAGAAGGGTACACCGCTCATTGTAAGCTCGCTTGCAATGGCAAGGCGTTATGGGGTGTTTTCTAAAACGGCTCTCACACTTGCAAAAAAATATTGGCCAGGCCCGCTCACGCTTGTATTGCCAGCATCAGGAACGTCTCCGGGAGACGTTCCTGCACAGAAAGGAACGATCGCTCTTCGCATGAGCAGTCATCCCATTGCTCGCGCTCTTGCGCGAGGCCTTGGCCGACCGATCGTCGCGACGTCTGCAAATTTGTCTGGTCAACCGCCAGCTTTTCGCCATGAGGATTTGCCTGCGTGGAAAGATATTTTTGTCGTTGACGTCGGTAGGCTTTTAAAATCTAAGCCCTCGACCGTTGTTCGAGTCATTGCAGATCGTGTGGAAGTTTTACGACAAGGCTCGATCAGCCCCACCCAACCTCCCCTTAAAAAGGGGAGGAGATGATTATGATTGCAAAAAAAAGTTTTGGTCAACACTTTCTGCAAGACAAAAGTGTGATCAAAAAAATCATCGTTGCGGCAGAAATCGTGCCGGGCGAAACAGTTCTTGAGATTGGCCCGGGGCATGGCATACTCACACAAGCTCTTGTTGAGAGCGGAGCTCATGTGATTGCAGTTGAAGCTGATCGAGATTTGATCCCAGGCCTTAAAGAAAAGTTTGGCGATTCGATTGAGCTCATCCAAGGCGATATTTTGCAATGGACGCCACCCACGGACATAAAATCCTATAAGCTCGTAAGTAATTTACCGTACAACATCGCCTCGGCAGTGTTGGAGAAATTTCTCTCCTCCCCTGGCAGGGGGAGGATGGGAGGGGGCCCAACACGGCTCGTCGTCATGGTGCAGAAGGAAGTGGCTGACAGGATGCTCGCAAAGCCCGGGGACATGAGTGTGCTTTCGGTTGCCTGCCAGATTTATGCAACCATCAAACGCGTTTGTAATGTGCCGCCCGGGGCATTTCGACCCATGCCGAAAGTGGATTCGACAGTTGTGTCCTTGCTCCCCCTTACCAAGGGGGAGTTAGAGGGGGATGAAGAGATGGGGTCAGGTCTGGGATATGGGATTTTTAGAACAAACTTATTGCTCAAGAAATCCCATATCCCAGACCTGACCCCATCCGAGCAGGTCATTGCGCTTGCAAAACTCGGCTTTGCATCGCGTCGCAAACAGTTGCAAGGGAATTTGGGGAAAAAATATGGTACAGAGCACGTAAAAGTGGTTTTACGTGACATGGGATCGAGCGAGAAAGTTCGCGCTCAAGAGCTCTCTATAGACCAGTGGCTTATGTTGGCGCAAAAACTCAAAGTTATACACTGAAGACCCGTGTCATAGATGCGGGTCTTTTGGTATAATTTACGCGACTGATTATGCTAAATCAGCCGATTTTTCCGAGTGAGCCCCGCTCGCCTTTTTCTGGTGCTGAAAAGGCGGCTTTGTTGTTGCTTGTAATTGCGGGCATTGGCGGAATGATTTTTGGATTCCGCTACCTTGGAAAAAATCTGCTTCAACCATTTCAGCTGACGCTTACGCAAAAGACCGATGTTTCTGGCGGGACGGTTGATGCGGCCGCAATCGCGGCTATGAAGGCGCGTGACACAGATGGCGATGGGCTGAGCGATTATGATGAGCAGTACGTCTACAACACATCTGCCTACCTTGCGGATTCGGATTCCGACGGCTATTCCGACAAGCAGGAACTAGATTCCGGCAATGATCCAAATTGTCCTGTTGATAAAACATGTAAGACGACGACCGCAAGTGAAGAGCAAGCAGTAAATGTAGGTGAACAAATTAAGAATGGACTCGTTGCACCCGTTGCTCCAGAGACAGGGCAAACAGATTTGTCGGCTCTTTTCAGCGCGGCATCTGCCGGTCAAGTGAGTGGAGCTCAACAAGATCAAGCTATTAGCAATTTGAAGCCAGACGAGTTACGGACCCTTCTGCTTTCGAACGGCGTGAGTCAAGAGCAATTAGATAAACTCACGGATGATCAGCTCATGCAAGTGTATACTGAAGCATACAAAAAATATCTAGAAAACCAAGCGGCAGGAACAAGTACGAATACGAGTACGGGGAGTGGAAATTAGTTTTTTCATGTGCGAGGACATTTTCCAAAAATAAAATCCCTTTTTGCAGTAGCCATCGTTGTGTTGGCTGTTGGAGTTTTGGGATTGCGTCCAATCGCTGTTTTAGCCGATCTTCCTGTTGTTGACGTGCCAGGGAAAGCCGATCGTGCGGCTTCCGTTGTTGCAGAGACGGTCTTTGAAAAACCGTGGCAGGTCGGTTTCATGCAGATCGTATGGAATTTGTTTCAGTATGCAACGAACCGTATCGCTTATGAGGCTGCGGTTGCACTTGCAACAGGCGCAACAGGTGGGGACCCACTCGTTGAGCTACGTTCTGGTGATTGGCTTGGGCAAGATGTGGTGTATGACATTGTTGGGACAGCCATTGATTCGCTCGGTCAATCATTAGAGCTTGCGAATTTGCATTTCGATCTTTGTAATCCAAGCTCTTTGGGCCGATTGAATATTCGGCTTGGTTTGATGCAGACGTTTGCCCCTAATCCAAAATGTCAGTTTACGACAGCGCTTACCGCATGGACGAACGTTTATACCAGTATTGTGAGCGAAAAAAATGCGCTTGGTAAAGACCCAACACGCTACGTCCTCGGCTATTTTGCGAACGCCATCAATCCGCGTGGAACAGAGCTGACGGCTTCTATTTCCATTTATAGCCAAGTTTTTCAAAACGCGAATCAGAAAAAGTCATTTGCCTTAGCAGAGTATCTGGCTAATCATGGCTACAAACCGGTTGCGGATGTCATTTCTGGACAAGTCGAAACACCCGCTTCATTTATTGAGCAGTCCAGTCAGCGCATGCAGGATGCGGTCAATCCACACACAGGCATCAATCAGTATTGGGAGATGATGACTAAAAGTCCTGAGTTGTGGAAATACTTGGGGCTTGGGGCATTAAGCACATTTGGGAATACGTTTCTTTCTGTGTTTACAGACCGTCTCTTGACCGGGTTTTATAAGATTGATATTCCACAAAGTACGGATTCTTTTGATGTCGCATCCATCACGTTTAAGGGTGGAAAAGCAGCCGCAGAGACATATTTTAAGACCGTTTTTGCAACACAAGTTTTGTCGCTGGATCATTTTAGCGCCATGACGGAGTTTACGAGTTGCCCGGCCTCTACAACGCGCCAGCTTAACACCTGCACCATGGACGCAGATTTTGCCACAGCGGTCGGTGGGTCGGATGCCGGTGATCCATTTACGGTGCAAGAAGCCATTGATGAAGGGCTGTTGCACGGTGATTGGCCTTTTGTTGCGGAAAATGACAAGCGTAACTTAGACACAGACTGTTACACCTATGGTTATTGTTATTCCAACCTCGTCAAACTGCGTATTGCGCGGATTATTCCTGTTGGTTGGGAAATGGCCGCGAGTTTACAAGGGTCAGACTCTCAAACACTTCAACAACTCGTTGATGAATTCGATAGCTGTGATGCCGATGGTGCACGTTCAACTTCCTATCCGTATTGCCACTTGATTGATCCAAATTGGGTGCTCGCCTATCCTTCCACGCAGTGTAAAGCTTCTGTCCATGGTCAGCTTGTTGCAAATAATGGCTCATCACGTTTTGATGAGTGTGTTGACGCACCAAGTTGTATTGCCGAAGACTCTTCTGGCTCGTGCGTTGGTGGGTATGGCTATTGCATGCAGGAGAAAAATACGTATGAGTTCCGTGGGCAGAGTTGTCCAGAGCAATACGGAACGTGTTTGAGCATGTCAAGCGACAGCGGAACAACGGCAGATCTGCTCTTCAACACCGTTGACGAGTCTGTCTGTGACAGCAGTAATGCTGGGTGTTTGTGGTATGAAACAACAAAAACAGCAGGGACAGATGGGACGTATGATTGGCCAACGATAAATAATTTACCAGCCATAGACACGGCCACAGCCACGTATCAGGATCGCGTGTATTTTAACAGCACCGTGGACACGTGTGACAGTGGCGATGCTGGCTGTCACAAAGTCGTCATTGATGACAACGGAGATACAGAGCTGAATCTTGTCATGAATCCAAGTTTTGAGGACGACACGAATTCCAATAGCGTGCCGGATTATTGGTTTTCAACCGGCACGCCGGGGTATGACACGAGTGGCAATTATGCTGTCTCTGGTGATGCGGCCGTGAATCCTGGCTCTGGAGTGTATCTGTATCAGCGCAACATTCCGATTCAGGGCTCCATGTTCTACACGTTTAGTTTTTATGCCGCGCAACCAAGTTCAACAGCCGCGAACACGCTTACGGCCTATCTCATCACAGATTCTGCCGATGGATCAGAATCTGTTGATCTGACTGGCACAAGCTACACAAGCTCTACTTGTACACTCACAAGTCTGGACACAGATACAAAAAAAGAGTCCCTCGCCATGAGCGCGACGCCTATTTCTGATTCTTATCAGCGTTACACCTGCACGTTTACTTCTCCAACGCTCAAAGATCCATCCATTGGCGTACGCGTTGCATTTTTGGATTTTGCTGGCGACGTTCTTGTCGACGGTGTCCAGTTAGAAGCGACATCCGATGTAAGCACGTTTCGTGATGGATATGGACAGACGCTCGACAGTCTGAACCTGGCCTATTATAAATTGCCGCCAGCCTATTTGGGATGCGATGGCAGTGATAGTGATCCAACAGAGTGCGATCAGTATGCGCAAGTCTGTTCATCTGCTGATGTTGGTTGTGATTTGTACACACCTACTAACGGCAATCCAGCCGTTCCTGGGATCGCGGGTGATTTGGATGCCTGTCCGTCTGAGTGTGTAGGTTACGACACCTACAAACAAGAGCCGACCACGTACGAACCAAGTAACACCACGTTTGAATACTTTATTCCAGACACAGCCGTGAGCTGTAGCGCCGATTACGTTGGCTGTACAGAGTTTACGAATTTGAGCACGGAAGCGACAGAAACATATACCTATCTTCGTGCGTGTTTGACAACCGACCAAACAACAAATGAAGCCGTCTATTACACATGGGAAGGTTCTGATTTGGAAGGGTTCCAGTTGAAGTCTTGGACTCTTTTAAAGAGTGATTTGAACGCATCGCCGTGTACGACGTGGGGGACGACCAGCTCAACTATTACCTGCGCAGACGTTGCAACCACAGACACGGGTTGTGATGCTCATGATGACATTTTTACAGAGCCAGATTGTCGTGAGTTCTACGACACAAGCGGAACTATTTTTTACCGTCGTTATAGCGACACGGTGTCTGTGACAGATTCCTGCACGTCGTATCGCAAAACAGAGACCGTGGGCGACACCGCCGCCGAGCGTTTGTCTAACTGCACCTCTGCGGGCGGGTATTATGCCGCAACGACAGGCGATTGTCGTTTTTACGGTATTGCGGACGAGTCTGACACCTGCCCCGCCGCGCAAAACGGCTGTCGTGAATACACAGGAGGCGCTGGTCGCAATTCGAGCATCATTTATAGCGATGATTTTGAAGATGAGGATATGAGCGAGTATGTGCTGTCATCTGCCTCGACCGCTTCAGCGGAAATCAGTAACGAGTCGGTTGCAACAGACGGGCATTCCTTGCATGAGGTTATCACAACGGCAAATGGATACGTCGGCGTTGGTGTCGGAACGATGAGCGACACGTGTACCACAAGCGGCGGCTGTAGCGCTGACAGCGACGGAGCCTGTGCAGAAACAGGTGGCTGTGAGGTTGAAGTCGGAACACTCGGATTTACTTGTACGATTGCAGAAGGCGAGACGGTTTGTGGGGAACTGACAGACGGGCTTGCAGCAGGAAAAATTTATGTGTTGAATTTTTGGGCCAAGTCTTCAGCAAGCTCTGCAACCGTTACGCCAGGATTCATTGATACGGCAGGAACAGGAACCTCACATACATTTGGTTCGGCGACGCTCTCTACTTCTTGGAAGGAATACACGGTTGGTCCTCTCGACACATCAAGTTTCACCGCATTCGACAACTCTGCCAAGCTTTATTTCTCTGGCGCGAAAGGTGATGATTTCTACATCGACAACATCACGTTGCGTCAAACGGAAGAAGACGTCGACGTGATTAAAGATTCTTGGGTGACACCATCCACGTGTGATGAGACCAACGAAGGCGCTGTTTCAGCGCAGTATCATTTGGGGTGTCAGGAATACACCAACGCAGCAGGAGAGACGGTAGATTTGCAATCGTTCACGCGATTGTGTGATGAAGCCAAAATTGGCTGTAGTGCATTCTACGATACACAAAACTCTGCTTCACCAAATGGCAAAGTATTCAACGTGCGGTGTGACAACGCCGACGGGAGTGATAGCGGAACGGATCCAGATATCGCCACCTCAACAACAGATTGCAAGATCGATGGCGAAACCGTTTGTACGATCGGCGTTGGCTCAAGTTATTGTTTGTTCAACTGGGACGGTGGCGAGCCGCGTGATAGCGACGGCGCACCTATGACGCCGGATACTGCCACCATGTCGCTCACGTTTGGGCCAGAAATGGTGACGGTGAAGCCTGATCAAAAAGTGTATTTTGTTGCAGACAGCGCGTTTGCGTGCGACAGCTCGGTGATGGGGTGTATGGAAACAGGCAAACCAACGTTCAGCAATGATCAAACGGTTGTGAACGCCTGGGAGTCAACCTATCTTCTCAATTTGCCAGACAGTTATGATACGCAACTGTGTCAAAGCGAGGCATTGTTCTGTGATGCGTGGACAACAACAGACAATGCGACCTATTACTTTAAAAATCCAAATGATAAGACGTGCGAGTATCAATCAAACGTAAACATCAGCGGCACGTCGTATTCTGGTTGGTTCCGTACAGGCACGACCAGCTTCTGTTACGGTTCAGGTGCGTGTGAGAACGATGATTCCATTGCGTGTGAGACGGATTCGGATTGTGCGAGTCAAGAGGTCAGTCTTGGCACGTGTGGCACAGACGGCACGTGTTCCGATGACTCTACGCAATCGTGTCTGAGCAACGATGACTGCATAACGGACGGCGGAAGTTGTCAGATTACAACAGGTTCCTATGTGAGCGGCGGTACCGCAAGTGGCATTTGGCACAATGGTGATGGTGCCTATGATGGATGGGGAGGCACCTGTGATGCGCAGTATGATAAATGCACAGAGTTTATTGATCCGGTTGATACAGGCGATCAGTTGTACGGCGAGGATCCTGGCCAGTCGTATTTCTTCATCAACGACGCTCTGCTCGACGACTCAAATTTGTCGACCTCAAAACAATGCAACGGCCAAGTGAGTGAGAAAAAGGGTTGTGTCCTGTTCAACGATATTTTGCAAGGCGAACTCACTTACAACGCCAGTGCAACCTATATTCGTAGCATTCATGCACAAGATTTTGATGCAGGAGCGATCAGTTATGATTTGGTGGATCCTATCACATGTCCAGATGCTGGCACAGTGGATTTTGCCGACAGTAGTCGTGGGTCGGTTGATTTGTGTACGCAGCGGTGTGCGTATGACACGGCCCTGTTGCATCCATACGATACGGCAACAGGAACAACGTATACAGGTTCGTGTTTGATTGATGCAGATTGTGCGAACGCGACAAGCGATGGAGGCGACTTGATTAACGGTTCATGTGAGTCTGGTGTCACAGCACTTGAGGATGATACAAACACGGTGCAGAAGGTGAATTTGTCTCGCGCGTGCGCCGAGTGGCTTTCGTGCGACTCCACTACAACCGTATGGGATACTTCCATTAACGCCTACAAAATTACGTGTGACAGCGTTGGAGCGTGTGATGAATACACCGCGCTTGGTGAAACGAGTTTCTGCGCCAACTGGAAGGCAAACGAAACGCCGTCTGTGCTCACGATGGACCGATATACAAGCCGTGATGTTGGTTGGTACGGTCGTGAGTATTCTGGTTATTCCATTCCTTACGAAATACAACCGCAGTTTTTGTCACAGGTGAACGTGTCTCCAGCATCGTGGTGCACAAATACAGGCGGGGACGCTATAGACGGAACAGATTATGGGTATGACACTCCGTATATTGATTGTTCAGACGACGCAACAATTTGTCCAGGGACATCTACTTGTTCAACCGCAACGGAAGATTATCGTCTTGTCTACTATGCGGGAGCGTGTGCCGCAGATTCTGTGAATGGGGATTCCTGCACGATTGGCTTTTGTTCGGACACAGGCGAGGCGTGCGGCAATGATGATGAGTGCGATTCTGGCGACTGTGCAACGGGCTACTGTGCCTATTATCCAAGTAGTTCCACCACGTGTACGACAAACAGTGATTGTTCAGACTCAATATATGACACGTGTATTGATAGCAAGTGCCGTTCACTCACAAGCACAACCTGTACTTCAGCCGATCTCACCCATTGTGATGGTGCCGGAACAGCAACGTGCGTCCAGGCAGCTGCGACTCAAACCGGCGCGTGTTTTAACAATCGTTGCTTGCTGAATCCTGTTGACGCAGATGGAAACGGGGAGGCAGATACCTTTACGATTGCTGGAAGCGAAGCGCTTGCTTGTCGCGGCTGGCCAGAAACAGACTCACCATTCCCGAACGAGGTGGTGGATACATGGAAAACTCCAACCGACCCAACTGCAGAGCCCGTAGATGAACCCGTGAGCAGTTACTCACGTCCTTACGGCTTGCTTTCTACCTTTGAAAAAGTGAATACCTGCGTTGGCGATCAAGAGTGCTTGTGTTCGTATGAAAAAGTCACCTACGGCACAAGTTCCACTAAGACACGCTACTACGACAGTGGTGCAACGGTGAGCACTTACATTTGTGTTGATGGGACCTATGATGGCGCGTCTTGTGACGCGGCAGGGGTTGTGACAGGCACCACCACATGTGCAGACGGTGGTGGGGTGTGCTCTTTTAAAGCATCACAAAATAGCATGGTCGGTTGGGAAGGGTTCTGTTTGGAACGTGATGCACGCACGCAGGTGAATGGCGACTCCAGTCAAGACGCGTGTCTTACGTGGTTGCCTATCGATCGTCTCGCTGGCGCAAGCGACATTTATGGAAAGTATACCGGGGCAGGGTATCCGTTGCAGGATGTTTATATGTGTGGCGATGTGAATACGTATATGGATGTTTATACGTCAAGTATGGCTTGTGCCACCCAAGAAGATGGGAGTTATTGCGAATATGCTGATGGAAGCGGTGTGCGTGTTGATGATTTGTTGCGCGGGGATGGAAATGCCGTTTGTCCAGAAAATTTTTACGCCGTTCTTGGCCGTTGTATTGATGATAATGGAGACGTAGATGGCAATGATCCTTTTGAGGCAGACACAACTTCATCTGCCTATACGTGTTTACTTAACCCCGGCACTCCTACAGGATATGGAAACCATCCCTATTTCTGCGTGCCGGAAGGTGGCGTGAGTACTCAGACGGGTGAGAAGTGTAAAACTCCAACGGAACTTGGGGATGATGGCCTCAACAGCGTCTCTAGTAGTGCTTCGCTCTATTTGTACGACACGAAGAGAAGCGATTATGAATATGTTGATACGAATGGGGACGGAAAATTTGGAGCAATTGTTGACCCGGGAACAAGTGCCGGCAATGTTGTCTATAAAGTTTTTGGGGAGCCAGATGCCTTTGATCGCTTGTACAACGACTATTATCAATATTGTGGTTTGCAAGGAGTAGACTATTTTGATCCGAATTCCCCAAATCCTTTTGAGATTCCGACTCCAAGCGATGACATAGAATATGAGGTCTGTAAATATAACGACGCGTATGCAACGGTTTGTACAGATCCAGCAACAACAACGACTCTGCAATGGACAGCGGGTACAACAAGCAGGGCGGCTTATGTGCCGTATACAAATTATTATAATTTAAATTTCACAACGTACGTCTATCCTGGTTGTAGCACGATCCTGCAGGTTTCTTCTGCAGATGAAGGTAATACTGTTTGGACCGACCGTGCTTTGTTCAGAAATTATTCACTGCAATCTTACGGGAGTGCGGACATGGCTTATACGCCCACAACAACCAACGAGCCCTATGGAGCCGTATCGCAGGAACCAACACTCTTTAATAATGAATTGGATCCAGATCCAGCACGTGCCGTCACCTGTCAAGATTCAACGGGTATTTATTTGCCGCGTATTGGTGGAGAGTGCGATGATGCGACGTGGGATCGTATTCCTAATACAGGCACAACAGACGCGCGGAGTTATTGGGCAGGAAACGGGGTTGTAGGAGGGATGGTGCAACTTGCCGCATCGGACGCTGTTTCTGGTCATGAGGATCCTGTGTATTTCAACATAGCTTCCAACACGGCAAGTGTGATGACGGGTATCAATGAAGTTTTTGCTCGTGCAATTAATTACTTTACGTTCGATTTGGGAGATGGCGATTTTACGGACGAGGATTATGGGAGTTATGGGAATAAAAAGCCTGTTACTGGTGGGTATGCGGCAGATGTGACTGCGACCGGGGACGCGTATCAAACCCCAACGGCCCCAGTTATTCGTTCTGTTGGTGACACGTGTGTGGATGAGTACTGCCAAGAAGGCACGGACAATTCCTTTAGCCTAAATGGCTATGATGACAAGGACCTCACAGGCACAGGTGGACAGTTCCTGGCTGATCTTAAATTCTACGTAGAGGCGAATCCAAACCAAATGCCGATTCGTCGCATGATTATTGATTGGGAAGATGATCCGAGTGCAGGCAGTTCATCAGACAACTCTGGCTCAACAAGTAGTGACAACTATTACAAAAATCGTCGTGGGTTAACGGACACAAATAAGCAGATTTGTACGAGCACGGCTACTGATGCGGCAGATTGGGGCGAAATGAGTGCGGCATGTGATTCCGGCTACTATAACTACAGCCACGTTTATACCTGCACAGAGAGTTTTGTCACGTCACTTGATGATTGTACGTACACGGAAGACGGAACGAATCCAGATATCACGCCATGTGGTGACAATCAGCAATGCGTCTTCCGCCCTCGCGTCCACGTGCGAGATAATTGGGGATGGTGTACGGGGGAGTGTCCGACAACCGACACAGGCACTGACACGGTGAATGGAGGAACTGGGTGTTATGATGGGGATGGGAGTATTGGGACGAGTTATAGTGACCATGATGAATGTGATTTGAGTCGACCAGATGGTGTTGAGGCTCCAAAAAGCGAAGACGATCCTTGGGTCTATTACAATGGTGTGATTACGGTTGCGCCATAATCCTCCAGGAGATACAGCCCTAATAAAAAGTTCGGCCGCCATGGAGAATCATGGCGGCCGTACTCGGTTGAGATTTTCTGGGTGAAGGAGCGATTGGCTACTGCTTGTCGCAGTAGGTGATGCCGAAGTACGTGCCCGTATTCCCGTAGCGGTTCAAGTCAAGCTGGAGGCCATCCTGCGAGACGAAACCGTCGTAGTGGTCGGACGTGAAGTGGTTCCCGTCCATCTGCAGCTGACTTCCGTCTTTTGGGTTGCTCGCGAGACAGTTCGTCATCTCGAATGGGACATCGTCCACGTTGTCCTCGTGGTCGCCGACGTCGTAGCACGCCCACGTACCCGTCAGGTCCACGCAGGGCTTCAGCTCCACGGCGGCGCTGTCGATGTTCACCGTATCGCTCACCCAGTGCACACCGTAGGCATCGGTGTGATCAACGGTTGCCGTGCACTTTCCGAGCACGAGCGAGTCGGTGTAGATCGTTTCTGCCGCCCAGGTCGCCTTGTCGGCGTCCTTTACGGTGAATGCGATCCCATCGGTCGCGACCTCGTTCGTGACGATCTCGTCGCCACTGCGCTCAGCGTACGTGATGGGCGAAGTGAAAGTCACGTCGCTCATTTCACCGGTGTCGTCGTTGACGTTCGTGCCGCCGTCGATATTGTGCCCGGGGTTTCCCGAGCCGTCGCTGTTGGCAGGGCCCGTGCATGCGGTCAGCAGCAGGGCGAGGAAGAGCGTGCGCTCCATGGTATACCTCCCCAAAAAATTGGTGGGTGCTACTGAGGCCAGCAGGGTTGATTGCCTCAATCAAAACGTACCATAATTCACTCAAAAGATCAATCCCTCTTGTCAACAGCATTTCATCCACAGGTCTTTGTTGGATTTTTCCTCTACATTCCTCTACCCTCCCTTATTGGAGGTAATGATGTTCGTCTTGTTCCTTACTTTTCTCTTCTCCTGGTTGACGGGTTGTGCGAGCGAACCGGTTGTACAGCCTCAGGAGCTGACCCCGGTCGAGCTCACCGACTCCGTCGCTCCGGAAAGCGTGACGACGTATACGTTCATGGTCGAAGTCGACCCTTCAACGATGGAACCAACGATCACGCTTCCGAACGGGACGATCACCCACTCGTATGACGAGTACGAACAGGCGGTCTACCGCATCCACGCAGCGGACCCGAGCGCGACGTTCGCAATCGACCTCGGGAGCGGGTTCTCGAAGATGATCGGCGCCGACCTCGGCGAGGTCTTCGAAGTCGACACCGCCGTACCGCCGCCACCTTGGTACAAGACCGTCAGCGGTTACACCCTTTCGGGTGGGTCGGGATACGGGTATGTCTCCGGTTGCATCAAGCGTACCGGGAACTACTACGCGCTCCGACTTCGTAGCAGCACTTCGTTGCTCTTCGACGTGCATTTCGCCGCGTACACGAGTGGTGGCCGCCTATGTGTCGGCATTTACGAGAGCGTCTACGGATACATCAACTGGTGTTCCTGCACTCCCACGTACTCCGACATCAGTGACGCCATCTACGCAGTCGCGATCGCGGCCGGACTCAGCAGCGCCGTGGCCTATGTGATTTCGTCGGTCGGTACGCCACTCGTCGTCGTCTTCGTCGGGATCTGACAGAAGGCCGGAACGTGCTTGATAGCCGGGGGTCTCTCCCCCGGCTCATTTCTTACTATGATCTCATTTAAAAATCTTGTTGGACGTTTTCTGGACGCCCTGTCTCATTGGATCGAGCGTAAAACGGCGGGAAGTCGCCTGATACTTTCAGACGATTTGTACGACCGGTTGACGCATGTCGTTTCAAGTGACGTTGTTTTTATAAACGGTACGCGTCTTATCATTCGGCAGATCGAACATCTTCCAAACGGAGAGACACAAATTCATTTTATGCCAGGATCGGATGTTCTTGTCATACGGAATTCATTCGCAACGTTCCACTCCATTCGTCGCCGATCTTTTCTTGGATTCACTTCTGAGCATTGGATTATGAGGCCGCTTTCAAATATCCGACTTGATTAAGTCGGATGGGGTCATCTCTGGGATCTGGAATTTATGCATGACTCATCGATCAAGAAATTTCAAAACTCTAAATTCCAAGACCTGACCCTGCCCTCCTTTTGAGACAGCAAGTCTAGTTTTTTTGCCTAGGATCGTCTATGCTGTGACCATATGTGGGATTACGCTCAAAAAGCTCAAGGGGCTCAAGCCGCGGCTGATCCTATTTGGAAGCTGGAACGGATGATTAATTATGGTATGGAAGGCGAGAAGTTGAATCGCGCAGAATTGGAAAAGTATTTGCCTCAACTAAATATCACTCCGGAACGCCGGGCATTTTTGGAGTTATTGCTATGGAACAAGTCTTAACCGACCGCCAACGCGCTGCGATGGCGTTTATTGCCAAAGAAGATGGCTTACGCTCTTTTTATTTAAGCGGGGGCACAGCCCTGGCCGCCTTTTACTTCCAACATCGTTATTCCGACGATTTGGATTTTTTTACGGATCAGCCGGTTGATGATCTGTTCCTGTCTGACTTCATTGGTCGATTGTCTAATGAGCTCGGATCGACGGAGACGCGCAAGGAAAAGTTGTATGATCGTCGACTATTCTTTTTATCGTTTGCAGATAGAGAACTCAAAATTGAATTTACGCTGTATCCTTTTTTGCGGCTTGCTCCGCTTATCGTCCATGATGCCATTTCCGTCGACAGCCTCGCGGATTTATCCGCCAACAAATTGGCGGCGATGATTGACCGTTTTGATCCAAAGGATTTTGTTGATCTTTACTTCTTGTTGCAGGAGCGACCGTTGGAGGACGTGCGGCAAGACGCGGAGAAGAAGTTTGGTTTAAAAATCTCCGCATTGTTGCTTGGATCGGAATTAATGAAAGTAAGACGGGTTGTGGCCTTGCCCAGAATGATAAAGTCGTTGAGCGTAGAAGATTTGCAAGCATTTTTTATACAGCAGGCGGCAAGTCTTGGTAAGGGAGTGATTGATTAGTTTTGTGGGGTCCATGAATGGGGTCAGGGTTGGTATCTGGTATTGTGATAAGATATTTTCATTATATGCCCGTCATTCGCATTGATTTTGACAACGAAAAAGTGAGCGACGCTGAGGTCAAAGCGTTGTGCGAGGCCGCACACACGATTGTGTTAGAAGCCTCCGGTACCGACGACGTGCCAGTCTTTGCCAATAGTCCGCAGTTGAGCGCTAACATGCATCCTGTAGAAATCTTCGTCCAAATGAGTGCGCATAAAATTAAAGATCTTGACGCTCTCGTCGCCGACATAAAATCGCGTCTGGCGACCTGGAAACAACAAACCAGCTTCCCGCATCCCATCAACTTCACTTTCATCCCCATGGACTGGAAAATAGAGATTGGGATTTAATTCATCCGTCCCCGGGCGACGGGATGGACCAATGTTTACGGGCCTAATCCCGTACCTCGGCGACGGATTATTTTATGCAACGCATTGCGATTATTACTGGCGGGACGAGTTCCGAGCGGGAGATTGCTTTGCGGTCGGCGGCCAATGTGGTCGAGCTTTTGCATGGGGAGTTTGATGTCGCGACGTTTGATTTTCCGACCGAGCGCGAGGCATTTTTGGCTCAGCACAAAACTTTCGACGTGGTCATTCCAGTTCTGCACGGCAAAGGAGGAGAGGACGGCGTTATTCAGGGTTTCCTGGAAACGCTCGGTTTGCCGTATTTATTTTCTGGTGTGCAAGCGCATGCTATTGCGCTCGACAAGGAGAAGACTAAATTGATCGTTTCAGCGCACGGCGTCAAAACGCCACAGTCGTTGACGATCGAGAAAGGCGATGCGCTACGTTACGATCATCCAGTCGTGGTCAAACCATTTGATGGCGGAAGTAGTGTAGCGACGATCATTGCGCGATCGCAAGAGGAGTTGACCGGTGGTTGTGTCGCGGCTTTTGCGCACTCAAGTCGTCTGTTAGTAGAAGATTTTGTTGCCGGTCAGGAGTTCACTGTCGCCGTAGTGGAAAAAGACGGTCAGACTGTTGCACTACCTGTCATCGCTATTCGTCCACGCGAAGGTTTTTTTGATTTCGACAGCAAGTATAACGCCGCCAACCTTGCCGATGAAATTTGCCCCGCACCAATTTTGGTTGAGCTGTCTAACAAGTTGCAAGCCCTTGCAGTCACCGCCCACACCGCCATTGGTTGCCGCCATGTCAGTCGTACGGACTTCATTGTTGACGAGGCTGGTGAAGCCTGGTTTTTGGAAACCAACACCATTCCCGGCATGACCGCCACTTCGCTTTTGCCTAAAGCGCTGTTGGCCGCCGGCTCGTCGCTGAAAGAAATTCTTTGCTCGTGGATCGCGGTTAGTTAAAAAGCAATCGCGCCAGGCGGATGGTTTCGTAGGAGACCACGCCGTTCAGGCGGGCGAAAGTCGGTTTGAGTTGTTGATGATTTTGCACGCGGAAGATGGAATGGACGAGATCAATCGTCTCTTTTTTGTTGGTGTGCAGGTGGTGGATGTCGTCTTTGGGCAGTTTGCCGGCCATTTGCAATTCCTCGAGATGTTTGAGGATTGTGCCAGGTGTCAGGGCGCGCTCCTTGGCCGCGTCCTCCACCGTTAGGCCGGTTTTGATTAAAGCGACGGTGGTCAGAGTCGTCGGCTCCTTTTTTGGCTTGCGTTCCTTGGCGTGTTTAAGCAGGTTTTTTGTTTCGGTCAGACTTCCGCCAGAGGCGAGAAGAAACGCTTCGTGTTTCTGCCGCAAAACGTCTGATCCCATGTCGGCCAGCTCGGCCTCGGCCGCGTTTGATTGGGCGTGAAATCGTCCGTCTACTTCCAGAATTTCTGGATTGACTTCCAGCGCCCGGGCGTTCATGCCACCCAAAAATAATCCCTCGAGCGAGCGCACCCGCGACAAAGCCACGTAGCCTTGGCCATAGGCAAAGGCGCCGGACAAATCCACATAAGCCGCGTCGAGCGACATCCCTTGGCTTTTGTGCACCGTCATTGCCCAGGCTAGTCGCAAGGGGAGTTGGGTGATGGTGGCGAGCGCTTGGCCGTCGACTTTGATCGACCACTGCACCGGTTCGACTTCGATCGTCGCTCCCGAGCGTTTGCGCACCAAGGGATAGCCGGTGTCGGTGGAAAAACTGACGACGATGCCGATGGTGCCGTTGACGTAGGTTCCGTTGAAACTATTTTTGGTGAACATCACCCGTGCGCCAATTTTCAACTCCAGCTCCTCGGGCGACAAACAGCCGCGCTTAAGTTGCTCGACCAGGTGGCGTGAACCTGAGCGGGTCATGGTGAAGCGCGCCGCCTTGCCAGCAAGTTTTTTTAATTCTCGGGCGTTGACGTCGTCGACGTTGGTGTTGTGGGAAAACAGTTTGGGGATGTCTTCGGTGGTGTGGGTGGCGTGGCGTGCCAGGAGATGCGCCTTGTCGTCATCATCAATACATCCCGAGCGCACGGCTTTGAGGACTTGCAAAAAGATCGCGTCGTCTTGGCGATGATGCTCGGACAAATAACAGACCGTCGGCTCGGCCGCCAACCACGTGTTGCTGTTGAAAGCAAACTGTGGTTCTGGTTCGCCAAAGCGGGAGACAGGAGGCAACTGAAAAAAGTCGCCAACGAGTACGACTTGAATGCCGCCGAATGGGGCGTTGGATTTGCGCACGGTGCGGCAGACGGCGTCAACCAATCCGAGCGTTTGCCCATCGAGCATGGAGATCTCGTCGATGATCAACACGGCGCAACTGCTGACGCGGTCAAGGATACGTTCTTGGTTGGCGATCGCTAGCAAATCATTGCGCGACAAGGTTTTGCTAATCCCAATCCCGCTCCAAGAATGAATCGTCATCCCGCCAATGTGCGTGGCGGCAATCCCGGTCGAAGCCGTAATCGCCGGCTCAACTCCATGATTGCGCAAATAGCTGACATAACTATTAATCGTATACGTTTTCCCCGAGCCAGGTTCTCCCGTCAAAAAGACATTCTTCCCCGTCTTCAAAATAACCAATGCTTCATGTTGGGTCATATTACTTTTTCAACCGCTTCTTTTCTTCCGTGCCCAAAAAGTTTTTCTTGCTCACAACCGACCGTCCCAAGCGATGCTCCAACTTCTTGCGCGCGCCGCCGGCGATGTCGCCGCCGGCTTGGGCGTCGGCTTTGAGTTTGGCTACGCCTTTGGAGTTTTCGGTGCGGTGGATTTCGGTGGTGGCGCGTTCGCCGAGCATGTTAAAGATGAGCTCGAAGTCGTCCATGTGGTCGCGCAGGTTCTGGCGCTTCAGCCCTTTGAGCTTTTTGTACTCGCTTGGCGTGACGCCAAACGTTGCTTTGGAGATTTCGGCGGTGAGGATTTCGTAATCACGCTTTTCAATTGCTCCGCGATTTTTCCACTCGTCGGTCAGTTCCTCGCGGATCACAATCCCGCGCATGCGCTTTTCGATCCAATCTTTGCTGTAGCCTTTCAACTCGTAAAGGATGCGCGTCCGTTTGGTAGCCAGCTCTGGGTTTTCGATCTCCTGGATGCGCTCATAGCCGACTTTAGCCAGCCAGCGTTTGAACGGCTCAGCTTTGGGGGAGGGGATGGACTGAATAATACGGAACATGCCCTCGATATCGGCGCAGTCGGTTTCGTAGTTTTTTCCGTCCGGTGAAGTTAATTTCAGTTGTCTACAAATTGTAGATAACTGAAATTCTCCTTCGCTATGTACCCGGGCCTTCATTGCTGTCCAATAGGCACTGGGTCTTTCGCTATCTGTCAGTGCCTCGATCACATCCACAACCGAAAACCACCACTTGCCTTTTTGGAGCTTTCTGCGGATCTGCTGGCCTTTGAACAAGGCGATTTGGGTTTGGTCAGCTTCAGTCATAAATGTTGTCAGTTATGATTGAGGAGCATCTATTATAGCAAAAATCACCAGAAAAATCCTGACGATTTTTGTTGGTCGTTTATGCCTTGGGGCCCAAAAAAGGATTAGGCATGTCGAAGACGAGGAGGGGAGTTTGATTTTTCAAAATGTCAGGGTCGATGTGATAATGCTCGGCGTAGAGACGGCTCACTTCGCATTTTAGTCTTCAATTTTATCGCCATCAACAATTTTGACGCTCATGGTGACTTTGTCACCTTCATCGCGCACTCGCGCCCAGCCGCCTTTAACTTCTGCCTTTGGGAAAATTAAACACCACCAACGTCCTCCAACTTCCTCCGCATCGCTTCGACATCAACCTCGGTAAACGTAGCTTCGTACTCAATGTGCATAGCGTTATTTACTCTTCAACAATCGACAAACCAAACCAATCATTTTTTGTTTGTCTTTCGGGTTGCTCTCCGCGATTAACAAGGTGAGCGCCGTCAACGCCTCCGGGGACATACGATGCGGATTGAGACGCTTGACGCGGCGCAAAAACCAAACGAAGGCAAAAGCACCGGAACGTTTATTGCCGTCCGTGAATGGATGATTTTTAACGACGAAGTACAGCAAGTGGGCGGCTTTTTCTTCAATGCTTGGATACATCGCCTTGCCGCCAAACGACTGCATCACGTTGCCGACGATTCCGGCAATCGCTCCAGCGGATCGTTCCGCACCAAACAGTTTCGTGGCTTCGCCTTTGTGGATCAGTTGTTGTTTCAATTGCGCCAAAGCAGAGCCGAGTTCGTCGGCGGTCATTGAGGCGTGCTTTTTGGTAATGCCTTTAATTGTGAGTGTATCTTTGTCGTAGGCGTTGAGAGATAACCACGTCTCGGCGAACAATTGAACGAGTTCGAGAACGCCTGCGTTGTCGAGTAAGCCAGCCGCCGGAGCAAGCGCTTTGATGTCGTCAACCGCCTTTAAGAATTCGGCGTAGTGAGCCGAAATAGCGGATCGATTGATGGTATAGCCAAGGGTAATATGCTGGCGCAAGACCTTGGTAGCCCATTTGCGAAATTCAACAGCTCGCTTTGAGTTTGTTCTATAACCTACGGACAAGATGATGTCTAGGGAGTAAAATGAAACCGGTTTATCTGAATTTGCAATGTGCATTTTTTGCACATTGCTTTTCTCTACAACCTCTTTACCCGCCAAGATGTTACGAATGTGCTTGGTAACCACCGAACGCTCAATCTCAAAAATATCGGCTACTTGAGACTGGGTAGCCCAAACCGTATCTTGAGACGGATCAGATTTGAGCTCAATCGCCCCAGATTTTGCTTGATAGACGGCAAGCTGGTTTTTTACAGTGCGATTTGATTTCATAGGTAGGCCTTAGTATAGCAAAAATCACCAGGAAAATCCTGCTGACGTTATAGGCCACAACTAATGTTACCGAGCAGGGAGTGGATAGGCCATAAATAGGTTACCGTGGGAACGGGGTCAGGTCTTTGGTTTTAGAGTTTTGTACTATCCGTCAGTTAATACTCTAAATTCAAAGACTCAATCTTGTTCTCACAAAATTCTCGATTCTCGTCGCAACGATCATCCGCTACCGCCGCCCGCAGCAGCATCTGGCGGTCGCAGCATAAAAGCCAAGCCTCACCGCTTCCGCCGTCATAGGTTCTTCCATGGCGGCGCTGCGTTTTTAGGTAGGAATAGAGCTTTAGATTCTTGGCCTTATCTGTTCTTTCATTTTTTGGTAAACTATTTTTGAGGTATCTTTATGAATACGTGGACCTTCGTGGGAGCCTTGGCGTGGATTTTTTCATCCGCATCTCTCTCAATTGTTCTATTCCTGATGATCCATCATCGTGTTCATCAGCGGATCGGGGTGCCGCCGCTTCCTGACAAGACAAAGAGACGACTGACCTTCATCGGGAGTTGGTTGCTCACGTTCTCCATCGTTGCACAGAGCTACCTCATGCACCTCACGCCTTAGGTGCTTTGACGCACCCCTTTCGTCTTTGAACCGTCCCGGTTTCTCCGTGGCGGTTTTCGTTTTATACGGATGGTGAGAAATCCCTAAAGGATCTCATCAATGCGACTGACAGACGCGCTGACGCCTTCAGGGTCGTAATCCGTACGGCTCGTGATAGCGTTTCCAAACGTGTAGTTGCTGTAGAAGACATCCGAAATATCGTCCACTTGTTGATTCCAATCGCTTCCGTAAATACTGCTTGCCGTTGCTTCGCTGTTGATTGCACGCAATTCGCCATCAAGGCCAACGGCGTAGACGGTATTGACCGTTATAAATTTCACCATGGTGGATCCTGGGTGGTACGTCACGTTCGTACCAAGATGGATAGATGCCAAAAAGCTATCCGTCACAGTGATGACACCGTTGAAATCATCGTACCAAGTGAAGTACACGGCTTCGTTTGGAAATGCATGGCGTTTTGTGCCGTCATAATAATAGACGGCTTTGCATGGATCGTTCACCCCAGCGTCCGCTGAACAAGCTGTTTTGATGAGTGTGTTTGATGCAGCCGTACTCACGGCAGTGGTTGATGTTGATGATGAGGAAGAGGATGAAGACGATGAGGACGAAGATGCAGCAGCAGCCGAAATCGTAATGGTTGTTGAAGCACCTGTCGTTTTGTTTCCAGCCGCATCAACACAATAGGCGCGTGCCGTTGCGCTTCCGGCGCTCGAAAATGTGTACGAATAAGTCGCGTTGCTTCCGCTTTGTGTCATGGCTCCAACGCTTGCATCATTTACATAAAGCGTGCACGTCCCTATGCCTCCATCATCAGAAACAGCCGCGGACAACGTGACAGCCGTACCAGCCGTTGCTGTGGTCGGTGAGATAGCCCCGACGGTCGGCGCGGTTGTATCTGTCGTGCTTGAACTTGTGGATGCGGCGACTGTCACGGTCGTGGATGTTCCTGAGGTGGTATTTCCTGCCGCATCGTCGCAACGCGCATAGACGGCCAACGATCCGCTTGCGCTGGGCGTGTAACTACGCGTGTAAGTATTTGATGATCCTGCTGTCATGGCTCCTTGGCTGCTCCCTGCTACATAAAGATTACAGGCATGAATGCCAACAGTGTCTGTGGCCACTACAGAAAAGGTGACGGCAGTGTTTTGTGTTGCTGTTGTAGGAGTGATACTCCCAACGGTTGGTGCGGTTGTATCAGATGAAGATGAAGAAGACGCACTAATCGTGATCGTGGTTGTGGTGCCCGTTCCAATATTTCCTGCCGCATCAGAGCATTTTACATAGGCTGTGTGTGTTCCAGCACTCGTAAATGTATTGCTTGTGGTTGCTGTGCCAGAGGCAAGAGCCATCGTTCCCACGTCTGCTCCATCAAGATAAACGGTACAGCTACTCACGCCAACCGCATCGGAATAAGTGGTGGAAAAAGTTGTGAGGACATCAACAACAGCTGTGGTCGGAGTGATGCTCCCGACTGTTGGAGCAATGGTGTCCGAACTGGATGAACTTGATGAGCTCGAGCTTGCTGAAACCGTGACAGAAACGACCGTGCCGCTCGTACTGTTTCCTGCCGCATCAACACACGTCGCCTTGGCATTTGAAGTGCCCGCACTTGAATAGGTATAGCTCTTCGTCGCCGTTCCAGTTGTCGAACCCGAGAGCGTCATAGCCCCTTGGCTCACACCTCCAATATAAAGTGTGCAGCCTGTCACTCCCACGTTGTCAGAAAAACTGGCCGAAAACGTGGTGGCTGCGCCCGACGTTGCTGTCGTCGGACTGATGGTCCCGACGGTTGGTGCCGTCGTGTCTGTTGTGCTTGAAACCGTCATGCTTGTCGTTGACCCTACTCCAGTATTTCCGGCTGAATCTCTGCAACTCACATAGGCAGAAAGCGTTCCAGCACTTGATGCTGTGTAGGATTTCGACGCCGTTCCACTCGTGGAAGTGGTAAGTGACATCGTGCCTTGACTTGAACCATTCACATAGAGCGAGCAACTCGTTATTCCATTATCATCCGTATAGGTTGCACTGAGTGTGGTGCTTGTGCCTGAGGTTAACGAGGTCGGTGTGATACTTCCAACCACGGGAAGGAGTGCAATGACGACGGAACTTCCATTTCCTTGATTTCCTGCTGCATCCAAACAATAGAAGTAAGCAGACGTTTGTCCGTCTGGATCCTGAGTTAATGTGTAAGAAACCGTCGCTGTTCCACTACTGCTCCCCCTGAGTGTTGCGGCGACTCCGGCATGTCCGCCAACAGACAAATAACAGCTTGTTACGCCCACGGTGTCAGAATAAGACGCGGTGAACGTTGTGCTCACGCCCGGTGTTCCAGACGTAGGAGATGTAACACCGACGGTTGGGGCGACCGCATCTGTTGTAGCAAAAACAGCTGTCCTTGTGGTTAAAATTAACAGAAAAGAAAGAGCAAACGCCGTGCTGATTGTTGTGATTTTCATAAAGAGTGCTTATTAAAAATGATCGGATGGGGTCAGGTCCTGAATCAGGAATTTTTTTTGTCTAGCAATTTTGATTACCGTTGAAGCATCTAATCCTAGAAAACGTCCGACTTCTGCACCAGAATACTCGAGATAATTAAGTGAAAGTGCAATAGCCGAATCACGCTCCTTTCGTTCTTCCGTCTCATCGAATAGTTGTTCGAGCGTTGGACGCCCGCTCATTCGTTCGTTGACAGAAAATGCATTCGTCTTTCCTTTATTTTTAATATGGTCACGCATTTCATCAACAAACTGATCAGATCCTAGAATACCACTATTGCCAGTTTGTTCAAATGGAGAAGGAAGGTCAAAACCCATTTTTACAAACGCTTGATAGCGTTTTTCCGCTTGTCGTCGGTCGTTCGAAAACTGTTTTAATATCTCTTTTCTCGCGAGCCATTCTGGAGCAGTCTCGAGGCCAGCGGTGGCTCGATGACTACTCCAACGATAATCGCATGGATTTCTAACCATCTTTGCACGCACAGGGTTGAGCACAACATAGCGGATCACTTGCATGAGATAGTCGTGCTCTTCAATGAGAAAAGCCTTAAATCTCCCTTGAAAAATGTGACCAACACGTTGATGTTTAGCATTGAACCATTGCGTGTAATTGCCGTTGAGGTGTTGCATGCCCCTGGATAGTGTCGGGTCAATTGTTTGAATCACCAAATGGTAATGGTTGCCCATGAAGCAGTAACTATAACAGCGCCAATTGAATTTGTCGGCTGTTTGGCCGAAAATAAATAATAGTTGCTCACGATCTTTATCAGAAATAAAAATTCTTCCTCGTGCATTGCCACGAGTGGTGATGTGATAGAAGGCACCTGGGAATTCAACGCGCAATGGTCTTGTCATGCAAATCCAGTATATCAAAATTCCTGATTCAGGACCTGACCCCATCCGAATCGAAAACCGCCACGGAGAGACCGGGCGGTTGTTGTCGCGTCTTTGTTCCTCATATTGTGAGGGGAGTTTTGCGTCGGTGGTAGCGGTAGTAGATGATGTGCCCAATAATGGTGGGGTAGAGCACAAGAGCTGGAACGGTTGGAAGGAAGACGAACCAATCCAGATGTTCGATCGTAGTCCTTGCCGCGCAGGAAATCACAGCGAGGTTGCACCACAGAAAAAAGCCAAGGTTGATCGCACGCACGTCCTTTGTGTGGCGGATATCCCGCAGTTGACCGATGAGCCCCGGCACGTTCACGCCGAGCTGTACAAAGAAGAATAGCAGTCCCCAAAAATTTGCTTGGACAAAAGTTAGGATCATTTGGCCTCCGGCTCATTGTTACGTCCATACCATCTGTACATTTTTTTACAATGCTGTCAAAATAAAAAAGCCTTGGAGGGCCCATGAGTCGGTCAAAAAAAGATCCTGCTGATGATGGAATGCAATTAGGTGGAGGAGGGGCAAAAGCGCCTTCTACACACGAAGAGCCTCTCTTGGCTCCGGGTATTTCGCATCCAGGAGATCACGTCATTGCTCCTGAGGCACCAGATCCTGCCTGGCCGACGCCGAAGTACCGTGGCACTCCTGGTTTGGTGCCAAAAATGCATGGTGCTATGTGGGAAGCGTATGCCCAGATCCTTCGTCGATCACCAGAGTACGCGCAGGAAGCAGACAGGGCTAGGGAGGCAGCAAGGCGTGCCGATTGGGAATCGGCCTCAACGGAACCGATTCCTGAAAATGAGTATGAATCGGTTGAGTTGTTGGGTCAGCCTTATCTCGTCTACTATCTCATGTTGCTCTCACATCGAAGGGATGTGGCACTCTATGAGGCCCTGCAGGAACAGATGGAAGTTGATTTCGTTCATTTTCACGCAAACCTTCTTTCCTTTTTCTTTTTTGTTTACGATTTTCCGCAGCTGCGGGACGCAAGCATCGAGCGGTGCGCGATCCACCACGTCGCGCTCCACCCCTGGGAGGAATCGTATCAGGTTTGGGAGGACATGTGGAAAAAACAGAAAGAATGGGTTCAACGGCGTTTTGGATGATGTGTGTCTTATCGTGCTCAGCGGCCCGGCAACTCCCGGGCCGTTTCGCTTATTTAAAATATTCCACGCTTGCGAATTCTGTGTCTGTCATAAATCCTCGCAAGTAGCTGTTGCGTTGCGTCGATTCAAGCTCATCAAGCGTCACAGTTTTTGGATCGTGCGCGCCTTTTGAACGAATAAACAATTCAATAACGCGCATGATATTGTCATGTGAGACACAAATCACCGTGCCAACTTCGGTTGAAAGTTTTTCAAAAAGTTTTTGGATGCGTGCGAACGAATCGGCAATAGGTTCAACATGCGTGCCATGCAACATCTCGTTATGAATCATCGCGTTGAGTTCTGGGATGTTTGTCGGCGTATCCAAGTCATGGGCAAACAAGGAAAACAAATCCATGCGCGTTTCTTTGAGCAGCTCTAAAATTTCAATAGGCGGCTGTGCGCCTGTCAACGCCTCGGTCTGCTCTGCCAGAAGTTTTGCCGAATCCTGACAGCGCACAAACGGACTGACAAAAATATGATCGACTTCATCAAACGGCACGAGCGTCTTGAGCCCTTCGAGCCGCTCTGTCGCATCAAGAAAATCTAAATGCGGATCAAGCGTGCGATTGGCAAGATCAACCAAAACGCGATAGGGCATCACGTCGTGTGAAGCGTAAGGCAAGTCGATTTTGCCATGACGCAGAAAAATGAGTCGAGCTTGAGGCATAACCGGCTCATCATAGCGAGGTTTTGACGAAGTGGCTAGGACGTCGTAAAGTCCACTTCGAGAGGTTTCCATGACACGCAAACGCATCCTGTTCGTCTGCTTGGGCAACGTCTTTCGTTCTGCGCTTGCCGAGCGCTGCTGCAAGCAGGCACTCGCACGCCTTGGTCGAGCTGATGAGTTCGAAGTGATCTCACGAGGCATAAAGGGCTTTCGCAACATTCCTCCGCCGCCGTATTCCCACCCAAGTGCCTATCCACAGTGGCACTTTGCTCTGCCACATCTTAAGAATCTTGAGGTGAACTTCGACGATCACCGAGCCACGCCGGTGCATGATGAGGACATTCAATACGCCAGGGCGATCGTTGCTATGGACACCATGGTGCTGAAGGGTTACGAGTACAGTCTGTACCAGCGTTATCCAGATGATCGTGATCGTATGCATGTGTTTGGGGAACTCGATGGACGCGGGGACGTCGACGATCTGCAGTACGCCACCAACGATTTGGAGGGGCGTCTTATTGTCGAGCGCATCCACGATACGACCAGTCGATGTGTCGACACACTCATTTCTTGGGCACAGCGCGAGCCCGTCTTCGCCCCACTCTGATCCCCCACACTTAGTGACGTTCTTGTCTGCTTCGCCGGCCTGAGACTCACTCGGCCGGCTTTCGTATTTGACAGCTTTTCTCGCCTCCGCTAGGCTGATTCTAAGTTCCGCCCTCTTACATCTTCTTTTTTTGAAGACGTAAGGCGGCGGGACTTTTTTGTCCCAAAACTCCCACCCAGAGGTCCCATGCTGTTCCTTCACACCGCTTCTCACGCAGATCGTTCCATTGTCGGAGGCAAAGCCGCACGACTCATTGAGCTCATCCATCTTGGTTTCTCTGTGAAGCCGGGGGTGGTATTCGATGTAGAACAGGTCACCGCGTTTCGTGAGTCTGATTTGCCCGTGGAGCTCATCGAGCACATGCAGCTCAATCAGCAACACGGCTTTGCTGTGCGTAGTTCCGCCACCGACGAAGATGGTGCATATTCGTGGGCTGGTCAGTTCGAGTCGATTCTGTCAGTTTCGCTGGGAGAGTTGGCGACGGCTCTTGTGCAATGTGCAGCCGCACAACGTTCGCCAGCCGTGATCGCCTATGCGGCGGAAAACGACCTGCCCATTCCCGAGCTCGCCCTCATCGTACAAGAGATGGTTCCTGCCAGTGTTGCAGGCGTGCTCTTCACGCGTCATCCCAACAACGGTCACCATGAGATGGTGATTGAGGTCGTTGCAGGACTCGCAGACACTCTTGTCTCTGGAGCGCGTCAACCCAAGCGCTACCACCTGCAACGCGATACAGGAGAGCTTGTGCAAGAGGATGGAGCCAGTCGTCCTGAACTTTCGCACCAAGACCGTCAGCGTTTGTTCAAGATTGGACGTCAACTAGAAGCGCACTTCGGATGCGCCCAAGACATTGAGTGGGCGATCGATGACGACGGGGCTCTTTTCGTGAATCAGTGTCGTGATGTGACCACGTACGTGCAAGACCTGGAAGCGATTCGTGAGCAGGCGATCAACGAAGCCCGTGCCGCATTTGAGTGCGAACGGAAACGTCTTGCACATCTTGGGCTTAGTTTGAATGAGGACGTCTACTCAGACCAGAATGTGGGCGAGCTCCTTGGAGCACACCCAACAGACATGACGTTCGGCTTGTTCACGCATCTGTTCGGTCATGACGAGGGGGCCATTCGTACGGGTCGCCGCATGATGGGTTACGACGTCGGCTGTGAGATTAAGGATGGGTTCTTTGTCCTTATTGGCGGTCAGCCACGGGTGAGCATTGTCCACGACGCGCTGAGCTATCGTTTGAAAGGCATGAGCCTGGCGCAATACGCTCCTGCCATTGCGTTCTACTTGCGCGAAATTCACGGCAACCCGAGGCTCGCCAACTATCCAGAGGTGGGGCTGTATCATCAGACGGGAGAGATGGAGTGGTTGCAACGCGTGTTTGGCAATGAACAGGCGGCTGAGATTGCTCGCGCCTACGCTGATTTCCATTGGCAGTTTAGCGACATCGTGAAAACGCTTGATCGCCAAACGATCGACACCTGGCGACCGCAGTGGCGTTCTGTTGTGGGGGCTCTGGCAGACCTTCACGCAACCCCTTCGCAGGAACGGTCATTTTTGGTTCTACGTTTGCGCATGTGCCTTGAAGCATTGCGCACGGACGCCTGTCGTCAATTTGTCCGCGTTGCCCGTGTCGGCTTCTTTGCCTATGATCGGCTTCGTCGTACGTTGCAGGTGCTCTTTGAGAAGCGTGCAGATGAGTATCTCAACATTCTCACGGCAGGCATTTCGTCAGAACTCAATCCGAACCTGTCATTTAGCACGGCCTTGTGGGATATGAAGAACGGTCTTTGCGGTCTAACTTCTGTCATGGAAGAATTTGGCCACCTGGGGGTCCATGAACTCGATATCGTCCAGCCGCGGTATTGTGAACGACCGGAACTGCTTGTGCGAATGGCCGAGCGGCTACAGCGTGATCCACGTGAAGAGCTTGGACAATCTGTGAGATCTGCAATGGAATTGCGTCGCAGGTTGCTCGCAGAATTGGGAGATCACGAAGCGTCCGTGCTTGATGATCTCATCAACGTTGCGCGTCGCTACCTGCCGTTGCGCGAAGTCGTGAAGTTCGAATTTCTGCGTGGTATTGATTTGGTGCGCCAGGCACTCCTTGAGCTCAACACGTCGTTTGCCTGGGAGGATGGGCTCATCTTTCATCTTGATCCAACGGATTTGCTCTTTGATGAAGATGTGGAAGACCCTTCGCGACTTCGTGCTCTTGCCCTTGCGCGACGTCAGATCTGGAACGCCTATCGTCAGCTTTACGTGCCCACCGTCGTATTCTCAGACAGATTCGACGAAATCGGCCGTCCACCACAGCTCAGTGGAGAGCAGGTGTTGATCGGCATTGGTGTCACAAGCTACATTGCTGAAGGCACGGTCGTGGTGATTGAGTCTGTGCAGGACGTGGAAGCGATTGATCAGCTGCAATCCGGCTCTATTATCGTCACTGCACTCACTGATCCGGCGTGGACCCCAGTGCTTGCCATCGTTGGAGCGCAGGGAGCGCTTGTGACCGAAGTCGGCGGACTGCTTGCCCACGGCGCGATCTACGCACGTGAGATGGGGATCGCCGCTGTTCTGAACGTTCCTTCTGCAACGGCATTGCTCAAAACGGGCATGCGCGTGCGTGTGAACGGCCAGACCGGCACGGTCGAAATCCTGAACTAACCCTACAAACATAGAACGACGGGCGGAAGACTTCCGCCCGTTTCTTTTTTTTGACCAGAAACGTCCATTGACACTGGCCGTTTCCTTGTTCTAATGTAGGGATCGGAGGGTTTATACCCATGAAACGCATCCTCTCTGGCATTCGCCCAACCGGTAAACTCCACCTTGGGAACTACCTCGGTGCCGTCCGACACTTCGTGGACCTTTCGCGGGACCCTGAAAACGACTGTCTTTTCTTCATTGCCAACCTGCACGGCCTTACCACAGGCGCATCCTGCGAGGCGGCGATGGAGATGAAAGAAGACATTATCGGTATCGTCCTTGATTACCTCGCGGCAGGTCTCGATCCTGAAGCGAGCAACGTACTCATCTACGCACAATCGAGTGTGCCAGAGATTACCGAGCTCACGTGGATCCTTTCCTGCGTGACGCCACTCTCGGAACTACTCGGCATGCATCACTTTGCAGATAAGCGCGACAAGTTGAGTGGAGCCGGCGAGTCGGTCAACGCCGGTCTGCTCGTGTATCCCGTGCTCATGTCCGCGGACATTTTGGGGCCGTGTGCGAACATTGTACCGGTCGGTGATGATCAGCGTGAGCATGTTGAGCTCGCGCGGCGAACGGCGCGTCGATTCAACGATCGCTTCGAAAAAGACTTTTTCCCGATCCCCGACACCATGGAAGGCGAAGGTATTCGCGTGCCTGGTCTGAAGGGTTCTGGAAAAATGGGCAAGAGTGAGCCCAAGGGGACGGTGAACCTCACCGACAGCGTCGAGCAGGTAAATCACAAGGTGATGAAGGCTGACAAGATGTTGCCTGCAAATCCTAGTTCTGTACTCTCACCTGTTGAGCCGCGCATTGGCGAGGCTCCCGGCATTCCCGACATTTGTCGTGTGTTTCATCTGCATGACCACGTCACGCTTGTTGCTGACGATCCGGTCATCGGAAGGATCCATTCAGGGTGCGAGACAGGCACGTTGCGTTGTGGGGACTGCAAGATTCTTCTTGCACAGAGGATGAACGCCTTGCTCGAACCGATCCGTGAACGTCGCACCGAACTTCTCGCCAGTCGCGGACGCGATTTGGCGATGGAAATCCTCGTCGAGCATGGCCGCCGCGCTCGAGCCCTCATCGCGCCGACCGTTGAAAAAGTCAAGGATCTTGTTGGTGTGCCGAGCTATCGGCGCAAGGAGGGGGCATGAGCGCGGATGGTGATGGCACGACCGTTGTCCTGTCCTGTGGGCACGAGGTCCTGAGAGCTGATCAGTCGCACTATTGCAGTTACATCGCCTGGAACGGAATCCAACCCTTCGCGATGGCGGCACATGCAGGGTCGCATTCTGAGCGCCCGTTTCACAACACAGACGAAGGCCTGTTCATCGTGGTGCACCAACAGTCAGAGCTTTCGTTCACGCGTGTGATTGCAGATTTGGAACTCGCACGGCGATTCACAGATGAAGGCACTTACGATTTGGCTGCACGACACATGGGTCTGGCCACAAAATGGCTGGGACTTGTGATCTCGACGACTCACATGCTTGATTCCATGGACACCGCATTGTTCATGCAACCAGGTGTAGGGTTTCGTGATCTTGTTGTGCCGGCAAGCGGCGCAGAATCCATTGCCGCACGTGAAATTGAATTGCTCGCTGGCATGCGCGCTGATTCACCTTATATGGCGGTTCATGGTCATGTACTCACCTTTCGTCAGGTGATGGACATTCCACCGGGACAACGTGGGCGTGTAGCCCGATGGTGGACGCATCAGATGGAAAAACGAGCGAGCGAACGTTCCGTGGCCTGCGCTTTTATGGAGGCTCTTGTACGCGAGGAAATGACTCTGCACAGCGTCTGGGTCCTTGACAAAGAGCACTCGTTTCGCAAGCTCATGAACGCTCAGTGGCATTTTGAAAAAAAAATGTTGCAGTTCCGCAGCGCGCATTATCGTCTGACGCGCAATCACCTCATGACAGCAGAAGCACGCAAGTTCATTGAAGGGTCTGCAGACGAGGTCAAAGGGACGGCTGCTCAAGGGAGCTCAACTCCTAGCGAAGCCCCACCAAGCGCATTGCATTACCTGAAGGCCGTTTTTCGGACCGCACGGCTGTTTCCACAGCTTTACGAATTCATGGCCGCACGAGACTCAACACTTGCGAGCCTGCTCAGGCTCGATGACTAGCTTCCCTCGCCGGTATAGCTCAACTGGTAGAGCATCGGATTCCAAATCCGAGGGTTGCGGGTTCAAGTCCTGCTGCCGGCGCCACCTTAAGCGTCTCCTGGCCAATACGGGCTTGGAGACGCTTTTCATTTGCCAAAAAGAGTGCATTAGTTCTAAGGTAGACGCAGGGAGGTCACATGGCCGTTCTTTTTGGGGAATTTTGCGCAAAATTCAACTTTGACAAGGCACGCCGTGGCCATGTCGGTGTTGAGCGAGAATATTTTTTGGCGGATCAGACAAACACACCCGTGCCAAGGTCACCGGAGTTTCTCGCCGCAATCAACGACCCTGCCTGGACGTACGAGCTCTCTGCCTGCCAGGTGGAGCATCGCACCATTCCACATGGGACGCGCAGTGGCCTTTTGAAGGATCTTGATCTGAACCAGAGGCGTGGCAGAGACGTGGCGCGTGGTTTAGGACTGGTCTTACTCTCACAAGAGCTCGCGAGTGCACACATGTCCACCGCCATCTACCCACACGACGAACGCTACGCCGGGATTGCACAACGCATTGGGCCAAAAAACCTGCTTGCGGCGTGTCGCGTGGCAGGTGTTCACTTGCATTTGGGCATGTCTGATCTCGACCATGCGATCCAAGTACACAACGCTCTGATTCCGCGTATTCCTGAACTGTGTGCAATGGGGGATCACTCAGGAGGGGAACGCCTGCGACAGTACGCCGCGATGGCGATTCGAGGCATGCCACCGCCGTTTCAATCCGTTTTGGACTTCTATACGTACGCACACGAAGAAGGTTTTGCAGAAAATCCTCGCGACTGCTGGAACCTAGTACGCATCAGCCGACACGGTACGGTCGAATTACGCATGTTCGGCATGACAGGAGACGTAAACGAAATCATGGGGTGGGTTGCACATGTAACCTCGATTGCCGGATTGTGAAAAATGTTCTTTCTTTTTGTGGGGCTCTGTCAATCACGTTTGACAGAGCCTTTTGCGCTTAAAATAGGCAAGAAAGAGGTATTTGAAGATAGGTTTGTCAGAAAAAGTTGTCAACAATTTAGCTAATTTTAGCAAAAAAATGATTGACAGCGACAGCTTTTTTCGCTAGACTAAATTTAGTGAAGTTCTGTCGACGGGCAGAGAAGCTTCAAAGAGCCACAGTCGATTGTCCTCTCAAACTTCCGTCATGCAGTGAGTTGGGAAGCAGAATATAGCCCTCACTCAGACGAAGATTTTGGAGCCGATCGCTGCTCTCCGTCCATTGCGAAAGTACTGGCGCGATGCGGGAGGGCATTCCGCTCTCAGTGGAGTCTACCATGCGTCATCGTTCATCCTACACCCGGCTTTCCTATGCGGGTCCCATCATCACCCTCATCGCATTCACCGCAGCGGCATTCACGCTCGACGGCTGTTTGCTGATGGACTCGCGATACCAGGCGCTCATGGACTCGCTCGAAAACGCGAAGTCCACATCGACCGATCAGGGTGGCTACGAAGGCACCATCCTCGACCTGCCGTTTTCGGAAGGGTACGAAAGTTTGTGCACGCAGGGCACCAATGACACGCCAACGCACATGGGCCAGAGCACGATCGAGGATTTGGACTTCGACACGCCCAACGGCCAGGCAGACTTGGTGTACGCACCGATCGGCGGCACGGCCCACGTCCACATGGAAAGTTCATCGCGCAATTTCGGCTACCACGTGAACATCGATCTTGGGGATGGAACCTACGTCGTTGTCGCGCATATGGCTGATGTGTTCATCGCAGATGGAGCAGAGGTCGCGGCGGGAGAAATCCTCGGCTACGAAGGCTGTACGGGCAAGTGCGATGGTGACCACGTGCACATCGGGGTGCACGATGGGGACGCTGGCCTCATGGCCGAGTATGGGGATTCGATTGAGGTTGCCTACTTCGTGGATGACGTGTCCACGGGAGAGGTTGGCATAGAACTCGCGGCCGACGATTTTGTCTGTGGGCTCGACGGGTCCGGTGACACCTATCGTTCGCTTTTGCCCATCACGTATTGGCATCCGAACGGCACGCTCATCATGACCCCGGACGACAACAACGTGTACCTGTTGCAAGACGGCAAGCGCCGCTGGATCGAGACGCAAGACGTGTTCTGGGCGCTCGGTTACAGCTTCGACCAGGTTGTGCTCGTGTCGCCAGAAGAGCTCGCCTGCTACGACGTCGGTGAAACGATCGATTCAGCGAGCGACGTCCGTTTCGCCATTGACAACGTCTTCTTCCGCGATGGCGATCTTGTCAAGGAGGTGAGTCGCAGTGACGTCTACGTCATTTCCGACGGGATGGCGATGCCAATTCAGACGTGGGAAATCTACCTGCGTTTGGGGTTCGGGCAACGCACGGTCAAGACGATCGATGACGGCACGATTCTTTCCTACGGAGTACCAGCGGGCAACTGCGCGGCTGGTTATGCGTGCATCGACACGAATGTGATCGAGACGTGTGGTGGGAGCGTGGCCGGAACCGGCGGAGCAGACAATGGTGGGCAGGACACGACCGGCAACGAGAACAACACGGATACGGGGTCGTCGGGCAACGTCGAGGAGGAGGTCAACGACACCGGAACGAACACGGATCCGTCAACGGTTGAAATCTGCTATTTGCCGGGGGAAACCATGGCAGACGGCGAGCTCTACTTGGATGGCATCGCGTTCACCTACTGGGTTTCCCCGGTCGCCGACACGGCGAAGAGCGGCGACACCGACATGTGTGCCACGGTGACGGCCAATCCGCACGAGACGGTCAAGCTGAACGCCTGGTACCAGACGAGTGCGGGCAGCGAAACGTACTGGGCCGCGTACAACAACTGGTGCAAGTCGATCGACTTCCGTGGGAGCGTGCAGGTCAATGGCATGACCGTGCCGGTCACCACCGCCCCGTGGAGCGCGGCGGTCTGGGCGAGCGATCCTTGCTCCATCGGCGGCGACGGGTATATCGAGATTCCCTGATTCTTTAGTACATTCTACGTAAACGTGGGACGATCATTCTGATCGTCCCACGTTTCCATTTGAGAGCTCTGCAAAACTGCGTCTTTTCGTTTCACAGGCACCCGTCCACCCCATTCTCCGCCAAAGGCGGATCAGCCTCTGGCTGAAACGTACCAGCCGTACGTCTCATGGGGATGGACAGCCCCAGCCGTTTCCGCCAAAGGCGGATCAGCCTCTGGCTGACAACGAAAATCCATCAGTTTTTCAGAGCTCTCATTTCTATCCCCATCTAAGCGCAGGCCATAGAGGGGAAATTATGATACAATCAAGCCGTTATGGACGCGCTAAAAAATAGGTTGCGTCTGGCAACACGCTTTCTCCGTGATCACAAGTTTCAGATCATTGGAGTGCTTTGTGTTTTTGTCGTTATTTTGATTGTGCATGCGGTTTTTGCAGGCGGCGGAGAAAAAAAAGAAGCTGATCTAACAGAAACAATCGGCATCACGCTTGCCGGACTCATGGCGTGGATTTCACAAGGTGTCGTAAAGGTTATTGTGCTCGTTTTAGATGTTTTGATTGTCCCTATTTTGCGCTACAACCATTTTACGGATTCACAAATCATTGGGCATGGATGGGCCATTGTGCGTGACATCGTCAACATGTTTTTTATTGTTGTTCTTCTTGTCATTGCGTTCCAAACGATTTTCGGTGTTGGACGAGCAGACTGGAGCAAGCAAGTGCCGCGACTGCTTTTGATGGCCGTCGTGATCAATTTTTCGCGCACTATTTGCGGACTTATCATTGATTTCGGACAGGTAGTCATGATTACGTTCGTGAACGCCATTAAAGACATTGCCGGCGGAAATTTTGTCCAGCTTTTTGGCTTGCAGGATCTTTATACGTTTAATGACGTTGCGAGTGACGAAGCTGCCAAAAATGAGACAGGCTTCGGCGTGTTTGATATTTTGATTGCTTCGTTTCTTACCCTGGTGCTCACGTTCGTCGTGCTTGGCACCGTGCTCACCATGGCCATGTTGTTTGCTTTCCGTATTGTTGTTTTGTGGGTTCTTATTATTATGTCTCCTCTTGCCTTCTTTTTGGGCGGCGCCAAAGGGGTTATTGGTCCCGCAGAGGGCTATTACTCGGATTGGTGGAAGCGTTTTTCTGGTGCCGTTTCGCTTGGACCAATCCTCACATTCTTCTTGTGGCTTGCTTTGGCGTCCGTAGGCGCTAACGGTATTGCAGATGAACAAGGATTTGATACGACGAGTGGAGGGGAATCGAGTGATACGTCCTACGGCCTTATTACAAAAGCGTTTTCTGCACCGCGCATGACAAGCTCCATCATTGCGCTTGCCTTGTTGTTTGCAGGCATTGAGATTTCCCAGCAAACGGCGAGCAGTATAGGCGGGAGCACAGGTGCCTTGATGAAATCTGGCGTGTCAGGCATTCCGGGCCTGTCAAAGAGTCTTGCTCGTATGAGCGTTGGCGCCGCCGCCGGTGGCAGTTTGTATCTTGGAAAGAAAGCTGCCGGTGCGTATGGGCGTACGTTTTTTCAACAGGACGCAGAAAAATATCGTGAAAAAATTGGGAAAGCTGTTGGATCGGTCGGATCAGCCATGGCAGGTTCTGGTATTCCTGGCCTTGCGACGGCTGGCCGCGCGGCTCGTGACTTTGGGTATAAGCAAGTGGCAGCGGTTGAGACGAAGAAAGAAGAAAGACGCACCGAAGCGCTCAAGGGTCTTACAGGTTTGGGCGCAGATCAGCTGAAGGAATTAGCGTTTACAAAACAAAGTTATCTGGCTTCTCCAGATGAGACAGCGCGCATCCAAGCGGCGCAATTGAAATTGACGCTTGATGAAAAGAAACGCGTCGGTTTGAAACCAGAAGAGCTGACGCAAATCACGAGCTCTTTGAGAAATAATGCTGTCATCGGGGACCTAGATGATGCGGCAAAAGAAAAGTTTAGCCGTGCGGCAGACGCCGTTCCTTCCTTGGCAGCAGTTTATGCTGGGAAAAAGAAAGCTGGTGAGAATGATGAGCAGTATGCCGCTCGTCAACAAGACGAGATCGACAAACGCATCCGAACGATTCTGGCCTCGCCGGCAAAAATGCGTTCGTGGGGTGATGATACGAAGGCTTTGTCTGATCCTCGTGTGCGTAAAGCATTGCGAAAAGAGAAAACGCGCGAAGGTAAAACAGGTGAGGAGTACATTAAGGAAGAAAAAGCTGGTGCGCATACAGCAGATCTTTGGAATGGTTTTGAACAGCAAGATATTGCCAAACGAAAACAAACAGCCGAGGATATTTTTGCTTCTTACAAAGCTACGCGTGCACGTAGCGAACAGGATCAAGCCACTGTGGCTGCTGATCCGGACATTATGGCGAGCCCGGGGCTTGCCACCAGTATGCGTGCTGAGTCAACGGCTCGACTTGAGGCTGCTCTAAAATCGCTTGAAGAAGGCATCAGTAAGCTGACTCTGCAGGACCTTAAAAATAACGTTGTGAGCACGGAAATGTTGGCTGATGAGAAATTCTTTGATGCGTTTACGGATCCAGAGAAGAATAAAAACCTTTCGACACTCACGGCGACGAATTCAACGCTTGTGACATCCGTGAATGAACACCTGGACAATCGTGGCAGAAAAGCGACCGAGGCAATTGGGCGTTTTGAACGCAATGCAGATACGGGCATTTGGATGGAGCGTTCTGCTACAGGGACGCGTCTTGTTGGAACTCAGCGGGATATGGAACAAGATCCTGCCTATCGTAATGCGATAGAGGAAAAGAAAAAAATTGCGCAAACGCGACTCGATATGGGCAGTGAAGGGCCACGCGCTGTTGGCTTTAACCCAAGCAGTGGAACGTTTGATGATGATAGTGCTGAAGCCGCTTTCAAGAATCTGGTGATAGAAAAACCAGAAATTGTGCTCAAAATGGGCGAGCTCTCTGGCGCCATTGGCAAAGCGGTCGCAGACGCGATTTCTCCCGAGCACATTAAAGGTCTATTTGGACGCATTCGTAAAGAAAAGCCAGGATCCATTGATCAGGGGAATCTCATTTCAACCCTTGACAAACTTGCCATGGCTGTTGAAAAAAATAGAACAGGCATGAGGGATTTTGGTGAAAAGATGGCAGAGATCAATCACGCAAAACGCCGCTTGGGTCGTTAACGTATGACACGGCTTGAGCAATATCAAAAACTCCCACAGGCAGTGCAGGATTTTTTGTTTGATGCAAACGCGGAGCAGGACGCGATTGAGGCACTCACGAAACTTGGTGTAGAAAGCGAGGCGGCGTTTGATTTCATTTTGCTGGCAGAGGATGTCGTGTTTGGGACGCTCAAGCTGACGGAGCTTGATGCAAAGGTTGTGGAGGCGTTAAAGAGTAAGCCCCCTCTAGCTCCCCCTTCAAAAGGGGGAGAAATCACTCGTGAGCTCATTACACGGCGACTGTTGCCGCTTGATAAGTATGTGACTGGCGTTGACGAAGAGCTCAAGCGGCTTGGCGGCGATCCAACAACTCCTGATGTTGAGCGTGTGGAAAAAGAGGAACTTTCACCAGAGCAATTTGTGAAGGATTCGCTCGAGGAAGCGAAACTGCACCTGTCTGATGTGTCCTTGCAGAACCGTTTGGAATTTTTGCTTGTTTCGTATGTGCGAGGTGTTCGCAGCAACTCGCAAACCATGGCGGCACTTGAGCGGCCGCTTAAAGTCGGTGGGCTTGAGCTTGAAGAGGCGCAATCAAAACAGTTGCTCGAGCTTTTGGATAAACGTCGTCCTGCCTTTGATGTGGAGGTTGGGGCGGTGGGGCAGATGGAAGAAAAACAAGAAACAAAAGAGACAAAAGCTAAGGCAGAGCCTTTTGTCGCGCCTGCTGAGGCATCTCCCATTTCCGATCTCACAAAGCGTTTGCAAACGATTACCCAAAGTCGTCTGAAGGATCTGCGTGATGCGGCACAAACAAAAGCGTTGCTTGCTGAATCGATTATTACGGGTGGGCTTGGTTTGTCTGGGCAACAGCTCGAGACAACGGCAAAGTCTATTGAAGAGCAGCATGCAGCGTTCAAGGCGGGACATGACAAAAAAGTAGAAGAAGATTTGGCGCGCACACAGAAAGAAAAACGTGAGCGGGAGGCGATCATTGCGGCAAAACCCATGAAGGATGCCGACGAACTCGGCAAGCGCTTCACGGCCATCACAGGCAAAGCGCCAACAACGGTCGCGCCTGTGACGCCTCGGCTTTCTGCCGCAAGTTTGCCACCAACAACGGCTGGGATAAGCAAGCCGAGCGTCGTGGACGTGAAGTACGCGCCAAAACTTGTGGGGCCTGTTGAAGAGCTCTCGCGTATGACGGCTTCTGACTTTCGTCGACTTTCAAGCGATCCAAAAGAGGCAGCCATGAAAGTGCGCGACAAGATTGATTTGCTTGGGAATGATTCTTACGAGAAAAAAGTTGCAGGAATTGCGGCGTGGAAAAGTTCGCCTATCAATCAATTGTACGTCTCTCTTTCGCAGGAGGCACTCAAAACAGGTAAACCGGCACAAGCCGTTTCAGAT
>Ga0209515_10000541_pt1 | contig 67270 bp, 51 predicted proteins | sample Subgroupgradi54m_FD_187454 | JGI IMG/M metagenome (GOLD analysis project Ga0209515, IMG submission 187454) | Subsurface groundwater microbial communities from S. Glens Falls, New York, USA - GMW60B uncontaminated upgradient, 5.4 m (SPAdes)... ...
GGGGAAAGGAGTTTACCCGGTCCAAGTTATGTGTAGTGAAAAATGGGAACAAAGGGGGTTTAACCAAGAAAGAGAGGTGATATTAGCGAGAGCACATCACATAATCATTTACTCCACATAACATAATTTATGTTGAGCTCAACATAAATTGTGTATCAGAATAACGGCGGCAGCATTTGACAAAAGTGCCGTCTTAAAAACTTCTCGGGAACTAACTAAAGTCTCACTCAGCGTTCCCACAGAGACCCTGTCCCAGCAGATGGGACGGTTGCCCTTATCCAAGTGAAGCGCAACGAACTCTTCCCGGTCGCGGGTCTCTAAATATTTGAATTGCCGGACAACTTCGGCGGGATCTTTAACGGGGCCAAAATAGGGCACATCTTTTTCCCTCACGTAACTCGCGACAATGCGTTTCAGGTATTTCTGATTCACGATTTGCTCCTCTCTAAAAGCAAAAAGCGGGGAGAACACCGAAGTGTTCATCCCCGCCTTTGCGTTGTTTTGATTGTCAGACTACGCTTACGCCGTCTGCACCAATCCTCCCGCTATTTTGAACGTCACTCCCTGAAAAGCTTTTTCAAGCTCCGGAGCAAGTTCAATGGGCAGAGTCAACCCCTTGCGGGTCGGCCTGAATTCCTCCATGCCTTTGGCACGGAAGAACAACCGCAGGTCAAGGTAAGACTTTTCCTTGTAATCCCTGCGGGTAAGCCGGACTTCCTCTGTTTCACTTTTTTTAAACGAACTAACGATTTGATCTTCCATTTTGAATCTCCTTTATTTGAATTTTGTTTTAGTTAATTGACTACACGACTTGCCTTGATTTATTTTTCCAGTACCACCTCCTTTACAGAAAATAAAAAAGGGGAAGGCCGCAAGCATTGAGCTTGAAACCTTCCCCTCTTGTTGAATACCGACTTTGATTTTTAGATTATTTAATGCGCATTTTCTTCTTCGCGATGCTGTCTATCCAGGACAGCGGATCCACCTCCTTTTCTTCGTTATTAGGCGCTGGAACCTCGGTTTTACCCTCGACCTTTTCTGACGGATGGTTGTCAATGTCATCCGACTTATTTTGTTGTTGATTGGCGGGCGGCGCCTCTTTCTTTTTTTCAGATTTTTCGGCGTGAACAGGTTCAAATTCGCCCCGGAATCCCGGACATCCGAAGAAATCAAGCTTGATGAAATCCGTGTAAAATCCAGGGCTTTTCCAGATCACCATCGCCTCTCCCCGCTTCAGAGCCCGGATTTGGTCCGGGTCGATTCGGAATGCTTGCCCTTCACGGATAGAACCCACTCCCGTAAGCCCTTTTCCTAGAAATTTATCTTCGGTCTGATACGTGGAGATTAGAGTCCTTCGGGTCCCGCCGATTTTCGTCAATTTTTCCACCGAAACCGGATCATCCTGTCGCAGGATGATCTTGATATTTGTATTTTCAATGACTTGCTGCTGGAACGATGTATCGCGCCGGATAATGAGGTCTCCGAGGGACTGATGCAGGAGCGTAATGGCAAATCCGGCCGCGCGGGCCTTGTTCAGGAAATCAATGAAGTTCAGATCAAGAAAACTGGAGGCGTCATCCACAAAAACCGGAAAGAAGTGGCGCTTCGACTCACGCATCTGCGACTGAATGTAACTTGAGACCGTCCGGATATCCTGCAGGATCATCCGCCCCATGCGTTTGGCCGTCTCACCGTACCCCTGCAGGTTAAGCTGGAAGTAAACGATCTTATTCCGCTTATAGACGTCCAGGAGATCAATCTCCGGAGCCTGCACGTCCACGAGTCGCGAAAACTCGCTCCGGGTTGTGAGGTAAAGGTCGGCGATGAGTCCCGAGAGGAATTTATGGTTCTGGTCAAACTTATCCATCATTTTCTTGATATCCTGTTTTAGGTCAGGGTCCTGCGTCACATTATGGAGCGCCTTTAAAGCCTCGTAATCCGTCAGGTATTTATGCAGATCGCTGAAGCGGACCGGCTCCTCGGAACCATCAGCGCGTCTACGGGATTTGAGAACATTCAGAAGAGTCAACGCTGCCTGCTCGGCCATGCGCCTGTAAAAGTCCTCATTCCAGACCATGCTTCCGACGATCTTGTCCTTGAGTTCTGTCGGGTTGCCGCGAAGGAGCGGATTGTAAGTATTGGACTTTGCGGGATGCGCCAGCGAAAAGAACAGGAAATCATCGCGTCGTCCGGTTCTGTTGACGATGTAATGAATCCGGTCAAGAAGCTCGAGGTCCCCTTTTCCGTCTATGACAACAGCCCCCTTGTGATGCGCGATATCATGGGCAAGAAGAGTCAGGAGCACGGACTCGCTTTTACCGGTGCCGGTGGATCCCACCACCTCGGTATGCATAAGACGCTGGTCGTTTGTGAGATAAATGGATTTTCCGGTAAAAAAGCTTTCCCCAAGATAAGACTTGAAGAAATTAGATCGCAGACGGCTTCTACGCATCTGCCGCGCATTCGGTTCGCGTCCTTTGCTGGTATCTTTTAAGAGCCGCTCTTTCTCCGCCGCGCTGAAATAGGCAACTGGCAGAAAAAAGGGCAGCAAGATAACCAGATAAAGCAGGTAAAAGAGCCCCAATTTAAGGCTAACTCGCCAGGCCGGATCCCAAGGACCCGTCTCGATCACAAATCTCAATCCGTAGCGAATCCAGTGAAAACCGATTGCGCATCCAATTGAAATCCCGCCGAGAATCAAGACAATCGTCCATCTCGCCGCGCGATTTTGGATTTTTTCAAGACCTTTCAAAATCAGGTTCGCCGTACCCAGTGGGATTTGGATTAAGATTCCCTCAAGGGCCTTCAGAACTAAAGGCTGCCTTGTTCCCTCTTCAGTCCTCCCCATAACTTTTCACAGGATCCGTGCGAACACAAAGGAAGCCGCCTTGTTTTCAAACAGAGCCTCATGCTTTTTGCGGAAAAGATCCCTGGAATTCACGAACCATATCTGAGATGTGTCGTAGTCGAGATTCAGGGTCCAATCCTTGATCTCCTCATTAACAATCATGAATACCCGGGGGTATTCCCTTGCTCGCCGGTAACCATCGAAGATCGCTATGTAACGTTTCCGGGCTTTTGTCGACTTTTCAAACTCTATGGCGACCTTCTCGCCATAGACGTTCAAAACGCCATCCGGTATTCTGGACCTAAAATCACGTTCTTTTAAAACGCGCTCGCTGGTCCAGCCATCAAGGCCATGCTGCCGGAAAAAGATGCGAAGGTCCGTTACCTTGAGGTCATGATCCATATTGATCTGGTATTGACCGTTCATCTTAAACAGCGGCATCCCCGACGTTAGTCCCAGCCGGAAAAGTTCTTCATATCCCTTTTCCGCCAAAAGATAAATCCAGCACTTCTTTCTATAGGCACGCTCCTTGGCAAGGTAACCCGTATCCTCTAGCTTTTCCAGACGGTGATAGCAGGCTCCCGCCATTTCGGAACAATCTTGCCAGAAGGCTCTCCTGATTTGATTGTAAACCAGGTATCCCTGTTCATGGATGAAACGGAAGAGCTGAATGTCTCTGGCACCAAGGTCAGCCACTTCCAATTCCTCTGGCAGATTTTCACCTGATGTTTCACAATTAACTTGCTCTGTAGGTTCCCCCATTCGCATCCCTCAAGGTTTAGCGATGACAACCGCCTCCCAAAGGATATGGCTTGCCGTAACGGCAGAACCATACCCTTCGGGTCTTACCTAACGCCCCAAACGTGCAAGAGACCTGGCAAACTGACCAATCTCGTTAACCAGATATCCGGATTCCCTTAGCGTATCCCGGGCATCCTTGGGACTATAAGGAGCTGCAGCAATAGCCGGTTGAAAAGCATAAGTCGAAGAAGGTCTTGCTGCCGTATGACGCGGAATCACAAGATTCCTTGGAACGGAAGGCACGATCGCTTCGGAACGCTTTCCAGCCGCTGAATTTTTCACAGAAGCTTCCAGATAACCCGCGCTTCGATTCAGAAAAGAAAACGTAGTCAGTGCAAGAAAAAGCATCACACCTAGACTCAATCCTTTCCGCATCAATAGAACAAGCTCACGGAAACCACGTTTTAAAACTACCTTCAAAAACCAACCAAACTTACGATGTTCATTCGTTGCAAGCAGGTTCATATTTTCCTCCGGCTTTCTAATGATCCGTTCGACCTAGGGTCACTTGACTAGGCTTTTTTATTTACAATTCTCTCTATAGTATTGGGCAAAATCAGGGTGCCTGTTCATGGTTTGTCCACGTTTCTCCTTATAAAATATTTTAGATACACTCATCTTCTTCACACCGCCGCAAATTAAAGTCCTTCCCGAGCCCGGCTCCCGACCTCGATCCCGAAAATTACCTATGAAGAGGGGGCGAGGTCGGGAGCCTGTACATCCCAAAAGAACAGTAGAGGGCGCGGGAAGGACGATGTGGAAATGCGGCGGAAGTGAACATGTAACTTAAGGAAATATTGCAGGTTGGATGAAAAGCAGATTTAACGGATAAAATATTGAACGAAATCTGAATTTACGCAATCTTCACAATTGGGGCTCTTTCTGATTGTAGAGCCCAAATTGTAGACGCAGGAAAACCTGTAGACCCGGATATTCTGGTTGTAGAGTTCCGGATCAAGCCGGCATTTTCTGAAATCCAAGGAAGAACTCCCCTTCCCATCCGCATCTTTCACAGATCCGGTGGATCCCGGGAAGTAATGAAGCGTACTCCTTGCGGCAAAGACTACAACAGGCTCTGAGAATGATTTTTCCATCTACCCCGGAAACAAGATACTGCCCCATCCGCTCACTTTGGCCACAACTGGGACATTCCGACCGTAAATTCACTCCTTCGATCAGCGAATTGACGACGCTGAAATGTGTCTTTCCACAGCCTGGGCTCGGACAACGCACCGGAACAAGAGTTTTTCCTTTGCTGGATCCCCCCCGGCTTTGTTCTTCCATGGATGATCACTTCCCTTCTGCGGTCGGGAACGTCAATTGCGACATCCCGTTTCTTCCGCTCCTCAATCTCTAATGAGGCGGCATCGTTGGCCGTTTTCATGCCTGGCTGAAGAGACCACCCTTTATGTTCAAATCAAGGGCGCTTATGTCCTGCCTTGTTCTACATAACAGGCATTCGATAAGAAGGAGCGTTTCGAGCTCTCCTGCCGGATGAGCCTGGGCCGCTTCTTTTTGATGCTCACGTTCGCAGAATGAAGCAATGCAAGTGCATAACTTCACTTCAGGCGTATGTTGGCCGGAGTCGATTTCATGTGTTAAACTTTTCAAAAAGGCGGTAAAAGCGACTGGGATGCTGAAAACGAGATCAATATGATGGGGGAAATTCTTGTCGTTGACGACGACTCGGAGGTTCTCACAGCCACGGCAAATACGCTTAGGAGACACGGCTATGACCCCGTTATCACCCAGTCTCCCGAGGAGGCTCTTCGCCTGCTGAAGGAGAATCCCAACCGTTTCGAAGCCATCCTGCTGGACTGGAAACTCCGCTGTCCCATTGACGGGGACATGATTGTCAAGCTCGTCAAACATGTCTTCCCCGATTTCAAAACTCCGTTCATTTTCATCACCGCTCATAACATCGCCTCCAGTTATCTCATGCGCCTTGGCGCCTATGAGATCCTTGTTAAGCCTCTGGTGGCTCAGCAGCTTATAGACGCCATCAAACGTGCGCTTAATAAGAATCCCCCTGATGATCCACATTTGAAGGCACCGTCTGAATTGACCTGGCGGCAGCATAAGAGGCATGACTTGGTGATACGCCTCACCAACGCCATTAGTTCAACCCGCAGCATTACTGAGGCCGCCGACTCGCTCGGTGTCTCGCGAAGGCATCTTTACCGGCTGCTTCAGAAATCCGGCCTTCATCACTTTGTTGTTGAGAAAGAACTCTAAATCCATGATGAACCGTACCCTAGAAAAAGTTGGAAATCAAGCGTAACTATTTTACAATAAATGAGTTATGTGACACTACAGGTCTCAGAAAAGGGTGAATGTGTGACCTTTATGTCACAGTTCGGTCACACTTTTGCCTCAAAGTGTGACCTGTTTAGGTCACAAAAGATTTTTTGAAAATAAATCGAAATTGACGCTTTTCTGGAGGTTTGTGGATGGGTATTTTCGGGGATTACCGGCTTCTGTCGGGATGTGGTTTTCTGACAGGATTTCTGTGTCTCACTCTGGGAGCTTTAGTCCTCCAAGCTAATCCCAAGTCGCGAAGCTGTCAGCTTGCCTTCCTTTTCAACCTCTCGGTTGCCAACTGGGCCATCTTCTACGCAGGCATGTACCTGGTCCCCCCGAGTCCTCTCGCCATTTTGATGAGTCAGCTTTTAACCTTCGGTACCGTCAATCTGAACGCCTTTTTCAGCCATCTCGTTGTCATCGTCACCAAAAGGGAGAAGAAATGGAGGCCTCTTCTTTTTGTGAATTACGCGCTCGCGATCCTCCTCAACCTTCTCATCTTCACGCCCCACGTCATGATTCGCGGGGCTTCGGCAAAGATGGGTTTCCCTTCTTACACGAATGGAGGGCCCTTTTATTTTCTCATTCCGATCTACCTTTTTTCCAATATCCTATTCAGTACATGGCAGCTCATCCAGGGTATGCGCCGGACAAGCGGCTACAGGAAAAGCCAGCTTTCCCTTTTCCTCGCGGCCACTCTCATCGGCTACGTCGCAGGAGTTCCTGCTTTCTTCCTTGTCTTCGACATCCCCATCAAGCCCGTGACGACGCCGCTGGTCTCGCTATATCCGCTGATCCTCACCTATGCGATCGTTAAACACCGGTTTCTGGATATCAAGAAATTGGTCAAAAACACGCTGATTTTTTCTCTCCTTTTTGTGGGACTTCTCGGGTTCGTGTCGATCATCCTTTCCATTTTAAAAGGATGGATCAGCCGATGGGTCGGCCTATCAGAGCCCGTCGCTCAAGGCATTGCCATCGCTTTGGTGATCGGGCTCTATGGCCCTCTCAAAACGGGCCTCTCACAGCTCACGAACCGTCTGCTCTTCCAGCATCTGCCGAACCCCGAGACGATCTTCACAAAAGTTTCAGCAGACATCATGCACTATCTGGACACAAAAAAACTTGCCGATGAAGTCACCGCTCGAATCGCTCAAATCCTGGCGCTGGACCGCATCGGTTTTTACACACGGTCACGCACAAACAGCTACATGTTTGAACTTCAGGCATGCCTCGGCAGACTCAGAAAAAAACAGATCCATCAATCGAAACAGCTCATCCAATATCTTGAAAAGTCAAAGGACTTCCTTGTCAACCCCCACACTCAGCGGGAGACACGCCTGTTTTCACGCCAGAAGCCTTCCTTTGCACTCACCAATATGAAGGAGGTTAAAAAACAGGCGACGATGGAACTGGCTGCGCTCGGAGGGGTGGCGGCTTTCCCGGTCTTTGTCAAAGAAAGTCTCCGTGCGGTCCTCGTCATGGGCCGGAAGAAATCAGACGCCCCCTGGCGGGAGGAGGAGTTTCAAATTCTCAAAAGCTTCATGAGGCACCTTTCGCTTGCTCTTGGAAATGCCGAATATGCGGAGGAAATTCAGCGATTTCGCGAAAAGCTTTCCTTAAGCGAGCGCGACGCTTCCGCGGGAGCTCTCATCTCGGGAGTGCATCATGAAGCCAGCGGTCCCATCCATGCTATGACTCTCAATCTCAGCAACCTCGCCGAAGACCTTGAGAACCCTGAAATCATGACCTTACCCCGGAGTGAAATTGAGGACCTGGTTGTCGAGACCATGGAGAGCGTCCGGCAGGGAGTCTTTAAGATCAACGGGATCATCCAGCAGCTGTCCGACCTCGCTGAAAGAAAACCCCTCACCATCGAAGAAGGGGTTAGGCCGGCTGTTATCGCTGACAAAATCCTCCGGGAAGTCGCGGGTAAAGACGCATCCGATCGGATCCTCGTCCGGTCAAAAATTCCAAGAAATCTCACGCTGAGTTGCGATCCAAGCGCGCTTTACGATATTCTCGCTAACCTCATACGTAACGCCCAACAGGCGATCCCGGAGAAAGGCGAGATTACGATCGAAGGGGCCTCGCGGAATGGCGAAGCCGGACTTCTTGTGCGGGATACAGGAGTGGGCATTCCCGGGGAGAATATGGGGAGGATTTTCGAGCCCTTTTATACGACCAAAACGAAAAAGGATGCCGGCGGAGCGGTGGGCACGGGGATGGGCCTTTTCCTGGTTAAAGAATTTATGGAGGGAATGGGCGGCCGCATTGAGGTGGAATCCGAGCCAGGAAAAGGCACGACCTTTCATCTTCTCTTCCCGAACCTGGAACGCATGCTCGGGAGGTCGGCATGATGAATCCCCTCTTCCACCCGTATGTCGTCACGGGTTATCTGACCGCGATCGCCACCCTCGTCGTGGGAGTTTTCGTTTTTTCCAAAAGCACTCGATCCCCCGTCCACCGCTCATTTCTTATCTTCTGCGCGACTATTGCGCAGTGGAGTTTCTTTACAGCGCTTCAGGCTATGACGCGGGATTACGCCTTGGCACATTTCTGGTCGAAATTCTGCCACATAGGAGCCATGCTGATTCCGGTCTTCTTCTACTACTTTACCCTGGTCATTACCGGCAAGGTGAGGCGGGTTCGCCTGGCAATCGGTTTTTTATTCGCATTCGTCCTCATCGTCCTCAACTTCGCGACCTCCCTTTTCATTCCCGGAATGCGTTCCGACGTGGGGGTTCCCAACTTTACGAAAGCAGGAACATTTTATTTTCTAATGATCCTCTTCTTCTCTGCTTATGTGTTTCTTGCCCTCGTCCATCTCTGGAAGGAAATTCAGATTTCCCGCGGCGCCAGAAAAAAACATCTACAGTATTTTTTCCTCGCTTCTGCGATCGGCTTTGGCATCGGAGGGGTCAATTTCTTCCCGGTCTATGGCCTCACGTTCCTCCCCTATCCTTACTCGGCTGCATGTGGCGCCATCTACGCCTCCGTGATTGCCTATGCCATCCTCAGGGACAAGCTTTTCGACATTGAACTGGCCGTCAAAAAGGGGCTTGTGTTCGGGATCCTCTTCGGCGCGGTCTACGTCGCTGTTTCAGGTTCGATCTTCCTCGCGGGGTATTTCCTCGCCAAACAACCCCTCCCCTTCCTTTCCGGCGTCTCGATCGCCCTTGCCATGCTCCTTTACGAACCCTTGAAAGCCGGCCTGACCGGCATGACGAATAGCTTCCTTTTCCAAAAGCGAATTGCCTACACGGAGCTCGTTCATGCATTAACGGACAGGCTCGCCAAGACCCGCGATTTACAGTCACTTGCCGCTGAAATAGCTGACTTCCTGACTCGTGAAATGGCCCTGGACTGGGCGGGGTTTTATTTGCGCGCGGATTCAACAGGTCTTTTCAAACTGCTTTCCGCAACGGCGGAAACTCCCCTCGTGGAATTAACGCAAGAGGACCTTCCCGTCTCTCTTTTGCGCGACAGGAAAACACCCCTCATCCTGAGCCCTTTTGACGTGGAAGGCGATATTGCTCCAGCGGCCAAAGAGAGCCTGCGGCGGGACAGGATCGAGGCCCTGGTTCCGATCCTGGTGGAACAAAACCTTTACGGGATATTGCTCCTCGGGAAAAAGAAGTCCGACGATGTCTTTACAGCCGAGGATGAAGCGCTCCTCCGCACCCTTAAGGATGAGGCGGGTATGTTCTTTCTCTCGGCCAAACTCCTCAAGGAGGCCACCCGTTCAAGCCTTGAGCTTGCCCAGCGAATGAAAATGGCGGCCGTGAGAAAGCTCTCAGGCGGAGTTCATCACGAGGTCCGTAATCCGCTTCATACGGTCGCACACGAGAGCGACACGATCATCACCGATGTCCGTTCCCGAATGTACCGCCAGATGCCCGTCGAGTCGTTTGCGGCCGAAATTCGAAAGTTGTGCTGGATCATGATCGAAAGTCTTCAGCGCGGTAAAAATTCTTTGAGCCGCTTTGCCCGATTTGCCAGTCCCGGAAGCGACCCCGAACTTGCTCCCGTGTCTTTGCGCGAGGAACTTGAAAAATTTCTTGAGTTGATGCGGGAGGGCCAGAAACTCGACCAAATCAGAATCCATAATGCGGTGGAGGCGAGCGTCTTCGTGCTGGCGAGCGAGGGCGCCCTCCAGGAAATTTTCTTCAACCTTTTTAATAATGCCTACGAAGCCATGCGTGGACAGGGTGAACTTTTTCTCTCCTCATCGGTCAATGGCGAGTACGCCGAATTCCGGATCCGGGACACGGGCCCCGGAATCAGGCCCGAGGTAGTTCCTTATATTTTCGAGTCTTATTTTACGACCAAGGTGGATTCCGAAGCGGTGGGCCTCGGGCTTGCGATCACCAAGCATCATGCCGAGAGCTTTGGGGGCAGCATCGAAGCTTCTAACTCCGGTCACGATGGGGGCGCAGAATTCATCCTGCGGCTTAAACGGGCAGACAAGGAGCATCGAACCGCAGCATGAAGAGGATCGTGGTTGTTGACGATGAGCCGTCGATTACGGATGCGGTCAAGCGTGCCTTCAGGTTCGAGAAAGGCTACGAAGTTGTCGCCGCCAACGATGGGAGGGATGCCATGGAGCTCATTCGCGGGAAACATCCGGACCTCATTCTCCTCGATTGGAGGCTGAAGGGCGAGATCCAGGGAAAAGACATTCTCATTTTCGTGAAGCGAGAATACCCCGATATCCCCGTCTACGTGGTTACGGCAAGCATCAACTTTCTTAAGGAAATCCAATCCCTCGGAGCGGATGGCCATATTCTGAAACCCTGCACGAGCACGGAACTCAAAGGCCGGGTCAAGGCAGCTCTTCCTCCCGGGTAGCTTCCCCTGCCCCTGAAATTGAGGAAGCCTCTTACCCTGCCGGCGTCCGGTCCCGGCAAAAAAGCATTCCCTTCTTCGCCAAAAAGGTCCGCATGGATTTGAGGTCAAAAGGCTTCGGAAAGAGGCCGTCCGCCTGACTTATAAGAGGATGCTTCTCGGCCGTGGCAAGGCTTGTGACGAGCAGAACGATCGCCTTTCTCCCCCGCTCCCGGATCCGCTGCAGGATGTCCCAGCCTCTCGGCAGCCCGTTCAGGTCGATATCCAGAAAAACCACGTCGGGGGATTTTGTATCGTAGATCACGAGCGCCTCGCCCTGATCTGCCGCCTCGAAGATTTCAAAATCCCGTCCAAACGCCCTCCGTGTCGCCTGCCTTACGTCCTCATTGTCGTCCACCACAAGCAATGTTTTCTTTTCCATGGCGCCCTCTTCCCTAAAAGGTAGCAGGTAGGCCCAAATTTCGCAATAGTCAATGTGGGATATATCACGTGGACATTTATCGCTCAATTCAAGTATGAATACTCCGGCTTAGTCAAGGGAGGGTTTGTGGCTTCTGTTGAACAGAAATTCGGAAAGATTGTCAGAAGGCTGCGCGAGCGGAAAGGCTACACTCAGGAGGAGTTTGCCGACCTCGTTGAAACCGAACGGTCTTATTATAGCGGCATTGAACGCGGGTTACACAGTCTGACTTTGATGAAAATCGCGAACATTATCAAGGGTTTGGGCATGCGCTGGAGCACTTTTTTCAGATATATGGACGAGGACTAATCAAGCAGGTTTTCCCCTGGCGGGTTCTTTTGGTCGGGCTTCTTCCCTTCAGTGTTCATCAGAAACTCATTCAGCTTGCTCTCAACCATCTTGATGCAATCGTTAATATAATCCATACCTCGGACAGCTGCGATTGACGTATTTTACTCAGGCGGACTCTCCATTTTTTTTGTATTCTTAAAATGACCTGGTTTTCAGGACTTCATTATTCTCTATCGATTACTTATTGCTTTTTTTAAAGATCCCCAGCAATACCAACAATACACCCACAATAATAGTAAATCGCATCAATTCTCGGGGGATTCCTCCAACATTATTAACGACCAAGAAGCCATTTGTTAAGCTGCCTAACACAACAATAAAGATGCCGATGATTAAAAGCCTAGATTTTTTGGGATTAATTTTTGTCATTTGGAGTTCCTGATATTTGAAAGCATTTAAACACCTATCCATCTGCTCATCTTATTTTATACACCCTTACCTAAAGCTTCATCTTTAATATGTTCAGACAGTCTTTACCCGCCCAAAGGCAATCGCTCATAAGCAAAACCATCGCTCTTATATATTTCTCTATAACCCATAGCATCGATTTTTTTGTTTTCCGGCTTTCTTTTAAGAAATGCCTTAAATATATCACCCGCCGAATTAGTGAATGTGTTTGCGGCGGTTTCAAAAAGATCTATGGGGTTACTTTCTGTTTTGAGAGCGCTATTATTAAGAAGACTCAAGGCAACTGCCTCATCCCGAAAATCTCCATACTTACTGTTATGGAGTCCAACTGCAATCAATCCTTCAAAAATTCGCCCTTTGGAATTTTCACGCACAGCAAGTGCTGCCATCCGTCTTGCAAAGGTTAAAAGGATGCCCGCCTGATGGCTCGTAATACTTGCGCATATTTCGTCTTTCTCAGCAGCGGGAAGATCTGCAAATAATCCCACCATATCAGAAATTTTTAAATCAAGGGAGCTGGGCAATGCGCATGACTCAAAAATTTTAATGTCTCCTGCTTGCAGTTGACTCAGAATGCCTTCGATTTTAAACAATAAACCGTTTTTCATATTTGTCTCCGTATTGCCCACTATTATTGCCCTGCTTTGCGTTATTCTTCAATTAATTTAATTTGACCATATGATTACCAATACGTTTGTATCCACGTTGTAATAGATATTGATATTCTTGGGCATAGATGGTTCCATCTTTAATTTCATTCGTTACAAGAAGGATATCATCTCCCCTATCGACGGCTTGTTGTAACCATTCCATATTCTTAGCTAGAGTCCATTCCGCGTCTGGCAAATTTAAGATATTCAATCCTTCGTTTCCAAGCAATGCTCTAGTATCGGACAAGCCGCCAAGGGTGGTTGATAATTTTCCTGTTGCCACATATTGGTCCCCTGCCAATTTAACAAGATTATCAATTTGATTTCGTGGCAAAAATGGGACACTGGCCAAGTCCGCATCTAAAATCAGCGCTCGCTTATATGCTTGGACTATATCCTCCGCTGCCCCTTTCTCTAAGAACTCAGTTTTAGTTGCAGTATTTTTAAAAAGCTTTACTAGACTTGCCGTCGCTTCATTTGTATTTTGACGGAGAAAATAGCCAATTTGCTCTGCTATTTCTTTCTCCGTAAGTCCTTCCAGAGCATTTACGGCAGTTTCAATTGCTGCTTTGCCAATAGACTTTATCGCTCCGCCAATCATGAGCACATTCAAGCCCCGGAATGTTTCGGTTAACACATTTCCGCCAATAGAGAGCATCTTCTGTGTACGCTGTGGAAGCGTCAGATCCTTCCAATTGGCTTTTAGATCGCCAGCTTCGGTAAAAATATCATTGACCTTGTCTCCGATCCGAATCGTGTCAATAAAACCTTTGACTGTAAGGCGCAGGAGATTTAAAGACTGGTCATTATAAAGTAGTGGATTCGTCTGTTTGAGCTGATCATAATAAGGCTTGACGTAGTTATAGAGCTTATCAACGGCCTGATCACCATTATTTGCCAAGTCCTGTCGCTTCAAATTAATTGTTTCGAGCCATGCTTGGATATTACTTTGCGGAGTTGGTACCGGCTGGTGATCAATGGCCTGATCCCAGAAACTATCAGCAGCCGTTTGATTGCCATTAATAAATTCTTGGCGCAATCCTTGGTCCATGTGGATTTCATAACCGAATGCAATTCCCTCCAGACTAAAATGCTGGACCATTTGAATTATTCCGGCTGCGGGCGTACCACCAGCCGCCGCATAATTAATGACTTGAGTATTTTGCGAGGCCAGGAGTTTCCCATCCTGGTAAAGAAAGGTTTCCCCTGAGTTCCAATTTTTCATGACACCGGATTGAATTTTGAATCCGGATTTTGTGTCATGCGTCAATACAAGTGGTTCGGCTTGGGTTCCATAAAAACGCACGGACTCACCGCCGGTACTTGTCATGTCTACGGTTACAATGTCTGCATTCCGAACCGTCAATACAAGCGTTTCATTTCCATTTGTAAAGGTTTGGGTGCCGTTTTTGAGCACATAATTTCCCTGAACATCAAAACCATATTGACCTGCTTCATATTGATTTCCAAATTTGCGCGCGAGCAATGTGCTCTCATCTTCCGAAAGCGTGAAACTATTACCTCCGACTTTATATTCATGGACCTTCTGGCCGTTTAAATCCTTTACGGTGTAATCTCCTGCCTGCCTTTTTGCTTTCAAATACTGACTAACATTTTTACCGGATTGGAAAATAGACTCTACGGTATCGCGGCCCAGAATCTGGTTCGCATAGGCCTCCATAAAATCAAAGACGTCCTGTGCTCCTTTCTTTGTTTTAAAATCGATCATGTGATTGATATAGAATGCGCGTTCTTGGGGCGTTGAATGTTGAGAATCCAGAGAAACAATATTCACTAGAGAATCTTTTAGAGCTCCGGTCACGCCATTTAAAAATCTGGCCGCGGCGTTTGAATCGTCTCCGCTATTCGTAAGACCCGAAACGCCGCCCACTAAACCTCTAAGGCCAAGCGAAATAAGCAGTGGATTGACATCCACGGCCTTTGCAATCAACTCCGAGCCAATGCCAACCAAACTTCCTAACGTTTTGGTGCTGAATAATTCAGTTTTGACAAATTGGAAAACTTGGCTGAGATTGGTCCCGAAATTAAGAAGTCCGTTCATGAATGCGGACAAAGTTGAAGAAATTGGGAATCCGATCAGGGAAGAAAGAGTTGGAGACAATCCAATCTTTGCCCCGATGGCTTGGACGCCTGTAAAAGCAGCTTCTTTAATTAGCGATGGTGCGAGATTTTTGAGGGTTTGAGAAACGGTGACTGAAGGATCTAATGCAGCGCCGGTGAGAGCGCTGGCGGAAATGGCGAAGAGATTCGCAACCGGCGGCGCGACACCAAAATGAAGCGCTGTTTCCGAAACTCCTTTGAGAGCAAGCGCCTGAAGGCCGTTATTTATGAAACTGCGGGCCAGGGTTTGGCTGCCTTTTGCGGTGCCGCCGAGAATGCCACCCGTCAGAAACGCAGTGGCAAGCCCGGCAAGGGTTGAATTCACGCCCAGTTTATCCAGTCCTTTGGTCAGTGCGTAGCTTGCGCCCATGGCGACCACGTTTTTGGCAATCACTTGTTCGGTTGTAAAGAGCGTAACCTTCTTCCCTGTTTCCGTGGTAATGGTCTTGCCGGCCGGAGTAAAGAGATAATCTTTTATTTTCGTCAGGCCGTTGATTATGACTTTGCCAACCGGCTCAAGGAAGTGGAAGAAATTAGTTAAACCGCTGCCAATGGCCTGGGCAATGCCTGAAATGCCCGGAAGCAGGAACTCTCCAATAGCTTTAAGTCCCTGTCCAATGGCCGCAAATCCTTTGCCGAGAAACTGCACGGTATGCTTGATGGTTGAGGTAATCCCTTGCGCGAGCGGAGCCAGGCTTGAAGCGAAACTGGAAACCACTTGCCCGATCCCTACCGTGGCAATTGTTACAATGGTTGCAAACACCGCTCCGTCAAGGAAATTCTGGAAAAAGTTCAGGCCGTTTCCGCTATTCGTAATGGCATGAATCGTCGCACTTGCCAGTATCAGCACAATGGCTACAACTAAATCATCTAGCCCAAAGAACGCGCCGCGGATCGCTTGCATTTTAAGCTTATCCAGGACTTTGGCCGTCTGCGGGATCTGATCCGAAGTCAATACATATCCGCTTTGGCCAGCCGTGGCTCCAGCCCAAATTTGCAAAAAGTCCTGCTCGGAAACAGCAAAGCTTTCTCCATTAGGACCGATATTCGGTTCGCTATAAAGAATTTTTCCATCCCGGAATCCGGTTAGAACGATGTAATGACTCCCTTTAACGTGAGCGATGATTTTGTGATTTCCGGACTTTGAAAGCATGACTTTCAGCTCCGCGAGAGTCATCTGAGATCCGGTTGTGCTCATTCCATAAAGCGAGCCCACCTTGTTCAAGGCCGACATGGAAATCAAAAGATCGCCTTGCGTATGCGCATTAATCACACCCGTCAGGATATCGAGCATGATCGTTTTGACGGCAAGATCCCGCGCGTCCACGGTAATGCCTCTCTCGGAAAGCAAATCCCTCAGGGCAAAAAATGCAGACTGTCCGAAATGAAGGGTCTTTGCCTTAATCCAGTTCAGGATGTCCTCGAGGTTAGAACTCGTGAGTGAAACCATGTCCTGGTCTTTCAAACCGAGTGAATCCCGGATGGCCGCCCGGTCCACCTGAGCGCCGTTCACGAATCGGGTGAGCGTATTCTGAACGTCAAGCTTCACATTCGAGACAAACTGCGAGCGGGAGACGTATTCCGAAGAATTCAAAAACTCGGATTTGAGAGCCGCAATATCCAGGCGTTTTGCAGGCGTGGACCGCTCGACCCAATTCTTAATTTCATCCGTGGACGGATCCCGGCCCATGATGTTCCTGTAATAGGTCAGAATGAGCGGGTAAATCTCCTGGTGCAGAATCGTTTGCTTGAGCTCCGTCCTTTTCTCATCGATTTGGGAAAGGGCTTTCCCTTCATCCTGGTCAATCTTGGTTTTCGCATTCCGGATTTCCATATCAAGCGAGGCATAACCTTCCGCTTCATATTGATTTAATTGATACTCCTGGCTATTCAGGTTATTGAGGGCATCCGCCACTCCCGGAACCTCAATCGTCCGGCATTTCTTTTTCTTAAAAATGAACCCCACGCTCTGACACACTTCCTGATACCGCAGGCCTTCAAGCTGGGAACGCTGGGCATGAATCGCCGTGCGCTGTTGTTTGGCTTGCTCAAAGATCTGTATCCAGAAGGAATTCCTCTGTTTGGCAAGTTCCAGGAGCGCTCGGGCTTTCATCTCCGCCACTTCGATCTTGGCCCCGGTAATTTGATTCTCCATCTGCTCACGCGACTCAAGAAGCGTCACTTTCACCGGATTTCCCTCTTCGTCATATTCATAACGCATGATCTCCTTGCCTTTGGCGTTATAAACGGACATAAGGAGGCCTTTGTCATAAATGGAAAACCCGCCGTCTTCGGTATGGATCTGGGAAAGTTTGTTTTCGCTGTCGTAGACCGACACCACTTCCGTATCCGCCGCGGGCCGCGCGGCTCCAAACTTTCCTTTGAGCCTTACCCAGGCATCCGTTTCCCGGAGATTCAGATTAACCTTCCGGTTTGCTGAGAGCATGGCAGGATCAAAAGACGGCCATTTATTCATATCGATATCCTCAGGGAAGGCCCCGGAATTGGACTCAAGGCCAGGCATGATTCCAAGTGCCGCTTTAAGACCGTGCCGGTCATTGGGATTGCCCCAAATTTCCTTTGTTCCATTCGCGTGCCCGATATAGTAGAAAGGCACGTCCCGAGTCCATACCACGGTACCGCCATTATCGAGATATTGGCGCACAAGCGGATTGGTGTCTGTTGTGGAAACAACGGTATCAGGAAAAACATCTTGCGCCATAATCACCGCAGCATGCGGCCCGTTATCCTGCATGTATCTTTTGAGGCCGTCAGCGTCCAGCACTTCATAGCCGCGCTCTGCAAAATAGGCTTTGATGCGAAATGCCGCCCATTTCCATATCCAGTTGTAAGGATAGCGGTCGTCAAAATAGACAGCTTTGGTTTGAAAGTTTGAAGTCAGATCGAGGATGCCGGATAAATACCGGTCGAGAAGAGCGTCTCCGCCATTTGCAAAATCCACGATTTCAATATCCGTCCAGAAATTATAGAAACCGCTTGTCGGATAATTGGAATTGAAGTTCTTGAACCATGAAGAGGCCGATTTCTGTGAGCTGTCTCCCCGTGGAGTGATGGTCCCAAATATTTGGGTCACATCTTCCATCCGAACCGAGCGCCGGGCGCTGCGGACAAGATTGTTAGGAAATCCTACGGGCGCAAAAGCCTCTGAAAGCGTGATTTCCTGCCCGTTTGTGTTGAAATAGTGCATGCGTTTATCCACCGAATCAAAACGGATTGCATCAGTGTAATTTGTGAAATTTTCGATGGCCTGGCCTTTCAGAAGCCCTTTCTTCCCAAACACAATCCAGGGTTTTGTGTCGGCAGCCTGGAAGTTCGGAACCTTGACGCTTCCGATCTCTTCAAAGGCCTGAGTCAGAAGCGCCGGGTTATCTCCATAACTTGTTTCCGTATCCAGGTACATGGCTACGACGTATTTACCGTTCGGAATCTGGTCCATGTAATTTTTCAAGACCTCAGTCTGTCCCGGCTTTGAAAGATCAAAATTGGCAGAGCCGAAAAGGCTACCCGTCACATCATCGAGCGCTACGATTTGAAGCCCTTGGGTCGCTTCGCTTATCAACCGATCATTGACAAACACGGAAGCCATGCCCTGGCTGATCACACCCGTCGTGTTTCTTCTCACTTCAGCAGTAAGGGCAAATAGAATGGGCTGCCCTCCTAACAGCTTCGGAACCGTTTCAAACACTCCAAAATTATCCGTATAGTGCTCGGAGAAAATGTTATACAGATATTCATAGACGTGCCCATCCGCAAAAGTGATATTGACAAGCTGGCCTTCACGGTTGTAGCGCAAAGTCCGGTCCTGCTTTTTTACGACGAGAAACGCAAACTTCCCCTTCTTATCCGTTTCCACCGACACCTCGCCATCAAGGGCGGCTGCAAGATTCTTTGTGCTTCCGGTTGGAGAGGTAATGGAGATAGGAAGATTATTTAGATAGACCACTTTTGTCCCGTCTTCATACGTCACGGTTGCGCCGATGAGGTTCCGGTCATCGTCAAAGGAAAGGTCCGTAAACCCTATCCCGTCGCTTGTCTGGACTTCTCGGATCTGGCCTTCATCATAAATAAAGTGCGTGCTGTCTTTCGCCAGTTTTTCGGCGAGAAATACCGTGCGGACCGGCTTGCCCTGATCGTCAATCACGTCTTTGTAAAGATAAAGCAGACCGTCCGGGGTCCTATGCGCAAGCAGGTTTCCATCCTTGTCATAAAACCACGTGATCCCGGTTTCATCCGTGATCGCAGTTTCTTTGTCCCCTATTTGATACTGGGTTGCTCCAAGAGAGCGGCCTTTATAAGTCAAAGTCGAGGACTTAAACTCATCACCGTTATATTCATAAACGGTGGTAAGGCCCGTGAGATCCGTAACGGAGATAAGTTTTCCGTCTTTATATCTTCTCACTTCCTCCGTCTTGGAATCGCGGACAACTGTGATTTCGATTCCATCCGTGTCAAACTCATAGGAATAACTGAGCGCATTGCCTTCCGGAGTCACCACCTGCCGGATCTTGTCATAGGCATAGGTCGCGCTTGTAGCGTCCGATGAGGTGGAGCTTGAGGTTGAATAAGTAACTTTGGAGCCATTTGTAAGCGTGATCTCGGATACCTGGCCATTGACCACCTTCGCCACTGCACCGTCCCCGCGCTTAAAGTCAATGGGCTTGAGCGTTGAGTCATAGTGCGTCGTGACTGGAAAATCGAGCGTGGATTTGAGGTACTGGGGCTTGGGCGGTGCAACCTGTACCGTTTTGGGATCAATGAAGGGTGCGTCAGCCGCTTTCTTCTCTACCGCCTTTACTTGATCCTCGGTAAAGGAAAGCTCGCCTTTCCAGTCCGTGCCGTAGAGCTTCTTCATAGAAAAGAAAGACACGTTATCCGCATAGAACTTCCCGCCTGTGGCATTAGGGTCTGAAGAAAGATTGATGAGAAGTGTGAGCTCATAAAGGCTTCCGTTTCTCTCCCCAATATTCACGTTATAATCCGTCCAGGTGGTCGGCACGTCATTCAGCGTAATCGTGATTCCGCCCGGGCCTTTCAGTTCCACGCTGATCGAAAGGGGCTCGGTCGTGGCCGGGTCTTTTTTTAAGGTCACATTCACGAACTCATATTTCGAGATATCGAGATTGGGAAGCTTCACATACATCCCCATCCAGTAATAAGGTTTCCCATAGGTGAAGTTCACGCCGAACACATTCCCGCGCTCAGGGTCCGTGGTCCGGTACTCATAGACCCAGCCTCTTCCAGGGGTCCAGAAGGAGCCGATGTTGCCGGCAATATCAAAGGCATTGACGATCGGGGAATCAAGCAGAATAAGACCTTCTTCCATCCGGTTTTCATCCACAAGAAAGGGCACGATGTTTTTTACAATCGTCTGGCCATCCTTGACGTAGCGGGCGTCAATCCGGGACACCTTGCCGGAAGCATCATAAGTGTAAATATATTCCGAGCGTCCAAATTTGGCGGTCTCAATCGCGGAGACAAACACCTCTCCTGAAGACTGAAGTGCATAGAAAATCTTTGTCCCGTTTGGCTTGATGACTTCATAAATCACGCCGTTTCGGACAAGCGTGATCGTGGAGTCCTCAAGGATAATGTCCGCGTCCTTGATACTCCCGTCCGTGCGGAATGTGACATTGGAAAGAGTTTCGTAGCGGGTCCGCAAAGTGGTAATCTGGCTGTTATTCAAAACTGCCGTGATCCCCTGATGGATCAGTTTTGTCAAGACCCCGTCCGGCGTAAAGAAACGTTTAGCGGCCGGTTCATTGAAAATCATTTCGATCATCTGCCCGGTCCGGTCCTTGGAATAAGCAAATGTCGCCTCAGCGCCCTTGGAGCCAATCGCAGAGCTGGCATAACCGTCCGTGAAGAATACGGTCTTGCCGTCCGGCGTGACCATCTTCGCCGCTTTACCTTGGTCAAAATATTTCACCGTGCCGTCGCGGGCCTCTTCCACCGCATGCACAATCTTTCCTTCCTGATCCATGCTCACTTCCCTCAAGAGAATCGTATCCCGGACAAAAGGAGTCACAGGGGCCGTAGTCTTGTTCTGATCCACAAAGGTTTTGAGCTGGGATTCGCTCCTGCCAAGCACCCCAAAAATATCAGGCCTCGTATCTTGCTTCAGACGTACCGCCATGAGATCATCGACAAAAAGTTTTGCCGTGGTGTTGGCCGAAACCTCATCGTCCGTGCTGATCGCGATTTCAGTAAGAGCGGCAATGGGTTTCTTTAAGGGCAGCACATACGTTGTCCAGACAGCCGGAATGTCCGTAAGGATAAAAGATTCGCCCGTGCCTTTAAGTTCGAGTTTTATTTTTTCAGGAAACCCGCTTGCTGGGTCCCGTTTCAAGGCCAGCGTCAGGAAATCCGCGCTCTGTAAATCAAGCGAATCAAATTTTGCATAATAACCGACCGTCCCTCCGCCCGGCACAAGATTGAACCGGATTTCATGCACCAGCCCGCCGCGGTCTTTATCCAGCACTTGGCTCGTCAGGGCAGACCCCTGGCCGGGATCGTAAAACGTGCCGGTCTCACGCGGTTTATCGAGCACATCCATAAGAGGCGCGCGCAGGAAAAGATCGCGCTCCCCTCGATGACCCGGATCCTGAAGATAAGAAACGAGATTGACCGTCTTTTGCAGATTTCCGGACTCCATCCATGAGGCCGAAGCGTCATGGACTGCGCCCGAAGCTGTAAAAGGATAGGCGAAATCAATTTTGCCCGTCTCCGGATCCTGAGCTGATGAAATAAAGGAAAGAAAATCCGTGGAAGTCGGTGAGGCGGTGAAAGTGGAATACGATTTTGGAGCACTTGCGAAGGCGGATGAAGGCAGCGCCTGGTCTGTTCCCTCCACGTTCAGCTTCAGCCCCTGATAAAGAGAGTCAAAACCTGTCTTAAGGCTGCGTTTCTCGAGATAATTCTTCATCCCCGCTGCCCCCTGGCCGGAGAGCCCTAAGACAAGCGAGGCTTGATCGATGGCGTAATACCTTTTGCCGATGGCGCCGGAAGCTGTAATGGAATCGTAAAGTCCATAGGGGCCGAGAAGCGCTGGAAAAGCGGCCTTTATTTCCTTAAGCCAGGCCAGAACAAAATGCGGATCAATAGAGTAGGCTGAGGCAAGCGCATAAAGGCTAACCACATCCTGACGCAGTGCGTCCGAAGTTTCGCTTGCGGCTTCAAGCCCGATTTTCCCGGAGTAATCACCGTTCGGGATAAAGCTCGCCGAAAGCAGGCCGGGGAGTTTCGCTTGCACCGCGAAATCAGCCTGGCTGTAGAGAAAGTTAAAAAGCGCCTGTTTCATTTCCGGGAAATCCAGTTCCGGAGCATGTAACAGAGGCCAAAGCATTTGAAACGCGCCGCCGTCATAAGGCACAAAATTCTCAACTTCATTACCCTTTGAATCCGTGTAAGTGCGCCGCGTGAGCGTGAGATTGTCCCAGGCATCCTTCGGAAGCGAGTATTTCGCAATCACAAATGCAACCCCGCTCCGGAATTCATTGAAAAGCCGGTCAATATGGTTCTGGAATGTCCTTGAGCCCGTATCGTAAGAAGCATAAAAAAGCTTGGCCCCGTGATCATAGAAAGCGCTGAATCCTTCAGCCTGTTTGGTCAGGATTGTCTCAAATCTGGAAATGAGCGCGGTCGCGCGCGCAAGATCAGCGCCGCTGAAAGTGCCGTTCTCAAGCAGGCCCACGGCGGCCGCAATGCTTTGTGAAAGATTGGCGTTGTCCCCGAATCCGATCGTGCTCGAATAGGGAGAGTACGGCGCATTGATCATCTGCGGCGGCATCGGATCCGTGGGCGGAATCATAATGGTCATACCCTGTTTCAGGTTCACGAAAGGAATCAGGCCTTTGTAACCAAGTGAAGTCTGGATCGTCTCAAGGCTTGAAATCGCTTTCTCAAGGCGCGTGAGCGCGTCCGCCTTGGAAATGTTCGGGGTCGTGATCTGGCCGAGCGCAATCTGGGCAAGGATTTCCACATAAAATCCAATGGCCGTAGGTTGCGTGTAGCCGACCGGCATCGGATAAGTGGAAGGTGGCGCTGAAGGATCCGGATTGGGCATCTCCATGATATTCAGAAAATCAAGCGGGAGGCCTGAGGCCGTATCAATTCCTACGTCGTCTTTAAAGAAATCAAGATTCTGCGTGATAAGAGAAGTTCTTAAAGTTTGCTCTTCCTGAGTGAGCGGAGGAGTTGCCGGACTCTGGGGATCGAGCCTTGCATCCTCAAAATTAAAGCGTTTCCCCTGCCGATCGACGAAGCTCGTGAGTTTATAATCTGTCACGAAATATTCACGGCCATCCGCGAAGATAAAATGCCCGGATTTTACTTTTCCGTTGCTGTCGAAAACTAGATTGCGGATTTGGGCCGTATCCGTTTTCACGCTGTAAGAGCCGTCGGCATTCTGAGTAACAGGAGAAGGTTTCGTGTTTGAAACTGGCGCGGACAAATCCTGAAGCTCGATCTGGTTTACGGCTCCGTTCAAAAAGCTGAAAAGATTTCCCTGAACGTCTTTATAGGAAACAAGCGTGGCAGTGGTGATTGTATTGCCCTGGGCGTCAATGGAATCGGCATACCGATAGGTCCGGCCGTCCGGAGTGGTCATTTCAAGCATCTTTCCGGTTGAAGAAAATTTCCTTGTGGCGCCGTCAGGACTCGTGGATGAGACAAGGGTGCCCTGTTCGTAGTAAAGACGGTTGCCGTCTTTATCAATGAGCGTGCCTTTGACAATGTTCCCCTTGCTGTCGAGCGTGAAATCGGTGAGCTGACCCCCGTCTGTAAAATTGAAGGTCTTGAGTGTTTGACCGTCCGCTAGAAGGACGCCGTCCTTGGTCTGGATCTTGGACAGCACTCCTTTTGAGTCATAGGTGATGGTCGTATCGCCCCGCTGAAGCGAGATCAGATTTAGAAGCGAATCCTTAATGTCGTAGGTGTAAGCGGATTCCGTTCCGTCCGGATTTTTGACTTTCGTAATGAGGCCGCCCTGAAAACTGTATTCCGTGCCGTCCTCTCTGGTGGCTTTGACAAGCGCGCCGGTGGAATCATAAAGGAGGGTTCTTGGGAAATCCGTACTTGCCTCAACGCGCGTCACGAGCGTCCCGCCGGTGACGGTCGAAGCGGTGTAATGAAACATATTTCCTTGGGCGTCTCTTGTCTTGTTGATCTTCCCCGCGCTAAAAAGGATGTTTATGCCGTCGTTTAAAAAGATGCGCGTGAGCTTTCCATCCTTATCGTAATAGCTTGCGGCATCAGTCGTGGAGCCGAGAATCTCCACGGTATTCCCGCTTGCGTCCTTCCTATAGGCCAAAACGGTTTTCACCCCGTCTTTTGACACAAGCACGTCGATCGTGCCGTCATCCTTATAGTAGGTCCTTGTACCCTGAAGGTCCTCGGTAAAGATAAGTTTCCCTGCCTGAAAGAAACTTTTTGTGCCGTCCTGGAACTCAAAATAGCCTCCCGTGAGATTACCGTTATTATCAAGCTCGGGTACATGGACCTTATATTCACCCGGCTTTTCCACGAGAGTCAATTTCCCATCGCCATAATGAATAGCCAATCCTGAATCAAGCGTCTGCGTGAAGGTATCCACTGGGTCGGTCGCCGGAAGATTCGGAACCGGAAACGTGTTCGGAGTAAGCGTGACTTTTGCTTCAAGACGCGCTCGATTCTCGGCAGCGTCTTCGGCAAAAAGCATAAAATGATTCTCGCCTCTTCCAAGAATCCAGGCTTCGATCTTTTCAACGCCATCCACTTTATAACGAAGCGTATAAACGGAATTGGAAACACTTGTCGCTGATAGCAGCTGAATCTGCGGCGCATTTGTATCTAGCGTAATGGATTTGGAATAAACTTGAGAGACTTTCCCAGCCTTGTCATAAAATTTCACATAGACCGTTTTTGTGCCGTCCCCTGTCGGAAGCGCGAAAGTTTTGGACGTAGCATAGGCCTCGGGTGTAGTCCAATTTATATTGTCTGTGGAAAAACTCATCGTACCAACACCAGATCCGGAATCGGAGGCCGAGAGATTTAACGTAACGTCCCGTTTATTGGTCAGCGTTGCGCTGGAATTGATATTGGTGGAGCCGGTTGGAGGAATTGTGTCCAAAAGCACAGTGACGGCCGCCGGGCTTGACCATTTCCCTGACTTGTCCAGAAACTTCACGTAAACAGTTTTGTTCCCATCCCCGGATGAAAAGGTCCAGGATTTAGTGGCAGCGTAAATTTCAGCCGCCGGCCAGGTTACATTGTCGGAGGAAAAATTCATTTTATCCAGGCCGGATCCGGCATCCATGGCTGAAAGATTCAGCGTGACCGCGGTCTGGGTAATGTACTGGGCCCCATTATTCACTGTTACGGTTCCTGTAGGAGCAAGGGTGTCGAGGATGATTGATTTTGAATAGACCGCACCGATGTTCCCCACCTTGTCGTAGAACTTGACAAAAACGGTCTTGCTTCCATCTCCTGAAGAAAGGGTGAAGCTCTTGGATGTGGCGTAAACCTCGGGAGTGGTCCAGGTCGTGTTATCGCTTGAAAAGCTCATCTTATCCATCCCCGAACCCGAATCACTCGCGGAAAGATTCAAGGTCACAGTCTGAGAGGAAGCATAAAGAGCTCCCGAATTGATATTGACCGAGCCTGTGGGGAGGGTGGTATCCCTCAGGATGGTGACTGAATTTGTTGTGCTTAGCTTCCCAATTGAGTTTTTTGCCTGGATATTGAAGGTGTTGTTTCCCTCCGTGGCGAGATTCACCGTGGCCGACCAGGTGGTGAAAGAGTCAAGGGAAACAACCTGGATTCCATTGATGAGAACCGCGGTATTAGCTTCTTTTGTCCCTGAAAGAGTAAGGGCAGTTTGATTGGTTGATGCGGGAACCGTCGAGGTGACAGCCGGCTGCGCAGGGACGCTCGTATTCAGTCCTTTTGTTCGGATATAAAGCGTCGCCGTCCTCGTCGTGGAGGTGGTATTCGCCTGAGTCACGATGAAATTGATGCATTTGATCTTAGTCTTATCCAGGGTGCTTGAGATGGCGGAGACAGGGACTTTCCAGAAGCGCTCGGTGGAGTTGGAGATATTGGTGAGGGTGAAGGTGTCTTTTCTCCCATTGATATCCACAAACTCGAGCTTCACGGAAGAATTGGGGCCTTTGAGCCCAAAGAAAAGATTGGTGAAGGAGATGATATTCTGAGTCTCAACCGCAGCCGTGCTGGCATTGTCAAAGGAGAGGGTGAGGCCTGAGACGTCATTCGTGCCGGGGACACTGTAACCCAAAAGGAATTGGTTGGTGGTGGCGTTGTAGGAAAGAGTTGTCGCTTGAGTGGATCCTGGCGTGAAATAGGGATAAGGACCTCCTGGAAGGGTCGTGACATTGGAAGCTGTGAGGCCCGGGGTGTAAGAAAGAGTCCCTCCCATGCGCAGAGTCTCTCTCTCGGATTCGGGCGCTAGATTATAACGGTCTTGCTCGGCGATGAATAAATTGAGATCTTGCCTTGCTGCCGTCTCCCTTTTATCCTCACGGGAGGCTTCCAGCGCTTGATTGAGCATGGCCATGTACCAATCATAAGAATAGGGATTGCCGGGATTGAGCACGGCTTCATGATTGTAAGCATAGACGCCTTGGTGAGTGATCACATATTCCGGGAAATTGGAAGTCGCCTCATTCAAATCCTGTCCTGATGGACCTTCTTTGGAGGAAACGCCTGGGTGAGTGTGCGATATAAAGGAAGCTTTGTGGATGAGATCCTTTACCGCGGGCAGAACGCCGACTTCATCTTCACTTCCCGATGTGAAAAGAACAATTTCCCCATGCAGAAGGAGAATCCCGGTTTCAAAAGAGAGATTGACGAGCTCTTTCAAATCCTCCGCTTTCAGGTCCTTCACAATGACTGCGGAGGCGTATTCCGGCCGCAGAAGATCAGCGGCATCCTTGAAATCATATCGCTCATACTCATAGGTCTGGACACTGGAAGACTCCGATCGGCGTAGCTCGGTTCTCTGCTCTTGTTTAGCAGCTATCGGTTTCTCTTCGTCCTTTTTTTCCGGAATCGCAGGAGAAAGCGTCAAGGTTTGCTGAAGAAACTGCTGGGTTGTCGTCTCAGTTTCCGGAGTCGGTTTGGATTCAACTTTGACAACCGCTTCCGGTGCGTTTGCTTGCTTGACCGGCTGATAGCCCAGGTACTCCGTCGCCTGATATTCCTGTCCCCAGCTCATCTGAGTTGTTGCGAAAACAACGAGGACAACGGCGGCAGTGGCCTTAAGAATCCGCCTTTTGCTTCTCTCGACCTGATAAGGGAGAATCCCGATTCGATCCGGACACACCCCTCCTGTCAAGGGAGAAGTACGGGAAAACTTACTGAGGGCATCAAAGATTACTGCAAAAAAATTAAATCTAACCCGGCCGAGAAAGGTGAGTCGCTTCATCGAAGTCTCTCCCACAGCGGAAAACTGGAATTAGTTTTGAGAAGCAAAAATAAAAACTTCTCTAAAACTTTTTTACCGCTCTGGCTGGGGTTTCCGAGAAATATTGACTTCTTTGCGAAACTTCTGGCTGGGGTTTTTTATTCCGAAATTAATCCTTTTCAAAATTGATTTCGGAGAACTAAAAAAATTCTACTCGCTCATTTTGCAATTGTCAAGGGCTGAAGTCATATTTTTATGACTTTTTATTGCGATTATTTTTTTCATGTTCCCTATTTTAAAAATCGCTTCTTAATGGTAAAGTTAGATAAAAGGAGCTAGGCGGCCGAACCCCAGCCAGGGGAAAACAACCACCAGGGCCTTCTCGCAAAGGCCTTTTCGCTCACATTTACCCTCCCAAAAACTCTGTCAAAGCGCATGATGCAACCCTCGCTTTATCTTTCTCTCTCGCTCCATAAGCAAAACAGCCGAGTCACCTTTTCGGCAACCCGGCTGTCGGTATCCCCTTTCAGGGGACTTAGACCCGTGGTTTTGCGCCGCAGCCTTTCGGCTGCTTTGCCTCCCCGCCGCGGAACATTGGCGGGGATCCGCTCTAAGCGGATTTATCGAAGCATTTCTGCCAATTCAATAATTTCTAAAAGAACTCTTTCCTCAGACGACACAATCCGCCCGCCATTCGGTTTTTCCCGCGCATGGACTCGCGGCCTCATAAAAAGTTCATCCAGATAAATCACTTTCCGGACTTTCTCAAGGCGTTCCTTCGCCTCAAGGCGGCTCCGCGCATCCTCTTCCCACCAGTAGCGCTGGATAGCGAGCGAGGCATAAAAGGATTCAGACCAGGCTTGAACTGCTGGAAGGCTTTGAAGCAGGCGGCTGAGGGAAAGGTATTTATCTATCAGATGATGGAAAAAATTGTCTTTCTCTTCCCTTGATTTCCGCTCCGCTACATCCAGGATTTCCATAAGACTCAGAGTCGTCGCATGGATCATATAGAATGTGACCATCGGGAAAATCTGGCCTTTCCAATGTATGGTTTTGCCATCTACGCTCCAACGAGGCTTATCTTCGGTTGCACCCATTGTTTTGACTTTTTCAGCAAGCATGGATCTCATCCCCTATGGCCCGCTCGGCCAAAAGTACTTGCTTCATATAGGACCAATTAAGCCGCGCCCAGCGGTATCTTTTTTGGATGTTCCACATTAATGATTTCTTCCGGTCATTTTTTCTTTTCGTACTCATCGTTTTTCTCCTATTCCTCTCTTGTATATTTCCATTCTGTTTATTCTGTTTTCAAAGGATTGATTTCTTTCCGACCACCATCATCATTAAAAGGAAACTTTAATCCGAATCCTTCATAGACAGGTTTGAGCATCTTCCATGCTTTTTTGGCTCTTTCCGGCGTTATCCTTTCCGAATAGATGCGGAAAAACGCCTTGAGCCACCTCGTCGCATCATAGTAGGCTTTGTGATTACTGCCCTGTCTTGAAAAATGATGCTGAATGTCGTTCAGGAAAATGAGCTGCTCACGGACATCAGTCTTCCCTTTCTTCTTGTACATGGGAGCACACTGAATGCGAAATATCACCACCATCATCTTGTTATTGAACCAACCCCGCAGAAGCTCTAACGCCTCATTCGCCCTGATTTCCTGAGCAGCCATTTGCATCTTCGGTTCCCTCTCTTTCTTTGGTTTGTGCTTTCAAAGATTCACTGAACTCTATTAAGCTTCATACCCGACTTAAATCTGACATGCAAGGATTTGCCAAGAGATTATTTAAAGAATAATTTATGTAAATTTGACTAACTATTAAACCCGTGTTATCCTTCGATGTAAGGATGACTAACATAAAAGTTAGGGAAAATAACTTCTCCGATGGGAGAGAAAGTCAGCCGATGTACGATGAAATTCGAGCAGATTTAGGCGAGCATTTTAAGGAGTTCCCGCGCAGAAAATCGGCTCGTTGGGACTTGGCTATGCGGGTGCTTTTGACGGAAAAATCCGATACGCCTGGAAGCCCTCTTTCTGTAGGGTGGCTGTCAAAGCGGACAGGGTTGAGTATTCCTTACCTGTCTAATGTCCTATCGGGAAAAATCAAGGATCCACCCTCAGAGCGACTAATCAAAATCGCAGAAGGTTTTGGGACCTCTTATCCAGAACTTGCCATCCGGGCTATGGCCGAATATCCGGGGACATTTTTCAAGACCGGATTTGCCCAGCGAGGCTTCATTGATTACAGTCAGCATGGTTTTACCATCCAGTCTCTGAGCCCACCGGGAACAAGCTCCCGGGATTTCTTTCTTGGGATCATGACGATCAGGCCGTTGCAGGAACTAAAGCGATGGAAATTTCAGACAAATTGCATGATTGCGGTTTATGTTCAGCAAGGAACGCTTGAGATTATGTACGGGGGGAAAAAACACCGCTTACATGCCAATGAGTCAGCTTATTTCGATGGAAGCATTCCTCACCGCTTTAAAAATGTGGATACTTTCGAAGCAAAGATCTTTCTTGCGACACGGCCGCCTATTCATTAGTTGTTGTATATAGCCCCAATTCCAAACACTTCGTCCGAAGGGACTCCAAAACCTTTTCTATGCGGAAGGGTTTGGTAAAGACCATAAATCCCAATTTTTCGATTTCTTCAATAACCTTTTGATACCCATCCGCTGACAGAGCCAAGCAAAGCTTTGGCTTATGGCCTTGTCCTTTTAAAATCTGGTCAACCATCTCAATCCCGTTCATATGGGGCATTTTGATATCAAAGAAAATGATGTCAGGCTCAAATTCGTTATTCATTAAAATGCCTTCATTGCCGTCCTTTGCAATTTCAACCTCATATTGACTCAAGGTATCTTCCACCAGCCACTCCTTAAACGCCTCGCAAATTTCCACTTCATCGTCAACAAGAAGTATCTTGGCTTTTGCGATTTTGTCAGCTTCTTTTACGGTGGGCAAATCAACGCTGCCGGCTATGGCAACAATGTCTTTGGCAAACTCCGGAGGCTCAATTGGTTTCTCGATAATTTTATCAATTTTGGCGCTTCCATAGCGCCCTTTATATTGTTCATAAAAACCTGTGACTACTATCACCTTGACTTGAGGCTGCTTCTTCCTTACAAGCTCCAGCACCTGAAATCCATCAAGTTTCGGCATGTGAAGGTCAAGGATCAAGAGATCAAAGGCATAATTTTTGGCCAAATCAACAGCCTTCTCCGGATCCGTTGCATCCAGAACCAAGTAGTGCAACTGGTCTTTCAAAATGTATTTGACCGCCTCCACAATGCTTGGATCATCATCAATTACAAGTGCTATTTTTTGAGCCATCGTATCACCACTCCATTTCTTTTTGTCTCAATAGTTTCTTGACCAACCGCATCATTTCATCAGGTGTAGATGGCTTTGCAAGACAAGAATCCACACCCATACGCTTAACGGTTGCGTCGTCTTTGTCATCAATAAACCCGGAGACGACCACGATTTTTGCTGTTGGGTCAATCTGTTTAATCCACTTCACGACTTCAATGCCATCCATGGCTGCTTGTAATTGTAGATCGACAAAAACGACATCCGGTTTATGTTTTTTTAAAAGCTCCAGCCCATCCGGTCCGTTATCAGCTTTCAACACCTTGAAGTTGGGCTCTTCTGTCGTAAAGAGATCCTCAAAACACTGGCAGATGTCTTTCTCGTCGTCAATTACCAACACGGTGGCCAACGGAATTCTCCTTTGCCAATTTTATGCCATCTAAACCATTATCGGCTTCCAGCACAGAAAATCCCATGATTCGCTCTCGAAAAACCTCATCAAGCGAATTTCTTACCCCCGCATCAGAGTCGAGGAGTCAATCAATAGTAATGACAATTTTATTCGCTTCCTTCTTTAAAGCGAGGGAGTTTGATCGTGAATGTGGTCCCGACACCGACCTCACTCTTCCCCTCAATCCTTCCGCCATGAACTTCCTCAATAATATACTTGCAATAAAAAAGCCCAATCCCGGTCCCTTGGGTGCCTTTTGTAGTATAGCCGTGTTCAAAACACTTTGCCAAGACTTCCGATATCATCCCGCAACCGTTATCTGAAAATTCAATCCGCACCATTTCCAGGTTTTCCGCGTCCTCACACGCCTCGATGATAATCTTTTTATCGGTCTCCGGATTTTTAAAGGCATGAAGCGCATTAACAAATAGATTCACAAAAACTCCCTGGAGATCGTGCACAATGCCGTTGATATAAGGAAGGCCCATAGGAATTCTGATATCAACTGTTGGCGCAGACAAAGTCTCCCAATAGGTTTGATATTTCACTTCTTCCATGGCGCAGGAGACAACAATTTTTAATTGAACTGCCTTTTTTTTACCCGTTCTCTCCCGGACCAAATCCCGCAGCGTCTCTATAATAGCCTTAATGCGATCCTTGCCCTTCTCGGCTTCTAAAAGCTTACTCTTTGCTGTTTCTAAGGTCTCCTGGAACTTTTTTTGGTTCTTTTCGGAGGGCTGAACCGCGCACGCTTCATGAAGGGTTCGCAATTGCCCCAGAAGTTGCTGAACGAAATGCATATTCATACCAAGCGGTGTCAGAGGATTCGTGACTTCATGAGCAACGGATTTTCCGATGCCCGCAAGAAGCGATCTTTTCTTTTCCTCCATCAAAGCGGCCTGTGTTTCTTTAAGTTCTCTATTAGTTTTATTGAGATCCTCATTAGCGCGCGCTAACTCGATTGATCGATTGATGGCCTCATCATAAAGTCTTGCATTCTCAAAAGCAATTGAGGACTCCTGGCCCAACGTAAAGAAAACATCAAGGTCTTCTTCTGAATAGGGTTCGTCGGATTTTTGATGGCCAAGAAAAAGAATGCCTTTCAAGCGGAAACTCTTCTTGTCAAATCTCGAGGCGGCCTCACCCCCATAACAAGGGATAGCCGCCTCGGCCCGTAGAGAATACATCAGGCTTGCAATTTCCTTAAAATCCTCAGATTTTAAGGCGCTATCGTCTGGTGTGTTATTTAGAGTATGAATCTCGATGGGGCCTTCATGACGATGAAAATATTCAATAATGGGATGTGAAATACCGATGCGCTGTAACTGGTTATCGCCAATGGTAGGGCGGCTGGCTTTGAGTAATAAGGAATCCCGATCCGGTGCAGCGAAGGCATACACAGCGGCGTTGGTAATTCTCGCTTTTTTTAAAAGAAATGCCACGATGGTTCGGGCCTGACGCTTCAGACTATCCACATGCGCCAGAAATTCACTCGCCTCTCTCAGCAAAAGGCGATAATTGATCTTTCTTTGAAATAAATACTTGTCTGTAATATTGATCAAAATCCGATTCAAAGGTCCTACAACGGAAGCAACAACCAGTCCTACCACCACAAGCAGCCATAATTGCAATTCCCCTGAAATCGATCTAGCAAAGAATCTTGGAAGGAGAAACAGGGGGATAGAAAAACAAGCGATGACAAAAGAAGAAAGCCCGGCAAATACCAGGGTCTTCTTGATAATGACTTCAATATCCATGAGGCGATGTCGAGTAATGGCATAAGTGATGATTGAAAATGAGATGAGAAGAAAAAATACCCCGATGGGATACAACGGTGCTCCATATACAGGGATGTAATCGATTGCAGCACAAAAATAGATTGCCAGGGCCAAGAAAATATACCGAATTTGGTTCTGAGGCGGTGCATTAGCGATATCCCCTCCGTATCGAGCTCTTTTCAACAGGACAACGCCTCGTATCAATACAAATAATGAAAGGAAGAGATAAATGGGATGAAGAGGGCCGGCGGCGGCGTAATAACCCCAACTAAAGGGCCTATGTCCCGTGATAAAGAGATCGGTTTTCCAGAGCAATATCAGGAAGAAGAAGCAAAAACAATAAAAGAAATTTGTGAGAGATCGGTTATTGATCCGAAGGAATGTGATAGTGAAGTGATAAAACGTGAAGGGCAGAAAAAGAATGAGAGTATAAGCAATTTTCGACAAAAGGTTTAAGTAAAATGGATTTGAGGTGAAAAATGACATGGCCCAAGCGGCTTGCCAAACAAAAGTTTCAAACCAAAGGAAACCTAGAAGTATTTTTTCTCCGGTGTGGGGTCTGTGAAAAAATACGAACCAGGAAAGCGCAAGGAATAGGCTTGAGCATAGTATGGGCAATACTGCCTGAAAAATCACTCACCACCCTCACTAATATCGTAAAATCATCGCGCCTACCGTGAAACCGGCACCGTAGGTGAGGAGACAAATTAAGTCCCCCTTTTTGATTCTGCCACCACGGATTTCTCGATCCATCATAAGAGGGAGCTCAGCCGAAATAGTATTTCCGAATTGAGCAAATGCATCTACCACTCTGCCCTTTGGAATTTTTAGAGAATCGACAGTGTAATTAAAAAGTGGCATACTTGCTTGATGGACAATAAAGAGAGAGATGTCGTTTGGTGAAAGGCCTGTCTCACGCAACTGTTTTCTATAAAAGGGGCGGACATATTTATCCAGCGCTCTGAAAAAAACTTGGTTGTCCGGGCACATAAAGAAAGCGTCTTTGTACGGCTCGGGTATTTCGTCTGGGATATGCGACCATGCATTAGGCGCGAAAATCTCTTTGTAATATTGTCCTAATGTCAAAAGGTCAATTGCAAGGATGCGGCTCTTCCCGTTTGTTTTCTCTATTAAAGCTCCAGCAGAACCATCCCCAAAAATTGCTCTATGCATTGGATTCCTGAAAAGGTACTTGGATCCAACAGTTGATGCCGATAGCACAAGAACTTTTTTATCCCCATTGGCTATAAAACCACTCGCAATATTAACCCCACAGATCCAGCCAACACAGGACATGGAAACACCAAAGGCCGGGCAAGAGAGCCCAATTTTCTTCTGTGTGACGACCGCAGTGTCAGGTGCCGCCTGATCTTGTGGATCGCAACTACATATCAGCTTATCAATCTCAGAAGGATCAGTTCCAGTTTCCCTGAGAATTCGCAGGCCCACTTTAGCAAGCATATCGGATCCCATTTCGTTCTTGTCGGCCACCCTCTTTTCCTTAGAGCCAACCGCACGATAAAGGAGTGCTCCACTCATACTAGAGCCCATCTGCTGCATTATTTCTTCATTGTCGATCATTTTCTCCGGTACATAAGAAGCGAAGTGACTAGCTCTCACAGAAAATGTTTTTGTCATTGAGATCCCCCTTTCATAGTAATCAAATCCGACTCAAAACAATGCAGGCATTATTCCCTCCAAATGCGAAAGAATTATTTAGTACCATATTAACCTGTTTCTTCCTCGGTTCATTAGGCACACAATCTATAGCGCACTCTGGATCAGGGGTTTCAAAATTAACAGTTGGGGGAATCTCGCTTTCTTTAATTGCGAGTACGCTTGCTATCGCTTCGAGTGAACTTGCGGCGCCCATCGTATGCCCCAACATGGATTTAATTGAACTCACTGGTACGGAATTGCCCCTTTCGTAAAAGACTTTCCTTATGGCAAGGCTTTCCGTCTTGTCATTGATTACGGTTCCAGTTCCGTGCGCACAGATATAATCTACGTCTCTGAGATGGATGCCAGAATTTTTGACCGCTTTTTCCATCACAGCGACAACTCCTCCAACTTCCGGGATCGTCATATGATTTGCGTCACAACTTAATCCATATCCCAGGATCTCGCCGTATATTTTGGATCCCCGCCTCTTAGCAGATTGATAATCTTCGAGCGCCATGATACCTGCACCTTCTCCAACCAGCATTCCCCTGCGATTTTTATCAAAAGGTTGACATTTGTCGGGTGCCATTATTCCCAATCGGCTAAAACCTGCAAAACTGGCCTGAGAAAAAGGATCTGTACCGCCAGCTATCATAAGTTCAGCCCTGCCCATCTCTATCAGAGAGGAGGCGTAGGCAATGGCGTAATTTCCGGCTGCACAAGCAGTGGGTATCACCATATTGGGACCACAAAGTCCGAATTTCTTCGCAATGTTGACGCTAACAGCATTCGGGTTGTACTGCTTCAGATGAAGCCTGGACATGTTTCCCTGTGACTGACCGTTTACCAAAACTTTTACGGCATTCTCAACAATCTGGGCCTCGCCAAACGTCGTTCCAATAATCACCCCTATCCGTTTTGCAAGTTTCGGAAGCTCGGCGGACAAACCAGCATCCTCCAAAGCATCCTGGGTCGCAACGATGGCAAACTGAGTTGCCCTGCCGAACACCTTGATTTCGCTTTCCGAAAGAATACCGTTGGGGTCAAATTCTTTGACTTCCCCCCCAAAGTGGTGGTCGTAGGCGTGTGTGTCGAAGCTTGTAACGTGTGAGATCCCGTTCTTCCCCGAGATGAGATTACGCCAGAAAGTCTCCAAGTCGCTGCCCAGCGAACTTACCAGGCCCATGCCGGTTATTACCACCCGTCTTTTCATTTTCTTAAAGCTAGAGTTTTAACAATTTCCAGGCATTTAGCGACGCTTCTTAGTTGAATCGCTACAGAATCGTCAATCGTGATATCGAATTCTTTTTCTAGCTCTGTCAGAATTTCAACCCGAGCCAGCGAATCCATCCCGTGTTTTTCAACTAAGTCATCGTCGTTCCCAAGCTTATCCACCGGAACTTTGATTATCTTGCTGATGATCTGTTTTATTTTCTCCTCAATGGAATCCATAGTACTCGTTTCCCTCCTTAGTCCTCTTTCGATTTCAACGCCAACGCGCTCTGGTGCCCTCCGGAATCGACATGAACAATTAAGATGCTACTGATCTTGCCACCCTTTGGAACGGCTCCAGACTCTCTCAAATATTCGATAGCCTTAGCATTTATTTGGCCATTAAATAGTCCGACGGCAAATACAACCAACTGTGGAGCGAAAGCTGCAAAATTTTCTCCAATAATTTTTTTAGGAGCGAGGATGAGTTTTTTCTTAATCGTGTCCGGGAAGAACTTCTTTAACGCTATGAGTTCGGATTGATGGTCAAATTCGTTAAAGTAGCTGCTGATTAAAATACAGTCAATATCATCTGGGGCAAATTGCGCTCTGTTTAAACAATCCTCCAAGGTCCCACAGAGGCTTTCCCCTCGTAAGGTTACCTCCCTTTGGTTGAACGGTGAGAAACCGCATTCGTAGGAAAGGATTTCGGCATATACCTGAGGTTCCGGATGCTCCTCGTCCATTCTGCCAAGAACTAATGCGCACGCTCCCTCAGAGGGAATGAAAGATCCTCGCTTATTTCTCATTTGACCATTCATCTGCCGAAGTAAGAGACCTTCCTTTGCGTATCCGAGTAGTATCTTGTCGGACAAAGCATCGCTCCCACCTGTAACCATGATTTTGGCGAGGCCTCCCTCAAGGCAGAAGGAGGCATGACCAATGGCGTCAATTCCGGAATTCATACCACTCGAAATAGTCGTATTTGATCCAGTGATATGTTCGAAAATGGATACCCTGCTTGCTGGTGCACACATGACTGTATTAGGGAAAATACCTATTTTGCTGCGGCGGTAGCCCTCTTTCAGGACGGATTCATCGAAGTCGCTCATCGGGGCTGCAATGCTCACCGACGTCCCGACTGATACGCCAATATCGTCGGAACCAATCTTTGTTATTTTTAACCCAGAATCCTGAATGGCAAATTTCGCAGCGGCAGCAATGAAAATGGAGTTATTGTCGAGGTTATGCAGTTGTTTTTCATCGAAGTAATCGCCCGCCTTAAAGTCTCCAACTCTCATACAGTAGTAATCACTCAGTTCAGGATAGCTAGATTCTGAAATTTGGTTGTAGAAAGGCTTGCATTCATTGATAGATTTCCAGAAGGCCTCTTTCGTAAATCCGAAAGGGCTGACTATTCCTATCCCAAGAATGCTGAATCGGACAGGTTGTTGCAACAAAGATGATTTAACGACCTGAAGAGAAGCTTCCAGGTGAGTCTCTATGCTTTTTAACAGCTGGTTCGAGTCAAATGGTTTAAGGAAATAATCCTGGACACCGGCTTTGATCGCTTCAATTGGCGCATCTTCGCTTGCATAGCCGGTGATCATAATGATTGGAATAGGAGAAAGCTCCTGATCGGTCTCCCATTCCCGTAGCTCTTTGACGGTTTGTACGCCATCCTTATCTCTCATGCGAATATCAGAGACCACTAAGTCGAACCTCTCTTGTTTGAATGTTTGAATGGCCTCCTCCCCGCTCTTGCACCCTTTAACGTCATATCCCTTGGATTGAAGGAACCGCGAAGTGCTATTTAGCACCAGCGGATCGTCATCGATTAGAAGAATTTTTCTTTTCATAAATAATTTCGAATTGTCATTAATAATTTTTCAGTATCAACCGGCTTTGTTAAAACCTCACCGACAAATTCTTTTAATTGATCACCGTATTCGGCATAACCTGTGATAAAAATAATTGGCAATTCGCCTTTCCCGGCACTTGTCAGCTGAGATTGAATCTCCGAAACAGTCTCCATACCGTTTTTCCCGGGCATCCGTATATCCGATAAAACCAATTCAAATTGCTTTTCTTCAAAAGCCCTCAAAGCCTCCTCGTAAGAAGAGGCGGGGATAACTTCGTATCCTTCGTGGGATAGCAAAAGGCTGAATGATTTCAGAATCAAAGGATCGTCGTCTATTAAGAGAATACGACGTTTCATTGATTCGCTTGATTAACGGGTAAAAATGATTGCACGCTGAAAATGACGCAAGGCTCTGGAAAGGATAGGGTTATGATATGCAGCATAAATGCAACCTCCCACTAAATCTAGGGATAGAAGGATTATAAGCCCGAAAATGGGAAAATCGAAGATAAAAATATTGCCGCTATAATTTGATCTAATTCAACGAGAACGGAGAAATGCCGGAGATGGATTTATCCACTTTCTTAAAAAGCCTGCCGAAATAATCACATCCCACCCGATTTAGCCGGAACGACTGCAATCGGGCAAAGTCATCCCCCTCCTTCTCAGCCTCCACCAACAGCCCAACAGCCCGAAGTACTCAAGAGGCTTCAAAAAACAGTAGCCAAGCCCCCAGATCGCAAGGTCTTCCGCATGGGTTTGATCAATCGAGTTCCAACGAAGGCCGCAGGCACGGATTGCTTCCTGCGCCCAAAATCTCCAATCGATTACCTTTCCATCACTCCAACGAAGCATCCGCGACCAAATCATTTCGGACTTCTCCCCAAGCTGTTTGCCGAAATCTCCTCCGCGCATCAGCCAATTTTCCGGGTTAAAACTGTAGCGTAATGCACAAAAAAGGTGAAACCCTCGTTCCTCTGGCTGAACGGGAAAAAAAGTCCCCCAGTTGGGCCCTTTCGCAAGCAAGTTCCGGCCAGTGATTTTGAGAAATCCTCCCCCGATGGCCAGAAGATCCAGAAAAGAAAAGCGAGGATACTCACATTCATCCCGTTTTTTGTAGGCGACATCGCCAATAATATGCTCATGCGATTCTTTGACTTGAAAATGTTCCATAACCTTCTTCACGTGACGGAGAGGTACTAACTTCTGCTTTGGCGTGAGGGCGATTTTCCCCTCCGCGACATACCGGAGCAGCGCCTCAAAATCATGAGCAATGGCATCTGGGCTTGAATGTAATGGGGCGTTCATTGTCTTCTGCTTGACAATCTCATGTTTTAGCTAGACAGCGACATTAGCCTTCACATTGCCTGCTGGTACATTAATGACGGATTCTCCGGTCTCCGGTACTGTTCCATCTTTTCCCTCAGTGAGGGGTTATCTAAAGTTTATTATTTATTCTTGTCTCCCGAAATGTAGGATGCCTGTCTTTTATCTCAAAAACGTACTCGCTTGAATCCATTTCAAATAATTTGGGATTTAAATTTCTTGCCTTTGCCTCTAAAAGAACATCCCTCATATGGTTCGCTTTGCGCCTATATAAATGTGTTGCCATTGCGTACTTTCTAGAAACAGAAATGTTTGAAATCAGCCAATCCTGCTGCTTAATGGCAGCATCATACCGACCTTGTATAAGATAAAGGTTCCTTAATAATTCATGAAAAAGCGTTTCTTTAAAAAATTTATCACGCCCTTCTATATCCTCTTTATTCATTTCATCCAGAACTTCATATAGTAGAGGTTGCTTCACTTTTGGGAGCTCATCTTTATTTTGGCCTTTTAATTCAAGCGCTCTTGTTAAATATTGGTCAGCTTTTGCGAAGTGTAATCTACGGTAATAATACATGCCCACGTCTTTGTAAAAACCTTGGCTTTCGTTCCCCTCTGTTTGATGTTCCGCTAAAAATTTATCAAAATATTCGGGGTTAATGTCTAATTCTTTCTCCAAAATTTCTTCGTTTGGACCTCTAGATTTGCGATACTCATCGTAAAGATTCCAAAGCGCCAAAATCTCCTGATTTAAAAACTGCTCACCCGTCTCTTTTTCTAAAACTACCTTTTGATAATAAATAGCTACCACTACATCCCCGTCTTTAATCTTTCGTTCGACCATATCATGATACCTTACACGGTCATGGCCTGGCGGCACCTGGGGGAATTTTTCTTCTAAACTTTTAGTGATATGTAAAATTTCATCCTTGTACGAAACCCAGCGAGATTTACTGGCAGACGTACCGGAAGGGTTTCCCTTTGGAACTTTCTTTTTGGCAACCTCGAGGTATTTTTTCCAAAAGTCATTCGAGGAAAACAATAATGAATTGCGCAAATGATAATCAAGATTATCACTATACGCCCTCAAAGATGGCCAAGAAGCCAATATTTTTTCTGCTAAGCTGATCAAAGCTGCAGGATCGTATCCATTTGCGATCATCTCGTCGATGATTTGAAAATCATTGTAATATTTGGTTTCGTATACTTGGTCTACTTTCTCTTTGGGGCTTAATTTCCTGTTGTACGATAGGTTGTGCAATCGATTTTCCGCTTTCTGCATTCCACTGTCATCCAAGGTTAAAACACTACCTATCAGTTGAAAAGTGCCCACAAATTCTTTTATTGCATCTGCTGGAGCGTCCCAAATGGCCTTCTTTACAGATGTGCTCTGTTCATTTTTTTCTTGTTGCGGCCCTCCCGAACAATTGTCAGTCGAAGATAATGCTGTCGCCATAAATGCTGCTATTTCATCCTCATTATTTATTAGTTGAATCAGTCCAGTTGTGAGGACGACTGTTCCACTCGAATATGCCCGACCAAGCACTTCACCTCGCCTCAAGATGATTACCTTTGGATTAAGGTTCTTACAATAAAAAGATTTTGTCATTTTTTGGGCAATTTCTTCCAAATATTGCTTTGTGCTAGCGGGATATGCGCTAGGAAAAGCTTCTTGTGCATTCGAATTATGGCAAATAGCAACATTCCCTGTGAATAAAATGAAGAGAATAAAGAGCCACTTTTTCATAGAAAACCATTCATTGTTTTCTTCATATAGCAAGGCACCGGTGACGAAGGAAAAAGGGGCCGGCCCGATAATTTTTTCTCAAGTTGTAGTGCCTTTTTCACTCCACTCTAATGTCGTTGAAGAGGGAGAAGACGCACGTGCCGAAGAAAAGCTCAAGAAGAATATTTTTATTCTCTGTCATTCTGATCTATCCTTCTAGACGCCTGCATTCATTTTAGACCGGCTTGAACTGATCTCCCATGCTTCACCATCTGGAAGCAGGCGCACATTATCATGGAACTTGATATACATTTGCGGTTCAAAGGTATGAATAGGGACAACCGTTTCCGGCCGCAGGGCAGACACCAGCTTTTTAAGATCTTGAAATGTAGCATGCCCGCTAGTGTGAATCACTCGCAAGTCTATGCCGTTGTCCTTCAGGAATTGTTGAACGATCTCAAATCTTGGCTCTTTCATGTACCCTTTATACATGCTGTAAATCAGGACCGAATCTTTAAAGTTTCCGATCCGTCTAATATCTTCCAAAAGGCTGTCCCGGAATATCAGGAAGACACCTTTTTTGCTGGCCTTTAGTTCCTCAACACTGATTTCAAAAGGCCTGAACTTATATACGATGTCTTTACGATTCTGGCGGTAAAGGTGCGTCATCATTCTTTTGGAGAAAAAGACCCTGAGATTTTTGAATGAAGAATTCGGGTAAGGAATTTTGGCGAATACCCGTAACTCGTCCAAGAGATACGCCGTGTAAAGATCCACGACAAGTAGAGAGTTTGTTTTGACAGCGGCGCGGTAAAAGGTGACCATCCGGTCAATGTTTTGGGCTGACATATAGAGCAATTTTATTTTTGGATATTTTTTTGCGACCTTTACGATTTCTTCCTCCAAGTCGCCTTCGGTTTGACAATATCCATCAGGCCTACTCAGAGTCGTACCTTCCATGATCAGGCAATCTACCGGCGAAGGGGCCGTCCGAAGAAATTTTTGGAACAACCCGGCTTTTCTTCCATGCCCTCTGAAGTCTCCGGAATAAAAGACCCTTTTCCCCGACGCCTCGGCCAAAAAGGCATAAGCCCCGAAGGCGGAATGATCCATCAAATAAGCAGTGATCCGGAACGGGCCTATCTGAAAAGGAACGCCGCCCTCGAAAAAGGCGGGGTTTTGAATATGTGCCTTGGTGGGAAGAAAAAGATCGGAAACCTCTATGATTTTGTATGTCTCCTTGGCCAGATAAACAGGGACATCTTTTCTGATAAATCCGGCAAGCCCATAGTGATCTTGGTGAGGATGCGAAATAATAAGGGCATCAACCGGCTTCTCGCCGTCAAAGCCCTGATACAGCCCCGTTATCGGTGGCAGCACACCGGCTGCAATCAACTCCGCCGCCGATTTGTTCCGGATATCAAAGTTGTCGAATTTTTTCCTCTTGTCGGCCAGCTGAACCAGCGGCATTCCGAGATCGAAAAGGATGCGGGTATTGCCGGAGGACAACTCGATACAATTCCCTCCAATTTCATGAGCGCCACGGTGAATGGTAAGGTTCATCATAGGAATCAATCTGGCAGTTCCTGCCAAATGATCGGAATACGGCACGCGGGTTTAAATGCTCCTCCTGCCATTGCTGCTTGCGAAACAAAATCTTCATCGGGGAAATGGGCAAAAATTATGTCAAATTGGCATTCTCCGGTTTTTTTTAGTTCCGTCACTATTTGTTTGAGCTTTTTCCGATGCTCCCACCAGGAATTCTTATCCATGACCTGCTTCCCCCAATACGTTTCAACAGGGCCAGCAATTATAAGATGCTTTAATTTTTTACTCGAAAGCCAATAATTCCCAGCACTCTTCCTGTATGGAAACCCCGTTTGCCGATTCTCTTTAATGCAATGGGCATATCTTAACGCCTCCAATAATGCGTAGAAAGGCGATTCGCCTCCGGGACCTTTTAATTCGGCTAATAGTAAATCTCGACCATCTTGCCCAATGAGATCAAATTTCAAGCTGGGTTTTCTTGCCACAGGGATTTCCATATCAATCCATGTGACTTTCAGCTCTGGAATTGCCAAAGATCTTTTGACGACAGCTTGGTTGTTGTAGAAGGCTCTTTGATAAGCTTTCTCTTTCACAGAATCCTTCCCCACCGTTGGCTCCACATCTTCTATTTCTCGCGAATGTTCTATTTTTTGTACTTTAAATCTAAGCAACTCACTCCTAAAAAAGGAAATGACATCTTGGCCATAGACATTCCATCCGCTTAAAATCGTCTTAAAACGAGTTTGTGATCTGGCGTTATTTGCAGTTTTTGCCTTTAAGATTTCTTCATTGTCGATCGCATTCATACAGTTCCTCTTTTTCTCGCAACATTGCCTGGCAAGTGAGGTTTTTTTAATTCTTTCATCACACGTGTCCAGTTGTAACCATTGATAGCACGGTCATCAATGTAGACATGCGCGAGAAATTTTCTCATTTCGAGGTGGTGAAAGGGAAAGCCATGCTTTTTGAGCCATTCTTCCGTAGCTTTCCGGGTCTGTGTCTTTCTGGAACTATAAAATACAATCCTGTGCCCGTCGGCATGGAGCTTCTTGATCGATTCCAGAGCGCCCTTGATCGGTTTTGCTTTCATAAATTCATAGGCGTCTTCATCGGCTTTATAAAAATCCACCTCCGACGGATCAGCTACAGTGCCATCAATATCAATCGCAATGGTGAGCTTCTCTCCCATCGGAATGCAATTGTACGTTTCTTGCTTTTTAGCCTTCTTCACCGATTCTGACCTCCGGTTTATGAAAATGGGCAAACCTTGCGAATTCGTCGCTTGCACGCTTGCAGGGCCTGCATCGCCTCATGAAGGCCTTGCGCCGTCAGCACGGCCCCGTACACCGGCGTCCACACATGCAGTTCAACCACACCGTCCGCCCCGGCAGACAGTTGCAGAGTGGTCCCCTGGCTGGCACACGCATCCAGCAGGACTTTGATGTGTCGTTTGATACGGCCGGCATCTTGACGGGAGACGCGCAGGAGGTCACCAACCCGGACGCCCGGATCCCTCCATCCCTTGCTGACGTAGCCCAAACTCTGCGAGCCTTTGTACAGATCAAAGTAGAATTCCTGAACTGGACTTGGTTGGGCCTGGCTCGAGTGGCCCCATGCCAGGCCGAATCCCTCCTGCGCCGCATAGCTCAATAGTGCGCCGAGATCGAGCAAAAACTGGGACAGGCCACGCAGCACCTTGGGATCCCGCAGATGATGGTCGCGCGTAATCACCTCAAGGATGGCGGCGGCCGTTGCAGCCTCCTTGCTGTGGCGTGGGGTGGGTCTATGCCTCATAATCAACCCGTAGCCGTCCTACTCGTGGATACCCTGAGTGTCTGATTGCAAATTGCGGGATGTCTATTCGGAGAACGCTTCCTGCTGCTCAAGTGAATATTTTCTTGCAAAGGATACCTGCCGGTACCCTTAAGTTTGAATTTCGCGCTCATAAAACTCTCTGACTGCGAGATCGGCACAAATCGAACTCGCATCCCAGTCCATCAGCGTGATCCCATCTCCGCTTCGCGCGCGGCTTAAGGCCACATAAGCTTGACCGGGCTCCCACAAACCACGCAAACTGATATGGCAGCGTTCGAGCGTGGTTCCCTGCACTTTATGAATCGTACTGGCGTAAGCCAGAGTCACGGGAAAGTTCTTGGCAAAAGCCGCCTCTTGGCCGTCATCATCCAGTATTGTAAAAGTAAAGGGCTCGATTTCAAGGAGCCGTTTTCCCGCACGCACCAGCAAAATATCATCTTCCAATTCCTCAAGCGTACCCACCGTACCGTTGATATAACGCTGCTTCGGATCATTCATGCGCAGCATCACCAGCGCGCTCTTTTTCAGCTCCAGCACCTCGGGCACCGGCGCATCACGCTTCAGCCTTTCGATATAAATATCCTTACCCCCGTATTCGGTTTTATAGAACCGCGGCTGGCTATCGATTTCATTCAAGCGGGCCCGGTTAAACGCATCCGTTTGCGCTCGCCTGGGAAACACATGCGGCACGTTAGTCTCAACCTCATCCGCCCCAGTGAGCCTTTCATTTAAAAACATCCGCACACGTTCGGAGTTCTTTCCCCAGCGAATGTCCTCAAGCACCTCCAAAAAGGCCGCATCCTCGGTGCGCTTGACTTCACGCAAAATCACTTTCTTAAAGCGTGACCGCTCCCAGGTCTTGGATAAAAAACACCAATCCTTTTCCCTCCCCCGCGTAATCGGCGGAAGTTGAGCAAAATCCCCCACGGCAATAATGCGGATTCCTCCCCAGGGAAGAGGCGATTTTTTCACAGCGCGGGCAATGTGTTCCGCGACATCCAGGGTCTGGCCCGAAAGCATGGAAACCTCATCAATGACCAGCGTCGCGGTCTGCTTTAACCTTTTGCGCAGCCGCTTATTTTTTAAGGCCTTCTTGACCACGGCTTCCGCGCCGCCCTGCATAATACCCAAACCAAAAAAACTGTGAAACGTGCGCCCACCGATCAGGATCGCTGCCGCGCCTGTACTGGCAACGACTGGCACCTTCTCCGCGCATTGGTCTAAAAACTCCCGAATCAAAAAACTCTTGCCCGTGCCGGGACCGCCGGTCAGAAAAAGATTCTCCCGGCCTTCCGTAAGATCCCGAAACCCTTCAGTTTGTGAGGGCGTTAATTGTACCTTTTTCACGACTCCTTTTATTTCAGGCATATTCTGGCTAAACCGCTGTCCGGTTACCTTATAATTTGAGTCAACTCGTTTGTCCATTCCCTTGATCTCGCAAACGAGGAAAAATGGGACATTGAACCATACGCGTGGTGCATTGTTCTAACAGCGGAACCGTCGCCACTTTCGTAAAAGTCATATTCTGCTATGGGTTTAAAGGGTAGATTCATGGCCTCAACAAGCTTCGGATTTTTTGTAAAAACGACTTTGCTTTAACGAGCTCTAAATTATTCTTGGCATTCGTGAGCTTCGGATTTAATTTGAGAGCTTCTCTAATGAGTTTTTCTGCTTCGGCTCTGCGAGTTTTCGAGAGATTATAAAGCGCCAAACCTTTATTGTTCAAAGCTCCTGCTCTTACATCATCGGTTATGTTGTTCATCGAGAGAACTTTGTCAAATTGATGAATTGCTAGGTCATGCTCGCCCATATAAAAAAGCAAAGTGCCTTGATTCATGATAAGTTCTGCGGATCCAGACACCATTTGCCCTGCTTGGATAGTTCCTGCGGCTTTAGCAACCATCATGGGCAAAACAATTAAATTTTGAAAAACTAGACCTTCGTGGGAAGCGGCTGAAAGTTGCGCCCTAAGCACCATTCCATCTAATTCTCGATTGTCTATTTTTCTCAGTAATTTTCCTTCGGTCATATCATTAATAGCGCAAATAACCGCTTGTTGGTTGATCATTTGAGATAATATTTCTAAACCCTGCGTCCTTATTTCAGGTGAAATATTATCTTGAGAGAGTTGAGCCGATAAGTTGTCAAACTTCGTAGTGTCGCCATGTAAAATAAATGCTGTGGCTCGCGGCGACAGATTTAATAGAATTTTTAACACTTTTAAATTGGATTCATCGGGAGAGTAGTGTTGACGCACCAATAGGATTCCTCGTAGTTGCCTATCAAGCATAGATCTGAAGTAGGTAGACTCCATAAATTTAAAGTAGTATTTTTGAACAAGGAGATACTTAGAAATTGTAATCGAACTCTCATTTGATTCCGAAGGCTTACAGATTTCATCAATCATCGTCACTAAACCATGCTCACGTAATTTGGATAAAGCTACATCTGTTTCTGTTTGTGGGATTGACAATTCTTGGGAAATCATATCAGCTTTTGCAGTTTTATCTGTCAGATAACTGATAATCTTTAAGTCGGTATCATTTAAAAGCCTGTCTAATAATGCCGATGATGCGGCGCTAACATTAACGTGAGTGCCAATTCTCTCATAAACCCAATCTGCTAATGCATTTTCAACCTCTTGCTGTAAAGCATCTTCATTTAAAAAATCTTTGTAAAAAATCCCCGCCGCCGAAACCTCTTGTTTAAAACGACTAACCTTTTGCATTTCTTCGGCATTAGCCTCTGCGGAAGGCGTTTTAAAATATGCCAACATGGATGGCTTTGGTGTTTCGGTATCCCATCTTTGTTTCATGCGACGAAATTCCTCTTCGGTCCCGGAATCTGCAAGACCGGTTGGCTGACCAAATCTTTGGTGAAGAACACAAATAAAAATATGGGCTGCATCCACATACGGATTAATTACTTCCTGAGGTCTTGCGGCTCTGCCAGAAGGGATGTCTTCCCATCCAACTGCTTCCAAAAGAAACCCTTCTCGCTTAGCTAATAATATATTGATTCGATCGACAGCGTGACGAATACGCTCTCTCGCATCAGCTACGTCGCTAGGCGATGCAATAAAAATTGGGATACGTTGAAGTTGAGGCACGCTTAAAAGCATAAGATTGCTAACACTTTTACTATCGGTGGGCATTTTACCCTAAAAAAAAGCCGCACTAGGATTTAACCTACTACGGCTTCTTCGCTTATATTTGTAGCGGGGTTTGGATTTGAACCAACAACCTTCGGGTTATGTATAAAGGGAGCTGTGCTTGAATCTTGAATCCGGTTTCAATTTTCAAGAACGGATCCTCTAATTCATCCTTCAAATCCATTACTTATTCCCAAGCTTTGTTTTTGAATCCAAGATTCGTCGCGTTCTCTGAGACAGCCCGCTTAACTTGATCTGAAACGCCAGCCGGAAACTCTGCCGTGATTTCCACAACGATCTTGAGTGTGGCTTGCGGATCTTTCGCTAGAACATGCACAATTTCTTCGGCAAGCTGCACCAACTTCACCTTCGCCGTTGAAGCATTAATTTCAACGGAACCATAGAACGCATGTGCTTTCGCCGCAGTGAGTGTCGGTTGATTGCCGGCAACACCAGACTTTGCGCCGCTACCGGTTGGTAATATTTCTGAAGCAGGAAAAGGCGTTTGCGCCCCCTCACTGAATCCACCGGACGCGGGTTTGACGATTCTTGCTTCATATTGCTTCGCCGCCTCAGGCTCGATCAATAGCAATGTGTCATCGATCTGAATATTGGAGTCCCCAAACTTGAAACCTTCAAAAATATCTCCATTCTGCGCATAAGCCGTGCCAAAGAAATCCTTGCCACTTGCGCCCCTCACGATGGCTTGCTCCAGCACGCCGCGACTCCTGAGACGTGGTAAATAAAGGTACCGCTGCATGTCTTCCCAAAAAGACAACGCGCCAGTGGCAACCTTTTCAGGTTTCCAGTAGAGTTCCAGCAACTTGGTTCGCAAGTGAATCGGTGACCAGGCCGTGATGATGAGCTCATTTTCTTGGCAGACACGTTCAACCTCAGCGCCAAAAGCGGAGCCGCTGGTATTGAGTGGAAATGCTTCGACCGTGGGCTGCCGATCAGTGGGCGTTGCCATCACCGGACACAAAAGCCACTTATAGCACTCGCGTGCCGCACGAGGCAGAACATCTTCCGCTGTTTGAAGTTCCTTCTTCGCTTGCTGCTCTTGAAGGCGATCAATATTCAAGCGGCCATCTTTCACATCTTCCACGATGGAGTTCCAAGCCAGCACTGTGCGGACGCAATCGCGCAGACGACTCATCGACGCATAATCAGGTGCAACGAAAAGCAACCGGTTGCCACGATAACGCGGCTTTGATCCGTTGTTGCGGATGAAATCCAGAACCTCTTCAAAAGCAAGGCGAGTTTCTTGTTTCGAATAAAATTTGTCAGGTCCGAGGAACACCAGCCGAAGCGCCCCATCGTCCGCCAGATCCGTATGCGGCGTGAAAATATGCACTCCATCAAAAATTGTGGCGTTGCCAGCCAGCTTGCGTAGTGCCTCAGCGAGCTTGCCTTGAACCTCGTTCTTTTCGTTGAAGCGCGATTTGCGATCTTCCATCTCCCGCCGGAGATTTGCTCGGGTGTCAAACCAGTAGCGCGTTGAATCCAACGCTTTGTCTCCCGACGAGTTCAGGTAATGCAGACGATCAGAGAGCCGGTTAAGCGCATCTGAATAGGTGGAAGCCGTTTGACCAGGTTGGAGACATCCGAGGAGCACGCGGCCACGATCTAAACCACGAACACCTTTCTGGACTCCAGCGGCAGACGGAGCGCTTCCGAGAAAGAGAGTTCGCGCAACACGCCGCGCCGCATTCACCGCACCAAATCGCGGCTCTTTTGTTTCCAGTTCAGTTGTCTCCGCACGATCTCCATCCACATCTTTTTCCAATACAGCATCCCATCCGGCCTGAAGATAATAAGTAAGTTCGTTGCGTGAGTCGCCATCGTAGAGCGGCAGACTGCCCGGCATAATCAAGAGATCTTGATTCTGATCCTTCCAAAGCCGATAAATAACTTTTGCCATTAGTTTCAGCACGCCACGAGTTCGCTGGAAGCCTTCGAGAGTTGACCAATCCTCATAAAGCCGGTCGAAGACTTCTGGATGAATCGGGTAGGCTTGCAAGAGCCGATCAAAGTAGCGCGATTCTTGTGTTTCTGATGGTAGCTTCCCGCCCTCTTCGATATATGTTTTAGCGAAAGCGCGACACACTGCATCGCGGGTTTCAGCGTCGCGTATCGGTTCAAAAAGACGGCGGCGCACAATCTCAAACGCCTCCTCCGTAGCAACGGGTCTCCAGAGTGCTTGCACGCGACCAAACGTTTTTTCCAATGCTTTCAGAACGGACACTCCGCGAATGCTGCCGGCCTCAACTTCGGACTCAGGGAGCGAAGCAAGAATCAACGCATTTGGCACCAGTTTCGCCGCCTCAGTGAGCGACTGCACAAACGACATGTTGCTGTCGTAGCTGCCACCGCTCAACGGTTGGCCGTCCTGAAACTGGCGGATATAAGCGACCAGTTCATCCACCAACACCACACAAGGCGCATAAGATTCCAATAATTTCTTGAGGACATCTTTTCCCGGTGAGGTGCCGTTGGCATCCGATTCCTTTAATAAAGCATAACCTTCCTCACTGCCCAGCTGCCAGGCTAGTTCCCCCCACAACGTATGAATGATCTGCTTGCCGTGTTTCCATGCCTGCCCTGGTGCGAGCGCGGTTCCATCCAACACCACCACATGAGCCTTTGGCACATCCATCAAGTGAGCTTGATCGAGCAACGCAGGAATACCGGGCAGTTCTTTCAAAGGACAAGAGCGCATGGCGAGATGGTAAACTGCCAACATCGTGTGTGTCTTGCCACCGCCAAAAACAGTTTGAAGCTGAATCACCGGGTCTCCACCTTGCCCATTCAAACGCTTAGCAACTGATGTGAGCAGCAAGCGCATCCCTTCTGTAATAAACGTGCGCTCAAAAAATGCCGGGGCATCTTGATATTCGCGTGTGGCTTTGCCTGTGTACACAGCCGTGATGTCGGCAGCAAACTCGGATTGTTGAAACGTGCCTTCGAGCACATCTTTATGGGGCACTGCTATTTCACGCCAGGGTTTCATTGGGGTTCTCCAAATAAATTAAGTTGAGGTGCTACAGCAGTTTCACCCGCTGCAGACTCGATGCCTGTCCAGGAAGTAATAAGTTCGTTGTAAGCGCGAGCGTCTTCAGCCTGTCCAATGCGTTCGCAGAGTGTGTAAAGACGATAGGCAAGCTGACGCACGGCTTCGGCTTTTCCACCGAGTAACGATAGAAGCCCTCCAGAAGCAGACTCTCCTCCTTGCTTCAAAGCGCGGATGAGTTGGTGCAAGGCTTCCCAAACGGGTAGACGTGTATCTTTTTTGGGGTCCCAATCCATCGGATATTCGGACCATTTCAAAAGCCGGACCTTGCCGCCACCGCTACGTAGAATGCCAGCATCTTTCATACCGTCAACGCTCGTACCTTTTCCGCGCGAGAGTGTGTCAGCAGCACCAAAAGCGCCTTCGGTCCATCCATGTTGCTCGAACCAGTGGAGACAAAACTGAGTATCAGCGTCGAAGTCATCTTCGGCAAGAAATCGGTTGATAAGCTGAAGCGCCGTACGGACGCTCATGGCCGAACCATCCGCCTCCAGCACGGCGGTGTATTTAGAAAAGACTGCCATTCCCGGCCCGATGATAGCCTGCGACAAATCAACCGGTGCGACTGGCGAACGTTCATCGCCTGCTCCTTTGGTCATTTCGTCGAGTGCATCTGGCAACACGGCGTTTAACTCGCGCAAAAACTCGCGGCGGGAAATCGTCGGAGCATCCGTTGCTCTCTTGCGGCATACGAGAACGATGCTGGATGCGAGAGCGTTGGAGCCCTGTCCACGCATACGGGATGCATTTTCGGTTCGCAATGGCCAAGTTCCACTAAGTTGGAGGCCCGCCTGCTGTACTGCACCAAGAAAAGTGACCCAGCCTGTTGATGCAGTTCCCAATTCGTCATTTGTATCAGACTGTTTGAATGCATAGTAGATGGTAACCAGCGTTTCAGGATGAGCTTGGTTCACAAGGCTTCGCATGGCTTCAGTCATTCCATTTAAGAAGAATGTTTCAGCTTCGTCTTTGCCACCATGACGGAACGGAGTCGCAACAAGTTCTTCAGCCTTTGGAACCGTGATGGTAGCAAGTAAATCAGGATAGATTGTCCGAAGAGTGCGCCGAAGCCAAACATAAAAAAAGTCTGAGAGGTCTGCGTAGCCGATATTGTCGTAATAGGGAGGATCACTTGAAACGAATTTTCCTCTGGAAACTGTCTGCGTTTGAGCATCCGCCTGTACCGCAAAGCCACGGAACCATAGTTGGGTTTGTGCGAATACCTTAGCTAACGCCTTTGCAACGCCATCAACAAAAACTTCCCACGAACCAGAGGAATCGCTGAGAGGGTTCGCTTCTGCGAAATCCCAAAGCATCGGGACCGTATGCATCCCAAATAAATGTCGCGGGCATTGGGCGATAGGCTCCCATCTGCAAAGTGAGTTGCCTAGGTCGGCCATCTTATCGAGGGCGAATGCAAGATAGACGGAGACCGCTTCTGCATAAGCGGTTGCGCCAAGACCGCCAGCGTTGAGCCCTTTGCCATCATCAGCCAGACCGGATATGAGTGCATCTTTGCAAATTCGTTCCCGTGCATTATTTACTAGGTCACTGAATGTAGTCAACGCGACTAACTGTCGGGGCGTAAAGATGTCACTCCATTTTGTCAGGCCATAATTTCCTACACGAAAACCGAGTGCCTGCTGAGAAAATTCTACTTCTGGTTTCCAAGACGGCTTCGCATTGGCAGCAATCGCTTCCATTTCTGCGGTGGGCGCTAAATAGACTCTACCCCGCACGCCTTCGGCGACAACACCCATAAGCCGTTGACTCATTCCTCCCTTTTGGGCTTGATCTTTGATGTAACGACCATCGATTACGGCATCTGAGACGATGCAACGAAAGTTCGCTCCTCGTCCTGCGGCCTTAGTGCCGTTTTCTGCTTCAGGAGGTGGCGTTCCCATTTTCAACGTAAAACGATAATGATCGTCTTTAACGATAGGCAAGACGTAAGCTTCTTTGCCCGCCTTGCAGGAAAGAATAAAAGAAGCGGCTAGTGGCACATCCACGTGCGAAAAAGCTGGGTTGGGACTTTTGACCGTACGCGCCCAAATCCAAGCAATCACGGTAAGTTTTTGGCCAATGAGCAGTTTGAGGTCGGGCCGTTCTTTCGCAATATCAGCGGTGACTTCAATCCCTGGATAGAGATGACCGATCCGTTTCTGAGCTTCCTCGCGCATCCAAGTTCCATAGTAGCGCACATCTTCTGCAAGTCCCGTTGCGCCCGGCCAATCTTGACTTAAACCAAGCAGTGCACCCTTCGCACTTTTGTGTTTCTGTCTCAAGCTGACCGGCGGGCGCCCTACGAACTTGGGCGGAATTTCAATCATGGCCTTATTGATTAGTACGGCAACGGGATTTAGGTCGGACGCATAAGATTCCAAGCCGAGTCGTTGCGCCTCCAATGGAATAGCTCCTCCACCTGCGAAGGGATCATGGAATGCGGGCAACTTGTCATGGATAAACAACTCCGTAGCTTGCGGATGATCCTTGTTGAGGTCACAAACTTCACGCCATGAACGGCGGATTTCGGTGCGGGCGCGCTCCAACACTTCCTCGTTGCTAGAGTTTTCCCACAACACTAAGTCCTCAATAATTTTGAACAGTCGTTTCCGTTCTTCGGCGGCCTTTTTCTTTTCCATTCCATATTTGAACCCGCGACCAATATTTGTGCCGGGATCATTGACTAGCTGAGCAAAAATCATTGCTCGAGCCGCCGCAAGCGGTCGCCTCGCCCACCAATGATGGAGTGACGCTGGATGACCATGTTTAATGGTCTTTTCACGGGCACAAGCCGCATTGATAGCATCTAGGGGAAGCGTAACTTCAATGAGCTTGCGGGGAGATTTAATAACGTAAGCCAAAGTTAAAATCCTCCGGCTTTTTGCAGGAGCGCTTTGAGATCGTAATTCACAGACGAGACGCCCCAGCCAGGTTCTGCATCGAAAGGGGTACGCAAATAAAAGGGACCTTCGGTGGAACCTTCTTCGTCAACAAGAACAATGGCCAGCAAAAACTTTTCAGCCTGGTTGAATGCGTACAGGATTTCGTTCCGAGTAATCGTGACCGTTGGTGAACCTTTAGCCTTCCCCTTCACTTCAATGTGCCGCGCTTCAGGCTGTTTGCCATCCAATGCAGGCGGATAGGAACTTAAATCCCAACCACATTTTTCCGCCGCCACATTTACTACACGACAGCCGTGTGCTTCTTCCTTTTTACGCACAACGTTCATTGCCAAATCTTCAATCCGCTTTCGCGCTGCAGCATCTGCTGTGAACGCAGGCGACGTTTCTGTTTCTCCCCGCAAGCGTCGCAGCAATCCGATTGGCACCACGAGAGCGCCGCCGAGGGCAACCGGCGTAGCTGAAACCACATGCCTCATAGATTGGAGTTCTTTCTTGCGATTCTCCAGACGGCCTTCGAGATCCGTGAGTGTGCGGCGAACATTTTCAAGATTCAGCCGCACGTCTTTCCCCGCTTCTTGATCTTCCTTGAGCCGCATCCAGCGGTCAGACCAGAAATCAATTTCTTTGGTCAATCGTTCGTGAACAGCGGCAAGCGTTTTGTCCACATGTTTGATACGACGGACGGCAACTTCCTGATAATGTTCAGGCACTAGGGTTGAGGCGGCAAGAGCAAGCGCGCGCTGTTCCTGATCTCCACAAATCCATGGGGCTGCAAACAATTCTTTGAGCAATGGCCGGTCGGCAGGATCAAGCGGCTCCAAATCAAGGTGCGGTGCCCAGCCAGCGAAACTCGCGCTACCATCTGATGCCACGCGCACAAATTGAAGACGCTTGGAAAGAACTTGTCCGTCACCGGATTTAATCTCATGAGTGAGCAGAAACAGCAGTGACGCCTGATCTCCGTCGTCTGCCGGGTCAACCAACACAGCTCCTTGTCGAAGCAAATTGCTATGCTGCTCAAGAATGATGTCGCTGACAGCGAGCATTAAAGGATGTCCAGGGTGAATCATGTTGGCGAATGCCAATCCCGGTTTGTCGAGCGGTCGGACCGCATCTTTCGTGAAGCAAACTCGTTCGTAACGTTTGAGCACCGGCGCTAGTTCGCGTCGATTCCGCCCTGTAATCAAGCGATCTCTTTCACGGATAGAAGCCGGAACATGCGTAATCTCAAATCGCCCAGCTTCGCGTGGATGCATGGAACCACCGAGCGACTCAAAGCCTTTCATGAAAAAGGAGCGAACGAAATAGGGTTGGAGGCGGCGGGCTTCAGCCTTCTCCATTTCTAGCTTCACCGCAAAGAGATGCTCTGCGGTTAAACTTTCCGGGGCGAGCGCGTCGCGGTTGATGATGCTCAAGATGTGATCGAGATCGAAGGCGTTGTCGATTTTTTTGCTATGACGAGCACGCACTTCCGGCTTGTCGCCATAACGAATGGCTTCCAACAACATCTCCTTGAGGCTGTTTCCTTCGAAAACTTCGCCAAGGACATTGAATACTTGGCCCTGAAGTGCTTCGCTTATGATGCGAATTTTTTCGAGCAAGCGGAAAAAGACTTCACCTTCACGCGTTTCTTTAGCGACCAGATTCCAAAGGTGGCAGACCTCTTGTTGCCCGATGCGATGGATGCGACCAAAGCGTTGCTCGAGGCGGTTTGGATTCCACGGTAGATCGTAATTCACCATCAGGTTGGCGTTCTGAAGGTTCACACCTTCACCTACGGCGTCGGTGCCAACGAGCACACGTACGTCAGGATCAGAACGAAAAAGTGCCTGGAGTTTGCGTCGTTCGTCTCGGTGAACAGCGCCATGAATGACGACGATGGCATTGTGACTGCCGAGTACCCCGGCAATTTTTTCGTGCAGATAGTTCAGTGTGTCGCGGTGCTCGCTGAAAATAATAATTTTCCGCATGCGTCCCCCCGCGTCGTGCATCTGGGGTTCGTTTTGAAGGATTCTGGAAAGCTCATCCCACTTGCGGTCTTTTCCAGAGGCGACAAGGATCTTCGCCTGTTGTTCCAAGCCTTGAAGGCTGGCAATTTCAGCCGCCAACTCCGCGATAGTTTGCGAAGCCGTGGCTTGATCAATAAGTGTTTCCTCAAGATTCTCCTGCTCCTCAGCATTGAGGTCGTCGTCGTCCTCGGGAACATCGGCAAGAGTCTCGGCCAGAATTTGCTGGCCGCGAACACCCATCCTTTCCTCGCGGAGGCGGCGTTCAAGCCGTTCGCGCCGGCGTTTCAGCGACTGAAAGATTGCTTCCGGGCTGGAAGCGAGACGCCGCTGGAGGGAAGTGAGGGCGAAACCTACCGACCCTTTGCGCTTGCCATCGAGCGCATCAGCTTTGCCCATTTCCGTTTTCACATATTGCGTGACAGCTTCATACAGCGCATATTCGAGGTCGGAGAGTTTATAGTTGACGGTGTAGGCGCGACGCTCCGGGAAGAGAGGCGTGCCATCGAACTTCACCAACTTTTCCTTCACCATGCGGCGAATGAGGTCCGTCGTATCAACTTTGTGAACGCCATCGCGAAACTTTCCATAAAATCGGTCTGAATCAAGCAACGAAAGAAAAAGTTGGAAGTCTTCTTCTTTGCCATTGTGCGGTGTCGCCGTCATCAACAGTAGGTGTCTTGCGTGCGTGCCAATCTTTTCAGCCAGTTTGAACCGAACTGTTTTCTCCAACTTGGAACCAAAAAAATGGGCTGCGAGTTTATGCGCTTCATCGAAAATAACTAAATCCCATCCTGCATTGCAGAGTTTTTCCTGAAGCTCTTCGTTACGGGCCATCTGATCCAAGCGGACGATGAGCTGATCTACATCCTCAAAGGGATTACCACTCGGAGTAGCCTCTTCCAATTCCTTGGAAAAAATACGGAATTCCAAACCAAACTTTTCAAACAACTCGTCTCGCCACTGCTCCACCAAACTGCCGGGTGCAACGATGAGGATACGACGGGAATCGGCACGCATCAAAAGTTCGCGAATGTATAGCCCCGCCATAATAGTCTTCCCTGCCCCCGGATCATCGGCAAGCACGAAACGCAATGGATGGCGCGGAAGCATGGACTCATAGACTGCGGTAATCTGATGCGGCAGCGGCTCCACATTCGATGTGTGCACTGCCATCATGGGATCAAATAGAAACGCCAAGTCAATGCGTTTTGCTTCGACAGTGAGTTTGAATGTCTCACCATCTCCATCAAACGACCAAGGCCGTTCGGCCGTCGCAACGCTGATGCTAGCTTCATCAGCGCGACCGAGAAGACGGTCTTTCAATGTTCCGTCAGGCGTCTTGTAGATAACCTGGACCGCGCCTTCGGCAATTGGAACCACGGCAACGACCGTTACAAGAGCAGAGGGTTCAATACCCGCGAGCGCCATACCCGAATTAATAGACTGAAGTTCCATCAAATTTCATCCCCATTAAAAGCGCATTTAGCTGGCTGTCACGCCCACCAAAGGCGGACAAGACAGGCAAATGGCAAGTGGTCGATTATAAATCACTTAGGGTCAAAAGTCGTGGGGATTTGTTTCCCAATTTGTTTACACATGGAACCTAAGAAACATGGATTGGGGAGGTGACTTGGGAACTCAGCGGAATATCGTCATTCGACGATTACGCGAGATTCTAATCCCGTATTCTACTTTCAACCGGCTTTAATTTCAGGGGTCGGGTCACTACCATTCCTCAGATAAGGATATTGGATTCCTCACTTCGTTCAAAATAAATTTCTCGCATAGCTAATGTTTGCATAAGACTTTCGTCAGTTCCAAACAAAGAAAAGGCATTAATATTCATACTATCCAGTTGCTTCATGACTTTTTCTCTTTCGCTAGCAGGTACAATAACTTTAATCAATAAATCCTGCTCTTCGGATGTGCAAGCAAACGTTTTCTCATGGGGAAAATAAATCATCCTCTGATCTTTTTCTTGTGTACTAATTGTATATTGACTCTGCTGAAGGAAGTGCCGCGGATGCGTTTTAATATAAGCTCCCATCTCCGTTATAAACGGTGTCCCTCCAACATATGTTTTTCCTTTTCCCACATCTTCACAATATATAAATATCGCAACGTCCTTTGCTTCATTGCCGACATCCGAAAACGCAAAAAAAGTAGCAACATAAAACGATTGACTCCAATCTAGTAAAGGAGATGGAAAACCATTATGCCTCAGAAAAGCCATATACTCATAGAGAGGTCTCTCAAAAGAGAAAAATATTTTGTTTGCCTTTGGCGCTTTATTTACCCATTCTCGAAAATTGGATGGCGAAGGGATATCCCATCGTTGTTTGATAAAGGTCTCTGCCATTGGCTTTATTCTACAAATCATCTGATGATAATCGACTAAAGAAACGGAATCATTGACGTACCTTTCTAAAGTCGTCTCTAACTTCCAGTTCGCGTCGGCATGCCCTCGATAGAGCAAATCCGAAGCATATAAAAAATCCGCAACATCGGATCTGCTTTTTATATCGCCTTGCAGTTTAAATAAAAACTCTTGGCATTCTTCCCATGTATTAACACGCTTTTCTTCCATCATTTTTTTCCTCGGCTCCCTTGATGAAACTGTGTATTACTTCGATTTGCTCTTGTGTCGCTTGAATCTCGCGCAGCTCAAGCCTAGAAATGTAGAACTGGCTCACCCCATTTTGCCAGCAAGTTCGACAATTGAAACGCCCTTTTGCTTACGGATATGCCGAATCATTTCTCTAGGATTAGCAAAGGATGGAGTGGCACTTCTCTCATGTTTTAATTCAATTTTTCTTCAAAATCAAAACCCCATTCCATTCCCACTCCATAATATGCAAAATGTCTCGGGAAATTAACGGGCAAGGTCCGAGAAATGTCAACCGTGAGTTCTTCCCCTTTTTGAACTACCGGATGAATCAAGCGAACAACTTTTTTTATTTCCAAAAAACCAATAAAGGAATAAGTAAAATCCACAAAGCATTTGTCGGTTAAATTTTTCTTTGGCTCTATAACCACTGTAACAAAAAATTGGCCTTGCGATTTTAACTTGTCTGTTGAAATAGTAAGATTATTTGTAGGAGCTATCTGAACTTCTTGGATTTGTCCTGTGTTGTTGGCAATATTCACGGGAGGTATAAACGCATATATTTTCGGATGATCCGCATCTGAAACCTCGATGCGTTTCGACAGAATTGCACCTGGAAGATGAACTGTCAGTCTGACATCGCTTATTTCACTTGCTCCACTGCTGTTAATAATTCCAACGAGGTAAGCCTGATATCCCTTCGACCATTTTACTCCGTTGATTTGTAACCCTTCTTTATAATTACTTTCTTGCCGAGATATTTTAATAGTTACCATTGGCTTTTCGGGCCAGCGAGCATATCCATAAAAACTCACCAAAAATAATCCTATAGCGGATAAACAGACGCCTATTATTAAAGTTGGAATTCTGAAGTCCGTAACGGGCATAAATTAAGTTTTCCTATGATCGGCTCTGAGATTTTAGCCGCTTAATCTGTTGCTGGCGTGACCATTTTATAGCCTGATTTATTCTTCCCAGCATCTCCCTTGTCATTCCATTGCGTAAAGTTGTATAACCTGTTCTGGAAACTCCGAGGTAAATTCCATATCTTCGATTTAAACCGAATTGACGGATTTCATTCTCTGCGGGTTGACCTGGCTTATGGCTATGCTCTATAAGGTTATTTCGGGCGATTAAAATCCTTTGGCACGATTTGAGCTTCCTCTTTTCGCTTGAGGCAACCCCCATAAGGCCATTTATTCCCTCAAAAAATAAATCAATAAATTTTGACGCCATATAAAAAAAGGTTTCCGTGTCTAGATAAACTTTGTTAAGGGCGCCTTGAAATGCCGGTTTACGCCAATGCTTATCTTGCCGGACATCTTGACAAGCAATTTTCAAATATTTTTTTATTCGGCGATCAAGGATAATGAGCTGCCCGGCTTTGATTATCATATATTCTGAACGCTCATAATGTTTTCCAGCAGCATTCTGAGGCAAACAGGCTTTTAAATGCATTGTGGCGCGCAACAAATGAAATAAGTTTTGTTCTTTTTTTCTCATGAACTATTCGGTACTCTTTTCCGGAAATATCGGGTTCAAAAATAAGAAAGGCGTTGGTGGATTTTACTCCCGCAACGCCTTTTGTGCAATTGCTCCCTGAACGTTACGATTTGGGAATCATCCGGTTCAATTTTTCAAAAATCCAAGTCGTCAGATTTTTCAAAAAGGTTCCTGCCACAATGAACAGTTGCCAGAGATAAGGCCAAAAGATACCCAATAAAGCAATTGCCGTTCCCAATCCTTCAATCCAACGATCTCGGTGCAAATCTATTCTTAAATGCAAATCACTTTCAGTTGTGATAAGAGCATAAGGAGGATTAGCATTGGGGTCATGCACATGGACAAGATTTAAAACATCAATATACTCACCGCTTGATTCTTTTAAAGTGCCATCACGCCTATTTGTAATTTCTATCACGGACATTTTATTGATTTTGCTTGGAGCCGTCCCGTTCAAAATTTTCAGGATTTCCTTAAACCCGGGTTGCCCCTTTTTTAAACTTGTTTCTCCCTCTCGATAATCCGGGCTTGACGGCTCTACTTGAAAATTGGTTAATTTTTCCAATCCATCAGAGAAAGCATGAAAATAAGGGCAGTTCTGTATATACCAATTATTACTTTGGGGAATATTGGGGGAAAAAATTATGAAAGTGCCAGTTGCGCCGATAAGTGCGCCAAAAAGGATCCGCCAACTGCCAACAAGTTTGTATATTCGAGCGATTGTGCTTGGAGATTTCTTTTTCAAGAATTGCCTTTGCCAATAAAAAAGGCGTTGCGAGTATACACCTGCTGTTAATTTCAATCGCCGACGACGAAGGTTTTCCCGTCGACAACCATCCTCCTGGTTCTCCAATCCACCGATTGTTCTCCAGACGGAAGGCTAGCACTCGTATTCATATTTAAGAGCTGAAAGCCCTCATAAGAATTAATAGGCCGTTCTTCAGGATGCCCGTGTTTGCCGACCGGCTCGGCGCTTTTTAGGCGAAGAGATTCGCCGCCAATATGAAGGCAAAGAATGCCAGCCATCATGCACACTGCACAACCTTTTCGAAAATTCCATCCGTCACCACTTGCATTTTCCACGACTCCCTCCTTTTGAATCACTATTTCGGATTATTATATCAGAAGCTACCGTTTTCCGCACAGCAAAGGAACTTTTAAATTATAAACAAATCCCCTATCCGGTAATTTTACCTTTGTTGCCACATGGATGGGGATGAGTTGCTGCAAATTGTTTCGCGCACGGATTGCTTTTTAAACTGGGGCTTCCTACCGCTTACAGCCTGTTATCTCGTAATCTGCATAAAATATAAGATGCGGTGATTAATCGTTTAGGGGTGGCTCGTCAAAATTTAAACCTTTACGTCCCAAACGGGGATGCCAAGGCGCTGGCGGAAGTTTTCGCCCTTCATCAGGCCCATTTTCCTCTCTGGAAGGTCTCCTCGCTCAGAAATATGCTGTTTATGGCCCGCCAGCCAAAGGCTCGTGCCCAGGTGGAGCTTGTGCTTGCCGTAGAGCTCATTGACGCCGTCAATGACCCGGTTAATCGCGAGGTAGGATTGAAGTTTCGGGACATTATCAAAAAGGGAGTACTGCACGGTTTTGTCCGCTTCAATTTTGGAAAGGACAATCCCCGTCAAACGGCACAACACCTTTTCGCGAAAGACTTTTTCAAATAATTGATTGACGATCGGCACAATTTCCAGGGTCGAACAAATGCTACGGTCGAGTTCAGCCTCCGTACCCCAGGAGCGGAATTCCTGGTCCCGCAGAAAAATACAAATCCATTTTGCTCTGAGTTTGTATCGTCTTAATTTAATGAAAGCGGATTCAGTGTTGCGGACAAGTTGAGCACGCACAAAATCTTTATTGCAGGAAGGCGGGGTGAAGGTTTTGGTTTTGCTGATGGAAGCGTAATCGGTTTTTTCCTGCGTGACAATCGGGTAAACCGCTTCGCCTCTCAGCTCATGCCATAATTCAACTCCGATTTTCCCTAATAATTGCTTCGCCCAAAGTTCAGTACGGGAGACATAATCCCAAACCGTGCGGACCCCTTTTTTCATTAGTAGCGCGACGGTGTTCGGCCCAAAGCCGCAAACCCGTTCGAGTTCGACTTTGGGAAGAAACTCATGTAGTTCGTTGGCCCTGACCACCGTAAACCCATTGGGCTTTTGGTGCTTTGAGGCGATTTTCGCGAGTGTTTTGGAAGCACTAACCCCCACCGAAACCGTGAGCCCAAGCTCGGCCTCGATTTTTTGTTTTATTTTAAACGCGATTTCCGGATAGCCGGTCCTGTAAATTCTCCGCAGTCCGGAGAGATCCGCAAAGGCTTCATCGATCGAATACTCCTCCACATCCGGAGTAAATTCCCGGATAATCGAAAACATGCGCTTCGAATACAAGGAATAAGTTTCATAATCACTGGGGAGGCAAATAAGCTGAGGGAGCTGCTTCCGCGCTTCCCAGAGCCGCATTGGCCTTTTTACTCCCAGGGCTTTGGCCTCGTAACTCGCGCACGCAACAATGCCCCGCTCTTTTCCGGTCACCACGGGCTTTCCTTTAAATTCGGGATGCAGGGCTTGTTCGACTGAGGTAAAGAAGGCGTCGCAATCAATATGGATTATCGGGCGGGGAAACGAAGAAAGACTGAGGATATTATTTGTATTTTCGGACATTGGCCACCACGACCCCGCCAATTACGAGTTCCCTTTTGGGCTCAATGTCGGGATATTTTTTATTGGCCGCCCGTAAAATCACTTTGCCATTTTTCTTGTCAAAATATTTCATGGTCCACTGGCCGTCCACCTGTGCGATCACAATATCGCCCTGCTGGGGCTGTCTCCCCCGCTCCACTAAAACAAGGTCACCCTCTTTGATTCCTTCGTCGATCATCGAATCCCCGCTTACTTTCACGATATAGGTCGCATTGGGTTTTTTGATCAAAAATTCATCCAGGGATAGAGTATCGAGCAATTCTTCTTCCGCGGGAGAGGGAAACCCGGCCTGCACGGTTCCCAGGACTTTCGCGAAGCCCATGATGGCGGAGGTGGGGATAATTTTCCCGGTCGGGTCTTTTTCAATCAGTCCTTTTTCAATGAGCTTGTCGACCAGGAAGGACGCTGCCGACTTGGATCGGTAATGAAACAGGGATTGAATCTCGGAGAAAGACGGAAGGCGTTTCTTGTCTTTGTAAAAGTTTTTCAGGACCGACAGGGTCTTGTTGAGATCAATACTTGCAGGCACCCGGGAAGTATATTAGAACTATCGTTCTAATTCAATGTTTTTTGGACGTAGTGCCGTAAGCTAATGAAATGGCCCCTACGTTAAACATTTTTTACCCTTACAAGCATTTGTGGCTACCTTCTCAAGGATTTGATTTTCCTAAGTTTTTTAGGGTTCGTCAAACTTCATCTCGGGCGTTTCGGCGGTTCCACCTTCCTTAAGATGAAAATAAGCGGGCCATGTTTGCAGGCGTCCGTCCTCCACGGGGCTCCCGACCGTGAAGTGATAGAGACTTTGAAATTCATTATCCTTAAGTCCCATGACGTCATGAACAGGATCGTCAAAGAAGCAGCCAATGCCGGTCGACCGGATGCCATGGGCCTCGGCCTCAAGATAGAGAACCTGGCCGATCATCCCGGTTTCCCAGAAAAGATGCCGGTAAAGAAACGGTGACCGCTCAACGGGGCCGCGAAATTTCGCAATCATCGAGAGCGAAAAAGCGCCGTCCCCTGCAATGGACTGGTGACAACTCACAGCAGTTGCCTCCCGAGTCATCGCGCCTTCGGCAAGCAAATAGAGCGGAAAATCTTTTTCAATTTGGGTCCACAAAAATTGGGGACGGCATGCCAGCCGCAATGCACTCAGGTCTTCTCCATCCCGGACAAACATATAAAGACCGGGTGAAAGATCTTTGATGCGATGGAGAAATAGAAGGAGATGGACACGCACGGGCCCCAGTCCAAAGTCGAATGGCGCCGTAGCTTCACGCGGCAGCGTTTTATCCAACATCGTCAGAAACTCCGCCTTGGAAATGCCGGTCACCCCGTCACAGGCTAGGAGACTTCTCCTCTGCCGAATGATTTGAGGCGCCTTGAGTCGAGAGGGTTCCGCGTAGGAAAATGGGGTATTTTGATAAAGGGGGCGTTCCATCACGCCCCTGGGCTTTGCGGTTGCTTGTGCCACCTCCGCAATAATCTCCCAATCGACATGATCCTTGCTTAATTGATTGGGCCGGCCCTGAAAAGAAAGCTCGGAAATCTGCTGGATCAATTCAAGGTCAAGACACGCGGGGATTTCCGCAAGCGAGGCAGGATGAACGAATCCCAGGAGCTCGGGATACTCTTGCTCGTTTTGCGCCCAATGGATCGGGTGGAACCCAAGAATCCTGGCAATTTCTTCATCTGAGACTTCCTGTAAATAAGTCAGCTTCCATCCCATAAGATTTGCCGCAAAACTCGCCGCGGCAATGGCGTGGCCGATATCATGATTCGAATACCGGAAGGCCCGCTCCCCGTACTTCCAAGCCTCGCGCCAGTAAATACTCGTCAGAGCAAACAGAAAGCCTTGAGCCGGAAAACACCCTTGAATCTGCCGTGAAACTCCGTCCGGAAAAATGGCCCTGGGCTCCAGGGCATGAAGATAAGGGCTGTAATGGTAAACACCGGGCGCGTAAGCCTCATTCGTTTTCAAGATCACGTAACTCTCCGTGGGATGAAGATTGCCGCTTGAGGGATTCATACGCAGGGCCCATTTCGCCCCGGGAATGGATTTCCATGCGGAAATGCCGAGGGATAGTTCTAAAAAAAGAGAAAGATTCTCTGGCGAAAATTCCTGAGTTGGATTCCGACTCCTTTCATATAAATCCATGTAGGCAGCTTCAGGATCCCCTTTGGCAAAGGGAAGTTGGATGGGCGTCACTCCCTCGTAGAAACGGAAGGGGTTGGGTTGATTGTCCCAATCCAGATACCCCAGGGCCCTGGCATACCGGTGAAAATGGTGCTTTGTGGCCTCATGATACTGGATGGCCGGCATTTGATCTGTATCTTTCATAATCCTGGAAAACAAGGGTTGGCTTTTGTGCAAGATGAAACAGGCGAGGGTTTTTACAGTTGACGGTGGGTTCCGTCACAATAGGGAGGGTTTTTAGTTTGCTTGCACCCGCACCAAGCGACCTTCTTCGTTTCTTCGATCTTCACAACCCTCGGGCGGTATTCCGTGCCTTGATGAGACCCATCGCAGAATGGCTGGTTCTTGGATTTTCCACAGGCGCACCAGGCATAGGTCCCGGGCGGTACTTCCTGAACATAAGGACTTTTTTGCGCGATCTCAGCCATCATCAATACCTCTTTGTTGGATCTCTTACGTACCGTTATTCTTTTTTATCGCTTGGCTCTTCTTTTTTGTAATCACCAATGATCTCTTTGACTGGACAAATCTTAACCAGTGGACATTTCTTACACCCGACAGCAAGGGCAATTGGACAAAGCGTCATCGAAGCCTCCTTTGGGTATGCTGGGCATTATACTCCTCGCACGAGTAAAGGGCTAGGTTGTCCTGCCCCAAATGTCAACGAAAAAGCAAAGAATACCAATTTCACATAATGCATAGAAAGCGCCTGCATATTTGCGCACTCTTCGAAGCGATTCCCCCACAGCCGAACTTCTAATGGTTAATTTCATGTCCCCTCAAATTTCAGCCGCATTTCAGCAGTATCACGGTTTTAAAATAGGCACTTCGCCAACTTACGATGACTTGGGATAACTTGGATTGCCTTGAATTATAATTAGCTATGATTAAAGCAGTTACAGCAACTTTGATGTAAGCTTTTGGCATGATTGAAAGTTGGGAAAAAGAGATGGAGCGGGATACGGGAATCGAACCCGTCTTACCAGCTTGGGAAGCTGGGGCATTACCACTATGCTAATCCCGCAACTTAAAAGTTAGGGCATTTATTTGGAGATAAGGTCTTTTTATTGAGAAATTCATCTTCCCTTTTTCATTATAATAAGAATCTGTATATCATTCACCATATTTTTAAAAAACATTGAAACAATGGCAGGGGATTAGCGGGGCATCGCGTATTTCTTCATCTTGCGGTAGAAAGAATCACGGCTCATCTGTAACAGTTTTGAAGCCTTCGTGACATTGCCGCCCGCCTCCACGAGCGCCTTTTTAAGGAGCTTTTTCTCCGCCTCTCCCATGACTGAAGCGCGGTCGGTCGAAGAGATTGGATCACTTTTTACGGAAGGATCTCCAAATACATCCATCGCATAAATATCTTTCTCGGTAACAATGTTTTTCCCATCTGAGAGGAGCATGAGCCGCGCGACAAAATTCTCCAGCTCCCGGACATTGCCCGGCCAATCATGGTTGGCAAGAAATCTCAAGGCCTTTTCATCCGTTTTAACAGGCGGCTTCCCTTCTCGATTTATTTTAACAAAATGAAAAAAAAGCTCCGGAATGTCTTCCTTGCGTTCCCGGAGGGGAGGGATCCTTATGGGGAATACATTGATACGGTAGTAAAGGTCTTCGCGGAATTTTTCTTCTTCCACCATTGCTTTCAAATCACGGTTCGTCGCCGTGATAAACCGGATCTGAATCGGAATCAGCTGACTCCCTCCAACTCTCTCGATTTCCCTTTCTTGAAGCACCCTTAATAACTTCACCTGAAGCGAGAGAGGCAAATCCCCGATTTCATCCAGAAAAATCGTTCCGCCCTGGGCCTGCTCGAATTTACCGATTTTCCGCGCAGCTGCTCCGGTAAACGCTCCCTTCTCGTGCCCAAAAAGTTCACTTTCGATCAAATTCTCGGGAATAGCGCCGCAATTGACGGCGACAAAAGGTCCCCGGTTCTGTGCCTGAGCGCTATTTAAATGAATGGCTCTAGCCACCAGTTCTTTCCCCGTTCCGCTTTCACCGTAAATGAGTACATTGACGTCGCTTTTGGCCGCCAAGTCGATATTTTGAAAAACCTTACTCATCGACGCGCTTTTTCCAATCAAACTTTTATCCTTGTAGGAAGTCCCTAATTCTTTTTTCAGCGTGGAAACTTCCTCCTCAAGCGACAGCTGGCGGAAAACCTGTTTGACTTTGGCATCAAATGCGGCAAATTCAAACGGTTTTTCCAGGAAATCAAAAGCGCCGATTTTAATACATTCCACCGCCATCTTAACGTCGGAATGGGCGCTGATCATGATGACGTAAATCCCCAGACGTTTCTTAAGCACTTCCCTTAAGACATCGAGTCCGCTCATGTCCGGGAGCCGGACATCCAGCATAATAAGCGCAGGGATATTCTGTTCAACCCAGCTCAAAGCGCTGCGGCCGTCAAAAACGCTCACCGGAGCGTAGCCTTCCTTCTTTAACCGGATACTGATCAGGTTAGCAATTTTCTTGTCATCATCAACAACCAAAATCGATTGGTTCATAGGTTATGTCCCTATCAGGTCATTCAGTTTTGCCTGTTTCATATCAAAGGGCAGAATCAGGATAAAGGCCGCCCCTTTGCCCTCTTCGCTCTGCAATTCAATCCGGCCGCCATGAGCTTCGACAATTTTTTTAACCAAGGTCAATCCAAGCCCCGTGCTTTCTTCATCCGATCCCTCCGCATTTTTCTCTATATACTGGAAAGGGTCAAAAACCCGCTGCTGATCTTCTTTTTTAATTCCGATTCCGTTATCCCTAACCACGATTTGAACTCCCTGATGGTGATTCCAGGAAAGAACCGCCACTTTCCCTTGCGGCGGTGTGTATTTGATGGCATTGCTGATTAAATTATCCAGTACTTCGCGCATCTTATCCGGGTCGCAAAAAATAGATTTCAAATCAGGGGCGATCTCTATTAAAAGCTCGGTTCCTTTTTCCTGGGCCTGAGGCATAAAGAGCATCGCCTCTTCTTTGATCACCTGACGCAAATCCGTCAGCTCCCGCGCCATTTTGGCCTGGCCGGACTCAATTTGGGAAATATTAAGAAGCTCCTTGACCAAACAGGAGGTTGTCCAGTTTTTAGTTGAAATTTGATTTGGACAGTTTGATTTTTTTTTGGTCATACTCTGCATCGTCTCGCGTCGAGATCGCGGCTCTAATCGAATTTAAACGCGAAATATTTTTCACTTGA